>JAABUV010003400.1_pt1 | contig 20313 bp, 21 predicted proteins | sample 5559971 | NCBI WGS metagenome assembly JAABUV01 (sample SAMN10711881, study PRJNA513362) | rock metagenome | isolation source: Antarctica rocks | place: Antarctica: Victoria Land, Knobhead nord | collected 2015-12-19
GGTTGGTGCGCTGCAGGGCAGGCACCAGCTTGACCAGGATGTTGTGCAGGCCGGGTTCGCCGAGCTCCTCCAGGCGGCGCGCGACCTCAGCGGCATCGGAGGACGCAAAGTACTCGCGCACGGCCTCCAGCGCTGCCGCCTTGAAGGCCTATGGTGCACAGAGACAGTGTGGGCTGCTGCGCACTGAGGGCTCATTGCATCCGGAGCAACACGCCAGGCATAGTAGTGATGTGTGTGCGCTTGCAGAGCACTGCGCCGCACCACCATAGTTCGGACCATCAAGCTGGTCATAGCAGCTAAGCACAGCCTTCAATGATGCACCGATGTAAACAGCACTCAGGTGACTTGGTGTACGCCTGGGATGAAAGGCTGCTTGAGACAGCAGGCGCTCTTGTGTCTGCCATGCTGCAGGCAAGGCAGAGGGTACCAGGCCACGCCTGCATACCTGCACGCTGTGGCTCATGGCGTCTGGCAGGGAACCGGCGGCTGCAGGCACGTTTGCAAGCTCGCCGCAAGCTCCAGCGTCAAGCCAGCCGCCTCTCTCAGCCTGCAACATACAAAATGCAACTTGATTGCTTGCTTTGTGTCCACATTTGTTCCAACGCAGATGCGGAAAACAAGCATGGTGCTGTTGTGCCCTGATACATAGAGAGCCGATAATTGGGGGAAATGCACAGGGTGAGCGGCAGCGCTCAAGAGCGTGCGTCACAGGCAACAGGAAGCATAAAAGCGTGGAGACTTTCACAAGCTGTGAGTGGGAAAGGCCTGACAGGCGTGCCTTGGAGACAATCTCCATGAAACGCTCGCGCGCGGCAGGGTTGTCCAGGCATGTGTCGGCCAAGCCGTCTGCGACGCGCTGGAAGCCCTGCAGCGGAGCGCACGCGCAGCTGACCCACGATGATGGTGGAGAGCTGATACGCAGGCAGCCTGCCTCACTACACCTGCTCACATGAAACAAGAACCAGGACTGGCTAGGACTGCCTCCTACGCTGGTGGCTGCTGCAACAACGCAATCTCCCTTCCAGGGCAGGCAAGGGCGCGCGCCTTCTCCATCTGGCTTCCAGACACCAGCCCAGTGCCTGCCATGTGCGCAAGCAGCGCCAGCAGCGGCGCCTCGGCGCTGGGCGCCTCCATCGCCAGCAACAGCGCCTGCTTGACAACCTCGTGGTGGAAGAACGGAACCGCCAGCTCGCGCAGGCAGCGCGCGGCCTCCGCCTTGTCCTCGCTCGCGATGTACTCCTGCCGAGGCAGCCCAAGCCGCAAGTTCAATGAGGCACAGAGCCGCAGCGTACTGTGCGACCCGAACCTGAGGGTACGCTCTCAACAATTTCCATTGTCGATGGCACTCAGGCATGTGCACTGCTGACCTTGCCGCCCGTGGGCCTCATATGCTAGTCGACAGAATTACCTGTGTGGCATCAGTTCTCATTTTACATGCAGTGAAGATGCAAAGCTGCCCATCCCGCCCCAGGAATGAACACGTAACACAGATACACTGGCTCGCCTGAAGCATGGCCGCCACAGCGCCGCGCGTCTCCATCAGCCGCAGGCCGGCACCCGCGCCCCAGCAGCGCTGCATGCGCTCGGCAGCGTGCCGGCCTCTGAGCAGGACGCCGCACTTGCGCCGCACCTCCGCCGCACCCGCACTCTCTGCTGCCCACGACGCCGCATGCAGTATTGAGTCGGGGGTGTACTTATGTCAATGGTGTATGTTTTGACGATTTCAATCACCAAGCACTTACAGAGTTGACGAATGTTGTAACACGCCATATACATGCGGCGCGTGCTGCAGATAAACAGCGGACGAGCACACAGGTCGGTTTCCACACAGACGGCATGAGAGTGTGAGACACTGGGACAGGCTGGTTACAGAGACCCTGTGCGTGCCGGCGGGGATGCTCTCCACGAAGGAGGGCGGCAGCACGTCGTCCACGACGGCGCGTGAGATGAAGGTGGCGAGCACGTCGGGCGAGTCCAGCACGTCCAGGCGCAGGTCCTCCACCGCCGCCACTGCCTCCAGGAAGCCGCGCGCCACCGCCTCGGGCGCTAGCACCTGCATCGTCACCGTAAATCCTTGCATGCACCCACAGGGGACAGCCGCAGTGCACAATGCAGCGTTCCAACACAAGCAGCGCATCACTGCTTCAGCGATGCAGTGAGCACTGCCACATGGAAGCGCATGGTGTGATACGGAAGACCGACGCGCATGTGTCATGCGGGCTGCCGGTGGCGCAGCCAGCACAGCGCAATGCGCTGCTTAATAAGAACACAGGGTCCCAACGCCGTCTTGCGCATGAGCGGCCTTCCACAAGCACGCGGCCAGGGCCCCTGCAGCGCGCCTGGCTGTACAGCGTGGACAGCAGGCTGCTGGCCATCTCGCGCTCGCGCGCATGGCGGTCCATCGCGCGCGCCACCAGGCGCTTGACAAACAAGCGGTGCAGCTCCGGCTGCCCCAGCTCCTGCGCGCGCGCTTGGCACGCTCCCGCGACCACCCACACGCCAGCGAGTTGCTGCCAGGAGCCTTGGACCAACAAATGGCCAGCAAACACAGCAGGCCCTTCGCACAAGCAAAGCACCGGCTCACAGGCATCCGCAAGCATACCATTGAAGTGCGGCGAGGCATGAACTGCGTTGCCAAATTGAGCATCTGCAGCCACGCAGTGCATTATCGCAACACCTGCAGAGCCGTGGCGGTCTCGCCAGCATCGGCGCTGCTGAAGTACTCCTCCAGGATGACATCGACCTGCACGGCCAGCGTGAAAAGCTCTGCTACATTTAACAACCCCATTGCTGCAGGCAAGCATGTCAGGCTTTGAGCATGCTCCAGGTGCCCTCACCGCCTGCTTGTATGCAGCCACGTCCGCATCCTTGCCTGCGTGAAGGTCGACGGGCGCGCGGCGCGGCTCGTCCTCGTCGGGGTCATAGTTGGGGTCGTTCGGGTCCATCTGCCAGCGCCGGCTTGTGAGCATTACATGATACATCCTTGCACACACCTTTGCTTGAGAGGCCTTGCCCGAGTCATGCATGATCCTGTGCGTGACCCGTGCCCCCACGTCACCTCCAGGGCGTCGCCGGAGGTCAGCGCGCCGCCCGCGCCCTCCCAGGTGTACTTGCCGCCAGCGCCGCCCTTCTTCGCCTTGCCTGACCCCTTGCTCGAGCGCGTCCTGCCCGCGCAGTACACACATCTTAATGCATGCCCAAAGTCCTCTGATGGTGCAGCACACAGAGACCATGTCATACTTGTTGTGCAAGACTGTTTCTGCCAGAACTGCCTCAAGAGGAGGTTCTGCCTTCAGACATTGCCTTGGGACGTGCAGAGTGCTTGCCGCACTGCAGAGAAGGTCCCAAGGACATTCACCCCAAAGCAGAATTGCGCACCTGTGGCGGTCGTGCAGCTGCTCACTCTTGCTCCGCGGCGGGTCCGCGTGCGTTGCTTTTCCACCCCCCGACCGCGCCCCGCGAAGCTCTTCGGTGCCGCTGCCCAGGCGCAGCAGCCGGCTGCTTGTGCTCTCGCTGCCTGCCGCCGCTCACATAGCGGCTCGCCCTGCCAGCATCCCGCAGTACTTGACACTATCGAGTTCATTGCAGCGCAACAATGTCGTAGAGTCAGGTGTGAGTCAGAGTGGCGCCAAAAGTGTCCAAGCATACAGCTGTGTGCTTGGCACTGAGTTCAGACGCGAAGTGGTCTGCAAACGTCCGCCTGGCTCATCCTACACACAGCGGTGAAGCCAGCATCGTGTATGAAGCATCGTGTATGAAGCATGGAGTGGGGCACCTGAACTGCGCTGCTTTGCGGCCAGCGCAGCATCGAGGGCGGCGCGCTGCGTGTCTGTCAGGAACGGTAGAGAGTTCTGCGACTCCATTGCACCCCCTGCGCCCACCTCAGCGATTTGCGGTCATGCAAGTGGCACTCTCGCTCCTTCACGCTCTCCAGAAACTGTACAAGCAACTGTATAAGAATAGAGCGCGTGTGTTCGTACCCCCGCCGTTTGCAAGCTCTTGAGCGTCCCGGGGCATGGTGCACCGCAGCAGGCTTTCAACAGGGCTGTCTGCTGGTGCTGTGACACTTGCACACCTTCACCAGCCAATGCGTCACACCGGTGCTCCGATAAAGCGATCTCGCCGTGCAGGAGTCAGCAACTCCTCGCTTGCCCCTCAGGGCAGAAGCCCTCACCCGTTTAAAGCGCAGCTGTTGCGCCGAGGAGTTTCTGGGCTGGGAAGCCTGTAACGAGAGCGCCGGGCCCAGCACCGAGTGTTTCAGGGCAGAGATGTGCGGCAGCGTGCGAGAGCGCAACAGCAGAGGCGAGAGTGATACGTGCAAGTCCTGCACGTTTTCTGCCGGCCCAGCAGGAGTCACTGGGCTGCTGAAGCGTGCGAGATCAGTCTAGCAGATCTGCCTTACGGCAGCGGCCGACTTTGCGCGGCCGACGTGGGTGCGGGCCGTGCGCACCAGCGGTGCACTTCAGCCCTGCAAGTTGCCCTGCATTTCAGCCAAGCAGGCTGGCATGCCTGCGCCAAGCACGGTGAGCCTGCGTGCATACTGACCTTTGCTTCGCCGCGCAGCGCGATGGCCGACCTAGATGGCCCAGACTTTGCGGTGCTGGCGGGGGCGCCTGCGCAGTCTGTGGTGGGGTCCATCTTCCCGCAGTTCAACTACAGCCAGGCGGCGGCCAACCCGCTGGTGCGGCATCTGTTGCTGCTGCCTGTGAGCAAGGCCGGCCTGCGCTGCGCCAACAGAGTGCGCGAGGCCGCCGCAGGTGCCTTTCTGCCCGCCGGGCCGCATAGACTGCCTGAACGTCCGTACGTCCGACAACCAGATCTTGACAGCGTGCGTGCTCTTCTCTTCTACATTCCCAAGCGATGCGACTGCCCTTCATGCGCAAACCTTGTCTTTTGTCCTCTTGATGATGCAGCTGTGTGTCCACAGCTCTCTTGGCCGCCGCGCTTTGCCCCACAGCTGGGGCGCAGAATCGCACTGTAAGGGATTGTTGTGCGCGCGTTCACGTGCAGGCTGTGGGTGTCCACGCTGGTCGGGGCAACCTGGCTGCTCATTTTCGGCATATTCAGGGACAAGATTGCAGTCTACCGCACACGCCTGGTGCGCCTGCTTGGCAGCCCGTTCGTATGGCCTGGGCACACACCCTCCCAGTGCGCTGCAGCCAGCGCCCGGTGCGCAGGACATGCCCAACGTCTGGATCAAGCCGCCGCCCCTGCCCGTCGGCGGCATCAAGCAGCTCTGGCACGCACCGTCCGCCCGATGGGCCGCCCGCACACCACGGGAATGATCAGGCTGCTTTTGCGCACCGGCCTTTTGAGCCGCTGCAGAAAGCCTGACAGCACATGCCGTGTCCAGGAGCTGGCTGTACCCTGTGATCATGACCTCGGACGCCGAGATCATACACACAGCAGGCCTGGACTCCCTGGTGCGGGCGGGTCTGGACAGCTCGGGTGCCCTGACAACCCCGCACCCATTCATGGCGCTTGCGTCTGTGCACCGCCCCTCTACCCCAGAAGACTTGCAACTGCGGATTCGATGCAGCCCTTGGCGCGCATGCAGATGCTGTGCTGGACCAACACGCTGGGCGTCCAGATCTTTGCGCCGCTCACAGTTATCGGCATGGTCCTGCGTACGCGGCCCAATGCGCCCATGCGCCCACGCTCATGCACGCATTGCAAAGAGCTACGTTTGCGTTTATTTGTAAAAAACGCTCTTGCCGATGCCGGGCGCGCCTGACGCAGTGCTGCCAATCAACTTGGCGGGCGTGCGCGTTGAGGAGCTGAGAAAGGCGGCCGCTGCAAAGCATGTGCCTGCGCCCTTCGGCACATTTGTAAAGCTCACGCTGTCCAACCTGCAGAAAGGGTCCAGTAGCTATTGGTGCGGGCCGCAATTAGGGCCCCTGTCCTCTCCTCTGCAGCTAAGCATGAGCATCACCCGAGTACATGCGCTCTGTGCCGACTGAAGAGCAGCAGCGAGAAGGCTCCTTCCCTGCCAGCGTGTCAGCGCATGATGCAGCAGGAGGCTGCTGGCAGGATGACTGACTCCCGGTGCCACGTGCGGCAGGTTCGCCTTTGCGTTTGTGTACCTGGCGACCGCCTATGTCTGCTGGCTGCTGGTCCAGTACTACCAGGTGCGCGCTTCTGACACAAGCGCTCTCGTCCTGGCAGTGCCAGGCTGCGCAGGCTTGGGACATGTGGCTCCTTGCACCTGGACACAGGGCCTGCTGCTGGATCCTGCCGCATGGTGCTGCGCTCTAAGGCTCCCGGCCCCGCGTCCTGTGAGGCTGCCTGTCCAGCGCGGAGTCCGGCGCGCCGCCTCCGGCCGGCAAGCAGCCTCAGGCACCACCGGGCCCCGCGCGGCGCAGCGCTACGTGGTCCTGCGCCAGCACTACCTGGTGGGCGGCGAGTCGCTCATCAACGAGTGGCACGCGCTGTTCCTGGCGGAGCGCCGGCGCAGCGCGAGCGAGTCGGCGCGTAGCGCGCACCCCGCGCGCGGCAGCGCCGTCCAGCTGCTCTCCGCGCTCCGCGACCGCCTCAAGGCAGGCGCCCCGGAGCAACCCCAATCAGCTGGCAAAGTGCACCGCGCCTGTAGGCCCATGCCGCGCGCCATGCAGACGGCCCCTCGATACTGTCATCCCAGACATCGCACCGCGCGCGCCGGGCTGGTCAGCATTCATTTCAACTTGGGCTGAAGTCGTGCTGACGAGCATGACAGTGACATTTCGAGCGAACGGTGTGCTCAGTGCGCACAGGCTGCACCGCAGCTCTGCGTGCCTTCGTGGCGCGCCTGCTCTGCAGGCCGGCGCGCAGACGCGCGCGCGCGCGCAGGCGCCGCAGATGGACGTCATCGACGAGGAGCTGGACGAGCCACTTGCGCAGGCGGCCGGGCGAGTGCCGTCCTCGATGAGCCAGCTCTCGCAGCTGCCGGCCTACGTCCGCCGCAACTCCTTCGATGTGCAAGGCCGGCGGTGCGCGGCGCAGACATACTGGGCAGCGCCGGCTGCACAGCCGCAGTGAGTCTGCGCCTGGAGTCTAGCGGTTGTCTGGTTTTTTATGCCTGTTGCCGCAGAGGCAAACGCTGCATGAGCTGGCTGGATGCTGGTGCTTGACTAGTGTGCCCATGCATCATGCCAGGCGCATGGTGTCGTCCCTTGCAGGTCGCCCACGCCTCTGTTCCAATCGGCGCATGCATGACTGTCACCAGTTGTATGAGCTTGCCTGCGCTACTGCTTGGCCCCTGGGCGCAGATTGAGGTCTGCATGCGCGCCGCGCAGGAGCAATCTGGGGCTGCGCCAGCGCGCGCCGCGCGCAGGGACGCCCATGCCCGCCGACCCGCGGCCGGCAGGGGCGCGCTGGGGCGGCCCCGGCGATAGCGGAGGCCGGGCGCCAGGTGCATGCTCTGCCATGCATGCAGGATGCGCTGCAGCCCATACGCATGTGGCGGCTTCCCTGCTCGCTGCCGCACCCGCACTGGCAGACACCTCGCCGTTCGACGCGCCGACCAGCGCGAACGGCGCCCTGACAGCGCGCATGATCCCGCAAACTGCGCGGCCGAGCGCAGGCGCGCACGTGCCCACGCCCTTCCCGCTTGCGCACTCGCTCAGCATCTTCTCCAGCCGCGCGCCGCGGCCCCCGCCGGCGCCCGCCGCCGGCGCCTCGCCGGCGCTCGTGCAGCCGCCGTCCGCGGCGGCTGCGCCCGGCGCGGCGCCGCGCCCGCGCAGCAACCTGGGTGCGCCCAGCCCCCACGCCGCTGCCACGGGCGGACGGCGCTGCCGCCCTTTCATGCAGCGAGGGCGGCGCCGGGCCGCTCCGCTCTCAGGGCTGGCGGGGAATCGCCTGGCAGAGAGCCAATGGCGGGGGCCACTGGCCTATGCATCTGCGAGTGGGGCGAGCCACCCCTGGGCTGCCAGTTCGGTAAGCGCATGGTGGCGGCAGAGGGCGGCGCGGAGGGCGTCGTGGAGGTGCACACACGTCTGCTTTCAGAGACGCGCGGCAGGAGCGGCTGGCTGCAGGACCCTGGCACTGCGTGGCGAGCCGTGCGCGCGCGTCCGCCGCGCAGGAGGGGAGCGGCCACGCTCCGCGGCGGCGCCAGCGCCGTCCCCGCCGCCGCGCGCTGGGCCGCGCGCGCCCTGGGCCTCGGCCGCCGGGGCCAGTTCGCCGGAGCAGCAGCCTTGCGCGCGGGGCGGGCGGCCGGGCCTGGAGCGCAGCCGCAGCCTCAGTGGTGGCGCCGCGTGGCGCAGCAACCCGCTGGCGGATGCAGCAGGCGCGCCCGCAGCCTGGCTGTGGTCAGCACCGCGCCGAGCGCGCGGCCCGCTGCATGGGCGCCATGGCGGGCAGCGCCCGCCGCTGGCCTGTCAGGCGGCAGACACGCGGGCTTTTGAGGCAGCGACGAGCGCAGCAGATTGCAGACAGCCCACGTCCGGTGCAGGCCGGATGTTGCAATTCTGCAGCAAGGCTGGTCTAGTCAGTCCCGGCGTCGCTGCCGTGCAGGCACCGGCGGCGGACCGGATCCGGCTTCAGCAGCGCCGCCAGCCGTGGGCCCGCGGCATGCAGGTCAGGCGCACACAGAGCACGGAGCATGTTGCGGGGACGCTGTCATGCGCGCCGGGGACCATGCAGCTGCATTGCCCCTTCCGGAGGTGGGGCTTCAGAGCTTCGCGGGCGCCCCCAGCGGCCCGGAGCGGCCTGGCGTCCAGGATGAGGTGCGTCCTGCCTGCGTCTGGCTCGAGCGCCATGATACATCCTTGTGCTTTGAGAGCCTGCCCATGATTTGAACTGACGGCGGACGGCCCTGGTGAATAGCCCTGTCTTTGGTGCACCTGCGCCCTGGGCCATGATTCGGCAGAGCTGCAATTCAACCCTTGTCCTGGGAGTCGGCCACTCTGTAACACTCACCCGCAGAACAATGTGCCCCGCCCAGGCCGAAGGCTGCCGTCACACCAGGAGGCACCAGAGGCAGCGCTCGCGGTCTGCCTCGCCCCGGCGCGCGTCTCACGAGGCAGATCAGCATGGCGCTGCAGCGGCCGCGACCGCCGCGCTGCCGCTGCCCGGACGTACGTTCCACCCCGGTCCGGCGCCGCCTGTTGAGGCTGCGGTGACATGCAAGCATGTGCAGCGAGACATGTTCTGACATGGCGAGAGTCACGATGAGCGCTGGAACCGACCCCGGGGTGCGCGGGCTGGCAGGCGTCTGGCTGCAGCCGCCCGAGCTGCAAAAAGTGGCGCAGCGGTCCGAGTCGCTGCCCAGCGGCACGGCCACGCCGTCGCCGGCGGCGGCAGCCCCACCGGAAAGCCGGCGCGCCACGGCGGCCGCGCCCTGGGACCGCCCGTCCGCTCCGTCTGCCGACGCGTACGCGCGCAGCGGCGGCCTGATCAGCCCCTACGAGACCGGCCCTCCGCAGTCCTCGGAGCCCGGTGAGCGCCACCGCACACACGTGTCGTTGTGCCGCGAAAACGCCTAAGCGAGGCTCGTTCCATGCATGGCCGGCTGCAGCATGGGTGCCTGCAAACCGACCGCGCGCCGCCTAAGCGAGGCTCGTTCCGCGCATGCCTAGCTGCAGCATGGGTGCCTGGGCGCCGTCCGCACACCGGAGCGGCCGGGGAAGGGCGCGTGGCGGGGAGCGGCCGCCCGCGGCCCACGCGCCGGCCGCGCGCGCGCACAGGCGCCGAGCGCGTGCTGCGCTGGTGGAGCCTGGGCGAGGCGTCCGCGCACGTGGACGGCGCGCAGATGATGGGCAAGCCCGGCGTCGCCTTCCGCAAGGCGCGCCGCCCGCCGCCAGCACCCACGCCTGCCGAAAGCGGTGCTGCTGGCCCCGCACTGAGCCCCGCATCAGGCACCCAACATAGCCCTTCGCACGGCGCGGCGCCCCGCCGCCAGCGCCTATGCCTGCCGGGCGCGATGCTACCGGCCCCGCACGGAGCCCCGCATTGAGCACCCAGCGTGGCCCAGCGTGCGCCTGAGAGGCCGATGCCGCAGGCCCCGCACTGAGCCAATTGGGGTCACATTCGGCCGCCTCTGCGCGGTTCCCCTCCAGAGGACGCTGGCAGGACGGCATGCCCGGCCCTGTCGCGCATTTTAGTAACGGTACAGCCCTCAGGGCAGAGGCGGCGCGCGCGCCCAACGCCCGCACGTGCGCGCAGACGGTGAACGCGGTGCTGGAGGACGGGCGCACGGTGGGCGTGCAGGCGCAGCAGTACGCCGTGCTTGTCATGGACGTGCCTGACCTGCGCGCCGAGGCTGAGAAGTGCGCCCTGGCAGCCGCGCTGTCGTTGTGACTGCTCCTCTGATGCAGGACCCGCATGCCGCTCTCTGCCCCCGTCACCTCGCAACTCCGCCTCACACTGCCGCACAAGCACACGCGGGGCATGCACAAGCGCTCCGGATGGACATGCGATGGCCACAACCATGATGTAATGTACTGCGCACCGGCAGAGCCTCAGATGGACGGGCGCTCAGGAAGCGGGCCGTGCTTGGCGGCGGGCATGCTGTTGACGACCCCGAGCACGCTCGCGCGCGCAGGCTGCTGGCTCAGGCAGCGCGTCAGCACTGGGCGATGCGGGCCTGGCGGGGCCTGTCCGCCTTCGTCCTGCACCATGTGCGGCCCTGCGCTGTACGCTTGCGGAGACGTGCCATGCAGCCCTGATGGGCTGGCCGTGTCCCTGTGACCTGACTCGCGTTGCGAGCGCCATGGGCGGGGCCCTGCGTGCAGAGTGGGTGGCCTTGTCTGGACAGAGATGGCGGGAAGCGCGTAGAAAGGAGCTGCTGCGAGGCTCTTCTGGACGCCGTGCTTGCATGTTAGCTTGTCCATGCGGAGCATCCCTGCCTGGCTCGAGCTTGCATCGCCGCCTCCGGCACACCACGGGTCGCTGCGCACAGGTGCTGCTCCGCAAGCGGCCGCCCACGTCGCCCCGCGTGCAGCGCGCGTCCGAGCTCGCCCGGCGCAGCAGCGCCGGCGAGCGCAGGCGCGGCGCGCGTGTGCTGGCGGCTGGGCGCCCGGGCGACCTGCTGGGCACAGAGAGCGTGGGCCTCATGAAGCCGCCGGCGGACGCCTCGCCGACGCCCTCGCCCTGCAAGGGGTCCGCGGACGTGCGCCTGCACATCAGCGGTGCGCGGAGCGCTCCGCGCGCCCACCGCGCCACTCCCTGCTCCACCTGCAGCGCCTCTCCTGAAACGGCAGCTTGCCTCCCCTGCTCATGCAGGCAGAGACGCGCTTTGCAGTCCAGCCAGGCCTCCTGCCTCCCCAGTACGCATAAGGTGTTTCCAAGCTGCACAGCGACAACTGACCCACTGTTCACACTCGCTACCAGGAACGCCCAGCAAGGCACCCGCGCCCTACGTCATCCCGATCACCGCGCGCGCTGGGCCCGCGCACGCCGCGACGGACCCCGCCAGCGCGCAGCCTGGGATTGCGCTGCCGCCGCTGCCCGCGCCGGGCGACGCGCTGCCGGGCCACGCGGGCGCCTGGGCGGCCGGCGGCCTCGATGGCGGCGCATGCGGAGCTGCGGGGCCGGGGCTGGCGCTGCAGGGCTTCCGCAAGCCGCTCATCATGCTGCCGGACGCAGAGTCGGACCCCGACGCAGGCAGCACGGCGGGCACCGCGGACGCGCCCGCGTCGGGCAGCGAGCGCGGCGCCGACAGCGGCAGCAGCAGCGGTGCGCTGCGCATTCAGCGCCTGCACCCACGCTCCCACGCTGCTCTTTGTGCCACACAGGCCTTGCGCGGCGCCGCGCCCGTCAATCGCCTTGCCTAAGGACGCGCGGCGTGTTTATGCTCCTAGTGTGCCGCACCGGGGTCTTTGTGATGCCCTCTCTGCCAGGCAGCGGGGGTATGCTTGCCTGGTTCTGCTGTGCAACCGTGGTCAGAAGTGAGCGTTGTTCGCACAGGCGATCAGGCCACATGGCTGCCGCCCGTCGCCGGGCCGGGGGCCGGCGACGCGTCGGACGGCCGCCTGCCGGACCGGCGCGAGCTGGTCGTGTCCACGTTCCGCCGCCTGTTCCCGCACTCGTTTGTGGGCGTCGCCGCGGTTCGCGCGCACAAGGCGCGCCCCGTCCCTGGCAGCGCCGGTCCGGGCTATTGGCCGGGCGGGGTACATGGGACGCGGTGAGGCACCGCCTTGCGGCTGCGATCCCATGCCAGGTACTGGCGGGCAGCGCTCTCAGCGGCCGCGGTCGCAGGATGGCGTGCGGATCATGTCCTAGGCGACAGCCGCCGGCTCGCGCGCATGCATGTGTGTGCCGTTCAGGCGGCCCTGAAGCGGTCTCGGCGCGCCGCGGCCAGGAGGTGGACCTGCTGCTGGCCAAGTGGGACCAGGCGTGGGCGAAGCTGGCCGCGGCCGAGGGCGCCTACGAGGCCTCCGGCTGCAGGCGCCGCCCGCAGCATCATGCCGGCTGCTGCGGCTGCTGGGGTCCGCGCCGCGCCACCCCTGGCGTCCTGCTAGCGGGACGGCTTTGTCATGTCCTCGCTGGCGGGCCCTGGCGGCCCAACAGCTCAGCTTCCGGTCCAGGCTGCCTGTGCCGGTCAGGGTGCACGCGCAGGCCGGCGCGCGCCACGCGGCCCACCCGCCGCGCGCCCAGCCGCGCTGGACGCCGTGCGGGTACCCGGCGCCTGCCCGTGCACAGCAGCACCGGCGCGCGCGGCGCAGGCGCGCGCGTGGACAGCGTCGACCACTGGGCGGGCCGCGTGCGCGGCCTGGAGGCGCAGATCGCCGCGGCGCGCGCGCGCGCGCGCGCCAGCCCGCCCTCCCCGGCCTTCTTCGCGTTCTTCGCGACGCAGAAGGCGGCCGCGATCGCCGCGCAGACCAACCTGCACCCCGAGGACGGCCACTCCTTCCACGTCGTGGAGGCGCCCGGGCCCGAGGAGGCGCGCCGCCCCCCCTCCCGTCCGGCGCGCGGCGGGAAGATGCGCACCAGCGCCGGGCCCTGCCGCAGCGGCCCCAGCGGGACAGCGCGCTGCTGATCGCGCGGCGCATGCGCAACCTCGCACGCCGCGCCCCAGGCACGGCCGCGCCGCAGGCCCCGCCGGCGCCGGGCAGCGCCAGAGCGCGGGGCGCGCGCGGCCCGCAGGTCAACTGGCCCACGCTGTGGATGCCGTGGACCGAGCGCGACTGGCGGGAGGTGCTGGTGCTGCCGCTGATCGTTGGCATCATGCTCGTGCCCGTCGGCATTTTCTCAGGCGCGCTCCCGCCTCGGGCGCCAGCCCAGCAAATGCAGTCCTCACGCTCGGGCCACAGGCCGCACGCGCGAGGCAGCACCCGCGCGCCTCTGACATGACCCGGCGCGCCGTGCAAGCCTATACAGGCGCGAGCGCGTGCATGCCTGCGCTGCGCTTCCAGGGGCGCCCCGGGAGTGCACGAGCGGGAGGCGCGAGCGCTGGCCGTGCGCGCGCGCGCAGGCGCAATGGCGCAGGTGACGGTGGCCATCTGCGACTCGGCCAGCGTGTTCAGCCGGCTGCGCAGCGCCTGGTACTGCTCGCAGGCGTCGCTCGGGCGCTCGGTCATCACCGCCATCGTGCCCACGGTGCTGCTGCTGACGTGGCAGAACCTCATCATGCCCAACGCGGTGCGCGGCCGCTCATATGCACGGGCGCGGCGGTAGGGTGGTGCATGCGGACGCGCCCACGCTGCATGGGAGGGGCTTACCTGAAGGCGCAGGACACCACGCACTCGGCAGCATGGCCGGTGCGCATGGCAGCGGACGCCTACTCATGAGGAATGCAGTGGCAGTGAAAAGTGCGTGTCGAGCAAGGCCGCTCGCGCACCGCCACCTCATCCCCTGCAGCGTCGGCGCGCTGCACACGCAGACACCCCCGCGGCACAAAGTCCGCCGTTGCGCCGGCGCTGCCCCCAGCCCGGCCGGGCGCGCGCGCGCAGCTGTACCGCTTCGCGCAGATGGAGGGCCGCTGGCACTCGCTCTCCGGCCTGGACCGCCGCGTGTGCACGCTCTTCTTCTACTGGAGCGTGTGGACCGTGTTCCTGGCGCGCCGTCCCCCTCTCTTCTGTGACTAGCAGCATGCCTGCTGGACGCCCTGCCTGCTGCTGCGTGGGGCCGCCGCGCTGCGCAGCCGCGCCTTCTCTGCCCGCCAGCCGCGGCCGCGTGCCCCCCACCAGGGTCCGCTGGGGGGCCAGGGCGCCATGCTGGGCGGCAGCGCTTTCAGCCAGCTGGGCGCGCTGATCGACAACCCGGCCAGCCTGCCGAGCCTGATCGGCACGGCGCTGCCGACGTCGTCCAACTTCTTCATCAACTACATGATCATCCAGGCGCGGCCGCGGCCGCCGCCCTGCGCGCTGCGCTACAGCGCACTGACGTGCACGGCGTGCCTGACCTATGCCGCCCCACCAACCTGCCCTGCACGCAGCCTGGTCGGCAGCTGCCCGCGCGCTCGCAAATCCGAGATGGCCGGATCTAGCTCGCTGATGCGTGGCATGACCCCTCATATGTCCGTTCAGTCTGACGCGAGTTCACTAACACCCTGATGAAGGGCGCGCATGCAACCGCGCTCCCTGCACAGCCGGCCATGCGCCCCTCGAGCAACCCGGGCTCGCGCCCGTGCAGCCGCCCGAGGCATCGCACCGGCCCCACCCAGAAACATTCGGCCCTTGCGCGGCCTGCCCCGAACGCGGCGCGCCGGGGATGCAGGGCCTGGCCATGCTGCCGTTCCGCATCATGTACCCGCACATTGGCTTCCTGGTCGGCCTGTTCCGCCTCTGCGGCGCCTGCAGTGCGCTGGCCCTCCCGCGCCCCCCACCTGCCTGCAAGGGGCGCGCTGCCCCGCCGCGTGGCGTCCAAGCACGCCTCAAGCATGTGCACGCGTCGAGCGGCGCCCGCCAAACGCCCGCCCCCGGCCAAACGCAGGGCCGCGGCATGAGCGCGAGCGGGTGGCGGCGGTCTGGCCGCACTCTGTTCGCTACGGGCGCGAGGTGCGCCGCAGCCGCGCCCCCCGGCCCTGGCGTCTGCAGCCCTCCCACGAGGGGGGCACGAGGCTTGACAGGCGCGCTCGGCGGTGGGCGCGCAGGTCGGGACAATCATGCTGATGTACATCATGGCGCTGGCCTATGCGGCCTCCAGCCCCATCATCCTGCCCTTCACGCTCGCCTACTTCATCGTCTCGTGGTGACCCCCAGCTCCGCTGCGCCGCTCCCATGCGCGTCTGGTGCCAGCAGCAGTCCGCGCTGCGCACGGATGGACCGCCGCACCCTGAGGAAAGCGCCCCCCTCCTGCAGGGTGTTTTGGAGGTACAACGTGCTGTATGTCAGCGAGCGCTGCTTCGAGAGCGGTGGCCTGTTCTGGGACCAGATCTTCAGCCAGGTGCGCAGCCCGGCCGCGCGCAGTGAGCTGCCGCAGGGCCGCGCCCCAAGCGCTGCATTGAGAGGCGGGGCTGACAGGGCGGCGGCCGCAGATCTGCTGGTGCCTCTTCATCCTGGAGTTCTTCACCGGTGCGCGCGCGCAAGCCATGCCGCCCCTCCGCATGCTAGCAGGCCCCTGCCTGAGCCCCTGCGGGTGCGCAGGCTGCATATTCATGGCCAACCGCGCCTTCCTGCCGGCCGTGCTGATGTGGGCGACGCTGACGCCCGCGCTGTACAAGTTCTCGCGCTACTGCGACATCCGCTACGGCTCCGCGGTGCGCCGCATGCCGCTGGAGACGGCCGCCGCCGCGCCCAAGGCTGCGGTCGACCCGGCGCTCTACCTGGCGCCGGCCTTGCGGTGCGCGCACCCCTGCTCATGCTGGCCCTGCCTGATCCGGGCTGTGACGGCCGTGTCGCTCCACTGACATGCTGCGTGACGACCCGGGGCTCCCTGCGCACAGGGCCCCTGCCTCTGCCAGGGCGCCTGCTCACGCGAGTGAAGGGGGGCCCGCTGTGCAGGCCGGGCTGCGCGGGCTGGTACCCGGAGTGCGGCAAGGCCTGGGAGAACTGGGGCGCGCCCGTTTACACCTGGTGAGGCAGCGGCTGGCGCCGGTGAGTGGACGCGCGTCGGTGTCCGCAGGGTCTAGCCTGGGAGTTTGTGCGGCTTGGCTGCACATGCAGCTGACTCATTCCCCATCCTTCAGTGACAGCCGTGTTATAGCATGTGTCCTGCCGGGGTCCCCATTGGTGACCCTGCCTAGCAAGTTTGACAAGCGGTGACCGGATGGCCTGCAAATTTTGGGATGTTTCTCAGGATGTCCATAGCGAGTCTGACATTGTCCCAGTTTATTTACAATTGATCAGCAGATGCCTGCAGACTGTTCTTTGCAAAGCATCAGTGCAGCTCTCAAGTCGCTTTCCTGCTGCCCATGCAGCGTGTGCTTCCGCATACACATGTCAGGCCACCTGCCTCGTTCGTTCGCAAAAAAACATCCACGCCCACCTCCTGCAACACCGCACTGCATGGGGCAGGCCCTGCCGGAGACGCACCTCAGGCCGATGCCCCCAGCCCCTGTTCGATCATCTCGCGCCGCCTCGTGCTGCATGCCTGCTTGCGGCTGGGCACGCGGCAGTTGAGGCAGTGCCCGCAGCGCTGCGAGCTGGTCACCTTGGGGAACAGCAGGCGCCGCAGGCGCTGCTTCAGCACCTGCAAGCAGCGGCCCGGGTGGTCAGGCGCACACTTCGGCAAGCCAGCTGTCCCCATTCGCTTTGTAGCGCTCCTGAGACAGGCCCTCCATGCATACGGCAGGCAAGCAGCCAACCAACGAGATGCATGCTGGCGTCCGCTATTGCAGAGCCATGGGTCCTGCCAGCATGCTTTTGAGTCCTGCGTGCAATGCGGCAGCCCATCCTCTCACAGTCAACTCTCCCCGACGCGTGCCTGTGCGGCCGCCGTGCGCGTCAGGGAGTCGGCGCCGCTGCCGGTGCTCGCCGGCCGCGCGCGCTTCTTACCCGCGGCCGGCGCCGCTGCCGGCTTGGGCGGCCGCGGCTCCTTGGGCGGCCTGGGCTGCTTGGGCGGCTTGGCAGGGGGCGGCCCGGCCGCGGCGGCGCGCCACTTGGACACGAAGGGCTTGCCGCTGGGCAGGATCCAGCTGGGCAGCGGCCGCGGCGCGCCTGTCCAGCAGCAGGCACAGCGTTCACAGGCAGAGGGGGCTTCTGTGGCCCCGGGCCCCGGCCAAGCGGGCGTGTGCTGGGAGGACCTGTTGCATCCTCACCACAGGCATGGGTTGCGCATGGACCACAGGTGCCTGCCCGCGTGAGCACAGCAGAGAGTCTGTCCAGGCGGAGCATTGGTGACATGGCATCCTTGCAGGAGGTGCCAGGAGCAAGCAGAGCCGAAGGCCATGCTCTGGCATGCCGGAGCATCACAGTGGGGACCCACAGCGACCTGCGCCGCTCAGGCCGCATTATTCAGCGACGCGGCAGGCGCGCCTGTGGACGGCACATACGCGCGCACGCAGAGGAAGCCGGACGCGAAGAGCGCCGCGACGCCGTGCTGGCGCATGCCGCGGCACACCGACACCACAGACGCGCCAAAGTGCACCGTGCGGCGCGGCCAGGCGGCCACGGCCGCTGGGTCGACCTGCGGGGAGGCGCGAGCAGAGTTGGCCACTGTGCATTGTGTGACATGTGTGCCACTGCTGCGCATGCGCAACTGCACAACAGAGAGGCAGACCACATCAGAGGCAGAAAGCCCTCGGTGGTCGTGGTTCGTGCTTGACATGCATGGCGGCTGGGTGTGCTGCCGTGGTCTGAACGATCTCGCTGCGCAGCATGTCCACGGGGTACAGGGACGCCATGCCGCAGACAACCACGCGTTGGTGATAATCTTCGGCAGCGTCCCGCATGCATGCGCGCCCGGGCCACGCGCACTGCAGGCGCATGGCGGGCGGCGCGCCTGCAGCGGCGCGGCCAGCGACGTGTGGTCCAGGAAGACCTCGTTCACCTGCGCGCTCGTGCAGGGCAGGCCGTCAGCGGGGCACACGGCAGGGCAGCATGCCGCGCAGGCGCAGCTCGTGCGCTCAACAAGTGTTCCTCCCTTCCATTGCGGATGCACGCCCAGGAACTGAAATGCGTGCACCACCGCGGAGCAGCGCGCTCGGACGCTGTGCACGTCCTGCGCCTGAAGGCAGGCAGGTCGCGCCTGGAAGTAGGTGCCGTTGAGCGGGAAGCGCCCGCGCATCGCCGGCCGGCACGGCACCAGCAGGGCCAGCCGCAGCACCGTCACAGCAGGCCGCGTGCCGCCGCCGCCGCCGCCGCCGCTCGTGGGCTCTTTTCCTGCCACGAGCGCGCCGGCCGCCGCTGGCGGCACGGGAGCGCCTCGGACCACGCCGCTGGAGCCGGCGCCGGCATGGGTCTCCACGCCGCCGCTGCCGCGTCCTTCGGGCAGCGTACCAGACCCTGCTGGCAGATCACTGACGGGTGCCGCCTGCAGCTGTGCGCTAGAGGGGCTGCTGCTGCGTGAGGCGCATGAGCTCTCTGCTGCTCCAGCAGCGGCCGCCGGGCGCCCACCCGGCACACCGCTCGCTGGCGCCTCGCCAGCAGGCTGGCCAGGCGGCTCAGCCGGCTGCAGGGCCATGCTCTGCAGGCTGCTGCAGTCAGGGGCCGCCCTGACTTCGGCCGGCCGTAGCTTGGCCGCAGCGCTGTCTGGCGCCCGCCCTTCAGGGGGCGTAGCGGGCGGGCGCTGCGCTGAGGCGACAGTCGCGGGAGCCTCTGCATACATGCCCACAGGCAGGGCAGTGGTCCCTGGGGGCATGGCCGCGCCGGCGGCAGCTGCGGCGTCCGGCGCCGGAGGCCGCAGCGCGGCCGGTGCGGCACCGGCGTCCCGCGTGGCGCCCGTGGCTGGCGCCGGTGAGCGGGCGCCTGAGCATGCGCGCGTGGGGTGCGATGCAGGCGCGGCGCCAGCACCTCCCGAAGCGGCTGCACCAGGGCTGCTCACCACAGGCGGCGGGCTCGGCGGGCGCGCGCATGCCCTCGCTGCCACTCCGCCACGGCCAGCCTCCCCCGGCAGACCAGGCGCAGGCGCAGGCGCAGGCGCAGGCGCAGGCGCAGGCGCAGGCGAGCCCGCCGGCGCAGCGCACACGTCCGCGGCCGCAGCCTCCCTCTTGATGCGCACGGCTCGCGCGGCGGTCCACGCACTCGCGTCCCTCGCCAGGCTGCGCACATGGTGGCCGGCCGGCCGCGCGGCCGCGCCGCGCCCGTCCGCCACCGTCGGGCCGTTTGCGCCGGCGCCGCCCGCTGGCCGCACGCCGGGCGCCTCTGCTGGCGAGACACGCGCGCGCTTGGCGGCGCGCCGCGTCGGCGCGGCGTCCTCGCACGGCGCTGCGTCCGCCGCCGCGGCGCGCGCGCGCCGGCGCCCGCCCGGCGCCCCCGCCGCCCGGTGCGCAGGTGCCGTGCTGGCATGCGCGGCAGCCAGTGCAGCGGCGCGCGAGCGCGCCCGGTGCAGGCCGGCGCTCGTGCCGGCGGGCCTGGCCCTGCTCGGGCGCGCGGCGTGCGCGGCCCCACCCCGTGCCCCGTGCACGTGCATGGCCCTGGTGACCGGCCCAGCGGGCGAACGGGGCCCCGCCCCGCCCCGCAGCCGCAAGACGGCCGCGCGCTCCCGGCCGGGCAGAGAGCCCGTGCCGCCGCGCGCGTCTGCCGCTGCCGCCGCGCATGGCGCGGGTGCGGCGCGGTGCGCGGCGCCGACCGCGCCCGCGCGCCCGCAGGGCTTTCCCTTCCCGACGGCTCCTGGGCCCGACCCGGGCCCGGGGCTGGGCCCTGCGCGCCCCAGCGGCCGCGGCGCCGCCACGGCGCGCAGGCGCGCGCGCAGGCTCTGCCTCATGGTCAGCTCGAGCGGGCCCGACGCGGCGCAGAGCTCCGGCTCTGCCGCAAGGCGGCAGCCGTCCTGCGGCGGGTCGCCGCACGCGCCGCCGGAGGCTGAGGGCGCTGCGGCGGCGCCGCTCGGCGTCGGAGGCTGCAGCGCCCTCGCTGCGCTGCACCCCGGCGTGCTGGGCCCGGCGGCGGCCGGGCTGCAGCCGCCAGCGCCGCTGCACGGCGGGGCGCGCTCGCGTGCGCCGGCGCCCGCCGCCTGCGCCGTGCGCACGCCGAGCTGCGCGTGCGCGCCCGGCACGAGCGCAGAGCCCGCTCTGTCCGGCACCCGCGGGCGCGGCGCGGCCTCGGGCAGCGACCCCGCCCGCGAGGGGACCCGCCCGACAGCGCCGGCCTCCGCCCAGGGTTCCGCCACGGCAGCGGCGGGCGCTGCATGCACGGACGCAGCGCTGCGGCTCGGCCCCGCCGGGGCCTGGGGCGCGCGGTGGCGGCCGCCCTGCGCGCTGCCGGGCGCGGCCGCAGCTGCCGGCGCGCCGCCCTGCCGCCGCTCTTCCGCCTTGTCCGGCGTCACAGGGCATGGCGCCGGGGGGCTCATGGCGCCCGGCAG
>JAABUV010003401.1_pt1 | contig 20310 bp, 25 predicted proteins | sample 5559971 | NCBI WGS metagenome assembly JAABUV01 (sample SAMN10711881, study PRJNA513362) | rock metagenome | isolation source: Antarctica rocks | place: Antarctica: Victoria Land, Knobhead nord | collected 2015-12-19
CGGCCTGCGCGGCGCAGTGTACGCTGTTTATCTTGCACTAATGCGCATGCTCAGGTCGGCAACACCAACGGCTGCCCACCTTTCTGGGCAACTCAGGATGACGTAACAGCCAAATGCTGGCCTTACACACGCCCGCACATATCCACGAGCGCCGCCGCAGCGCACCAGCGGCCACAGCCAGCGCGGCGGCCCGCCGCGCAACAAGCCCCGCCACGCTCCAGCGATCCCACGCGCGCCCTGCCGCACGCGCGGGCGACGCTGCGGGCGGGCCGCGCCTGCGTGACGCTGCCGGCCAGCACGCCCACCCAGAGGCCGCGCACGCCCATGCGCGCGCGGAAGGCTAGCGTGGCCGCCAGCGCCAGGCCGACGCCCCAGTACGTGCAGAAATTGATCACTGCGCCGGTCGCCTGCCGCCCGGCGCCTGTGACGACGCCTGCGCCGCGCCGCGCGGGCGCGTCGGGGGCGCCCCAGCGCTGCTGAATAACTGCCGACAGCCTCGAGAGTTTGTTGCCGCGCGCGCGCGCGGCGAGAGTGAGCTGCTGCGCCGATGTCCGCCTGCAAGACCGTGCGGTGCAGACAGGCATGCTCGCTAAAACCGCGTGAACGCGACGGCAGGATGCTTGTCACGCCGCATTCGTTGCATGGAAGGGCTGTCGATGAAGTACGACGGCCCACTGCAAAAATGTGGGCGGCGATCGGGCACGCCACATGACAGGCTGTCGCTGACACGGGGGCTGGGCAGCAGGAGCGAGCGGGGGGCCGCCTGGCGCATGCCCGGCACCTGCGAGCGTGGCGTTCAGGCCGTCGGTGAAGGAGGACACCGCCACGATGGGCAGGATCGCTGCGCACAGCGCCACCACCTGCGCGGCCGCCCGCCGGCTTGGCACGCTTCAGGGTCAGGCTAGGGTTAGACCCAGGCCAAGACATGCACGCGCTAGGCATGCAGGTCAGCAGGCCGACCAGCGCTGCTGTTTCGTTAAGCACCTAGCAGTGAGAGTCCCTGCATGCTACCAAGCATGCCCGCCTGCACAGACACAGGAGTCCCGCTGCGCGCAGCCGACAGGCCAGCCACGCCAGCTCGAGCGCCGCCTCGCGTCAGTCGGCGCCGCAGCGCCGCGATTATGCGCAGAAACGCGTACGCACATCAGCGCAGGCGCGTACACATGGTCGCGCTACAGCCCCAAAATGAACGCCGCGAGGGCTGCGCGCCTGCGCATCGTGCGTGAACAGGCGCGGCCACAGGCCGCTGCCAGCCGCGATGACGGTTGACGAGACCACCATGACGCCCGCGGACAGGCACAGCGCCACGCGCGTGGAGTGCCGCGCCCCACGCCAGCGCCCGCCGCCCAGCTTCGTGGCCACCATCGTCGAGAGCGCGTCTGCCCGCCGGCACCACAGTCACGTGAGCAGGGCCGGTGCGCACAAAAGAATGCTGTCGCCCCTGTCGTCCACATAAAATGTGGCGCTGGCGGACTGAGGGCAGCAGCAGGAGATGCAGCGCACTTGTAGGTGCGGGGTCAATGCACCCGATCCGGTACAAAGCGGTGCGGTACAATCAGGTGGAAGCTGACCATGTATCGGACATAATACAAAAGAGCATGCGCAGCGATGGTTCGTGCAGGCCCGTCATGGCTGCGCACCGCAGAGCCCGAGCGGGAACAGCAGGTAGGTGAACGACGTCAGGTTGTAGGCGATGCCGGTCACGGACACGCTCTGCGCGCAGCAGGCCCCGCGGTCGATGCCCGCGCTCGCGCAAAGCAGCCCCAGCCTCCGACATGCAAATATTGACCGCCTGTGGGCGCATTGACGACGCGCAGGTGGATCGGCACCCTGCCTTTGCCCTCTTGCCGACACTCGTGTGCATCACCTTTCACGCTGCTTCACTTCTGTACGCTTGGCTAAGCAGGGGCTGGAGGATGAGCCGCAGGCTAGCACAGTACAGTATCAAACGCGCCTGGTCAGGGTTGGGGAGGATGCCGGCCAGGAGCACGAGCGCCTCGAACAGCCACCACTCTGCGTGCGGAGCAGCCCAGCCCTTGGCCCCCCGGGCTCGGCCGCGTTTCAAGGTCTCACCGATCCACAGGTTTGAGGGGGCAGCCAGAGTAGGGTAGGGTATGTGCTTTGAGGTGGCAGCGCTGTCTCCCTTGATGCCCCGCAGCAACCACTCCACTAAAATCTCCAGGCAGAAACGGACCAAAAAAACCACAGCCTGCTGTTTGCGCATGCAAGGCAGCGCATGCTTGCGCCCCAGGGTGACATGGGCAACTTTGCTTGACATCGTACCTGCAGGGCACAGGTCTCATAACCATGAGCGGGAGCACGCTCAGGGCGCGCGCCTGTGCACTTCATGGACAGCGCGGGCAGCGCAATCGCCAGGTACTGGCCCCAGCCCCGGAACGCACCCCAGGACCTGCCCCGCGACACCCCAGCACCTCACTGTGGTACCCCGGCATAGCTTCAAATTGGCTTGCATGCCTGTCGATGACAGCATTGCGAATTGCATCGCACGCAGCACCTCACGCCAGCACAGCGCCCTTTCCATCACAACTTTGCCGACAGTGTGCCCAAAGATACTGGGTGCCTTGGGGTTATTGGGTGCCACACAGGTCGTGCCACGGGCGCTGCCCGCGCTCGACCAAGTGCACTGCTCACCATAAGCCAGGCGGCCAGCACTGCACCCACTCCAAGCCCTGCGCGCAGCACGACAGGCGCAGGCGCCAGTGCCGTGCCAGGCGCGCGCCGCCCGCCGCGCCACGCCGGCCGCCCGTCCTCGCTTGGGCTGCGCTGCCGACCCCAATCAGGGCGGCAGGCACCGCACACAAACCCAGCCGGGCCAGGGTAACCCTCTTTACCTAGCCGGGTGCACACCAGCCATGCCACGTGTGCCGCCCCGACTTCACCAGGCCGCGCTCTTTGACCACGAAGTAGATAGCGAGCATGCCGCAGTACAGCCCGGCCTCCACGTTGTTGGCGAGCGCCGCGCCGTCCAGGCCCAGCGCAAGGCCGTAGATCAGCAGGTAGTTGACCACGGGCGTCACCACCGTCAGCGCGGCGGACATCACTGCGCGCGCGCGCGCGCGCGCGCGGTCGGCGCCCGAGCGCGGGCGCAGCTTGGTCTGCCGGGCGGCGACGGCGATGCCCTGGCTCGGCGCTCAGGGGACTGCTGCGTGCATGGAAGTCATGTCATGCAGTCACACGCACAGCCCCCGAGCCGCCGCTCAGTCGTGCGTCACTCATGTCGAGACGCGCCACGCACACAGCGGCGCATCAGGACTCGCGACGCCGTGAGCGATCTCACGCAACAACCTGTGTGTGGCGGTCGCCCCATGCGCCTGGCGACCGCATGCACACCGCGGGAATGCTGGGCCCCATGCACGGCGCCAGGCGCGCACGCGAGGCCACCACGACGTCCAGCTGCGCGAGCAGGTGGTTGCGGATGCACGTCGACACCGCGTTGAGCAGCAGCGAGGGCGCGCTGATCTGCAGGAAGCGCGACGCCTCCGCCGCGATGCCCGCGTCCTGGCCTGCGCGTGGAGCGCGCCTGATCATGACCCTACCCAAGACCTGAACCCTATCCTGAACCTGCATCACCGTCCAGGCGCTTTTGCTCAATAACGACCCCCACGCATGCCTGGCAGGCGACGCCCATGCCCACCAAAAGCGCGGACGCAGGCTGCCGCTTGCATGCACGCGACACGTAGTGATGTGCTGGCTATGCTGACCGAGACAGCAGGCGGGCGAGGGCATGGCACGCAGACTCCGCCCACGCCTGCTGCACGGCCGGCCGCAAGCGTCCCGGGGCGCGCACCTAGGAGGGGCAGGAGGACGGGCAGCTGCGTCCAGGCAGCCCACACGACCGCGCTCAGCGAGCAGCTGAGAATCAGCGCACGCTGCAGGATGAGACTCATGGCGCTCAGGTTGCCCGCGCCAAAGGCCTGCCGCGCCCGGCGCCGTTTAATCCTCACGCCGGTGCACACCTAGCTTGACTAGGTTTGCAGGACCTTGAGTACCAGATGTCTGCCCGGGGGCAGCGACAGCGAGCGCGCGCAGGACCCACGCTGCTGTCGCAGGGATGGTCTGGGCGTGACCGCAGGCGTGCCCCACCTGCCCTGACAGCGAGTTCATCCCCGCAGCCATGCCGACCACCAGGCTGTAGCCGCTGATGTTGTACACGGAGTTGGCGAGGACGCACGCCGCCAGCGGCTGGCTGCCGAGGTGCCCGACAAAGGCGAGCGAGATCATGCTGCTGCACACAAACCAGAGCGTGCTCTCGATGGACAGCGGCGCGGTGAAATGGAGCAACCTGCCGTCGTGGCGCGACAGGAGTTGCCCACATGGTTCTGTGGGGAGCGATAAAGGAGGTATTCACGCGTGTGTTACAAGAGCTTGCTTGACAGCAGGGAGCGCTGGGTCCAGACATGGCGCATTACATAAACACAATCCCGAAGTACGCTTTGTGGCAAGCACAGGGCACGCACCTCTTCACCTCCCCGAACCAGGACAAGTCCTCATCCTCCGGCTCGCTGTCTTCCACCACCCACTGCGCTCTGCCCGCCGCCTCCGCATCTGCGCTGGGCTGGGGAAGGAGCGGCGCCGTGACCTCGCTGTTCTCTGGCAGAGCACTCAAGCTGCTGGCGCCAGACTGCGCCCTCGCAAACTCCTGGCTCCGGCGCGGAGCGTTCCGCGGGCTGTGCATCCCTGCCGCCTGGTTACCGCAGGCCTGCTTCTGTGCGGGACCACTCCTAGGCAAAGTGGTGCTCCACCAAATGTACCTTGTTTGTCTGTGTGCGCAATCCTAAGCACCGCCGCGCGCAACCACTCTCGACTGATGCAGCTGCTGTGAAGGAAATTTCCTCCTTTAAGGCTTTCCAGCTCGAAAGGCTCCCGGTACATGTGGAGCTCGGCAGGGGTCCAGCATGGGCTGGTCCATGCTCTACCTGGCCTGCTTGTACAAGCAGTGCTTGTCGATCACTGCATGTGAGGTCTGCACTGGCGGAGCATGCGCTGCTACAGCCAGCTCCATTGCCAGTTGCCCGCTCTGTCCTCCCACCAGGACCTTGGCACAATCCGCCAAATCTCAATAATCACTTGTTTCAAACCATACAGAACTGATGAACAGGCAAGGGCTGCTCACAGCACCAGAGTGCCGCGCTTGGGCGCAGCCCGCGCGGCACACACGCGAGGCCGCAGCGCAGCCGTGCAGAGCCGGAGCCCGCAGAGCGCGCGCGCGGCGCAGCAGCCGCGCGGGCCGCCCAGCCTGGCGCCCGGGCCGCGGTGCGCGGCAGCGGCTCAGGTCGTGTACTCGGCGTTGATCTTCACGTAGTCGTAGCTCAGGTCGCAGCCCCAGGCGACGCCCGCGCCGGGCCCGTCGCCGAGCCGCAGGTTGATGTGCACCGTGCCGTGCACGGCCGTCGTGTCCTTCAGATATGCGCTGGCGGCTTTCGCATCAAACTCCAGCGGCTGCCCGGCCGTCATGAGCCCGATGGGCCCCAGGCGGATGTCGAGCGCGTCGGCGTCAAAGGGCACGCCGGCGTACCTGCACCATGCGCAGGGTGAGCCCGTGTCCGCATGCGGCGACGCGCACGCCAGGTCTGGCTTGGCACAGGCGCGCAGCATGCGCTCTGACAGCAGCGGCGCCTTTGCAACACAGGCACGGCTGCCCCTGGCAAGCGCTGTCACGGGAGTGCTGCATGGCCTGCAGGCCACCTTGTTTGGGCACGGACGGCTCGTGTCGCAGGAGCGCGCCGTGCGAGGCATCGGGCTGGGTTGGGCCGCGCGGCGCGGCGGCGGGTGCGCCCGGCGACGCGCGCAACGCGTACTGGCCAGGCTTGCAACCCGACACAGCGGCCATGGCCAGAAAGGGCCAGGGCGCAGCGTGAAGGCGGGCGGCATGTACGGCCGGGGGCGCACCCGGCGGCACACGCGATGCGGCCCCAGTTGGGGTCGTGGCCAAACACGGCGGCCTTGACGAGCGAGGAGGCGGAGACGGCGCGCGCGACCGCGCGCGCGCCCGCGTCGTCGGCCGCGCCCGCCGCCGACACCTCCATCAGGCACGTCGCGCCCTCGCCGTCCCATGCCACCGACTTTGCGAGGCCCTGGCGCGCGCGCGCAGGCCCCTGGCCGCGCTGCAGGTTTATGCCTGCGAAGGCGCTGCCTCCTGCTGTGCGCGAGATGCGCTGCATGCGCAAATGAAACATGGGGCTGGACACGTTGTGAGCCGCCCCTCGGCACAGCAGATCACTTAACACACATGCTTCCCAATAGCAGGATACCCTACCCTACCCTCAGCAGACCTGCAGCAGCGCCGTTACGGCCGCCTCCAGCTGCGCGGCCTCAGGCGAGCCGGCGACGGCGATGGGCGCGCCGCCGGCCGCGCCGCTGGCCAGGCCGATCACGGTGTCGTTGGTGCTCGTGTCGCCGTCCACCGAGATCTGCGCGCCCGCCGCGCGCCGTCAGCGCTGGGCCCCGCCGTGCTCCGACCCTATCGGCCAAGCAGTCACAGTGCAAGGCGGTGCGTGCGCGAGAGTGTGCTTTGTCTGCGTGCATATGCCCAAAGTAAGGGCGGCCAGGCCGCCTGCAATGCGCGCAGCAGAGCGTGCCCGCTGCCACGGGCGGCATGCGGTCCCCTGAGCCCGCCGACGGCCTGCTGCTGGTGCAGCTCGGCCGCGCGCTCCCAGCCGTCACGCCTTCACAAGCAGGGCGTCCCCTTTTGAGCCGCCCGCCGGAGGCGCCCGGGGCCGGACCTGGTTGAAGCTGGCGACCGCGCCGCGGCGCACGACCTCGCGCCACAGCGGTGGCGACACGGCCGCGTCGCACGTGATGACGCACAGCATGGTCGCCATGTTGGGGTGGATCATGCCGGAGCCCTTGGCGAAGCCGCCCACGCGCACCGGCACGCCACCAATGTCCACCTGCGCGTTTCAGGCTCGCGTTCACGGGCCCTGGCCAGGGTTAGGGTAGGGGCGACCTATGATCGGACTTGTGCACCTGGCGGCGCGCGCCGGCGCCGCGTCACGGCCCTGGCGCCTGGGCTCGGCCGCCTGCATCAGAGCTGGAGCTCGCCAGAGGCGGCGGGCGCCGGCGCCGCAACACGGCACGGGCTCGGCGGCCCGCAGGAGAGCTGGTGCCGCGAGAGGTCAAGCAAGGCAGCGCCGCGGATCTGGGAGCATTCCGGGGTAGCTCGTGCGGCCCTCCCAGCGGATGCGTGCGCCACGCGGCCAGCGTGCGGCATGGAGGACGCATTGCGGCCTCTGAATCTTGCATGCGGCGCTGGCGGGCAGTCTCTCAGAGAGAGCGAGTGGGCTATTCTTAGGGGAGCAAGGCGGTGCATGCGCCGCCAGCTGCACTGCCGCCGGCGCTGCTGTTGCTGTGCCAGGACCTGTGACCCTAGGCGCAGCACCTCCAGCGCCGCGCTCTCGCTGACCGGATTGGCGCTTGTTGCGGCGGCCGCCGCGCGGCGCGCATGGTATTTGGCATGGTCTCAGTGACCCTGTGCAGGCCGAAGCGGCACCTCAAGCGCCGCGCTCTTGCTGACCAGGTCGGTGGTCGTAACGGCGACCGCCGCGTGGTGCGCGTCCTCGGCGCCCGCGCCCAAGCGGTGGCAGTGCGCGAGCAGCAGCGCGGTCAAAGGGGTGGCGCGCGCATGACCAGCGGCGCGCTTGTCGCACGCATGAGGTTTACGTCCTCTGCATGCATGCTACAACAGGGGCCAAGGCACCACATGCAACATGCAAAATGCCAGCATGAAAGCATCGACCCAAGTGCTCAGCCCGCACACCAGGCACGCCATGCGGAGGCAGGGCCTGCAAGCCGGGCGCGGCCCGGCGCGCGCTAGGTTAAGGCCGACCCCGCTTCCACAAGCAGGGTCACCCAGACCTCGCCAGCAGGGCTATGTTGGTCCCGCCCGCACCTGCTGGGGGCTGGCTGGCCCAGGGCGGCGGCTGGTAGCCGCTCGCGCTTTGGGCCGGCCCGGGCGGCGCCGGCCGGGCCGCGGGCGGCGGCGGCGGCATCGCCACCGTGGCTGCGGCGCGCTTGACCTCCCGGCGCGAGGGCACGACTTCAATCTTTGAGACAGGCGCGGCGCTGCCCGCCTGCGGCGCCGCGCCGGGCGGCGCCGCGCGCACAAACATGTTCCCAATGCCGTGGCGCTCCACATTGGTCATCTTCTGCTGCGGCGCCGCGTCCAGGTCCGCGTCGCGGCCGGAGTAGCGGTCCATCGCGCCGAGCTGTGCAGCTTGTTCCTAACGCAGTGTTTGCAGTGACTTGCTCAGACGTTCGCCCACCGCGTGCATGCCATGCTGCTCCAGCTCATAAGCGCCGCGACTTTTGCCGCAACACACGCCCATGGGTGAGCACCATGTCTATGGACTCGCCCCCTGGATGCTTTAAAGGCTTTGCGGGCGCTCAAACAGCACCTGCGACTTCCCTGATGCGTGCTTAGCGATCTGCTTGACGCCTTGGTAAGCGTTGCCTACACATGGAAAATGCACTTTGCTGATGGAGCTCTTGGCCGGGTCGACTCGCTGGGTCAAAGCTCGGGGTCAACCAACGTTCTTCTTGGAGTGCCCAAGGGAGAGGAGCAAGTCAAGCTTACCTCTTATGAAACTATATGTATCCTGTGCACCGTGCCAAGCCTTTGAGACGGAGTGCCCCTAACAAGGCACAAGGCAAGGATGGCGCACCTGGCTTTCAGGAGCAGAAAGCATGTTCACGAGCACTCGGGCGACCTGGGCGACCTGGACGGTACAGTGCACAAGGTCCAGCGCACCAGGGAGCGCCTGGGGCAGCCTATTGCTGTTGAAGGCGCGGTTGACGGGTGCGCAAGCTTCGGATTCGCTTGCTGCATCAAGCCCCTTCACAGCAGGCAGCTCAGTTTGTTAGTGTCACTGAGACCGTTGCCTCAGAAGAGCTTGATTCGACGCCTGGTGCCAAGGAACTGCACTCAACCATGGAGCATGTTTGTAGGCGTGCTATGAGCTCTTTGTACGTGATATCTTTGTACTTGATAGCCCGAAAGTGCCACTGCCAAACAGCTTTGCAAGAGTAGCAGCAGCGTGGCGCTGCAGCACTGAAGCACTGTGTATTGGTTTTAGACTCAGGCTGCGAGTCAGCAGGCCGCAGAGCGGACAGCAATAGACTCCTTACCTTGGAGCGAGCTTCACACTTACCAGTAAACAGCCCGTCTCGTTGGCGACACGTCTGTCTTGGCAGAAATGGCGTGCTTATGTAATCACATTTGCTCAGCCTGTACATGCTGCGCTGACAGTTGTAGCACTCCCAGAACTGCTGCTGACCCATTTCAGAGCCAAACATGCTGTGCAGTACTGCATCGCGCAGCTGCCCGGTGGGGATTGACACCCTCCCACGTGCGCGCGCTGCAGGGCGGGGGCCGCAGATGCGGGCGAGCTCGTGTTCATGGTCCTGGACGTGGTGGAGGAGAACAGCGGCCGCTTCCTGATCTGGGGCGCCGGCGCGGCCGGGGAGAGCGTGCTGCTCTGCGTCGCTGACTTTGAGCCCTACTTCTATGTCGCCGCGCCGCGCGACCAGGTCAGGGCGCCTGTGGTCTGGTGGCCCTTCCCCATCTGTCCTGAGTGTTGTGTGCCGCTCAGTGCTCTCAGTGAGCCGTGTAGGGTCGGCATGCCACTCAGGACTCTCAGCGAGCCGTGTAGGGCCGGCAGCTCATGAGAAGAGCTGTGAAGCAAGTCCAGTCCTGGACAGCCCCAAGGGAGTGTGATATGGACTCTTATGTTTGAGGGAATGCAGTTGTGGCGCAGGAGGGTCGCGAGGTCGCCGTGGATTCGACCATGCTGGACCGCATGCGCCGCGCCCTGAACGGGTGCGCACCCCATGAGCCAGCCTGCACACGCCCTCACGGTCGACGGCGTGCCAAGGGCAGGCGCAGGCGCATTTGGGCCTGGCGGCCGACGCGGCGTGCCAGCTGATCGGAGTCCTGCAGCAGTGAGGCGCTCGCACTTGGCATCGCGGGCGTCGGGTCGGGCGCCGAGCCGGCGGTGCCAACTGCGAGCGCCTCACTGATGCTGAACGTCGATCAAATGTCTGGCCGCGTCGCTCCCGGCTCGCGTGGCGTCTGCGCTCATTGTCGGCATGTCGTTGACCTCAGCGGTGAGCAGTTGGACCGCCTGCAGCGCCTGCTGCCCAAGGCAAACGTCGAGGCCCATTGCTGCGACGCCGCGGCGGCCGACGCGCTGCGCCAGCTCGACGCCGGCGATGCCAGCTGCGAGCGCCCCACTGGTCAACACACGCGATGTGTGGAGGCCAGCGCTTGCGCCTGGCCGGCCATCAGTCCTGCTTGCACGCTGCTCCTGTGGCGCTCGCCCTGATGTCCGTCATGGCGCCGCCGGACGCGGCGTGGGTCAGCGCACGTACCGCCGGCTGCGTCCTGCACGGAAGCCTCACGCGCCGCGCCCTCCCGCGCTCGCCCCGCTGGCTTGATGCATGCGTGCGCCGCGCGTGCAGGCACCTGCCGCCCGACTGCCAGCTGCGCCGCGTGGAGGCCGTGCAGCGGCTGCCGGTCATGTATTTCCGCCCAGACGCGCCGGCACCCTCCACGTTCCTGCGGGTGGCGCCCTGGGCAACATACCCGCCCTGCTGTGTCAAGCCCCGGGCTGGGATAGTGGGGCAGGCCTTGCCCTTGTTGGCGGGCCTGTGTGGTCTGCTCCCGCGCGGGTATAGGGCTAGCCTGGGGCTCGCTGCAAACAGGTGTCTGCTGATGTGGGTCTTACGTCTGCACCTTGTCCACGCAGTTTTTTTTGGTTTGGGGTGCCTCTTGGTGAGACCCGTTGTCAAGAGCTCCAAGATTGGGCATTGTGCATGGGCCTGTACCGCAACACCCTGGCTGACCCACAGGCAGACACGCGGCCCCTCACGCCTGCCGACCCCACCCCACCCACCCGATTATGATCTGATGGCGCGGCGCCCACCTGTGCGCGCAGCTGGTGCTGGCGCCGGGCGCGTCGACCAAGAAGGCGGCCGCGGCGGCGGCCAAGGCGCTGGGCCACGGCGCGCTGCGCGCGAGCGGCTGGGCCTGGCCGGACGCCGCCGCGTACGAGGCCGAGGTCGCGCTGCAGCAGCGCTTTCTTGTGGACACCGGCCTCTCCAGCGGTGCGTGATGCATGCCTACCCTACTTTACCATACCCCACCACACCTACTCTATTTACCCTACCCCTATGCTACATGAGGCCGCGCGCGGGCCTCTGCAGCGCGTGCCACGTGCATGGTGAGGCAGGCCGGGGTCTGCAGCCGCGCACAGGGCTCTGATCGGGACCCGCGCTGCCAGAGGCGGGCGGCATGACGGTGGATCTCCGCCCAGCGACCTCACAGGATCTGCAGGTTGCGCCAGGCTCGGCCATGCCGTGCTCCGCGGCCTGGCTTGGCTGAGCCTGGCGCGGCCTGCAGGTCCTTTGAGGCCGATGGGCTGAGGTCACCCAGCCTGGCAGCACAGCTCCTGACCAGCCCCGGCGCATGCCCGCCTGCGGGCCCCGCCGGCCTGCCAGACGGCCGCGCGCGCCGCGCAGGCGCCTGGGCGCACGTGCCGCCCGCCGCGCCGGGCCGGCCGGGCCTGGAGCCGGTGCCGGCGGCGCTGCGCATCTCCGGCTGCGCGGTGGAGGCGGGCGCACCCTGGCGCGCGGTGCAGGCGCTGACGCCGGACGCGACGCAGCTCGCGCCCGGCGCTGACTGGGCGCCGGTGCCCTTCCGGTGCGCGCGGCCGCGCCGGCCCCTGCCAGTGCCATCTTTTTGGCGGTCCGGCAGCGCTGCAAGACAATCCTTTGTGTTGGCAGCGCTGCGAGACAGTCCTTGGTATTGGGTGCGTGCCGACAGGCCCGTCGAGAGCCAGCGGCCCTGGTCTGATGAGGGATCAGCGGAGCTTGTCAGCAGTGCCCTGCGTTGTCCCTGCGTCGTCCCGCGCACCGAGCGGGTCTGTGCTGCGCCGTGCTGCGCAGCGTGGGCGGGCGCGAGAGCGCAGCGTGGCGCACGGGCCTGGAGCTCGCCAGGCAGGGCAACATCGCCAACCTGCGCGTGCTCGCCCTCGACGTTGTCAGCGCGCCCGCCGACGGCGCCCCCAGGTGCGGGCGCGATGCCCGGCGGGCGCCAGCGCCCGGCCGTGCTTGCCGGCCAGCCCCAGAGACAGTGTCTGCTGGCGTCCCGGCGAGCGTCAGCCCATCTGGCGTGCCCTGCGGGCACCCGCAATGCAATGCCACATCCAGCAGTGCAGGCCCCAGACCTTCACCTGGGTACCCATAACAGCACTCCAGGAGACCGCCTCGGCAGGATGTCTTATAAATGCTGCGAAATGCGTGGTGGCATCCCTCCAGCGGTCTCCTCGCGTCGGAGGCCGCGCCGCGCCGCCCCGCAGCCTGCCAGGCGAGGCTGCCGCCGGCACACGCGCACGTCCCAAAGCCTGCCTGCGCCGCGCAGGGTCCCTGTCGCGGCCAAAGACCCCATCAGCGCGATCACCTGCCTGCGCATGCGCGCCGACGCGCTGTCGGCCGGCACGGCCGCCGTTGCGCCCGCGGCGCCCGTCCTGGCCACTGGCGCGGCGGACCTGGCGCCCATCGCCGGCGAGGACGGCGAGGAGGATGGTGGCGGCGGCGGCCTGGGCGACGGCGGCGCGCGTGGGGGCTCGCCGCCGGCCTCAGCGCCCGAGCCAGCGCCCGACACAGCGCCCGGCGCGGCGGACGTGGAGGCCGTCGTGTTCACCTGGGCGGCGGGCGCGGCGGGGCTGGGGTTAGGGTCAGGGATGCATGGTGCGGGCGCAGACGGCGCGGACGTGCGCATGCACGGCGACGAGGCGGCCATGCTGGCGGCGTGGCGGGCGTGGGTGCTGGACGCCGACCCGGACGTGCTTGCCATCTTCCAGGCGCGAGGGATTTCTCGCACGGGCCGTGGGGCCGGCTGTCGTCAGCTCATGTCGTGAGGTGTTTGCTTAGAGTGCGCAGTTTTCCAACAAGCGCAACACTCATGCAAAGCTGCGCCGTGTCCCGTGACTGCCGCTCCTCCGGGCGTGCGGCTGCGCGGCGCGGGGGGGCGGCCGCGCCGGGAAGGACGGTGGCACGCCTGCCACATCACTGGGCCCAGCACGCGTGTTTCAACCACCATGTGCTTCCCTCATTGGAGGGACCGCGATAACCAAGCAGCCCTGCTTGTACATGCTGTTGGAGTGCCGCAGCGCCGGGGCGAAGCGCAGCGCGGCGCGCAGGTGCGTGACACGCTGGGCGCGCTGGCAGAGCGCTTTGCCGCGCTGCGCCCGGGCGGCGCGCCGGGCCTGGCGCTGTCGCGCCTGGGCGCGCGCCAGGCGCGGCCGCTGCTGCTCAAGCGCGTGGTGCAGTACTCGCCCGCATGGGTCAAGTCGCAGAACCGCATGGCCTCCACCTCCAACCAGGTAATATTTTTTTTAAATTTTCCCCCTATCTTAGATAGATGCCTATATTTCTCGCGCGGCGCCTGCGGCGCGCGCCCGCATTCCCCCTGCATGTGCCCTGCGGTAGATGCAGCTTGCGTTTGGAAGCGGCTGGGGCAAAGTCGCCCGCGGCCGCCGCTGGTCTAGCAGCTGGCGCAGCTGTTGCCTGCCTTGTCATATTCCCCAAGCCATGCGCTAAATCATAACTCGCCTGCGTCGCCGATGCATTTCTGGACGCCTCTTGCTGGCGCTCTATGCATCGCCTTCAAAGTATGTTATCCTTCTACACACCCTGAGAAGGGCTTGGCGGGGGCTGCAGGAGACCTTCCGCGTGGAACGCGTCGAGGGCCGCCTGGTGGTGGACGTGCTGCGCCACGCACTCACCGCCTGCTCCCTGGCCTCGTTCTCGCTGGCCGACTGCGCGCAGAGCCTGCTGGCGCGCGCCGCGCGCGCCGCCCTGCCCGCGCCCGCACACGCCTGAGAGGGTCTCGCCGGTGCCGGGGCTGTGCTGTTTGTCGGTCTCGGATGAAGGGGCGCGGGGTGCTGGCGCATGCAAGCGATGTCTGGCGCGATGCTGCGAGTGCTGCACCGCCGTGCCTCTCAGGGCGGCCCTGGCCGCGCCTGCGCCCCCGTGTGCATGACTGGCCACAGAGGCTGTCTCGTAGCATGGGAAAGGGTCTGTTGAGCGCTTGCTGACAGGGGACGCGCGGGAGGCATTAGGGCCAGACGCTGGAGCTGCTGCCGCCGGCCGCGCTGGCGGCGCTGGCGGGCATGCCCGGCCGCAGCGCGCCGCCCGTGACGCCTGCGCAGCTGGCAGGTGGGCCTGTTCGCTGGGGGCGGATCTTTGGGCGCCACCGCCTGGTCTCCCACCCTGCGTGTGAGTTAGGATTAGGTTCAGTTAGGATGCAGGCATGCACGCACGGAGCCATTTGAGTCTGCGGCGGATGAGGCGCATGGCGCTGCTGTGCTGCCCGGCTCGCAGGCACGCCGCCCGCGGGCTGGCATGCTGCATGCTTTTGTGGGGTGCGGGCATGCGAGAGGGCGCGGCGCGAAGCCGCAGCCATCGATAAGGGTGACGTGAACGGGCCTGCGTGCGGCACAGGGCGGCGGGAGAGCGCGCGCGAGGGCGCGGCGGCGCGCTGCGCGCGGCTGGCACGGTATACGCTGCGGCGCGGCCGCGTGGTGGCCGCGCTGCTCGGCCGCCTGGCCACGCTGCCCGAGGCCGTGGTGCGCGCGGCGCGGCGCCCAAACCCGTACCTTAACCACCTGCCTCCTCGGCGCTGTCCAGCGCGAAGGCTGCCCAGCCCAGCGTGAACGACTGCGCAGCAATTCGTTCCTGCCATCTCCCGAGACTGCGCTGCTCTTGTGCCTGGGGCGTGGCCTGTGGTGCAGACGCGCTGCCCAGTTCCAGCACGCCGCGCGGCGGCCTGGCCGGCTGACGGCCGGCGGCGCGCGGCGCAGGAGCTGGCGCGCGCCACCGGCCTGACCGTCAGCCAGGCGCGGTCTGACTCGCTTCACTTCACCATGAGCACGTGCCCTTGCCTCATCAGCAGCCGCACGCTCAGCGAGCCGGCGGCGCACCAGGAGCCCCGGGCACAGCCGTGGCCGAGCAGGGCAGGCCGGCGGCTCAGCAGGTTCCTCCCGGCCTGGTGAAGGGGCGCCGCGCTGGCAGCGCGCAACACCAGAGTCACCGTGCAGACATGCTGAGCGACATGCGGGCCTGACAGGGTGCGGGCGTGTGCGCGTGCGCGGCAGGTGCTGTACAATGCGCAGATGATCCGGACGTGGTCGCTGCTCCTGCGCTCTGCGCGGCGTGCCGGCTTTGTTGTCAACGGGCGCCAGGTGCATGCTCGCGCCCGGCGTGTAGCACACGCTGCCACGCTGTGCAGCAGGCGTGTAAGCGTGGCACTGCAGCGCGACGGCATTTCGCAGCGCGCTTCAGAACTGTTCAGCACGTGGCTGTGTGGAGAAGAGGCAGTGTGCCGTGGACAGAAAAAGAGAAGGCTAGGAGGGGTCCATGGCCGTGCTGGGGCCTGTATTAATGGTTCAGCAGGCCACCCAAAAGCGCTTCAGCAGGCCTTTCATGTGGGGGCAGGATGCAGTGCCCCTGGCAGAGAGCCCGTACCTGCTGCACCCGGTCGAGACAGGTACGGCCGGCCTGTACAAATCGCCGGTTGCCATCCTGGTGCGCGCAGCAGCCCCGCTTAGTGTGGTGGCAAGGGCCCTGACAGATTTGCAGGGTTGCAGCTGTGGCACGTATCAGGGTCTACTGCCTGCTATGCCACTGTCTGCCTGAGTACAGCTGATGCCATGTTCGCATGGGGCCGCCTGTAATGCGCCGCACGTGGGCACAGGCGTGTGCAGGCGCCACGCGCACGCCAGAGCCTGCACGCCGTTGGAGCCTGTACGCGCTCGCTTCCCTCATGCCACCACCCTCGCCTGTACACACGGTGCTTCCCAGCGCCTGGCGCGCCTGCGCAGGACTTTGCGAGCCTGTACCCGTCGCTCTACCGGGCGCACAACATGTGCTACACCACGCTGCTGCACGCCGACGACGCCGCCGCGCTGGACCCGGCGCAGGTCACCACTACCACGGCCGGTGCGGCCAGGTCGCCGCGCGGCCCTGCCCGTCATCCGCAGACGCTCTGGCTCCTCCGGCACCTGGCCATGTTCTGTATCTCTAAGGGTAAGTCTTAGGGTAAGCCTGGGGCACGGGTGCGGTGTGTCAGTGAGCGAAGCGGTGGAGGCCGGTGCTAAGTGACGGTCATGCAGCGGTTGCTGATGCTGCGCGACGCGGCACGCAGGCTACAAGTTCGTGAAGCCGGGCGTGCGGCCCGGCCTGCTGCCGGGTATCCTGGCGGCGCTGATCGCCGCGCGCGCCGCCACGCGCGCGGAGCTCAAGGCGACCGCCTCGCCCGCGCAGCGCACCGTGCTGGACAGCCGCCAGAAGGCGCTCAAGCTGGCCGCAAACGCGCTGTACGGCTTCACAGGCGCGCCTACCGTAACCCTACCCTACCCTACCCTAAAATGCTGGACAGCCGCCAGAAGGCTTCACAAGCTGGCCGCCAGTGCACTGTACGGCTTCACCGGCGCGCAGCCCTGCCGCCGCGCCGCCGTGCGCGCCGCCCGCCTGCACAACGCACAGCATTCCTGCATGCCGCTGCACACGCGCGGCAGCCCGCATGTCGCGCGGCTTAGCGCACGGGGCGGGTGCGCGTGCTTGCAGCTCCGAACGCAGGCCGGCACAGGTCGGGGCCGGCTGCTTGCACCCGTGCGAGAGTCTGTGTGCCTGCCGCTGCCATTGCAGAGCTGGTGCAAGGCTGTGCTTGCCTGGCAGCATGTGCCTGGCGCTGGTCAGTACAATGCGCTGACGCATGCGGCGTGCAGCCAGCCGCTGCAAGCCGCGCGGCGTCATCCGGCATAGGGACTGGAGGAGTGGCAGCGGGCATGCGTTCCACCATGACTCTGTCGCACATGTGCTTTTACGCAGTCTGTGTGCGGTGCGCAGGCGCGCAGGCATCGCCGCTGCAGTGCGTGCCGCTGGCAGACAGCTGCCTCGCGCTGGGCGCAGCGTCCTGCCGCGCGGCTGTGGAGGCGCTGCACGCGGCCGCGGCCGGCGGCGAGCTCGGGGACGCGGGCCGCGACGCGCGCGTCGTTTACGGCCAGACGGACTCGCTGTGCGCCGCGCTCTGATGCTCTGTCAGCGGACGCGACAGCTATTCCTGGTCCTGCCCGCCGTGTGTCCGCTGCGTCGGAGCAGCCGCTGTGCTGGCCGCTGCGGGGCTTGTCAGGTTTGCGAACGACACCCTGGCGTTGGAGTCAGCTTGGTTGCTGGCAGGAGCGGTGAGCCCGTCCCGGTCTGTCAGAGGACGTCTAACTGGTGCAGGCTTGTGGGCTCTGCGAGGGGTGCCGACATGCCCTGCACGCTTGCCATGCAAGTGGACAAAACTCGAAATTAAGTCAAAGTGAGCTCCGTCATGTGAAGCTCTGTCTCAGGCGAGCGAGCGCCACCGCGCTCGGGCGGGCGGCAGGTTCATCCACTTCCCGGGCACGTCCGCGGAGGAGGCGATGGCGCTGGGGCGCGCGGCCGCGCGCCTCGTCAGCGCGCGCTTCCCGCCGGAGATGGAGCTGAAGTTCGAGGCCGTCTGCCAGCCGTTCCTGCTGCTGCACGTCAACAGGTGAATCGGGCGCGCGCGGGCGGCCGCGCGGGGCCAGTGACATGCAGCGCCTGCCAGCGCGCGTCGGACAGGCGCACCCGCAGACCTCGCGCGAGCCCCGTCGCACGCGTCGATGCCTGCACCGCTGGAGCACGCTAGCTGGGGGCGTCACGCAGCTGCTTTGCTTTTGCGAGATGGCGGCAAGCTGCTGGTGGCGGCCTGACACGCTGTGCACCGACTGTGCTGCTTGCACCATCATGCGCGGGCCCCAGTGCTGTGCGTGACAGCTCAGCGCGCGGCAAGCCGCCGCCTGCAGCCGCCCCTGCGCACCAGCAGCACACCCCCCGGAGCACACGCGGGCTGCTCGTTCGCGGCGGCGCTGTACCGATCTGGGCAAAACCCCTACCGCATCCACTGAACCCAGCCTGCGCCTCGCGCAGGTATGCGGGCCGCGCGTATGAGAAGGAGGCCGACCTGGGCGGCCCCGGCACGCTCATGGTCAAGGGCCTGAAGAGCATGTGGCGGCAGGCGGCGCCGGTCGTGCGGCGCACGCTGCACGGCTGCCTGCAGCGCATCCTGATGCAGGCGCGCCCCCCCGGCGCAGCGGTCGCGGCCCAGGGCGCGGCGGGCGTGCCAGCCCGCTGGCTCCCGTGACCGGAGCCTCACTGACCCTGCCCGAACACCCTCTATGGCATATTTTTGGTGTGACAAGCCACTGGCTTCCCTTTTGGGTTAGGCTCCCGCGCTCCCAGGACGCGCATCCAGGGTCCGCCTGTGCCTGGGCGCGGCAGGATGACACCCAGGCCGCGGTGGTGTTTGCGGAGGGCGAGATCCGGCGGCTGCTGTCCGGTCGCGTCTACCTGTCAGACCTCGTCATGACGGGCGGCTTGTGGCGCATCACTGGGCAACAGGCGCGCCCGGGGTCCGCCCGCGCGCCCCTGCCGCGGCGCCCGCCTGATGCGCAGCCCTGCATCTGCGCTTGGCGTGCCTTCGCTGGCCTCTGATGCGGGCCGTGCCCCGGCTCGCCTAAGGCAGCACTTGCTGTGCCGCCCCATGGCACAGATGCAGTGCCTTGCTGGGGCTGCACCCCGGCCTGCCGGCAAGCAGGGGTTTGTACCCCCGACATGAGCGACCTGCAGGCGACGCCAGGTGCAGGCGTCAGCCGAGGGCGAGCAGGAGGCCGGTGTACAGTACACCCTACCCTCGGTGCGCGGCGCCGCAGGTGGAGCGCGCAGCGGAGGGCGAGGCCGCTGGGCCGGCCGGCGGCGCCGCGGCGGACGAGGACGTCCGCGGCCCGCACGCCACGCTGGCCGTCAAGCTGCAGGCGCGCGCCCCGCCCGACGCCGCGCCTCGCGCGCCGCCCGTTCCTCGGCCCGCCCATCGCCCGCGTGCTCGGCGTCGGCGCGCATGCCCCGCGCGCACAGCTCGCGGCATGGCCGGGCTCCGCGCCGCGCCGCGCGACCCCTCATGCGTGTCTGCGAACGCTGCGCACGCGTTGCAGACGCTCATGCAGATCTGAGCAGCAGGGGCGCGCGCGCGCGCGCAGCAGCGGGACGCGGGCCGCGCGTTCGTGCTGGGCGAGCGCATACCCTACGTGCTGCTGCCGGGCCCGGCCACGCAGGACGAGGCAGCCGAGGACCCGCTCGCTGCGGCCAAGGCCGGCCTGCAGGGCGACCTGCAGCTGTACTGGCGCAACAAGCTGCAGCGCCCGCTGGCCGAGCTGCTCAAGCCCTGCCTGCCGGCCGCGGACGTGCAGGCGCGCCCGCGCGGCCGCCCAGGCCGTTTCGGGCATATGAGCAAGACCGAGTGCGTGCTGGGAGAGCTCGCGGGCACTGACCTCGCCACAAGCTGAGCCGCTCCAGCCCCGTCCGCCTGCGCCGCGCATGCGCGGGCGCGCTGCCTGTCGGACCATGCAGCAACCCTGCTCCTGCAGCCGCACTGCATCGCCTTCTTCTGTGTATCTATCGCCTGAAGTTTTGGGCCTCTGGCTCCGCGCAGGCGCTCCTGAATGGGCCACACACGCGCGTGCGCGTGGACATGGCGACCGCGCCCGCGCCCGGCGGCCTCGTCTCGCCCAAGGGCAAGGGGCGCGGCGGCGCGAACCAGACTGGCATGATGAACTTCTTCAAGGGCGCGCCCCCCTCCTGCATCTTTTAAGGAGAGCAACGGGCAAGGAGGTGCCCCAGTGTCCTTGCGTTGTAATAAGCGCTGACAGAGGGGTGTCATGCACTCACCGACCCCGACACCTGTGTGTTCCTCCACTGTTTTGGGAGAGCAGCTGCAAGCGGCGTGGAGTGGATCGAAGGCAAATGTAGACACCGCAGGCTTGTGTCATAAAGATCTGGGTGTGCGCGCTGTGCGCCGAGCCACGCTCGCTGATCCGGGGGCGCCGGGCATGCCTGGGCCGCAGAAGCGCACTTTGCTTCATAGAAACCACACCTGTGCGGCCGCAGGTACGCTGAAGTGCCTGGGCTGCAAGCGCACCATGCCCGGGCGCGCGGACGCGGCGACCGGCCCGCCGCTGTGCGCCGACTGCGCCGCCGAGGAGGGCACCGCCGCGCGCGTGTGGCTCGTAGGCCCCAGCGCCTGCATGCATTCCCCGCGCCTGTGCTGAAGCAGACGTGTCGCGCGCGCCTGGCAGGTGGCTGTGGTCAATCGCCCCCCGCTCCGCCATGTCTTCCGGCCCTGCATGCCTCTCAGGCGTATCAGAGCATCAGATGGGCCCCTTCGGCGCC
>JAABUV010003402.1_pt1 | contig 20301 bp, 20 predicted proteins | sample 5559971 | NCBI WGS metagenome assembly JAABUV01 (sample SAMN10711881, study PRJNA513362) | rock metagenome | isolation source: Antarctica rocks | place: Antarctica: Victoria Land, Knobhead nord | collected 2015-12-19
AATTTTTTGCGCGAGAAGAGTCACTTCTTAATGATGATGATGCGTTGACAGTAAGATCTACATACAGTACAGTATCATGCTAACTTATCTTAGTCGACGTCAGAATTGTACGACTTACAGACGATTCATCTGAGACGAATTCGTCTGCATGTATATGCATAAATTCTTTTACTGCGATTGTTCTATCACACATCAGCGATTTGCTAAGTGTCGAAGCAATCTATCACTTAGATTTCTATTGATCATACCTTATTTCAGATAGACTGATCGTTGAGTTTGATATAAATTCTGATGATTCAATATGCACGAGCAACAAGTGTGATGACGTGATACATGTGTCTCAATCAGTTGATTCTTCGAGCAATTTATTGAATAATATGAATCAGAAATATTTACGTGTTTTTCTGCGTTCTATATAACATATCGCGTTTCATCGTATGTTCTTCAAAGAAACAGAGTTTTCGCAATTTTCATATTCAATAATTCGATCAGAATTTGCAACAATGAAGTCACAGTAAGAATCACGTAAATTGAGTTGTTCTAGAATTCTAACGATCAAAATAGCTCAAGACTACACGAAATTACGAAAGAAATTTGATTCTATTTCGATGAATCGACAGAAGTAGAGAAGTTGTTGAAAAGAATTCGATTTCATTTCGAAATTGCAAAACTTCTTGTCGATTGAAGCTGTAGATTTGAAGACGAGTTTCTCATTCACTCGTAGATCGAACCTTCTATCGTCATATGAAAGTTCAAAGACACTAAATAGACGAAAGAATACTGTCTGCGATGATTCATTTTGCGATTCAGTGTCAACGTCTTCAGAGTTCATCAGATATCATTATGTCTGCTTTACAAGACGTCGATTTCGTGATCGAGTTCTTTACAGAGCTCTCAAAGACTTTGATAGTTCAACGTTCAATTGAACAATCGATGATTCAGACAGTTATTTCGAAAGTTCTTGATGTGTTCTTTCTCAGTTCAATTCAGACTCGTCGATCATTCTTTGAATCAGATAATACAATCTGTGTACTACTTCAATGTGAATCTCTCGAACTTTCGAGTTGATGCGATAGAATTCTTGAGATACTTGAATCACAGATCAGAGAAGATTCGACGTTGATGACGTCACTCTCGAGCATGATCGAGAGAATGAAGCAAAGATCTGAACTATCGTCGAGTCGTCTACTAGATAGATTTTTGAATCTATTGAAATTGATTCATCGAGCATAATTAACAGTTATGTTTTAAACGTGCTGAAAGCATCAGAAAATTGCTGAACGTTTGTATTTCTTTACATCAGCTGACTGATTTTGTTTGCTCAAATGAATTTTAGCAGCATGTAGAAATTGTTGTTTTGTTCTGTTCAAGAAATATAAGTATGCAGGCAAATATCATCGCTTTAGCTATTAAAAGACACTTTCATTGAAGCTCACTCAAGAAGATGATCATTTTCTTGAGTATATCGTTGATCATCGCATATGATTTAGAGCGCAAAGAAAGAAGAGCTTAAAGAGTCAATGAGACTAAAAAAATTCTCTCGAAGTATTGCTCTTTAAACTAAGTCACGCTATGAATAAACCTCAAATGAAATGATTTACTCAAATCTGACTTCGAGCCTGGTCTAGACATAGTACATATGAGTGCGTTTACTTCATATCGTCGAATGATCGTTAGAGTAAAACGTGATCTCAAAAATATTCAGTGATATCAACAACTTTCTCTATTCAAGCAACTGAGCTTTGAAGTGATTAGATAGAAGCAAGAGCTAATGATCTTCTGACTGATTCTAAAAAGATGAAGATCAGAAGTCGATTGAAGAAGTGTCACAAAAGCAATGCTGCTCTTCGCGCAGCTTGCTTACTCAACGACAAAAAGCAGACGCATTGAAATCTGCATACTGAAAGATGATCGCGCGTTCGCACTTTGATGACATGATTCATAGAAAGAACTATGTGCTCAGAAAATGATTGCGAGTGAGACTGTTCAATGTCGTGATTATGCGAGAAAATTGAGTTGATTCTGTCTGCTTGAAGATGTCTTGACAGTACGAGACGAGTTGATTCGTCGTCGACGTCTAAATCATAGCTTCAGCTGTCAAAGAATTCTGACGAAGTCGAGTCAGCATGCGACTCAGAAATTGAAAAACAGCTCAAGTCGCAATTGAAGAAAGTCAGAGTGTGCTCATGACATGCTCAGCTCTGCTCAGACATGCTCAGACTCGACTCAGATTAGAGCGACGCTAGAATCGAAAGAAGAAAATCTTTTTGACAGTTCTCTATATCAATGTATTTTAAATTTCTTCTGACATTTTCGCTTCACTTCTGATTTCTCAGATTCACTTCTGACTTCTTCGCTTCACTTCTGACTTCTCATTCACTTCTGACTTTCTAGATTCACTTCTGACACTCTCGCTTCACTTCTGACTTTCTAGATTCACTACTCGCTCTCTCGATGTCTTTATGTGCAGAATCGTCGAATCATCAAGAGATCTTCTTTGAAAATCTTTCGTTTTTGTCTGAATTGCTCTTTCTCGAGATGTGCTTGAATGAGAAGCGTTATTCATCTCTCAAAGTCGATCGAGATAAGATCAGAAATGTCTGATCTCTGATTGTCTCGTTATTGAACGAGATGATGCTGACACTCAAAATCTCTATACTCTCGCTAAAATTCTCATGAAGACAGATTCAGAAACTCATTGAAATGTGATTTGTTAGATAGCAATGAGGAAAAACGATCACTTTCACTCGAGATTGAATGATTTTTCATATATCAGAAGATTATTACATGTTTAAGTCTTCAGATCGCATAGCTCTACTTCATTCTTAGACATCTTTTTCGCTATAGCACTCTGTTCTAGTTCTGACACGTCGCTTCAATTTGATACGATACATCGTGATGTGCATGTGACTCGAGCAGTGAGATGAGTGTCTTCAGTGTCTCGTCACCTGATATTTGAGTTATCAAAGATAACGTGTCTCAGAAAAACTCTTCTGAGACAGTGCAAGATGATGTTTCATGCAGCTTGAATGAGTCAATTTGAGCGCATACTTCTGAAGAAAGATAAGAGTCTCAGTCAATCTATTCTTCAAATTCTCATCAACGTTGCAGACATAGACGTTGAGATCGAGCTTCAAAGAACGTCTTACTCTGAAATCAGACAATCTGCTTCGCTCACTGCTTTAAGACTTGTTGAGACTCAAAGCTCGTGTTTCACGAACGATTCAAATAAATCAACTTCATTAGAACTCGCTTCTTCATCGTCATGAGTTTTTTCAACTCACATGAAGCAACTCGACAAGCTAAATCTCTTTCTTCACGTTCTTTTCTTTACTTCATACATTCAAAGAGTTGTTTTAATCAAAGATCGATTCATTACAGAGCAAGAGTACGAAGCGAACGCATATACAGATACAATCGATGATCAAGATTCAAGCAATCACTCAGTTGATTCATCTTTCTACATTGACTCATTTCTCGAACAGTCTGCTTTTTCAGATCAGGCATATTCGATGAGCAGTAGATCTCAGTCTCTGATGCAGTCTGCGACAATGCTGCAATCAGATGATTCATGAACATCTTATTCTATTTCAACGAATTAGACATTGAAGACTTACGATTCAGTGCTTGATACTGATTCATTTGATCTTTCAGCAAGCATGCAGTTTTCTACATAGTATCAATGCAATTTGATGAGACAGAGAAGAAGAAAGATGTTTTTCTTCTCTGCTTTATCTTCTCTTGATAAACGTATTAGTAGTTGACTAATGTCTATAGCGCTATCGCTCACGAAATGATCAAAGCTCATGATATTTTCATCGTCGATAATATGAGCGAGCACGAGGTTAAAGCATTGAAGAAAGTGCTGCATGACCGAGTCTCAAAACTCAAGCTGACACAAGTTGACTGAGAATATGTTGTATTATGAGTGATTGTAAAAATGTTGATTACTGTTTTAGTACAGATTTGTAGCTGAAATTGATCTGCTTATTCTCGAATTTTGATGAGCATTGCTTATGAAAACCTGACTGAAACAGTGACTTAGAACAACATGATTGATTTTTGCAATGCCTTCGAGTCTTTCTCATTACGTTGCATTTCTGTTTCAACGCTAAAGAAGCATCTAGATGAGATTCTATGTGTTTGAGAGCAATTCAAGCTGAGAAAGAATAAGAGAAAGAATGATGTCAAAGAAAAGACTTGTCGCGTGTTCAAAAAGCACTATGTTGAAAGCAGAACATAATTCAACGCACTGAATGACTTCAATAATCGTAATAAATAATAGTCGTGACTTTTTTCTTTCTTATATTCAATCTAGTAGTTGTGTGATTTCTATTCATTCTATCTCGATGAGTATTTGAAATCTACTCAGTCTGAATGTCTTCAGTCTTCTTGAAGTCGAGATCTTTTGTCTTTTCTGATAACGAAATCGTAACGAGTTCGTTTATGATATTTTCTCATCAGATCATGCGTTTTCAATGAACTAGTACTTCTTCAACTTTTCACTTCTCTTCGCTCTCTACGAGAATTATTTTCAAGAAAGAAGCGATAGCTTCATTTTTGAGATAGGGTTTTAATAGAAAGATGAAACACGAAGTGAATACGTCATATGAGTGAAAGTCGTAAACGATACGATTGAGATTCTACAAGATTCACAACTGCAAAGAACTCAGTATACTTCTGCGACAACTTCTTTTTGAGTCTCGCATCTCGTAGATTTTTGATGAAGAGCATGACTTGATCTTCTATGTCGAAGTTCTTGAGTTAAGTATGCTTGTTGTGAATCATCGTCTGTTGCTCTTGAGCTTTGTGTAGTCGTTTCAGCATGAGATCGCGCTGCTTTCATAAGATGTTTACTCTTTCTCTTGCGACGAAAATGTCTAAATAGTCTCGAAAGAACTTAGATCTCTCGTTGCATTTGCTGATCACTGGCATGACACGGCATGATATTAAGAAAGAAACATCGCGAGTACGAATTTTAGCACAGATCTGTAACTGAAATCGCTTTCAAAATAAAAATCGACTCGATTCTGCTTCTGTTTCTGCTTCTGCTTCAATATTGCATTCTGAAATTCTAATCTTTTCTTTTCAATCAAGATGATCTCATCTTGACTAGTCGCGAAAAGAAACTGATGTTAATATAGATCGCTCATCAAGACGCAAACATCGTTATTTCGAACAACGTCTGATCACGTCTAAAGAATGTAGAAATTCGACTATGTCAGATTTCTCAGTCAGATGTGCCTTTTTCACATATTGCTGAAGACGACGAAGATCTATCGCATTCGTTCAATTCGTGATCTCGCGAAATTTTTCAAGAAGAGCAGTCAGAGCATTTAAGATCAAAGCTGATAACTTTTCTATATTGTAATGCACTCTTCTAGTCATTTCTTTGAAATGAAAGTTTCTTTTCAAAATCAATATCTGCGAGATTCTTGCTTTGAAACGATCAGCGAGATCGACGATAGTTATGATTTGAAGCTCAATTTCGAAGAGAAGAGGTAAAGCGCTGATCGAAACGCGCGAAATCATCGTCTGAAGTCGTAAGAAATCAAGATTCGTGAAATACAGTTGTGCTTCTTTCGACTTCATAGCTTTTGCACGATTCTGTTCAACGAAAAACCTTGTTGAACAGTTCGTGATCGACGAACGATTTCTGAGTTCGAGATTCAACATGAAATTGACAATATTCGTCAAATCTTGTCAAGTAGAACGAGAAATCTGACATTCGACATTTCGTCTGCTTGATCACTTCGATGTATGCGTTCGTCAGCAATTAAAGAGACTATATTGAAGAGTGAGCACATCGATTGATCAGATGTCAGCAGAATAATCGCTAAGAAGATATGATTCTCTCAAAGTCATCTCGAGCGTCTTGTACGTCAAAGACTTCGAAAGAGCGATATCTTCGAGCTTATTTATCATCGATTCTCGAGAGATGATCAGAATGTTGAATGACTGTATTGCTCGATGAGTCATGCTCTGTTCATGTATATACGCTGCATCGTTCAAGACATGTATCAGAACTGTCATCATCTGATCTGTTGACACATTCTTCTGCTCAGCAAGTGTTGTGTGAATGACTCACTTCATCATCAGCATCGACTCATTAAGATCAATAAACTTGTCAGAAAATGTTCTTGTGACGCATGATTACAAAACAGTTAGCGTAATAGTCACAAGATAGACGAAGTATAATTACATGAATCAATTTTCTGATTTGACGATCTTCTTTCTTCTTTGACCAGCGTTTTACTGCGTAAAAGATTTCGCAACAGTCTACTGTCTTCTGTATCGCTGACAGTTCGTCTTTCTCTTGAGAAAGAAGACTAAGCTTTGTGAAATTCTGCATAGTGAGCGCAAAGTTTCTTTGAATAGTCAGATCATTGAGAAACGACAATGAGATCAAGGCACTTTTTCTATACACTTGTCACTTTCGATTATATGTCTCTTCGTCATGACTTGAGATGATTAATCTGAATCTGATGAGTGCGACTTGAATGATATCATTCGAGAAGATGAAAGTGAATGTCTGTCGTAATTGTTTCACTTCGTCATTGAATGACTCAACAACGATGTCGTTGAAGAATGTATTCGTGATGATCATCTGATCATTTGTTCAATTAAAGTCGATGCAAAAGTGAACAGCGCTGATTTCAAGCTTGTCGAGAACGACATCAACTCTCTTGTTATTTCGTTCAAAGTAATGATCATGTTGCGAATCAATCAGCATCTGTGAGAATCGAAGCGCAAAGATTGATGTTGTCTGATCATGATGTTTGACATTCTGCGATAACTGTAGAATATCTATTTCAGATTCTGATCGTAGAAAAGCAAAGTCGTCATAATTTGTAAATGTCATATTATACGATTAGTTGAGTGAGAATGCTGTGAAATCTAAAGATAAGTTGAAGAGTGTGTTTGAAGTTGTACGCTGTTCTATTATACAAGTGCTAGTCATCAAGAAATTCTGCTTTTACTTCATACACTCAGCGAGACATCAGTGAGCGTTAAAAGTGAACTCGCTACGAAGATGATTGTTGTTTCATCTCATGCTGATATGATCTATTCTCTTCTTTATATTATAATAGAAAATCTATTTTAGAATCTCTCATGCGAATATTGCTAAAGTTCTCAATTCGATTGATTCACGTGACTTTTCTCGCGAACATTAGAAACGTCTTGAGAAGCAAAAACGACGAGTCGTCAAGCAACTCTCTTTTCCCACGTCAAATCTTCTTTCTTTGTTGACAAAGATGCATCTTCATTGCAATACATCGTCGATCAATTTGACATCTAAATTCAGTTGATTTGACTCGAGATTGATCATAGCTTCTCGAAAGCTATTCTTGAATTTCGATGTGCAAAACTTCGACACACTGCTCGAAGATGTTGTTATCTCAGAATCAATAACTTCGTCGTTTTCACAATCTCTTATTTTCTTGAAGTACTGAAGAGAGCATTCTTATAGCAAACTTGATAGACTGCAACAGAGTACATTCAAAAAGAATCATCGACAGTCGATAAACAGTTGAGAATACTGAAGAACAGAAGCGATATTCTGAGTCGAGCAGTTTAGTAAGAATCATCGAAATCATTTAAGAGATGATTGCGAAGCAAAGACATACTTCTGAAGAGCAGCAGCAGACTTCTGAAAAACTACATGACTGTCGTCAGCAAGTTCTGTAGAACTGACTGATTCGCTTTATTGAAAGCAGTGAATTACATGACATAAAAGCAAGCGAAACTGCGCGAGTTCAGTCTTGAAATCTGAGTTACGATATGAAATATCTGATGCTAATTATTTCAAATGCAAAAATGATCATTACAGAACGCTTTTGAAATCTTTAATAAGAGACGTATGCTTGCTCAGACCTTCTTCAAGAGCGAAACATACTGAGAGTTTGAATTCGAGAATCGATGAAAACTTGTTATTGAGCGCAGACTTGTTTGATCAGAGATCTCAGACGGAAAGTGTGCGTCAATCGTCGCTTGAATTTGAATCTACAACGCGTTTCTCGCTGACGTCAGAATCTTTCAATGAGAAATGTTCTATTAAACATCGAGATCGATCAACTCAGCTCTTGTGATCTCAACTACGAAGAAGTCAGAGACTCAAAGCAAAACAGAATTCTCTATGAAGAAGTCAAAGACTCAAAGCAAAACAGAAATCGATAAAGAATTAATGTTCTCAAGAAACAGATCGCTAAATGAAGCGCGATCAGACTCGCTCATGTAAAGCGAGATGAGCTTGTGAAGAGAGAGATCTTGACGCTTCGACGTTCATTGAAAGATGATTCTCAAGTATAACGAAGCAGAAACGACTCATCAACTGAGACTTTCGATTGCGAATCTGCATTAAGTCATCGACAGACAATCTGAATTCAAAGATTTACTTCAGCTCGAAGAATGACACATAAGAGAAAAGCAGAGTAAGCGATGCAGCTGAACTGCTTGATCGAAACGAATCTTTTTCTTTATAAGTAATGCTATCTCATCTTCAGTGAATAGAGTGATTGATGAAGCGATTGATGAAGCGAATGCAGTGACTGATGCAATGACTGATGAGATGAATGAGTTGATCAAATGATCACACTCTCGTCATCTGACCTGACTATTGCAACTAGAACAATCGATCAAGCTCACGAGATTTTCATTCGCCTGATGATGATAGCTTCATAATGACAAAATATCAATCTTTTCTTATTCATTCTACAACAAGCTCAAGCGTGAAATGATACTAACACTTTAAAACATTTTCGACTCGTGACTTGATAAACACACTTTGCTTAATTCTGCATATCTAGTTGAGATACTACTTCGAATGATGATCGACGCAATGAAAGACTGAAAAACTCTGTCTCATCAGAAACATTTCATTGAAGACTCAAAACTCTTCAACAAAAGCATCTTCATCGAAAGCTCTTCATCACAAGTCGCATCACTCAATGAAGAAAAGAAAGTCTTTCAGAGATTTCTAACTGCAACGCTCGATGATACTTCAAGTCTGATCATTCGCTTCTAATATGATAAAATATTATCATGCACGTTCTTTCTCGATCGCGACACGTCTTCGCTTGTCGTTCTCTTCTACAGTCTTTTCTGCACTGACTACTTCTTCGTTTCGTAGTCGATTTAAATCTTCTTCATGTATGTCTTCGACAAGTAAGCTTGCACATCTTTCTGAAGATCATCTAATGATCTTCAATCTTGAATCAAGTGTGAGTGTGAAGAACTTCAAGACTGAGAACAGTCTATCAAAACTCGATGTCGTGAAGCATGAGACTAGAGACGAGCCGCTTTGCGACTGTGACGAAGTTCAAAGTGAAGTATGAATATCAAGATACGATGTTTTTCTTGAGATCGATGAAGCTTTGTCAAAGTCATGAAATATATTCAGAGTTTTTGACGAAGTGTTTGATGATGCTGAAGCAAAGCAAAATGAATGATTGAGTACGATTTCATTTTGCAAATTGAATTCAGCAGACGCTTTTTCTTTCATGATAGTCAAAGAAATAGAGACTCTCTTAAACATCGTTAATGTTCGTTCGATAATTGAAATGTAATGAACTTACTCATTCTGCTATAGCTTTTCGATGATCAATATCTAGAGTCTCTAAGTCTTTACAGAGTTGTTCTTTCTTTATAGTTCAATTGTGAATTAATCTTTATTTCATAAGTCGAATAAATCAAGTTATTCATGCTATCATGTTATATGTGTCTTGATCATATACTTTCTGTACGCTCTTAGAGAGTTCTAATATCACGATTCTATACTTCTTTGAACACTTCTGATTTGCTGTGTACTTGACTGTCACATTCTGAGCGAATGCAACGCAATCTGCAGCTGTGACTCTCGATCGAAGAGTTGACATGATGATGATGTGTATAAACATCGCAAAAGCTGTAATAGATGTTAGAGAACACGTGAGATATCTGTTGAAAGATCAAGCGCAGAGACGCGTTATTAAGATACGAAAGACAGAGCTAAGAACTGACATGCTAATCAACTGACGCGTTATTATGCTACGATAGATCGAGCTACGAAGAAGAAGAACAAGATGAGTACTAAAATACAAGACAGAGCATAAAGTTTCAAGCATGAAGACTCAATCAAAGACGCATCTAGACAATCATGCAATTGATGATACTCTCTGCAGAAGTCGAATTAGACTGAAATGCTTTGAAACAAGAGACGAAGATGACAATTCTGTTTCTTTTCTCGCGTCTAAAGTCATTTATCTTCTTCGTCTGTGAACAGATCGCAGATATTCTCTTCGTCTATCATCTTCTTGCTTCTACTCTCATCTACACAGTCATGTCAAACTATTCATTCGAGAGACACTCTTGAAGGATTGAGAGTCACAAGAGCTACAAGATCTTAAACGTTTATCTAAAGATGCGCTTTAACGTTGTTACTCGCTTTATCATTGAAAGCATGCTTTTTTATGAACACAAAGATCGAGAAGATTTCATTGATGAAATCGTTGACAAAGATGCTTTCATTTCTTCTGAGTCTTGCTATGATGAACGTGTCAGATTCGATGTCAATAAAGAGCTCTATGTTCGCGCAGAATACTATTTCGAAGCATTGAAAGCTTTATCAAAAGCAAAGAAGTTCAAAACTCGAACAAGTGAATTCATCAAAGCAATCGATCATCATAGTCTGCTCACGTATCGTTCTTTCGATTGTGATGATGATTATCTCACGAAAAGCATGATCTTGATTGAGTACGAAGAACAAAAATATCTCTTCAAAGAGACAGAAGATCTATCTTCTGCATCATTCATTTATCAGGAATTTCAAACACTCTGACGTCTGAATCATTCTTCTATCATTTTCTCTTCTAAGCTTCTAGTGAAGTCTGAAGAAGACTCGAATCGTGTTCTTGAATTTCTTCTTCAGTATTATTCACACGAAAATCTACGAGAATTCGTTTTCCAGTTGCGAAGCAATGATGACGTTTCTTCGTTCTTGTTTTGCAAATGAATCGTACAACTTGCACAAGTCTTTCATCATCTGCTGTATACGAAAAGATTCTTCTATCAAAATATCAAGCTCGAAAATTGCGTCGTGAATGAGAAGAAGAATCTAATTCTAATCGACTTCGAACATGATTCTCGCTGCAGATCGAGATTCAGAGCTTCGAAGATTGATAGATATCATGACATCGCAGCGTTGTCGAATACGACTCAAGAACAGGCAAAGGTTTTTTCGATGAGAAGAACTCTTTGAATAGTCTGAGAGATAACGTCGATCAACAAGTATTTCGAGGAAAGAAAGAATGAAGAATATCGCGAGATGATCTTCACTGAAAACACAGCATCTGTGTCACAGAGTTGAAAAGACATGATACTGCAATGCGTAGATGAGAATTCAGACAACAGATCGAGCTTAACGAACATCTTCGAGCATTTCGAAAAGAAAAGTCAAAGCTTCAAACAAAAGTCGAGATTCAACAGAGATTTCTACTTTCTGCGAGAACGAAAGTGAAGTTAATTGCGTGATTAGATTGAAACGAATGAAGAAATATTTTATAACTCTATTGAATCTGAGTTCTGAAGTAAAACAGCGTCGCAATATTGCAGTTCGAATTGATGACTGATCTGATGATTGATTTATTATTGTTTGATGCTCAATTGAAGCTCGAATTGTCAACTGAAGGTAGCTTCGAAGTTCTTAGCTGTAGTCGATTTGACTAACTTCTGACAAAGCTTGATTTCGCTTCTGATATCTTGTTCTAGCGCTTGACTCGTTGTCGTGCCATGTGTCTTCACGTCAGAAAACGAAGGCAAGCGATTTTCATCGTTGCAAGTGTGTTGCGAACTGCTTCATCTAGATTTTTGCACATCAGACTGTTCTACATCGCTCAGATTGCTCAGATTGTTTCGCTCAGATTACTCAGATTGTTCTACATCATACATTGAGATTATTCATGTTGTTTGTTAGGACACGGCCCGGGTTGGGATAGGAACTACGGCGGGATAAAGCGTAGTTCACAGCATGGTGGACCCTGACCTAGTGAGGTCATGGTCACGTGCTAATGATCCGTTGTATGGGATCATTGGGATCATGGAGCGACCCTCATGATCCAGGGTCTGGGTCGACGGGGTCACCCAGCGACCCAGGCGATCGCACGAATCTCCTATGTCTATATAACGATGGTCGTTTCCTTAGATAGGAGCTTCGTGCTCAACTCATGTAAGTAGTCAATACATATTATTGTCTCAGCTATCTCCAGACCTCAAGTCTAGTAATAGTGATTACTGTTTGGTCTCTGTATATACCTTGTGTTGTTAAAGGGACAACCGTTACATTGTTGCACACTGCTAAGATTGCTCAGATTGTTTCATTCAGATTACTCAGATTGTTTTACATCACTCAGATTGTTGTAGACTGTTTCATCTAAGTTGTTGTACATCAGATTGAGATTACTCAGATGATTGCACACTGCTAAGATTGCTCAGATTACTTCACTCAGATTATTCAGATTGATGTATATCATTCAAATTACTACGTACTTCATGCTCACTAAAGAGCTTGAAATAATTGAATAAGAACTTGAGTGCTTTGTCGAAGCTTTCGACGCTTGAGTATTCAATGAGACATACAGCAGACTATTTTCTCTATCGAGATTGATCTCGCTGTTGTCAGCTTGAAGTCACAAGAGCGTAGCTTTCTCTGATTTTGATAAGACACACGTCGTGATATTGTCTGACAGAGTGATGAAGACAAAGAGAGACAGAAATCTTCATTTGCTAAATCATAAGTGAAAGCATTCAAAACTTACGTGAAAGAAAAATATTATATGTGAAGAAACTCAAAAAAGAAAGTAGAGTTGAAAGCAGTGAACGTCTTGAAATCGTCAACAGCAAGCTCAACTTTGAGTCATTTCTCAAACTTCACGCTTGTAGCTTTACTGACTGTTTCAGAGCTCTGTATCTCTATGAGTCGAGCTTATCATCTCAATTTGCATGAATATAGCTCTATCAATTCTTCTTTGTCGTTGCTTCACAGCGTCGTTTAGCTGTCGATGATGTTGCATCAATGAATGAGATCAAACGTTTTCGACTTTGAATGCTTTGTCTACTAGATGTTAATGATACATTTGCAGTAACTTGATAAAAAGACATTAATATCTTTCTAACGTCGACAAAGCATTGTTCTTCATTTTCTTGAGTAACGAAAGTTGATCTTTCAGCTTTTCATTATTCTTCTGCAAAGTGCGAATCTTTAGATTCTTTATGCAACTGTTAGTTTTCGTTCGATGATCGAAGTAATAGTAACTTATCTTCATCTCTAATTTCTCTACTAGAAATTCGATGTAATTATGTAATCATGATATGCTTCTGACAATCTTCACTGCGTCTTCAAAAGAAATCTTTTCAAATCTTCTTTCGTATTGATGTATAAACACGATGATCTGTGTATGATATTGTTCGACTTCGCTTGAGCTAAGTAAAGAAAGACGTTCTACATAATTAGAAGAATATTCTCGATCGTGCTCTTGTTTCATTGTGAACAAATTGTAGAAGTTTCACTGTTAAGATTGAAAGAAATCTCTTTCTATAACATGAAAGAAGCTCGTTGATGAGAATTGCAAGCAAAGATAAAACAAATGCGCACATTTGCTTTAAATCTGTGATTAAATGTACTCTACGTGTTATTATTGAGAAGATCACAGAAGTCTGCAACTCGCTCACATGATTCGCAAGCTATCAATATGATAAGATTATGATTCAGCAAGAGATCGCACAACTGTTTTTTCAACTTGTCTCAATCACAGATAATACAGATGATAGTCTAAGTAGCTAAGACAATCGACTGAGTTATTCTTAATGACTACAAGATTCTGACAGCTCTGCTGTATAAGTTGAAACATTTCATCTAACTAAAAGAATGATCTGTCATTTCGATCATTGCACGATTCACGCGATAGCATAAATGCTATTCGCGATAGCTCAAAGATGTCTCAAGTTGTCGTTTCTGATGCATTTGTTGATGCTGTTTCTGTTGTGATTGCTCTTGTCGTTTTCACATCTCGAAGAAATAGACTGAAAGAAACACGATATTTAGATTGACGTGACATAGAGAACATCGTCAACAGTGATGATAGAATTCTTCACATCTTCTCAGTTTTTCATCGAAAGTTCTGCAGAATTTAAAATGCAAAACAAGAAGACTTGTTCTAAATCGACATAGTGAACGATTTCGCTGCTTCATGATCTCTTTCGATGATCGTTGTCACTGATACGTCTTCAGAAGAGATTTGAGACACTCAGTCATTAAGATGTCGAACAAATCGTAGAGTGTGAAGAGTAACAAGAACAACTCAAAGTGACTTTCGTGACTTTCTTGAGATCAATTTTTCAAGCAACTCTCAAACATCATCATTCATCGCGATGCAGCTTCATTCATTTCAGAGCTTTTCTCAATCAGTGCAGATTCAAAATAATGTGTCAAGCTTTTGTTGACAAAGACGAGATCGAACTTCTTGAATAAGAAGATAAACTTCTTGTTAAGAGCGTTGATGCGATCTACGACAATAGACACGACAGCTTGATCGATCACGTTCTGTGCGATCCGTATGAATTTCGACAAGTATAATATCTCGTTCTTCAAGTCTGTGAAGTTCATGTTCGTGAACTTCATGTCTTCGACGCAAAGATAGAGTTAAAGATCAAATTGAGAAATCAAAGAAGAGAATTTTGAAAAGATCACGTCTTTGATAATCTTCATCGCAAATCTCAATTGATCTGAGACATTGATGAATCATTCTTGAATTACTCAGATGATTGTACATCATTCAGATTACTCAAGTTGTTGTTCATTGATCACGAGTCAGATTATCTCGATTATTGTTCATCACTTACGTCACTAGTCACGATATTCGCGTTGCTGTACACTATTCAGATTGTGCTCAAGTTGCTGTGCATCACGCATGTTTCGAGTCATTCACATCGTATTCAGATTGTTGCACATGACAGTTGTTGTTAATCACTGACAGAATCAATCAGAGTTTTCGCGTTGCTGTGCAGATTACTCAAGTTGCTGTGCATCACGCATGTTTCACGTCGTTCACATCATATTCAGATTGTTGCACAGAACAGTGTCAACGAGTCAGATTACTCAGATTGTTGTCAATCACTGACAGAATCAGTCAGAGTTTTCGCGTTGCTGTGCAGATTACTCAAGTTGCTGTGCATCACGCATGTTTTGCGTCGTTCACATCGTATTCAGATTGTTGCACATGACAGTGTCAACGAGTCAGATTACTCAGATTGTTGTCAATCACTGACAGAATCAGTCAGAGTTTTCTCGTTGCTGTGCATCATTCAGATTGTGCTCAATTTACTCAGCACATGACAATGTCAACGAGTCAGATTACTCACATTGTTTCACATCATTGACATCACGAGTCGAATTACTCAGATTGTGATGATTCACTTGCACATCACTCAGATTGTTGAACGTCGTTTAGAGTATTCAATTGACATCACTAGTCTCAATATCACTTAGATTGCTGAACGTCTATTCAATTTATTGTTAAGAGCGAAACGTTCAGAAATTACTCTTTCGTTTTCGTAACTACATTGATCAACAACATGTTTCTAATTTCGCGCTGTTTTCGAAACAAAGTCAACGACAAAACAATCAGATCTAAACATAGCAAGTCGAGAAACGTCGTGTCAAAAAATCGTCGACGAGATGAGATAAACACAATAGCATATTTTGTCTGCGCAGACGTATCTTTTTTCGAAGACAATGTGTTAGCTAGAAAAGAAGCATCTTTTCTCGAAGACAATTTGACAGCTAGAAAAGAACTTGTAGAGCTGTCTGCGAATCTCATCGATGAAAAAGATGAGATGATGATTGCACACTTCTAACATCATCAGCTAATAGCGACATCAGAAACAATTTTTATCAATTGATCATGTAATGAATCGTCGTCATCTGTGAATTATAGCAGAAAATCAATATACATATCACGTGCATCGTTTAATTTCATCTTGCAAACCGAATTTTCATGCAATGTCGATTCATCATTCTGCTCTTTAGTGTCTGACACTTCAGACTGTACATCTTTCGCTCTTTCTTCACGTTCTTTAGAAAGATTTCGAGTCAGTCTGCTGACGAAGAAAATCTCTTCACAATTCGACTGAGTTATTTTCAAGAAGATTGAAAGAGAATTTCAGATGAAGTATAGTCGTTTACTACGCAATCTTCGTGCTGACTATTCGACAAGCTACATCACAGATGTTCAGATTTTCAACGCAGTCGAAATCAGAAGCGACAAGCGAAGAAAAGCAGACGTTGCGTGAGATCTTCTGCGCGACGATCATGACTTCATTCAGTCTAGAGATGTTGAGTCGTTCTTTCTGAAATACTTTTGCTGCTTGTGTGAGACTGCACGAGATGAACATAAAATATCTAGTCAGATTTCTATTATGATTCGCGTCGCATATGATCAGAGTGCTCAAAATGCTTACAGAATTTATGACAAAGTCTTGAAGAAGCACATCTCGTCTGTCGAAGCTCTTCTCTGCGCGTACGAGAAATTGCAACGAGCATGTGTACTTGTAGCCTTGCTGAAGATCGTTCTGTCAAAAGAACAGATCGAGAACGCTCGATCTATCGTGAATGAACTACTCGAAGATCAGAGCGAAATCGATAGTTTTCGTCTTGTTGAGATTGATGATATATCAAATTTACTGATGATCTTTGTTCGAAGCTTTTCTCATATGAAAAGAGTCAGACTTGTCAAGAATGATGTACACAACGCTTTAGAGTTTGTACAACTCGTCATAGATTTCTCAAAATTGAAAATGTGTCATCTTTTCAATGTCATCATTGCAAGACTTGAAGAATTTCAGATGTCTCTATGTCTGAGAATATTCTTGTATGTCAGAAAGACTCTTGTGTACGTCAGCAAAGAGCAGCATCTTTCATTGATAAAGAAACTTTTTGAAAGTCTGAATGACTTCTATTCAACATCAGATCTTGCGTCAAACGAAATTGCTTCAAACTTTATGTCATATTGCAGTATCATTCTGTTTTTGCATTCACGAAAGTTCTCTCGAGATTTTTTTCTTCTAAACATGCATCACTGTATGAAAGAAGATGATGTCAGTAAGAAACAATGAACTCGTGCTTGATGAGAGCTTGAGTTGAAGCAGAATTATCAACGTCAGAGCAATCTGATCGTCACATGTGAGAATGTTCAACACGATCTAATTCATCTTGCGTCGTGTCGCGATCAATATTGAATCAAGCTTTTCATGTTTTCTATCGCTGATCGATCGATATTATGAAAGAATATTTTACGATTAAGCGCATCTCAATTCTCAGGTCTCTTGACTTCTCTTTGATCATTGAAATCTTAGTGAGACTCAATGAGTGACAGAATATTATAGATTGAATTCTTCGCTAAATTATGTTATGTAGCGCGATGTACTATGCAACAAAAATCGAAGACAGCACTAACAGCGTTTAAAGATGACGACACGATTAATGTATCTCATCGTTAAGCGTCTCACTTTTACGTCATCTGATCATGAAGATATAATGCATCTGAATAGAAGCATGAAAGCATCAAAACGAGCATCTTTCTCTCTTATTTCTTCTCTCAAGTTCAGACTCTTGTCAAATCAACTTTAAGTCACAATGTAATATCAGTCATCTTTCTACGAAACGCTGCAAAATTCGAACGTAGTCGAGAAGCTTAAAAGTCAAAGCAATTCGATTTCTTGATTTGAGAGCGCAGTTCGTCGATTCAAACTTATGACGAGCGAAAAGTTGATACATTGAAATCAGATATGTTCAATGAGAAAACGTCTTTCAGAGACTTCTAATTACGACGCTTGACGTCTTTGCGCAAAATCACTCTGAGACACTTCTATTCTAATCTCTCACACTACAGCTCTTCATTCTCTTCATTTCTTTCATAGTCACGAGTGAGTCTTCTGCGCTTCTTTTTCGAGATGTTTTCAAGATATTCGAGATGTCAGAGATCATCTTGACTGTGAATGCGCAAGCGTTCTTTGTTCGATGATCTTCTTGAGAATCTAGCAATGAAGACTCTGAAGTTGCTAGAGAAAAGTCTATAAATAAAGGCGAGATTACTTCTTCATATGATGTCGTAGATCAAATTGAAGAAGATAAGTCTAGAAGTGACGTGTCTCAAGCTGACAATGTGTCGTCTGACGCTGAAGCTATGTAATAAGAGAACTTGAGCGTGATTTTGATTACAAGATGTGACATTGAGACTGACGAGCATTGAACAGAAAAATCTAAAGATGCTGACGCTTGTGCGAACGCACGATCTTTCAAATCAAGCAAAGATTTCTTCAAATCGATGATCATTAGCCTTGATTTCAAGATCAAGATGAATCGAGCTTATCAATGCTGCAGTCTTCTTCTTGTAATGATCGTAGAGTTCTAACATATTTCTACACTTCAGTATTTCGTGAACGCATCTATGAATTTCTTCTGTTACGAGTTTCTTGTAGAAGATCTTCGAGTGAAAGACTTGCTCATAGAAGACATGTTCGCAGAAGGTTTGTTGATAAAATTCTTGCTGATAAAATGCTTGCTCATATGAGAGAATTGACATTGTCGTTCGAGATTTGTAGAAAGATCGAAAGATTGTAAGAATGCTTGAGAACAAACAACGTTTTGAAAAGCAACAGAGAATAATTGAGAATTAATACTACATGCTCTGTCTACGCGTTGTTTATTGAGCAGGCTAGAGACAGACAATCTCATGCTATAAAAAGATCAAGCAAAAGCACTCAACTAAAGACGCGTCGTTGAAATGTGATTGATGAAGTGATTATGCTAAAGATGACATTTTCTACAGACAAGAAATTGAACGCAGAAGAAGATGTAATCAATCAAAACAGATAAAGCTAAGACGTATGACACAATATGAAATTCTCGAGTTCTAAAGTCACAGTGTAATACTTCTTTCGTTCAGATTTCTTTCACTTACGATAGACTCTACAGAAACAAGAAAGACGCAAGACGTCATTTAATGTTTGAGATCATTGAGTTACTGAGAGCAATTCTTTACAGAAGTTCAAAGATCGAAATCTGAAATCGTTGAGAAAGACGCTTCAACTGCTTCTGAATCTGCGTTGAATCAAGTTCTTCATGTAAGAGAGCATAAGAGAGTCTGATTGAAAGCAGATAGATTTCGAGACTCAGAAAGTAGTGAAGCGCTTATACATTTTCAGATTGTCGCTCAATTTATTCATGTTGTTGCACATCATTAAGATCGTTGTAGTTCTTGCAAATCATGACAGCGTGCACTTAATGTTGTCATCTTGTTTTCTCACGTTGAGTCTTTGTCATAATAATTTATCGATTAGTGTCAATTCGTAGTAAGAAGAGTGATAGAAATGAGCACTGATTGATTTGTCACATCTTGTCATTGATAAGCGACTATCTTCGTATGTCAGTCGAACATCATGAATAAATCTAGCGAAAGCATGACTTTCGAAATTTCTTTCACGAACGAAGATTGAATCAAGAACATTGATGCGAATGACTTTATTTTTCTAACAGACTCAGTCGTTGACGAACGAGTTGAGAAGTTCGCAGAGAATGAATGACTTCGCACTACGATTGAAGTAGATTCTATTCTACCTGAATCATTCTCTTCTAATATAGAAAGCAGCGCGTAGTTGAAATACTTTACATTTGCATTTCGCTATTTCAAGCTTGAAGTCTGCTTTCTGAAACACTCTTCAAGAATCGCATATTCTGTTGCATGACGTCTGAAAGACAAGAACATCAAACACTTGCGATTTTCATATGAAGCAGAGAATCAAAAGTCGACTTCTATAAGAACTCTCACAAGTTATTCGTTCAATGTTTGCACTTCAGCTCGCTAGCACTCACACAGAAAATCTCTTGACACGTCTCTCACATCTCTCTCATTCATTATACTAATCACTCACTCTTTCATACATCAATTCTTCAGAGCTGAGACGTGTCATTCAAGTCTTGATCTTGATTCACATAATCAGAATCATAGAGTGCAAAATAGCTAATAGACTGATTCATAGAATTAGTGATCTGATCTTGATCTTGACTCATATAATCAGAATCGTAGAGTGTAAAATAATCAGTAGACTGATTCGTAGAAATAGTGATTTGATCTTCATTCTCAAAGTTTGCGTCGTGAACTGAGTATTCAGTACGTTGATTCTCAAGATTGTGCATTTCTAAGAGATTTTGACGAAACAGCTGATCTTCATTCGCGAAGACTGAATTGTGAACTGCAGAGTATTCAGTAC
>JAABUV010003403.1_pt1 | contig 20298 bp, 24 predicted proteins | sample 5559971 | NCBI WGS metagenome assembly JAABUV01 (sample SAMN10711881, study PRJNA513362) | rock metagenome | isolation source: Antarctica rocks | place: Antarctica: Victoria Land, Knobhead nord | collected 2015-12-19
CGGCGCCGGGGTCGGCGGCGGCCGCGTCGCCACTCCCCTCAGGCTGGCCCTCGCCCTCGGAAGCACTGACCGCACCGCTGACGGAGCGGCCGTCCGCGGCCTGCTGCACGCCGGGCCCTGCGGTCCCGGGCGAGCGGAGCTGCCCGGCTGCCGCGCCGGGCGCGGCGCTGGCGCCGCCGCCGGCGCGGGGCTCAGCGCTGCCGGCGGCCTGCGCCGCCCTGGGAAGGGGCCCCAGGACGTCCTGCGGGGGGAACTGCTTCTGCGGGGGGTCCAGCGGCACGGCCTGGATGGCGCGCCGCTCCAGGATGGCGGCCGCCGACGCGCGCGGCAGCGGCAGCGTCGCCGCGCGCAGCACCGCCAGCACCTCGCTGTCCGTGGCGCCCGCGGGGACCTGCGCCGCACGGCCGGCCGGGGTGGCACCGCGACCCACCGCTGCATATGACGCACGCACGTCCGGGCGCAGCCACGCCTGCGGCATGCTGTGCGCAAGAGCGCGCTCCCTGCTCACAGGCTCCGCAGCGTGCAGCTGGACACAACATGCCATGCAGCTCTGCCCATCTGCCGTACTCCAGCAGCCCCGCCCGACCCTGCCGAGTGTGCTTCCATCCGGCGGTGCCGCCACGGGTGCAGTGCAGCGCCGCCCATGACGGCCCAGCTGGCAGGATCAGCCTGGAAAGGCCTGCACACAGCGGCACTGCCAGGGCGCACCGCCACGCCGCGAGGCGCAAAGGCGACGGCCACGCCGTTGGCCTCCGCCAGCGCCAGGTACTCCAGCGGCAGCACGGCCTCCACGTGCGCGGTGGCCAGGTCTGCCAGCCGCCCGTTGCCCTGCAGGAAGGCCTGCAGGTCCTCGCGCTCCTGCGCCCCGGCACACATAGCTGCAGGGGGGGAGCCGGCGGGCAGCACTGCGGGGTGGCCGTGCACCCGCAGTGCGGGCGGCCTCCCTGCTCAGCAAGCCTGTGTGCTCCTGAGCAGGCCCTGGCGCCATGTGGGCACGTGTGCGACTGGCGCGAATGACGCGTGTCTGCGACGCCTGCCAGCGCAATGCATGATGCCGCCATGATGAACTGCATGCCGCGCTGCAGCAGGCAGGCCGGGCCGGCCCCGCACCTGCCAGGCCAGCCAGCTCCGCTGGCCCGGCTGGAAGCGGAAGACCTGCTGCCGCATGCCGGCCGTCACCGCAATGAACACCTCGCGCCGCGCGAGCCAGGACGGCTCCCGCTGCGCCGCCGCGACGCTGCCCGGCGCACGCGCGGCCGGCTGCAAGGCCTGCTGCGCCGCCCCGGCGGACCCCCCGCTCCGCGCATGCTCCACCGCCTCTCCGCTCTGCGCAGGCTGTGCCGCCGCGTCGCCCGGCGGCGGCGGCCGGGCAGGCCCGCCCCCCGGCCCGCCTCCTGCCGCCGGGCTCGCATGCGCGCGCTGCCCAGGCTCCGCGGCGTGCTGCGCTTCCCCCTCGGTCACCAGGCTCCCGCCGGCGCGCCCGGGCTCTGCCGCTCCGCCCAAGCGCTCAAGGGCATCAACGGCGGGCGCGGATGGCGTGGCGGCTGCCTCTGGAGGGCGCTCGTGCGCCTGGGTGCTGGGCGCACGCCGCTCGGCGGCCTGGGCGGGCGGCGCGCACGCGGTCGCCGCGCCGTTCATGTGCAGCGCGTCCGCTGCGCGTGCGGGCGCCGCGGGGTGCGGCGCGTTGGTGCCCTGCTGCTGCGCTGCCGCAGCTGCGGTGCTGGGGCCCCCCGCCGGGCGGGCCTCATGGGCAGCTGCTGTCAGCCCGTTGCTGTGCGCCTGAGCCGCGCGACTCTCATGAGCGGCATCGGCTGGCAGCGGCGCCGCTGCCTGGGCGGCGGCCAAGCCCGCCGTGGACTCGTCGGGCGTGCCGCCGGATGAGGCCGCTGCACCGCCGCTGCCGCCGGACGGGGGCACCATCCAGCCGTCCGGGGCCGTGCCCGTGTGTGCGCGCGCATCAGCCTCGAACGCCTGCCGACGCGCGCGCGGCCCGCCCCCGGTGAGCGCGGAACGCGCAGAAGCACGCCGGCCAGGCTGCGACCGCGCAGGCCCGGCCTGCAGCGAGGCGGCGCGGCAGGGTCCTCTGAGGCGCAGCGTGCGCTGGTGGCCATCCAGGGACAGAAGAGCGGGAGCTGCGCGACACTCGCGCAGCCGCGGTGCGCCCGCGCGGCAGCTTGACCACACAAGGAGGCAGGCAGGCGACACGAAGAGCAGCGGGCGGCAAACGCGCCTTAGCGACTTCAAGAGCGCCCGGGTCGCCCGCCGCATCCCCGACGCTCGGCCAGGCGCCGGCCGCCTGCGGGGGTCGCCTGAACAAGCGCCACAGCGCCCAGCCGGCGCCCGCTACCGCCGCGCCCTTGGCCGCCACGCCTCCCAGATACCTGCGTGCTGCCCGCTTCTCCTGACTTGATCACGACAACTGGTGAGGTGTGAGTGCTCGCCACGTATCACAGGTGGAAAGCAAGGGCTTCAGGCAAGCAGCAGTGCGGTGCACGCAGCCAGGAAGGCCACCAGCCAGGAGGATGTCTCCCACTAGACATCCATTGCCACACGGTAGCCTGACAGTGGAGCAAGGGCCCCAGGGGCAACACCAGACGACGGGCAGCGGAAACTGCACAGGCCCATACGCCCAGGCCATGGAAGTGTCCGACAGGGCACAGCAGTGCTGCTGCAGTAGTCTGGCGTGAAGCCTCGTCTGTACGGCGCACCAGACCGCGAGCAGCAGTGACTGCGGGCCGGTCGGCGCTGGCCGGGGGCGCAGCACCGGCGCCGCGTCCACCGCCTGGCTGGCCTCCTGGCCCTGCTCAGCGCTCCCCCGGTGCTCCGCCGCCTGCGAGCTCCGAAGCGCTTCTGGGTCGCCCAGCAGCGCGCGGCTGCTGCGCAGGAAGCGCAGCATGTCCTCGGGGTCGCTCGGCAGCGGCACTGCAAATATCAGCTCATCGCCCGCGCGGACGTCCTGCTTGCCTGCGGCGCAGGCTCAAGCTACAAGGGCTGGCGCACGGTGCGAGACACGCCGATGCATGCCTTGCTGTGCGTGACACAGCGTGAACGCAGCAGGAAGGAGCAACAGAGCGAGCACGTGAGCCTTTCTACTTGCAGAGGCAAACTTGTGAGGCAGTGCACCTCCGTTGGCAGCAACGAGCTTGCTGAGCGGCAGGCCATACTTCTTTGCCAGGCTCTCCAGCGTCTCGCCCTCATCCACGCGCATCGTCACCACAATTGGCCTGCATAACAGACGCAACACATTGTAAGTACTACAACATTGGCATAACTGAGCTTCCTGCCAGAGCGCCAGGGCTTGCGCAAGGCCGCACGGTGCGGACAGCGGAGCTGCGTCGTTCGCAGGCGGCGGCGACTGTGAGTCTGGCTTTTGCGGTCTTGCACGGCAGGTGACCGGCCGGCGCCAGGGCATGCGCTGCCGGCGTGGCCGCCGCAGCTGCCATCGGTGAGCATTGAGGCGTGCAAGTGCTTGCATGTTTATGTGCACACGAGTGTGGTACAGGCATGTCTGCGCGTGCGCCAGCACGTCAGCAGACATCCTGCCAAGTAGGCCCCTCGGACCTTCACACTGGCGCACTCTCCACCAAATAGAACATGCTCGCTTTTCTGCGCAAGGCCAGCGGTTCCGGGCGTGCCAAAAGAGGATCACCAATGCAGAGAGCTGGCAGGGCTTTGGCAAACTGAGTTTCTGAGCTTGCTTGAACCTTGTACGCCCGTATGCAGGAGACACACGGTACAGAGGTTCTTGGTTTCCAACGCGTTCGCTAGCTGAAGGCTATCAGCATGGCCACGGTGTTGCCTGACGACCCGCGCCTGGAGCGCTGCGGCTTCTGCAAGCTGCACGGCCCAGACTTCGAGTTCATAAGCAAGCGCTATGACATTCAGATTGGCCGCCGGTCGAAGAGCGCTAAGCTGGACGTCGTGCTCGGTGCGTTGTCGGTACCCGATGACTGCGAGCGCGGGGTGGCCCGCTCGTCCGGCAAGTCCTGAGCCTGGAGCGTGGGGAGCAGGCGACAGCATGAACATCAGCCGCAACCACGCACAGATCGTGTACAACTTTGAGCGGGGTGCGCTGCGCGCGCACTGCAGCTGCGTGTTGCGCTTGCCAACTGTTGTTCAGGCAGTGTTTGGTGACACAGGCTCCTGGGAGATGGTGGTCATGGGCAAGAACGGCGTGACTGTGCAAGGCACGCTGTATGCGCCGGTTGACGGCCAGCCAATGTCTGGCATCCAGCTGCACTCGCAGGACTACATCCAGATTGGCGACAGAGGCTTCTACTTCCTGCTGCCGCGCTGCCAGGCCAGGCACGCCCAGTCCGTGGGTGCCCCGGCCTCCGGGTGGCTTGCAACAGGGGTCAGCAGGAGCACTGAACTCGGCTTTGGCGTCTGCAGACCAGGCGTCGCGTCTGGCGGCTGGCCGGCGAGCGGCAGCAAGCAACCGCGGTGCGTGCCCTTTCACACTGACACTCTGGTTGTCTGCTATGGTGACCACCCTTACCGCTGGTGCAACATACACGGGGCGTGCCAAACCTGGCGAGCCCGGGGGCAGGACAAACGGCATGGCAGAGCCTGCTTTGGAAGCGCGGTTCACCCCGCCTGCGGCGGCGCACGCGCCAGCCCCTGCGAGCGCGGCAGACACGCAGGCGTACCAGGCGGCACCCAGCGCACCGGCCACCGCTGCCAGGGTCACTGCCGCGGATGCTCCGAGCGCGCACGACGCTGCAAATGGTCAGTTAGGCCAGGGCGCCAAAGAAGATGCGGCTGAGGAAGACTATGACATGGGACAGGACTATGATGAATATTGACATGTTGTTGTTGCTGAGCAGAGGAGTGTACAACATGCTTAGGCTCCATTCCATCAGTTCTTTCCACGGCAGGCAGACGGGCGGCTAGATGACCAAAGCATTGCAGCGGGAAATGCCTTCAGAGCCCAACCAACCATGGGCGACAGGCTGGTACAGGCTCCCCGCACTTGCACAGACATGTACATGCTCAGCCGCAGTTCCTGCTCATGGCTCAGTAGCAATGGCGAGCACCTCCTGCGGCATGCCCTACTGAGCGTGCAGCCTCAGATTGACAGGGGCCGAGCCAAACACTAGCCCGCTGTGACGTGTGGAGGCTGAAGCACAGAGGGCAGCTGCTGAACCCAGCAGCTTGCGTAGACAGGCAGATGCAGCCCTCTGACATTCACACAGCCCACACCTCACATCTCTCAAGGGGCGGGGCGCCTTGGAAGCACTCCCACCTCCCCAGGACCCTAGGGTCTGCACGGCCGTGAGCAGGCACGCTGCATGCTGCGCCTCCAGCCAGCAACCTGGCTGCAGGCATTCGCGTGGCCTCTGGGGCGCAAGCATGCGCAGCCTGCTTCCGAGCTTACCGAGCTTCAGGTTGTGCAGTGCGCCGTCCAGCCAGCAGGCTGAGCGCACGCGGGGCGCAAGCGAGCGGCGGCCGTGCTGCTATGCCTCCATTTCCATGGCCTCCTGGTCCATTGCGGCTTCGGCCAAGCCAAACCCGCCGTACCCGGCAGGCGCCGCGGGTGCGGCATCCAGGCCGCCCGGTGCCGGCTGGCCCGGGGCAGCCGACGCCGCAAACGCGTCGGACGTTGCCTGCAGCGCCGGCGCCGTGCCCGCGGTCGGCGCGGCGTCCACGGCGTCAAACTCGGCGGGGAAGCGCGTCACGCGCGGCTTGTCCGCCAGGATGCTGCGCACCAGCCTGAGCGCCCCGCGGCGCTTCCCTGAGCCTACAGTGCAAGCAACCTGAGCCGACATCAGGCCGACAGGGCAGCGGCAGCAGAAACAGCGGCGGACAGGACAGACATGCGGCTGTCAGCGCCCTGCTCAAACGAGCAGGGCGCCGCGGGCCGGGGGCGGCGTCAGCGAAGCTGTGGCGCACAGATCGATGCGCGGCTTCTCCGGCGGCGCTCCTCGGAGCTGCGCATCTGCATACTCGTTGTTCACGTAGTAGCCCACGCGGATGAACTCCTGCGCGGCCGCGCTCGCACGCTCCGCAATCTCTGAGCTCAGCCACGCGCTGCTGGGCCAGCACAGAGCCGCCACCACACGCATGCTTTGCTCGCAGGCTGTTGCAAGGTCACCTGGTTCTGGTACGAGCAGGTCAGCAGGAGGACGGTAACACCGACGATGTCGTCCTGCGGCAGCAGGCTCGCGTCCGGCGGGTCAGCCTGTGCACGCCGCATGCCTCTCACACTATGTGGCCTCCTTGAGCCCCTCTCAGCTGAGCAGGAGCGTCATTATGCGGGTGCATGGAGGTAAGGCAAAGTTTGTGGGGAAGTAACGCGGGTGCCCTCACCTGGAACACGAACCTATACTGGCCCGGCACGACGGGCCCCACCAGTACGCTGTCAAGGACCTGGTCATACTTCTCAGACTCTGCACTGCCCACGTAGATGAGCTTCCACTCCAGGTCTGTCAGCGAGGGACGCGCGCAGCACGTGGTCAGAACGCCAACCGAAGAGCACATGCGAACAGAGCACAGCACGCACTTGCGGCGCCGGCAGCACGCATGAGCCACACACAGCGTTGTTAGCAAACCAGCGCCCTTGGCCAAACAGAGGCGCCGCGCACCATGCTGCAGGTCGTGCAGGCACTCGTACTGTATTTCAAACTGCAGTGGGTTCTGGAAGTAGGATGGGTTGTCCAGGACGTTCACGGCTGTATGTGGAGAGCGCGCGCTCAGTGAAGCTGAGTCCAGACTTGCACTGGCGTGAGAGCATTCACTGAGAGCTGCACAAACAAGCGACAGGTGTACCTGTTATGTTTACCGCGGACATCCTCGACACGCGCCGTCACCAAGCGCGCCACAAAGGCTGTGACCTTTCCGCTGCACCAGGCCGACTGATGTAGTGACAACGCCTTGCCTTCTGCGCAAGCGCAGCCCCCAGCTGCCGCCGGGGGCGGGATGCGCGCTTGCTTGAAGGCTGCGCACTGTGCCAGCTGCACTCTTCAAACTTTCCAAGGCCAGAGCAGTCAGCTTGCCCAGCGGCAGGCGGCAGTCTGCTCCTAGGAGGCTGTACGGGTCAACCTGGTGACGGCAGGCGAGGGTGAGGATGTGCGCTCTGCTTGCGAGCAGAGCGTGCAAAGCCAGACCCTGTCATGGACCTAGCAATGCAAACCTGGAAGTTTGAACTGCCGGTGTGCTTTTGCACACTACCGATCCGTCCGAGCAGTACCAGGGGGTGCTGAATCTCTGCGCCCCTAGCAGAGACGCTCAGGAGCTGTCGTGACAAGCGGTTCTTGTCACAGCTGAGTCAAGCCGGTCCCATGCGGGTGGGGGCGCGCCGCCGCAGATAATGCGAAGGTGTGCCCGCCCTGGGCACTGAGGAACAAGCAAGAGCAGTGGACACAAGACTTCCACAAGAAACTTAGCAGGGCGCCGCCCACTGCAGGCGGCAAGCCCTGGGGCGCCGCTGCGTGCTGCTGTGCGTGCTGCTGGCCTGGGACGCGGCGAGCGCGCAGCCCCTGGACGCCCTGCGGCCGCTGTTCCTACAGCTCAGCGGCAGCACCCTCGTGCAGAGCGGGAGTCCGCCCGTCCGCCAAGCTCTGGGCGTGCGGCTCACCGCTCAAGTGCTTGTGTGCAGTGTATCACCAGGTAGCAGCGGCGGTTTTGGTTGCTTTGCACGATTCACGGTGTCTTGCAGAGTATCCGCGCATATGCTCTGCAGCACCCATAGGCCTGACATGCTCACAGTACGGCGCTGCTCCGCGCTCTGCTTGCCCAGCGCCAGACCCGCCCGCGCAGACCCGCCGGCGCCTTGCACAGCAGCTGCTCGCGGCGGGCGGCCGCTGCGTGGCCTGCGGCGGCGCGGGCGGCCCCTGCGGCTGCGTGGCGGCGGACGCCGCGGCCGCGGGCTTCCAGTGCACGCCCGAGTCAGCCGCGCAGGCGGCCGCGGTCTGCGCGCAGCTGCCGCCGAACGGGAACGCGACGCGCGGCGCCAGCTTTGCGCGCGCCGCGCGCGGGCCCAGCTTCGCGGCCGGCGACGCGTTTGCAGACGCGGCAGCGAGCGGGACAAGCACCGTGGCCGCGCAGAACTTTACGTTCTACGGCCAGTGCGCTCCCGGCCCGTGCGCGTCCGTGCTGCACACAGCAGGGACGAGGCCTGGCTTGCGCAGCCCGACATTCGCCGCCAGGGCAGCGGTCCGCTCGTTGGTTGCACGCTGGTGACCTGGGGGGCAGCAAACGGCTGGGATGCATGTCACGCAGAGGCACTGGCGAGGCAGCACTGTCCACGCCTCCCACAGACCGAGGTCAGGCCGCTGGCGCGCCAGGCGCGCTGCGCTCCCTGAGCGCCGCGTGCGGCCCGCCGCGCCAGGTGCCGGCGCGCGGTGCTGACGGGCCATGCGGCGTGCGACTTCGTGTTCGACACGGCCGCGCTGCGCGTGCTGCACGCGCTGGCGCAGGTCGTGCCCGCGCCCGCCGCCGCGCCGGGCGAGCTCGCCTTCGAGGCCTGCTCGCTGAGCCTCGGCAACGTGTCCATTGCGTCGGGCAGCTGCTTCAGCTACGACCTGGTGCGCGGCCCCCGCGCCGGGGGTGGGCGGCCGCGGCATGGCGGGGGGCGTGGCTTGGGCGGGGCATGCCAGCTGTGAGCCCAAGTGGTGTGCCTGCGCCTGCGGACGCGCCGGGCGGGTTCGCATGCGCGGCATGCTCGCTGCGCCCAGCAGAGGATGACCGCCTCCCGCTGCCGCGCCCCGCCCGGCCCCGCCGCGAGCTGGCGCGCACTGCCGCACCCCGCAAGTGGCGGAGCCGGCATGCATGCCCAAAGCAGGCAGGAGGCTGTTGGCGCAGAGTAAGGACTAGGTCCGGCGCCATGCTGGCTGCATGCAAGCGCAACGGGCGGGGCACAGGTCAGAGCCGCGCCCGCTGCGCGCTGTGCAGCGCACGGCATGGTGTGGCCTGCAGAGCACGGAGGCCAAGCCGGCGGCCAGTGACAGGATGGCCTGCGCTGCGCAGGCCAAGCCGGTCGTGGTGCGGCTGGAGTCGTCCACAGATGCCCCGACGATGCCGCCCATGGCCTTCTGGGCGACCTACCGCGACTCCGCCGGGACGAGCCCCAAGCACCTGATCGTGGCCGACCTGAGCATCCGCTCGGGACACCTCTTCTGACGCGCCCCGCCGCTCGGCCGCCGGCAGCGGCGCCGCCGCTGCCTGGCAGGCCGGTGCGGAGCGGCTGCTCTCAGCGGCGCCTTCCATGGTCAAGGCGCGTGGAGAGGGTGGGGTCCATGTCTTCTACTTTGTCTTTTGACGCAAGGTGAATACCATGGCCAGGGCTCCATGCTGAGTGCGGCGTGACCTGTACCGTCCCAGGCGTCAGCCTTGAACAAGCCTGGGTCCAGTAGGTAGCCACTATCAACTAAGGGCCTCTGTCAGAGGTGCCTCATCAGCCATGCAGGTTGGATGTTGATTCTGCTCTGTCTGCCCCGCAGCGTCTGCCACTTGCACTGAAACCCCTTAAAAGAAACATTTCTGAACCTTCCTTTTACTTCTATGTGTTGGCAGCGAAGAAGGCATTGGCTTGAGTGCGGGTAGGCTAGCACCAAGCACAAGCTTGCTCATGCGTATGTTGACAAACAGTATCTAGTGTGTCGACCACGCAACTGTGTAATACCCAGCATGCAGTACGTCCGCCAATCACACCATGCCTGTGAAACCACAAGGCGCGGCAGAGACCGAGGAGATGTTCAATATGACAGCACCCGTTTGATCTAAGGAGGACACACAGCAATTGCACCTCTGTATTCACGGCCCGAGGACAAGCCTGCATGGGATAGCAGGCTGCCGCAGCGCGCTTCTTTCGGGCATGCATGCGGACAACGGCCGCCGACATGCACCTGGGCAGCTGGGCATGCCCCGGCTGCCAGGCAGCTGCCCCAGCTGCCGCGGACGTCCACATAATTGGGCGCCGCGCGCGCCCGCTCGCATCCAGCAGGCAGGTCCTTCCAGGTGGGGCACGCAGGCCCGCCGCACCGCCGCGGCAGCGGTGGGTCCAGCGCCGCTGCCGCCGCTCCCGCCGCTACCGCCGCTCCCGCCGCTGCCGCCTGCACTCGCTTCATCGTCCACATCGACAAACAGCGAACCTGGTGACCCTTCTGCTGCGGCACTCAAGTTGGGCCTTTCGACGCCCTCCGGACCTCCCTTCCCACGGCTGTCCCCGCCCTCCGCGGCGTGTGGCGCATCCCCGCCAGGTGCCTCGGCCGCCTGCGACGGCTCGCCCGGGCTGCCGGCGGCGCTCTCGCCTGAGCTGCCCGCACCAGCACCGCCCGCAAGCCGCCCCACGCCGCCCGCAGGTGCGCGGGCCGCCGCCGCCGCCGCAGGCCGGGCAGCGGCTCCGGCGCTTGCAGAAGCAGCAGAGGCGGGTGCCCGCCGCTGCGCGCCCTGTCGGCGCTCCGCTGCCCACGCGGCACCGGCGGCGGCCGCGCCGGCAGCCACCGCGCCGGCCGCCGCGAGCGCGGCCAGGGCGGGCCCGGGCACTGCGGACCGCCCGACCTCGGCCAGCGTGAGCGGCGGTGGCGCGAGCGCGGCGACCGCCAGCGCAGCCGCGGCCAGGAGCGGCAGCGACAGGCAGGCCGACGCGCCCGGCAGCGCGGCCGCCAGGCCGTCGTTCAGGCGCAGCGTGCGCGCAAAGTGCGGCACCTGGCCCGCGCGCAGGCGCACGGTGGCGAGCGCTCTATGCCGTTGCAGCGCCCCCAGCCCAGCAGGGTAAGCAGCATGGCCGCACCGCGGCTGGAGCAGAGGACATGCACACCTACAGAGGAACAGACTTTGTGCACAGTTGCGGTGCTGCGCTGACTGGCAGCCGAGGCCCCACGCGCGCGCCTGGCTGTGGACGGGGGACAGCATGCACAACGCGGCGGCCGCCACCGCGCCGGTGGCGGCCACGGGCGCCGCCAGCGCCGCCGCCGCCGCCGCCGCCAGCGGCAGCGCCGCGCGCAGTGCGAGCACGGCCGCCACATCGCGCGCCTGCGCGAGCGCGCGCGCTGCGTCCTTCGACCAAGGGCGTGCGGCTCGCGCGCCTCTGGCCAGCTCAGCCATGTGCTGGTGTGTGCAACGCAGCACCCAGCCCTGAGCAGTCGAGCTGTGGGCCCTCCGCAGCTCGAGCACGCGTGCCATGCCACGCGCGCGCATGCACAGGCTGCCCGTCATGTCAGCCAACAGGGGCCAGGCAGCCAGGCGGTTGGGCTTGGAACGCCTGCATCAGGGCCGATCAGCTTGTAAAGCCCTTGCGCTCGTAGCACAAATGCCAATGGGGCACTTCAGAGACGGAAGGGGCTGCCCTGCAGCAGGCCTTGTGCTATGGCAAGGGCAGTGGCTGCCGCTGCAAACCCAATGTCACTGCACCCGCTGCTGCTCAAGGCCTTGGTAATGTTCAAAGCTCTTCATAGCCTGCCCCGGTGAACCCTCGGCCAGGCCCCTTGCGGCTCCGCGCACGGCCCGAAATGACACAGAGCTGCACCTTGCCCACGGTGCAGCAAGCTCGAGCGGCGCTGCGCGCGCCTGGCGCAGCCGCGGCCATGGGTTCTCCAGCAGCACGCCCGCCGCCAGCAGCACCGTGGGCGTGTGCCCGCTCGCCAGAACTGCCGTCACGCGATCCACCTGGCCCCCGTGGCGCCCAGGGTCTTCACTACGGCAGAGCTGGTGCCGGCCAGCGCGCGCCCGCATGCAGCGCGGACTGGTGGGCTGGCGGGCTGGTGCGCGCCCGGGCATGCCAGGCTGCGCGCCGCGTGCGACCAGTGCTAGCCGCTGCTGACCCGCCTGCAGCAGCTTCTGCCCATGCACAGGCCAAGGGGATGGCCTGCTGCCAGTGCGCGCGAACATTTGCAGGCAGCTCCTCCCCAAGGGAGGTGCAGGGGAGCCGCGCGGCGGGGGCGGCGGGGCGGCACCGAGGCCGGGAGCGTGCGGCCGGTGGCGCTGAGAGCGATCGCGGCTGCGCCCGCCCACAGCAGCGGCTGCGAGGCCGTCTGCGCCGCGGCCGCCGCCAGCGTGCCGCCGCCCACACCCGTCCTGGCGCCTCACGCGCGCGCGCATCACGGCCGCCCTGCCGCAGGCATGCTCGCCAATGCTGCTCAGAAAGCGCAGGCGCGTATGCGCCACGCGTTCAGGCAGCCCCGCCGCCGCTGCCAGCGCATGTGCGCTGCACTCAGCGCCTAACGTGGGCAGGTGATTTAGATCACTGACATGCTAAAGCACGATGGGCCTGAAGCAGGATGTAGAGGGAGCAGGGAGGACCTGCGGGCTTCGCGCGCGGCGGCCTGCGCAGCGGCCACCGCCGGCGCCACGGCGGCCAGCTCCGCGGGCTCTGCCAGCGCGCCGGCGCGCCAGAGCCCCGCGGAGACGGCGCCTGCGCGGCTCATGCGCGCGCCGTCGCCGTCGCGCTCCCCGCGCCGCCAGCCGCCCTCGTACCAGCCGCCCTGCCGGGTCGGAAGGCGCTTGCTGGGCGGTCCTGGTTGAACAAGGGCGGTTGCCCCATGTCGTGTGCGCTTGCTGCGCGGCGCAACGCCCTCGCAGCAGCCGTCACGACACGTCCGTAAAGCAAAACTTTGGCAGGGAGCTTGTGCACACATCCCCGATCCTGGTCACAGGCTATGGCGCGGACGTGGCACATCGCCGTGAACAGCGGGTGAGGGGGCATCTGAAAGAAGAGCGGAGACGTGGACGGTGTGCATGACACTGTTGAGGGTTGACAGCAAGGCAGCGGCGGGCCCGGCAGGCCATGCCACCGCCCCACAGCCTGGCATGTGCTGGCACAGCTCCGCATGCATGGGCGAGCCTCGGATCCTTGGTTTCTCGACAGCAGATTCCGGTGGTTGATCCTTAAGGTGTAATCTCGTCATCGGCCGGCCCTGCCCCAGCTCTCCACGCCCTCCTGGCCCCTACAACCTCTATGGCCACCCCTCATCCAGCACCCGGCTCTCATCAGTGCAACGCGCGCGCGCTAAGCTCACGGCGGGACCGCTCGCGCAGGACAGGCTGCCGCCGGCGCAAGGGCAGGGCGACGGGCCAGCGTGCGCGCGCGCGCCTTGGGGAACGCGTACACGCCGGCGCCGTGCTTGGCGTTGTCGGCCCACTGCCCGGCGTAGACCGCGCCGCTGGGGTAGCGGTACACGCCCAGGCCGGCCTTGCGCGCGCCGGCCCACTGCCCGCGGTACACGCCGCCGTCCGCATGCTCCACCGGCCCGGGCGGCGCCGGCCCGCCGCTCGCCGCCAGCAGGTACGACGCGCCGAACACTGCGCGCGCGCAGGCCATGCCAGGCTCGGGCAGGCGCGCGGGGCGCTTCGGCGGCGGCTGCACGGCGCTATTTGTGGCTGTGGCAAGCAGTGACGCCGTGCAGCCCCTGCAGGCGAGCGGAGCACGCGAGCGGGCCTGGGCTTGCAGGGTGCGCCGCCAGGGAGCACCGGCTCAGCACGCGCGGGGTGGGCCGCGCGCAGCGCCGCACGCGGGGCAGAGGCGGCGGAGCGCACCGGCGGCCGTGTTCACCAGGTCCCAGGTGAGCGCAGCGCGCAGGCTCGCCAGCCCCAGCGCCGCCCGCACGAACGGCAGGCCCAGCGTGCCCAGCGCCAGGCCCACCGCGCTGCCTGCGCGCCGCGGACCCGCATGGGAGCTGGCACGCACCCGGCGCTGCTTGTGACCATAGTTGGCGCTGCGCGCATGCGTAGACGGTATCAAAGGGTCGCCTCTGCGGCGCAGGCCTGAGCGATACGGGGACCCTCCGCAGCGGGTGGCGCACTGGTGAGCAGCGCCCTCTCTGGCGCCCGCCGCCTTCGGAACACGAGCCTGCAACGCCCGGCAGCTCTCTGCACTTGCGTGGGCGGCGCCAAAGGCAGGAACGCTGTGCCGAGGAGCTGCAAACAGGCGCACCATGCAGCGCCCGCCACTGCTACATTAGCGGCGGCCGCCGCGGCTGCAACACATGCTGCCTCAGAGAGCGCGTAGCCCGGCAGCGCCTGCAGCGCCAGCGACGGCAGCGTCGTGTAGGTCGCCACCAGCAGCGCGACCTGCAGGCCGGTGCGCACGAGCGTCACAAGTTCCCAAAGAGAGCTGGTGCGGAGCCCTGCCTGGTGCGCACGTCAATGCAGGTAAACGTACCTGGGCGTCTGCTGCGTCAAACAGGCCGAAGGCCTTGAAGGCTGCGCCTGCGCCGAGGCAGACTGCAATCTCCAGGAGCTCACGCACCGCTTCATGGAGCATTTTGCGAGCCTCACTGCATCCAGGCAAGTTGCTGAGCCTGTCCAGCAAGTCGATCCAGTCGATCAAGTCGCTCGCCTTGGACGGCTGCCCTAGTGATATCAGGGTGTAACCTTCGCGCAGAGGATTGAGGAGCTCCTCCACCCACCTTTCCAGGCTGTGCCTACGATCCGTTGCTGACGCACTGGCCTAGTGCGAACTTCGGCATGGAGGCACATCTGTCTTGCCGGCCCCCCGCATGTCCTGCCGCTTGCCCGCCGGCCTGCAGCAGTGCGCTCCCAACAGACGCTGCTGTGAAGCAGTGCTCTGCTGTGAGCTGTACCTGTCAGTGTGTGGAGCTCAAGTGGTGAGATGGGTGCCTGTTGCGTTGCAGGCGGCAGGCATGCTCCCACTGCGACAGCGTGGGCGCGTGCGTGCCGGTACCACCCTCGTGCGCGGCTGGACGCTGCACACGTGCTGCCAGCGGCGGCCCGCGGAGCGGTGGCTGCCTCGGCCGCGGCTGAGGATACGTGGGTCGCGCAGACGCTGGCCGCGTATGCAGAGGCAGACGGCGTAGCGCCGCACCCGCTGTGCGCGGGCCGCAGTCCCGTGTCCACTCCCTTCGGTGTGTGTGGGCAGCCATCTAGACTTCGATCACCAGTGCAACACACTCAACAAGGCGCACTGCAGCGTGACACATCCGCCATGCAGCACCGCAGCCCGGCGGGTGTTGCGCTCATGGCGCAGCGGGCGTGCAGCCACTGAGCGGAGCGAGGCCTGCAGGCTGGCGCCGGTGCGGGCGGAGTGCACGGCGGCGCTGCGGACGCTGCGGATGCCCACCACGCGCAACGAGGAGTACCGGTACACGGACATCTCGCCCATCCTGCAGACCGTGCCCCGGGTGTGGACACGGGTGGCCTGGCCCGGCGCGCGAGCGCAGCCGGCCCACAGCACGTCGAGCGCGCGAGCGTGCCGGGGTGTGGCGCGTGCCTGTGACGGCTTGCTGCGCAGACAGGCAGTGCGCCGCCACAGCAAAGCCTCTCACGTTGCCTGCACTCCCTGTGCGAGAGCCCAAGCCAGGCTCAGGTAGGGCGCCGGCGATGCACTGCCCTGCCTGCGTGCCTGCGCCTGCGCCACCCAGCCGCCCCGCCCGCTCGCCTCACCGCAGAGCGGCACCTGGCAGGCCCGCCGTCTGCTCACTGCGCGCGCGCCGTGCCGCTGCCTGGAGCGCCGCCCACGCAATGGTATCAGCGCAGGCGCCCGCCAATGCGTCGCGCGCGTGCGCCAGGTCGCAGAGGGCGCGCCGGCGGCGGCCGAGGCGGCGGCGGGGCAGCATGCGCTGGAGGCCGCCTGCGCGCGGCTGGTCGTGGTGGACGGCGCCGTCGCGCCCGCGCTCAGCGACGTCGGCGGCCTGCCCGGCGGCGCCTACCTGGGCGGCCTGGCCGGCGCGCCGGCCGAGCTGGTCGGCCCGCACCTGGCGCGTGCCCTGCCATCTGCCGAGGCGGGAGCGCAGGGGGTGGGTGCGCGGCTGGCGGGCACACGTCGCGGGCGGAGCCTGCCGCCGGCGAGCTCCGGGGGAGCGCGCTGCTACAGAGAGAAGCAGCCGACCAGTGAGAGGAGGCAGGGCAGAAGCGTGTGTGCATGTGCCAGCCCAGCAGGCATGTGCTGCGCGTGACAGGCCACGAGAGAGGGGCCGAGGTCACGGGGCATGACGGCGCTTCACCTGGCCTTCTGGATGGCCCCGCACCTAGCAGCAGCTGCCGCCGTGTCCAGCGCGAGGCGGGGCTGGCAGCAGCCCCGCGAGCGGCGCTGCCACCGCACACGGGCGCCGCGGACAGTGCACCGGCCTGATGCAGCGTGCGCGCCTGCGACAGGGGAAGCAGGCGCGTGAGCGCGGCAGCCCGTTCGCCGTCCTGAATGGCGCAACCGCGCGCGACGTGGCGTGCCTGCTGCTGCCCGACGGCGCCCAGCTCTCCGCGCCCGTGCATGTGCTGTACCTGTCCACAGGCGCGGCCCCGAGCGCCCGGCGCGCCACCAGATGCAAGCTGGTGCATGGCCGTGCCTGCAAGGACCTTGCGTGCCCACATGCGGATCCCCGCGTCAGCGCCGCCGCGCCCGCAGGAGCCTGAGCGGTGCTGTAAACCAACAGTCTGCTGTCGCTGTGCAGCAGCAATAAGAAGCGCAGAGTGCTGAAGGCGTGCGGCGCGAGGCGCACGGTGTTTGCTCGCTGCATTGCGCAAGCCCACCCACTCCCCCGTGGGCGTTGGCCGCGCGCAGGCGCGGCCGGCGCGGCGGCGACCAGCGCTCCGAGGCTGCTGGTGGTGCTGGGCAAGGGCGCGAGCGGGGCCGTGGTCGAGGAGTTTGCCGGCGCGGGGCCCGCCGATGCGTACTTCTGCAACGCTGTCGCGGAGGTGGTCCTGGCCGAGGACGCGCAGCTGATGCATGGGTGCGCCGCAGCGACCACCCATGGCGGTCCCAGCACCGCTTCCCTCCACAGGCCAGTCGGGCCATGCGGTAGGGCGCCGGCATGCCTGAGCCAATCGCCGGTCTAGAGCCCAGCATCCGGCGCCCGTGCCGCACAGCATGCATGCAAGCAGAGCGGGAGAGAGGTAAGTTCTGTGTGTCCTGGAAGCAGTTGCGCGCTTGCGCACGGGCGGCGCTCCACAGCCCGGCCGCGCCACAGCGCAGCAGCAGCGAGGCTCGGCAGGGCCCCCCAAGCCCGCGCACGCGCAGCGCCGCACAGCGCCGCCCCGCGCGCGCACATGCAGCCCCCAAGCGCCGGCCCACGGCGTGCGGCTCAAGCGCGCGGCGCGCTGCGCAGGTACGTGCAGCTGGAGGCGCGCGGCGCGCTGCACATGAAGGCGACGCTGGTTTCGCAGGCCGCGCGCAGCGCGTACCGTCAGGTCGAGGCGCGCCTGGGCGCGCGCCTGTCGCGCCAGGACCTGGGCGTCGAGCAGGCGCGCCGGCCGCCGCGCCCGCCGCCTTGCCGCCGCCTGCAAGCAACGCAGTGCGCGCGGGACGCTCCGGTCTGGCCTGCACCCTGCCGAAAGCAGGCAGGAGGAGCGGGTGTCCCGGGCGCCCAGGCCAGCGCGGCGGCGTGCAGGGGGGCTGCGCAACGCGGACGGCCATGCGCAGCTTCTTGCTGGCGGGCGAGCGCCAGCTGCACGACCTGCACTCCAAGCTCCGCCTGCAGCACCCGGACGGCGCAGCGGAGCAGCTGCACAAGTGCGCGCCGCCCTGGGATGCGAGCAGTCGCGCCGCATTGCGAGCCCGCGGACCATGTCTACACTGGACGCTTTTTCAGGGCGCTTAGGTGTGAGGCGTAGTCGCTCCTGGATGCATGCAGGGCGGCCCTGCGACGGCAGGCTACCCGCGGCCGAGCCGCATGGGCCTGCCGCTCTCGCGAGCGCTGGCGCGGCTTTGCGCGCAGGTGCATCGTCGCCGCGGGCAACGGGCGCGGGGTGTTCGACGGCAACGTGCGCGTGGAGCGCGCGGCGCAGAAGACGGACGCGCAGCAGCTGAGCCGCAACCTGCTGCTGGTGCCGCGCGCGACGGTGAACGTGAAGCCCAACCTGCAGATTGTGGCGGACGACGTCAAGTGCACGCACGGCGCCGCCATCAGCGACCTGGAGGAGGAGCAGCTGTTCTACCTGCAGTGCGCCCCCGGCCCGCCCCTGCCAAGCCGTCCCCGAGCTCTCGCGGCCGGGTCCTGGCATGCGCCATCGCGCCAGGCTCTGCGTCAGGAACTGAAGGAGCCGCCCTGCTCGGCGCGGCGCCGGCAGAGCCCAGCACCAACCGCTGGTGCGCTGCGAGCAGAGGGCAGCGCCGGCGGCATGCCCGCCACGCAAGGCTGGGGAGGCGCCGTGTCAGCTGTGCAGCCCCTGCGCAGGGCGCGCGGCGTGGACAACGCCACGGCGCGGCGCGTGCTGGTGTACTCCTTCGGCGGCGAGGTGACCGCGGAGGTGCCGGGCGCCGACCTGCGCGGCCGCATCCAGGCCGCCGTCAACCACACGCTCGCAGCCGTGGTGCCCATGGCCGCCGAGGCCGCGCTCAGCCAGGAGGCTGTGTGAGCACGGGAGCGTGGCGGCACGTGGTGTTGCGCCGTCTCGACGCGGCTGCTGTCGGCACAAATTGCGCAGCTCCCAGTGCACCGAGGTCAGGCCCATTTGTGGTGCTCTGCTTCGGAGTGCGTGCTTTGGAGTGCAGGTTGCGCAGAAGCAGGCCGGGAGCATTGGTTCAATGTTGGAGAGCTGCCAGCGTTTTCAGGCAAGGCTCAATGGATCTCAGCTCAATACCTGTAATGGGCAAAACAAACGCCATTGTTTGCACGCCGCTGCGTGGCGTGCAATGCGGCTTGAAGGTTATCCCTCTGCAAATTGGCATCTGTGCAAGCCAGCGCAGGCAGTGTCACCTGCCACAGGCTCGTCCTGTGGGGCAGGCGGGCGGGCGGATGTGCCGTTTGCGTCAGATGTGCACAGGCTGCAAGCGGCAGTCTGCAGCCTGCCTAGACATCAGCAGGTGCACGTTGCAAAGCTGACATTCCAAGTGCCATAGCTGCCACAGCGCTCAACGCTGCACGCTTAAGCCCTGAGAGGTTACATTTGCGGGCTCCTTCGCCGCCTGCGCATGCTCACCATGCAAGAAACACCGCACAGAGGCAGCACTCGCAGGGTACCCACGCCGTAGCCGGAACACCTTGCGGCGACCGTGGTGCCCTACAGCAGGGTCTGCGCATGCATGCCAGGGTACCTGCGCCGCTGCCTGGACGGCTCACGGCGGCCAATGTGCCGCATGCCAGGGTCTGGGCGTGCATGCCAGCTCGCAGGGTACCTACGCCGCTGCCAGGGCGGCTCGTGGCGACCATGGCGGCGCACAGCAGAACCTGCACGTGCATGCGAGCTCGCAGGGTACCCAGCCTGCTGCCAGAGTGGCTCGCGGCGCCCGCGCTGCAGCACAGCAGGGCCTGCGCGAGCATGCGAGCTCGCAGGGTACCCAAGCCGCTGCCTGGGTGCCTCGCGGTGCCGTGGTGCCGCACGGCAGGGCCTGCGCATGCATGCGAGCTCGCAGGGTACCCGCGCCGCTGCCGGCGCAGCTCGCGGCGAGTGTGAGGTTGTATAGCAGGGTCCGAGCATGACGCTGACGTCGACGCCGTCGCCGCCAGTGCGGGGTGTCATGCGATTGAGGGCATGCCGCTGGGCGCGAGCCTTGCGCGCGGGCACCTAGAGGGCTGCAGGCGCCCGCGCACGAGAGGGGCGACGGGAGGCGATCAGGGACAGGGCTGGCAGCGGTGGATGCTGGGGCCAAGCACGCCGGCGGGTCGCGCACGCGAGCATGGACCTTGCAACCTTGCCTTGCCTTGCCTTCCTTGCTGGACCTGTGCAGCCTGTGCGGTGAGCGCCATGCAAAGGTCATAAGCAGCGACCATGCTGTGTGTTGGCCTGCAGCCGACAAGCAACGCTGAATGCCAGGTCACCAGGCTGTTACCATTGCTTTCATCTGAAGGACCGGGGACTGCAGGACTCCCTCGATTGATTGATTCAGGGAAAGGCACACAGCAGAGCAGTCGATGCAGGCGGCCTGTGACAAGGCGAGGAAAGTAGCAAGTTGACGGCCATCCTGGTAAAGGGCAAGATTTCAGGGGGCAGTCGATGACTGTCGTGCACCAATGGTCGAGCCGAGACTAAGCGCCGACCGGGTTGCAGGGCCTCGGCGCCATGACAGACCTGCCCTGTAGCCACAAGGGAGCAGTGCTGCTGGAATGGCGCCGCATCTTGCAGGCAGGCAAGCCAGAAAGGGACCGGCAACGCTGCAGACTACCAGCTAGTGCAGGTACGAAGCGTCTCTCGACGTCCGGGGCAAGAGCGGCCCTGGAGGCCGACCCGTGAGCTCTTGCCGACGGACAGCAGGGGACTTGCCGGGAAACCATGCTGGCCAGGCCACCCTGTAACGTCCCGCAGCAAAGAGTAGAGGGGGGATTGGATTCCTTGGTAGGAACCATCGAACAAATCGTGGGACGGCGGCTGAATCTCAGCGGATCGTAGCAGCAAGGCCACTCTGCCGCTTACAGTACCGCGTCGCATCCAAGTCGTCTGCATGGGATCTACCCCAATGATCGGCTGGAA
>JAABUV010003408.1_pt1 | contig 20277 bp, 37 predicted proteins | sample 5559971 | NCBI WGS metagenome assembly JAABUV01 (sample SAMN10711881, study PRJNA513362) | rock metagenome | isolation source: Antarctica rocks | place: Antarctica: Victoria Land, Knobhead nord | collected 2015-12-19
GGCGCCGCTGCGCCCAGCGCACCGCTGGCGCCCCCGCTCGCTCATCACGCGCTCACGGGCAGCTGCGCGGCCATGCGTGCCGGCATAAGCTAGTTCGACGGCGAGCAGCAGGTGTACGTCGCACGCGTTGCTGCGGTTGGGACAACATTGGGAGGCGTGCTGGGGTCACACCCTCGCAGGGCCCTGCACCAGCCCGCAAAGTACAAGTTGGGGCCCCTGCAGAGCTGTTCTGTTCCGCGTGCATGCTCCGTCTCTAGTGCTGCGGCAGAGCACTCAAGACCGTCCTGCGTGAGGCGCACCGCACTGCCGCGGACTCGAGCGTGATTGAGGCAGCCTGTTCAGGCATGGTGTTACGCTGAAGGCGGCAGGGGCTGCACAGGAGGGGCGCCCGCCATGGGCTGCTTCCCCAGCAAGGCCCGGGAGCGCAGCGCGGCCACCTGGAAGGCCACCGGCACCATCAGCCTGCGCGACAGCCGTCTAAAGGTTTGCAGCTCACGACGTGTGTGGCAGTGGGTCTCTTCTTCAACCTGTCTTTCAGTTGATCTCATTTCTCAGATGCTAACATGCCTGCTCAATGCATGCTCACTGGCCACAGATATGACTCACAGCTGAGCTTGCCTGCCCGCAAGACGTCCTGGCGTGCAGGCATTGGCGTGCCTCTGCTTGTGTGGCCTTGCATTGGCCGTCTGCTGCGTGTGCTGGACACACCGCTTGTTTGCGCAAAGAGCTGCCGGCCGGCTGCGAGGAGCAAAGAGGTGTTTGGACGCTGCGGCGCATGTCCGGCTGCCACCAGTCTGCTTGCCTTACAGGACAACCTGCGTGACGCGCCGCCGCCGCGCGCAGGAGCTGCCGGCCAGCGTCGAGGCCGTGGGCGCGTCGGCGCTCGTGCTCGACGCCAGCAACAACCGGCTGACCGCGCTGCCCGCGAGCCTGGGCGCCCTGACCGGGCTCACGCGGCTCGTGGTGCCGCACAACGCGCTGCGCGCGCTGCCGCCGCAGCTGACCGCGCTCGCCAGCCTCAGGGCGCGCCCTTACGCAACCCGCGCCCCCCGCGCTCACCAGCTTCAGGGCGCGCCCTCAGAGCGCAACCCTCAGGGTCGCCAACCTCCTGGTGTCTCCGCAAGCGCTTGTGTGCCTGGCGGAGGATGCCACTGCCTGGACCGATCGGCGTGGCCACTGTGGCTGCCGGGCTGTACGCATGAACCGCATCAAGCGCAGTCCACAACACGCTGCCCGTGCTGCTCTGAGCGGGAACACACACTGACGCAGCGCCTCTGACCGCGCAGGTCCTGGTGCTGGACCACAACGCGCTGACGGCGCTGGACGGCGTGGGCGCGCTCGCCCGCCTCGAGCGCCTGAGCGCGTCGCGCAACGCGCTGGCCGCGCTGCCGGGCGACATTGGCAAGCTGCGCCGGCTGCGCGAGCTCAACGTGGCCGGGAACGTGCTGGCAGCGCTGCCGGGCGGCCTGGGCCGCTGCGAGAGCCTCGAGCTGCTCGACGCGGCGGACAACAGCCTGCGGGTGCGCGCGAGTCTCGCACCTGCACACAGCAGCGCTCTCCGCGTTCTCCGCGCCAGTGTGCAGCAAACCGTGCGCGCATGCATGGTGCCAAGGACATCGGTCTGGGCGGCACGTGCCTGGCGCTTGCACAATGGCGCTGGAGCGCTGCGGGCGCGGAGCAGGCGGGTGTGACAGACTGCGTGTGATTCATGCAATGCATAGCGGGCAGAAGTCTGCTTCATGTTGATGTGCCGGGTCTGCTTATGGGGTGCTGGGATAAAAGGCAGGCACAGCTGGCGGAGACGCTGCTGTTTCATGCAGCGTGCCTGGCATGCAGCCGGCGGGTGCCTATGTTTCATTACCAGAAGGCAGTGAGCGCGGGTTGCCCGCCCACTGCTCGCTCCAGCGTCGCCCTTCGGTGCTGTGTGCGGCAAGCACCCTAACCCTGGCCCACCATGTACCTTTCCGAGTCGGCCGCGACCTGGCCGCGCTGCGGCAGGAGCTGCCGGAGGCGCTCGGATCCCTGCGGCGGCTCAAGGTGCTCGCGCTGGACCAGAACAGCATCGCCGCCGTGCCGCCGGCCATCTTCCTCGGCTGCGACGTGCTGCAGACGCTGTCGCTGCACGAGAACCCCATCACCATCGAGGCGCGCGGCGTCCCCTGCCGACCCAGAACCAAGAGACCGACGGTGTCAGCGGATGCCACTGTCTGGGCGCCGGGCCGCTTGTCGCGCCCGAACCGGAGGCCTGTCCTGGCGCCCCTCCTGACAGCTCAGGCGCCGCCAAAATCAAAGCCCCTCCAGTCACCGTGTCAGCCTGTAAGCTGCGGCCGTTGCGCGCGGCGGGCGCAGGAGCTGACGCACACGCAGGGCTACGAGCGCCTGGACGCGCGGCGGCGCATGAAGCACGACAAGCAGATCGCGGCGGGCGTGCTCATGCCCAAGCGCGGCATGGACGAGGGCGTCGACCGCCGCCTCGCGCCGCGGTAGCGGCCGGCACCCTGGAGCCGGGCGCAAGAGACTGCCGTGAACAGGTCCCCGCTAGAACTTGTGGCCGCCTTGCCAGATTGCTTGCTCTTGTGCTCCTGATCTGCTGTTCTGCCGTGCTTTGACGGTTGCATGCTGCCCCTTACTTGTGCTTAGCAGGAGCCTCAGAGTGTACTGTCGATTAAGTTCAAGAGCTGTAAATACCTGCACCGCGCCTCTGCATGCACCCTGCACAGTGCAGCACATAAGAACAAGCCAGCCCGCGCACAATGTTCACAATGCCGCCGACTGGCTCGCTGGCGCTCTAGCGGATCCTGTGCTGCATGAGCCATGATGCGCAAGTGGACTGCCACAGACCATGACACATACTGGTTGTTGCAGACAATGCACTCCGCTGCCTGGTCGGCGTGCACCTCGATACGCAAAGCCCAAGAGGCTAACCCAAGCAGCGCAAGCCCATGACACGCTTGCGCAAACATACAGCTCGCCACCTACCTAGTTAAATGACACACACGGCCGGCGCCCAGGGCAGCGCAACGCCCAGCAATCCCTCAGCAAACAAGCTACTCCGGCCCCCAGCATGCTGGCCGCCGCCGCAGCGCGATGGCCACGCAGCGCCGCAGGCACGCGCGCCACGTCAGAGGATGGGCAGCGCCGCTGTGCCGAGCTTGTCGGCGAGCGCGAGGTGCGCGCGCACCAGGTTGGACAGGTACATGACCAGCATGCCGTCCTGCGCGCCCAGGGTTTCTCGCACGCTGCGGGGCTCCCCTCTGCAACCCTGAGAGTTTTAAATTCCTCCTGGCTGCACAGCACAGCATGGCGCATGGCATGAGGCAGCCCATGCCGTCCTTATAGGCCTAGCTGGCTGGCACTGGCGTTTAACCGAACGCAAGGGCGCAGGCACTCGGAGCCCTTATTCCTTTCTTTCTATCTTTCCATACCGCATTCCTATGGAGGGGCACAGAGCTGTCTGTCTCTGAACATCATCCTGCCAGGCAAAGTGGGACTGGGCAGGCGCGCGCCTGGGCCGCGTCGGTGAGCATGCCCTCAAACTCGGCGCGCGCCATGTGCGGCACGCCCGCAACGGCGTCTGCCAGCTGCCGCCCCACGCCCACATCCGCCGGCCGCCTCCCATTCTGCGCCCCGCACGCCGACCTTTGAATTCCCTGACCCACCCAAGCGCCTGTAACAGCTGCCTGGCACCCCAGGCCTGCACCCCAGGCCTGCAGCAAGGCGCCATTTCAACGCGCAATTATGTGCGGACGATTACGTCTGCCAGCCACAGCACGCGGCGCACTTGGCATTGCTCCGCCCTGGTGAGGGCAGTCCTTCCTGCGCCTGGCCAGTCCTGGCCCCGGCGCCTAAAGTTGTTTTGAAACAGTAGGCATGTCTGGTCCCATCCTAGACTGCCCGCTGACCCGCCGCGCCACCAGGGCCGCCCGGCCCCGTCCCGGCGCGCCCCGGGGCCGCACCACCACGTCCTCGACGTACGCGTGCGCCTGGTCCAGCGAGTCCTGCAGGCGCCGGAAGGTCGCGTGCAGGCTGTCCAGGTCGGAGGGCAGCTTGTCCGCCATGGGCGCCTGCAGCAGCTCGACTGCGCGCGCGCGCGCGCGCCGCGTCAGCGCACCCGGCCGGCGCCGGCTACAGCTGCATCCGTGGGCGCGGCGGCGCCTCCACCGCGCGGCGCGCCCCCCCCCAGCCGCGTCAGCAAGCCTGGGCAGCCCTGGCAAGGACTGCCCGCCGGGGGCGGCGTCGCCGTGTGGCGCTGCGGCGCATCTGCTGCGCGCGCCCCGAATTCCCTGCCAAGCAGACTTGGCCTGCGGCAGGGGTACCAGCACCGCACAGTTGACTTGAGCGGTGCAAGCGCGTGCGGGAGCTGCAGGGCCGCACCGCCGAGCTTCTCGACCTCCACGGTGCGCACGGCGCACGGGACCGCCTGGAACTCCTTGGCCAGCGGCCGCTCGCCCAGCGCGAGCGTGCGCGCCACGAACGCCGCCACCGTCAGCTCCCCGCTCTGCATCGCGGTGTCCACCGTGACGTGCACCTGTGCGGCGGGGGCCGCGCGCGTCAGCCACTCGGCCTGTGCGTCACCGTCCGCCGTGACATTTATGACTCAATAGGACCGCACAGGCAGCCTGCCATTGAGTGAAGCGGCCTGCGCACCGGATTTTGGCACTCAAGCGCGTAGAAGTCCTGTATCAACGCGTCGCTGCCAGACACGCCCCACCCGGTGGAGTACCTGCCCAGAGCGTCAGGGGCTCCTTTCATAAACAGCGCCTGAGGCAGCGAGTCAGGAGCATAGCGCGTGGGACAGGGCCTGTTCTAGGTGCATCACCCCCTGGACGCCCTGCCATGCAGCCGCTGCCGAGTCGAACTCCGCCAGCTCGACGCGCATGTCCGGGCAGAGCGTGTGGGTGCGCTCACTGCTTGGGTGGACGTTGGCCCACACCTCCCAGCGCACGTGGGTGTTGCAGTTGTCCAGCAGGTTCCCGTCGGCGGGGTGGGCGACCGCGCTGGGCCAGCGGCTAGCCGTGGAAGGCCGCCGCGACCACGCGGTCGCCCACCACGCCGACGGCAACCGGCTCAACAACTGCAAGTCCGACGTGCACTGGGAGGCCGAAGTCAACGTCCACCCAAGCAGTGAGCCCATCCGCATACTCTGCTCAGACACGCGCGCTGGAACTGGTGCACAGAGGGACGGCCGCGAGCGCGTGCGCTCACCAGCCCACGATCTGCTCCTTCGAGTTCACTTTCTGGTGCAGGTCGTACAGCGTCTTGTGGTGGTTGATGTCTACCGCGACCTGCAGCACCGGGCCGCACGTCAGGATGCAGAACAACAGTGAGCGCGGCGGTGCCAAGCACGTGCACAGCATGGGCCTTTACTTGGCCACTTGCCGGCAGCTCAGCCACAGGCGCACCTGGTCATTAGTCTCGTTGTGCGGGACTGCATAGCAGTTCTTTATCTCCACCACGCCGTCGGTGATGGACCCGAGCAGCGTGCCAATCACGCGCGCTTGCCCATCGTTGCGCCGGATGTAGGAGTCGCAGATGTTCAGCAGCACCACTGGCTGCACGCTCACGGAGATGCCGGCGGGGCCTATGGGAAGGTTGAGCGGCGCCATTGCACACTACATCCAGGCAGGCGCGCAGAGCTATGCACGTGAGCGGTCTCTGTCTGCGTGAGTTAGTTCCTGGCTTCCTCCGATACGACAGAGCTTAGAGAGGGCCTGGCAAGCCTTCTCAGGTGCCTCCGGCACTGGGGAGCCTGGCCGCCAGCCACCCTAGCGATTATGCTCTGCCGGCCGAGAGGATGGGTGGGGAAGACCAGAGACCAGAGAGCCAGGAGAGCGCGACGGGCTGGAGGCTTGAGCACGCACCGGGGTCCAGAGGTTGCTCAGCCATGGCGACCGCGCAGCTGACGCGAGCCATGGGCGGCCTGTCCGTGTCAGGCAGCAGGCGCCCGAGCGCGCCTGCGGCCCCGGGCTTCGGCTTCTGTGCGTGCATGCGCGGCCAGAGCTTGATAGGTGCGCATTTGGGGAGCACAGCCGGGGGTGCACTGCGCTGCTTGCTTCTCTCGCGTCTTGGTGAACGCCCCTCTCCTCACCAGCTCTTACCTATGCTAGCGCTCAGCTCCTCCGGGCTCGCGGCGGCAGGCTTGAGCGGGCAACCTTGAGCTCTTGACGCACTTGGTTGCCTGTTTGCACGCTTGGCCGCTGTTTCTGTGCGGTCTAGTGGTAGCGCTGGCGGTCTTGCAACCTGCTGGGTCCACAGAGTCTGCGGCTGCGGCAGGCCCTGTGTGAAAGCGCTGAGCGCCACGCCTGCTTGCGCTGAGACAGCCGCCTCCGCCTGAGCTTTGACCGCCTGCAGTGGCCGAGGTCAGATACCAAGAGCACAAGCTGGTATGCTGCGTCATACTGGCTCGCGCCAAGCGGTGCAGGGCTGAACCCCGCAAGTGGTGCCGCGCCTGCCTCTGTCGAGCGCCGTCCACACGGGCGCCCTGCGTCGCGCGCAGGCGCCGAGCGGAGGAGGAGTGTGGCCGCGCGCGGCGCCGTGGCGGTGTTCGCCAAGCAGAACGCGAAGCAGCGCGAGCGGCTCGCGGAGAAGCAGCGGCAATACAACAAAGCGCGCAAGTCCGCGGTGGCGACGCGCATTCGCAAGGTGTGTGCACGCGGTGGTGCTGTGCGCCCACCGTTAACAACTTGGGCGCTGGCTCACACCACGCCTTTTCGGTGTACGGCAGGTCAGCGGGCCACTGGCAGGCCGCTGTCGTCGGCAGGGTGTTGCTGTCACCCGGTGCTGCCAAGCAACTGTGTCAAGTGGGTGCCGCTTGTGACATGCTGGCATGGCAACACGCTGCCATGGGTGCTGCGTGCTGCCGCCCTGCAATTGGTGCACGCTGACGGCCGCCGCGCGCGCGCGCAGGTGTTCAAGGCCGTGGCGGAGCTGGGCGAGGTGAAGGACGAGGCCGCGCTGCAGCCGGTGGAGCGGCTCATCTCGGAGGCGTACAAGGACATTGACAAGGCCGTCAGCAAGGGCATCATCCACAAGAACACGGCCGCGCGGCGCAAGTCGCGCCTGGCCGCCGCCAAGCGCAACACGCTGGTGCAGGCGGGCCTGTACGCGCCCGCGGGCGCGGCGCCGGCCACGGCATGAGCCGCAGGCCGCGGCGCTGGTCTGCAGCGGCGCGCGGCGCAGTGGTTGCCCGGAGTGCGCAGGCATGACCAGGGGGTGTGCATGATGAGGACACACGCTCAGGGCATTGCCTTGTCTTGGAGCGTCCATGCTCTGGCGAGGGAGGTGTTTGCTGTACGGCTGGCAGCGTCAGCGGTCCTGGGATGCAGTGCGCGTGTGACTGCCCCATACGGGACTGTACGAAGCCATGGACAATATAGCACGAAATGCAGGAGCCACTATGGGCTCTGCTCAGTCGCGTCCCAAAACTGGCTTGCACCACACGCCTTTGCAAGCAACCAGCCCTACTATTTGCCGATGTGTGCAATCTCGCAGTGCTGCGCCCTACAAAACACGCTGGCGTGACAAACGTAACTTACAACAAACCCACAGTGCCCATGACCTGGCTGCGTTATGTGCACCGTAGTACTTACTTGCTGCCACCTCTGGCCCAATTAGGCTCATTCTTTGGCTAGCATTCATGTCACTAGCCTGACGTAATGCCAACCACACCAAGGATACCAAACACTAGCAAAGAGCAACGCCTTTGCCGCTCCTGAGGCAGACGCAGCACAGGAGCAGGGCGGCAGAATGCACACATGTCAGGCCAAGCTCCCTCAGCCCTGCGCAGACCCTGCGCACTCATGCGGCCGTAGCGACGCCCTGCGGCACGCGGCGCTTCACCACGTCCAGGGTCTGCCGCGCGTGCAGGCCGCACGCCTTGCCATGCAGCACCGAGTGAGCCGGAGCGTGCATCCATGCATGCAGTAAGCAGAGCGCTTCGCCCGCCAGGGTGCATCTCAGGCATGCAGGACAGCAGAGTGCGGCGAAGAGAGCCGCTCACGCACAAATGCAGGGCATGCAGCTCAGCTCCCGGCAGGGCGCGCCTGCTGCGCGATGCTGAGCTCCTCGTCAGTCGGCACAACCAGCACCTGCCAACGGCCGCGAATCGCTCAGGTAACCCTAAGATAACCTTCAGGCAACCCATAACCTAGGGCCGCCCTTTTGCGCTGCCAGCCCGCTGCAAGGTGCGGCCGGGTAGGTGTGCGGGAGCGCAGGCCATGCAGGGTTGCACTCGCACGGGCGCTGCCCGACAAGCCAGTGCGGGGTGTCTGGGCGCCTGTCGCCCGCCGACCTCAGCCTGCAGGCGCCCAGACACCCCGCGCTGGCTCATCGCCCAGCACCCGCGCGAGCAAAACCCTGCATCGCCTGCGCGCCCCGACCACCAACCAGGCCGCAACTCGCGGCGGGCTGGCAACTGGGCCCGCCCCGGCAGCCACACCGCCACAACAATCGTATTCACGCAGAGCGCAAGAGTCACAGGGCCTTGCACTCCGCGGGCGCAGTGCGCGCGCCTGCACGGTAGAGCGCTCGGAGTGGATGGCGGCCTCCTTGCCCACGGCTGCCTGGTTCCGCGTATCGTCTACCTCGATGCCAAAGCGCTGCGCGCATACGCTGCCACTGCCGCTTACCATTACACTTGCGCTTCAACCTACTTGAGTAGACAAACAGGCATGGGGGCCTACAGACACATGCTGAATGGTATGCATGACACACAATGCGGCAAGGCGGGGCATGCAGTGCAGCACCCCCGCCTCGCAGAGGGTGTGCATATGAGGAGATGGGTAATGAGACAGGAAGAGACAGAAGTAGCAGACTCCCAGCATGAGCGCGCTCGCAGCGGAGGCAGGCTCATGCATGAAGCAGTTATGCAGGAGCAAGGAACACTCGGTGAGAGCAGCCGCGGGGCTGCGGCAGCAGCCCGAAGGCATTCGGGCAAGTGGCATCCGGGGCGGCGCCTGCATGCCGGCGAGCGTGAGCCGCCGGATCTCGGCGGCGTTCTCGCCGATGCCCGCGCTGAAGATGATGGCGTCCACGTGCCCCAGCTGCACGAGGTACGCGCCCAGGTAGCGCCGCAGCCGGTGCACATACACCTGGCCAGGCACGCACGCAACAAAAATTTGCCTCACCTCGTGTTAAAGTGCGGCTGGCGCATGTGCACCCCCGTCTCACTTGCCCAGCAGCTTGCATGTGATGTCAAAGCTGCCAAGCTAGTTTGAAATGTGCCGTGCCTGCCATTGTGTGTGGTTGGTGGCTGGCTTGTGTGCAACACAAGCTTCAAGTGTGCACGCACGTCACCGCCCGCGGTCTACAGCACTGCCCCGACATGGATCAGATGCGCTGGCCAGGGCAGGCAGGGCTGCGACAGTGTAAAAATGCTGCCTTGGCGCGCTCAGCGGCACACGGCACTCCGCGAGCTGGCCGGGCAAGTTGTGAGGCGCGCCTTGAGCGCGAGCTGCGCGCGCTCGTCGCCGTCGGCCGCCGCGGCGTTCACGGCGCGCAGGTCCGCGTTGCCGGTCAGGCCCAGCAGGCCGCTCTTGCGGTTGAGCACGGCCTCCGCGCCGGCCGCGTCCAGGTTCAGGCGGTCCATCATGAAGGGCAGCACTGCGGGATCCAGGTCGCCGCTGCGCGTGCCCATCACCAGCCTGCCGGGCGGCCAGGCCGTCACCCACATGCCAACGTTGTTGAAAGATTAGACCGTAACATCCGTATCTGCATTAGGGCAAAAAGCTCAGATGAGCATCGTAAGCAGAGGTTGAAGCCTTACTGATACGCTGTAAGTCTTCGCAGACATGCTCGTGTACATCTGCGGAGCCGCCGCACAGCGCATGGTGCAGGAGCGGCAGGCCGTGCTGTCTACCAGAGCATCGCAAGAGGCAGACGGCCATGGTGGTATCCTTGCACAGGCAGCCGCTGGTCTGCCATTCCAGTCCCCTTGTCAGGGCCTGCTTGCTGCTGTGCATGCACACAGGCAGACACGCTGTCGCGGCCGCAGCAAACGGTGCGGCATCGTCGTGTGCGCTGCAGGGCGGGCGGGCGCGCGGGCCGCACCCCTCCAGCGGCGTGAGGCCCATGCTGGTGTCCACGCTGCGGCCGGCGCGGATGGCGGCCATGCTCGCGCCCGCGCCCAGGTGCGCGATGATGAGGTTCAGGTCGCCTGCGTCGCGCCCCAGCAGCCGCTCCGCCTGCGCGCCCCACGCACGACGAACTTGGCCAAGAACATGCGCCGGTGAATCATGTAGATATGCAGGGTTTGTGGTGCGGCGCGGGTGACGGCTATGCTCCAGGCCCGTGCATGGGCACGCGTGACGTATTTTAGGCCGCAGCAGGCACTGCCTGCACAACTGCACGCGCTTTGCGTGGACAGCAACCCGCGCGGGCGCCACGGCGCTGCAAGGTACATGGGATCCGCATCCGGCTGCTGTGCGCCTGTCAGTGAGCAGCCCTGCCTAGCCCGACACAGGCAATGTACCATCCACTGAATCATGCGCGCAGCACCCGCGCGTGCGCGGTGAGACCCGGCGCGGCGGCGCGGCCGCCAAGCCGCCCGCCTCCTGGCGCCGGGCGCGCCTGCTTGACCAGGAACGAGTAGGACGTGCCGTGGAAGCCGTACTTGCGCACGTGGAAGCGCTTGTACAGGTCCCAGGGCAGCGCGTACATGTACGCCTCCGCCGGCATCGTCTGGTGGAACGCGGTGTCGAAGACGGCCACCTGCGCGCGGCGGCGCGGGCGGCCGGCGCTGGTGCACAAACATGCCGGTGCCCGCCATCTCCGCCCGCATGAGCCTGCACGGCATGCGGGTGACGGACTCACTGGAGGATGTATGTAGAGGTGAGCCAGATGGCGGCCCCTAAGAGCCAAACTGCCCCATCGGCGCCTGCCAGGTAGCACCAGGACCATCCTCCCTGATCCCGCAATGCCAAGCGCAAGGCCGTGCGCTGAGCCAACACGTGGAGACATGCTGGCTCGCGCTACAGGACTGCTCGTCAGGAGCAGCACCTGCGGCTTGCCCGGAAAGATCTTGGCCGCCGCTTTGATGCCGCTCAGGTTGGCAGGGTTGTGCCTGCAGACAGGCACCCAGCGGTCTGGTGTGAACATCCGCATACCTCTGGAGACTGCGAAAGCAAACGGCTTCACTCCCGTCCATCACTAGCCAGCAGACGCCGCGCTGGTGCGTGCTAGCACTGCATGATGACGCATGCAGGAAAGCTCCAGCTGCGGCAACAAGCATGAGCAAACAGCTGTGAGCGCACAGCGGCGCAAGCTCGGCGGCGTCCTGGATGGCGGCAATGGCCGCGTCGTCCACTAGCACGGGCTCTGAGATGGACTTGCCGTGCACCACGCGGTGGCCCAGCGCCTTGACCTGCGGGCGCGCACACACTCATCTCAGACAGCAAGGTCAGGAGCCCCAAGCCACGTAGGGCGAGACATATGATGCGCTCACACGCGGTGGCCGCGCGCCTTGACCTGCGCACGCGCACACACTCTACGTAGACAGTTTGGGCAGGCAGCCCGAGCCACTCAGGGCGAGACATCTGCTGCGCTCACACGCTGAGCGCCCCAGGTCGCGGCTTCAAAGCTCAAGGTGGGTGCATGAGGCAGGGAGCAGGGCTGATGCCGCTGGGTGTCCAGACCGCAGACGTGCGGGCCGGCAAGCATGTTGTCAAGTCCTTTTGCAGGGCGTGGAGTAGTCGGGTGGCGGGGAACACACCTCTGTCGCGATGGACGACGAGCGAGCGCGTCGCAGGTAGTCCAGCACATGGTCCAAGGCGGCGGTGTGGTCGCTGAGCGGCTCCTGCAGAAAGACGCCCATCATATAGTAAAGAGAGTACAGTGTTGCATCTCAAGCTCAAGACTTCTCATAGTGCTCAACGTGCCGGTGGTGCAGACTCTGCAGAGTGCAAGGGATTATGTCACTAAGCACTGTATGCGGCATTGCAGCTCTGGCAGAGGGGCGCGTGCAGGTGCTCTGCTATAAGTGCAGGCCAGGTGCTGCTGCTCTGTGTGCACACAGCCAGTCTGGCGCAGATTGGTAGCCCCGCCTTTTCATCCAGCGCATCGTGTGCCTTCAGCACATCGTCGTCGGCGTCCGCGGTGGGGTCTGGCGACCAGCACTTGGCCACCAGGCGGGAGTTGGCGGTGTCGCCAATGCGCTCCACCAGGCCGCTGGCGACGGGCATGAGCCGCTTGCCAAAGTTGAGCGCGTCAAACAGCTTGAACTTCAGGCTGGAGCTGCCGCTGTTGATGACCAGCACCTGCGACATAGTGGCAGGGCTCCCAAGGTAAGCGCGCTTCCGCTCAGTGCGCCTCACATCTCAAGCGTGCAGCCGTGCGTCAGCCTCTTTGCTTCTAGTCCAGGTCTGCTGCAAGCAGTCTCACGCACACCTTTGGCAACAGCAGTGTATGTTAGGTCACCATCCAGGGCGTGTGCCTCGGAGAGTCTCGAAAGTGCCCGTTACTGTATATGGGGTTGTGCTAGTGCCGGTTGCCCGCTTTCTGGCAGTGGCTGCTGCACATCATTTGTCTGTATACCGGTGCCAGGCAGCAGGGTCCGTAATGACCTGTGCAAGTGTTCGTACCATTGGTTGAGTTCGAAGCAAGCATGTCCACGGTCCCAACCATTGCGCAGCGGTATCAGGGGGGTTTAGTTGCGCTGAGCGTGTCTGCCAGTGGTGCACCCAGGGCGCTATGCGGCCAAATACCACGTCTTATTCAAGTGTCCGCCCACCCAGGCTGCCGGCGCGCCATTCGCGCACTTTTGCCACCAGGCTGCGCTATGATTGCTTTTATTCAGCACCCAGACACACGCGCAGTGGCCCGCTGCAGTCTTGTGCTGTGCTGGCATCCGGCTCCTGGCAAGTCGCTCGGCGCACACAGCCGTGCCGCATGTGCGGAAGGACCTCAATACCAAGCACTGTGCCACGCCGGCCAGCTCAGAGGCACACGCGGCTTGGGTCACTGGTCAGCAACCAGCTTGTTGACATGTGCCGCACAGGTGGCCGCGAAAGCATCCTTTCGCATGCATCAGGTGTCACAGGCTGTGTGCCTGGCATGCCTATTGCGACCTGTGCATGGCAGACGGCGTACACGCAGGCCATGCCGGACAGGTCACCTGGCATGTACGCGGTGCAGGCAACACCTCTTCCCTCGCTCTCCATGCCACGGCGTTGCCAGCTTTCTGCGCCGCGTGCAGGTCCACATGACGGCGCCCACAGACACAAAGATCATTGACCTGACGATGGCCTCATCCGACAACGACATCATCGACCTTAACATTTGCCCGATGACGATATCGACGGCATCCCAGGCGCGTTCCCCTTCGCCTCCTGACACGGGCCGCATCGTGCGCAGCCCGCATGCGCGTCATGAGGCTCGTGTCAGGAAGCAAAGTGGAACGCGCATGCAAACTGCCATTATCGTTGTCGGCCAACTTGTCGAGGTAATGACATCGTCGTCAGGGCTGGCCATCGTCAGGTCAGTGACCTCTGCATCTATGGGCTGTCATGCGGACCTGCACGCAAGCTTTAGGAAGCTTGTATAGGCGGGCCGTGGATAGCGGTAGGAGCGGTTTTCCCCTGCACTGCCTACATCCGAGATGACCTGTCCGGCATGCTCAGCCTGTATGCCGGCTCCCATGCATGGGTCGCAATCAGCATGCCAGGCACACAGCTAGTGGCCCCTGGATGCAGCAGCAGCACGCATCCGCAGCCACCTTATAGGGCGCACCTTGTCCGGCACAAGTCACCTCTGTACAGCACAGGTCACTTAGCTGGTTGCCGATTAGTGAGACAAGCCCGTGTGCCTGTGCGCGCGCTCATCGTGGCACAGCGCCTGGTAAGCAGGTCCTTCCGCACGCGCGCCACGGCTGCATGCGGCGAGCGACGCCCAGCCTGGCGCTAAGGCGCTACGAGCGCATGAGCTGCCACACGATGCCGATGCCAGGGCCTGCGGTCGGGTGAGGCCACACAAGGGCGTCGTTCTAGTGACTGCCCATGCTTGCGGCCCTGACCATATGAGCAGGCTATGCCTGGGAAGTACAGCAGCACACACCAACTGCGGCCCTTAGCTGCTACGCCGTGTGCTGCGCGGCGCGCACCTCGTCCTGCGGGGGGAACTGGTACTGTGGTCGCCGTACGTGCTGTTGATTCCAAGCAGAGGCTCCAGCGGTCGCGCACGGCGACCAGCGCCCGCGCGGCGCATCTCATCGTGCGGCGGGAACGTGCGCTGCGGGTCGCCGTACGTGGCGTCGAGCACCGAGCAGAGGCTCTAGTGGTCGCGCACCGGCGAGCAGCGCCCGGCGCTGCTTACCGTGCGCGACCACTGGAGCCTCCGCTTGGTGTTCGACCCCATTGTGCTACCACCCGCAGTACATGTTCCCACCACAGGACGAGGTGCGCCGCGCGCAGCATATGGCTCTTTATGGCTGCGCACCGCCTGGGGCAGGATGACTTGATGCGTCATGCATGGTGAGGCCCCAGCATGCCAGGCTCACGCACCAAGCATCTGTCCCTTCATCGCCATCATGAGCACGGGCCCTGCAGCGAATGTCCCCAGCATGCATGTGGACGAGGTTCTTGCCAAACTGTCATACCCCAGCGGAGGAGCGACGGGGGGCCTGGGTGTACGCTGTCACTGCCCCGGGGGCTGGCAACGCGGGTGCGCACCGCCAGTCGCCGCTGCACACTGCGAGCATCGCGGGCGTCCGGAGGCCTGCGGCCGCTGCTCCCGGGCAGTGGTGGGCATGGATGGACATGGCCGCCACGTCCTCGACCTCACACACCTCGCCCAGCTCCATGATGTGGAGGTACCTCATGGGCGCCCGCGGGGGGTTGCCGTCCACATCGCCCGCGGTGCCCATGGAGTACTTCCGCATTGTGGAGCTGGACACAACGTATGAGATCAAGGGCGTTGAGGTGACGTCCACGTCCAAGCCGCCCTCGGTGCCCGATCAAGAAGTGCTGCATACGCAATTCAGCCCTGCTGCCTGGCGCACGCTGCCAGAGCAGGAGGCGAGGGAGAACCGCTCGTGAGCGACGCAGCCCGCGGGCCTCCTGACGCGCGCAAGGGCGCACAGGCTCCTCCGTCCTGGCAGGCTGACTGCGACCCGTGCACGTGTGCCGGCGTGCATGCTGAGCATGCCATACAGGTCAGCTGGCGTGCACGCAGTGCAGGCACCATCGCTATCACCGCTCTCCATGGCGCAGATTGCAAGCATCCTGCGCAGCATGCAGGTCCACATGACGGCGCCCACGGGCACAGAGGTCATCAATCTCACCACGGCCTTGACGACGATGTCATAGAGTTGGACCTCTTGTCCAATGACGGCAACGGCGACCTCCAGGCGCGTTCCCCTTTGCCTCCTAGCACGGGCCGCATCGTGCGCAGCCTGCATGCGCAGATAGCGCGTCAGCGCCATGCCCATCGGCTGCACGGGCGCTGGGGCAGGCTGCGGCGGGCACGCGCAAGCTCATCGCATCCGTGGCCGTGGTCTGCGGCAAGAAGCGGGGCCTCTTTGCAGCTTGGCGCACCGCCGACACACCTGACATCGTGTACACCATTACCGTCGAGGGTGCACGCGGCCGGAGCCTGCCTGTGCCACACCTGACTCGCGCAATGAAGTGCTGACCCCAGCTGCTTACGTGCTCCAGGGGTGCACCGCATGCATGGTGTTAAATCCCAAACGTGTTGCGTGCACGGACGGCGCGCTGCGCGCTGCCGGCCGCGAGCATTGGGAAGGAAGTCGACCCCCAGGCGTTCATGAAGCGCGGCCGCCCCAGGGCAAAGGGCCGGTGGCAGAGGAGCGTCAAAGTGCAGCGCCCTGGCGGCGGGGCCGGTATGCCGATCGGCGCGTGGCTCGCGCGGCAGGCTGCGACAGGCCATGTCCGGCCATGCCCAGCGCACGCCGCAGCGCCTGCAATGCGCCGATCGGCATGACGGCCCCGCCGCCGGGGGGCAGCTCTTTGACGATCTTTTGGCACTTGGCCTTGCGCCCTGGGGCGGCCGCGCATTGCGAACACTGCTACGTGATTCACCTCCTCCGGCGCTTGTGGCCTGCAGCGCGCCGTCCGTGCACGCAACATGTCGCTGTCAAAAGACGAGAGATGCGCGGCGGTGCCCCCTGGACTGGCGTGAGCTGCTGGGCCAACAGAGTAGTGCGCGAGTCAGGCCAGGCACAGGCTGGCTCCGCTGCGCGCACCCTCGACGGCGAGGCCTACACGATGTCAGACATGTCGGGGGCGGGCCAAGCAGCAAGCAGCCCCCATCTTGTTGCAGACGACGTCCACGGAAGCGATGGCGCACTCGTGCCCGCCCGCAACCTGCCCCTGTGCCCGTCCAGCCAATGGGCAGGTGCCTGATGCGCTTTCCGCGCATGCAGGCTGCGCATGATGCGGCCCGTGTCGGGAGGCAAAGGGGACCGCGCCTGCAGGCCGCCGTCATCGTCATCGGACGACGGGTCGAGGTGATGGTGTCATTGCCGGAGGAGGCCATGGTCAGGTTGATAACCGCTGCGTCCGCGGGGGCCATGATGAGGACCTCATGTGCACCTGCATGCGGCGCAGGAAGCTTGTGAAGCCGCGCCGCGGAGAGCGGTGGGAGCGGCAGTGCCTGCACTGCCTTCACGCCAGCTGGCCTGTCTGTCAGGCTCAGCACGTCCGCCGGCACCCAGGCACGGGTGGCAGTCAGCATGCCAGGCACACAGCCTGAGGCCCCTTATGCAGTAGCAGCATGCATCTGCGGCCACCTCGTCCAGCGCATGTTCCCAGGCGCTGTGCCAGGCCTGCCAGCACACTGAGGCACACGGGCTGTGCCGCTCTTGTCAGCCACCAGCTGCTTGACACGTGCCATGTCAATGTTGCAGCACGTGTCAACCAGCTGGTTGCTGACCAGAGAGACAAGCCCGTGCGCCGCTGCGCGCTGGCAGGCGCGGCACAGCGTTTGGGAACAGGGTCCTTTCCGCACACACGCGGCACAGCTGCGCAGCAAGCGGCTCGCCGTGAGCCGGATGGCCGGCACAGCAGCCTGGCGCTGATTGTTATACTATCATGTGATACGAGGAGAAGAAAAGGCTCATTGTGTAAACTACTTCTCGACTTTGTTTTGTATGTGCGGGTTTGCGGCCCGTACCCGGTCAGGCGCTGTTGGACGGCTCCGTGTAGGTGCGTTTCACATTGGACAGACGGCCTGCGCGTCCCACGCGCGCGCAAGCTTCTGATCAGGCGGCGGCGCACAGTTTGTCACAGCCTCACCTCGACGCAGCCTCACCTGTACGCGCACACGACCACAGAATCGACCAATTCACCAGCCAGCACATCTAACACCTGCAGGCTGCTCGTAAAGGCTCCCCAGGCGTGGTGCAGCCGCTGACCGCACCGAGCTGCTTCGCGGCGGGCTGCCTGGTCCTCCAGGGCGCCTACCAGCAGTACATGCGTGACCTTCCTGGTGCACTTCCAAGGCGAACAAGGCATTCTCGTCCGCAAGTGGCGCTTATGCCTGCGAAGAGCTGTAGCTTAGCATTGCGGTCTAGGGTAAGGGTACAGGCAAGCATGGCACTTGTATCCATCCTTGGGATTCCACTGCGCCCTGGGCATGAGCGCTACTTCCTGTGGCACACTTACGAGCATGGGCGACAAACATGGCGACACTCACGCCGCCCTTGCTGTTGAGCGCCGATGGCGGTTGGACGGCTTATATGTGCCCAGTGCCAGTATTGGGTGTGCAGCCGAGATGCAGGGACTCTGGTGCGTGCATGCTTTGGAACTGGTGACCTTGTGGATGAGCAATGCCCCTGCCTGCTCAGTGACTGCCTGTCGGATGCCGACCAGTGTAGGAAGAAAGAAGGAAACGCTCTGAGTGCGCGCGCCCTTTGGCGCACCCAGGCTGTGAAACTGAAAGCCTGTTCCAGCCTGCTAGGGCTGCTTGAGCAATGGGGTTGTCAGGCATGCCAGTACTCATCCCACAGGCAGGTGATGCCGGGCACATCAGGCAAAGTTGTCCTTGAGGCATGCCAGGATGAAGCAGGCAACGCTGCGGACGTCCTGCTGCTGCAGGAACTGCAGCTTGTGCACCCAGGCGTGAACAGGTGCGCAAACTCAGCACGAACGCAGGCGACAGACCGACTCTCGAAAAGCACTTGCTGCTCGTCGCCCAGGGCGCCGGAGTCACACTTCACGCAGAGGCGCTGCGCCGGGGGACGTCGTATGGCGTAGGGCCACAATCAGGAGCCGGTGGCAGCCCAGCCGAAAATGATGACCTTGACAACCCGTGAGCGGCCTGGCTGCAAGGCAGTGTAGGGATTGCGGCCCAGGCGCGCCCGTGGCGCAAACCAGCAAGCATACTTGCAGAGCGTGGCGTGCTCCCTGGGGCATATGTGCGTGGGCACTCAGCAAGGCCCTGCCAGCACGTTTAGTCGCGTGCAAAGACGGTATCCACGGCGGCCTTGCAGTAAGCAGGCAGCAAAGTGGCTGTCCAGAGGCAGGGCCCAGCCCAACTTGTGCAGGTACTCCCAGACTCCACGCCCAGTTTTTCACATGGCCGTTTGTGGCATCATGCCAGTCTGCGTCCAACCTTTTTAACCCAACCCAATAGTGAAGTCTAACGGAATAGCAAAAGAAACAGGTAACACAAGGCAGGTCTGCTTGCTGCATGATAATCTCGTGCGCGGTGAGGCAAACAGGTGCGCATACCTGTCCCTAACACTTTGCAACACACTGCACTCAAGCAGCCTGTGCCGCTCGTCTCCCAGGGCGGCAGATGAAGCCGCTCCTGTCGCTCTGGGATGTCATTAGGCGTTTGGCCCTTATAACAAGGGTTGGTCCTGAGGCGCTTCGATGCAAGGAGCTCCTTATGACCAAGCCTCTGTGCACCTCCCCTCTTCAAGCGTCGGTTGTTCAGTGCAGTCCAGCCGACGCCAATACCTAGCGCAGCCGCTCACTGCAAACGTTAAGCGTGCTCGCGGCGGGACACCTCTTGGTCCGTGCACACCGCACACGCAAGAGGCGGCGGCGGTCTTGGCGGGTGGCAGATGGCGTCGAAGCGGATCAGCAAGGTGCGGCAGCGTGGGTGCCCTGCGCACGTGGCCGTGCCTGCGCGCGCAGGTCATCGTCCGCTCGACCCGCGCTTTTGCGTGCCATACCGCTCCTGCATACGTGCCGGTCTGTGCAGAACAGCGGCTATGCAATAAGCACATATGTGCCGTTGCAGTTGTGCTGCTCTGTAGCGCTGCTTTGCGCGCGTCCTTGTTATTACTCACGGCGATAAGAGCTCGACGCTTGTGCGTACACGGCAGGAGCTGAAGGACTTGCAGAAGGACCCGCCGACGTCGTGCAGTGCCGGTGCGCGCTGGGGCGGCTCAGGGCTTACAGAGCTGCGTGCGCCTGGTTTTGTGTGCGGCTCTGCGTCTTGTCAGAGGGTATTTCGCTGCTCTAGTTGTGCAAAAGCCGCCCAAGCACACGCACACTGCGTGTGCTTGTCACACCCAGCGCCTGCACTGTCGCGGGCAGCGTGCGCTGTGCGCACCGCTCCTAGACTGCCCTGGGACTGCCGCGTGTGCAACAGAGGTTTGGCAACCACGTGCGCGTGATGTGACCCACACCTCCCCGACCGTGCAGGGCCGACCTCGCCAGATGACCTGTTCCACTGGCAGGCGACCATAATGGGGTGCGTGTGGCCGCTGCGCTCTGGCTTGCAGCCCAGCACCCTCTTCTCGCTAGCAGACACCAGGTTCACTGCGCCTGCGTGGCACGGTGGTGAGCTGCGCCGCCACACACGCCCAACCAGCGCCCAACTGAGCCCAGCGCACCTCTATTGTTGGCTGCGCTTAAAGTGTGCTGACACGCCTCCGCCACCGTTGCGAGTGGTCCGGAGGGAGCGGAAGGTCACTGCACGCTGCTCTCTGCTTCACATACAGCTGCGCCCGGCATCACTCGCGTGCCCTGGCTCGCAGGCCGCCAGACAGCCCGTATGCGGGCGGCGTGTTCATGGTGAAGATCCACTTCCCGCCAGACTACCCCTTCAAGCCGCCCAAGGTGCGCCGGCGCGCGGCAGCGGCGCAGCGCGCGCCCTGCCCCAGCTGCCCGGCGCTCGCGCCTGGGGCGCAGCGCTGCCCGTGCTGCGCGCGGGACGCCGCCGCGTTCAGGAAGCCGCTTGAGGGGCCCTGCACGGCGCTTGCAGGGCTGTCAGGGGCGCCAGGGTGCTCCTCTGCACTTCTTACGGGTCGTATGCGCTCAGGGCGGCTGTGTTGCGTGTTGCAGTGCACTCTGCGTGCGACGTGGAGGAGTATGC
>JAABUV010003410.1_pt1 | contig 20270 bp, 25 predicted proteins | sample 5559971 | NCBI WGS metagenome assembly JAABUV01 (sample SAMN10711881, study PRJNA513362) | rock metagenome | isolation source: Antarctica rocks | place: Antarctica: Victoria Land, Knobhead nord | collected 2015-12-19
AGGTGCCGCGCGGGGTCAAGCGCAAGATGAGCGGCTATCCATTGCGCCCGCGCACGCCACAGCCGACCACGCGCATCGACTTCAGTGCCGCCATCCGGATCGCAAAGTGAACAGCATTGGGGCTAGCCCGCATTATTCACGAGAAATGCGCGATCAAAGCCAAACCGTTGATATCGCTCACAACTATGCGAATGGGCTGTTTGATGAAGTTTTTTGCAATGAAATTTCTGGCCCAGGTGTTTGGTGGCCTAGGCCGATTTCGGGCGGTCCGATGAATTATTCGGGCTAGGAGGCGCGAGGCGAAATCAAGGACGTCGGCGTAGGTCCGAGCGTCGTTATCGATTGTAATGGCCGTTGAGCCAGGTGCCGTTGTAGCGTGGCGCAAGACGGCCGAATAAAGGGGCATAACCGGTGCCTTATTTCAACTCAGTTGGATATAATCGTTGCACGCGGCTCACCGCGAGCGTTTACAGCAGGACGAGCCGCTAATCGACGGCAAGCCCCAGACCGGAAAGACCAGGAACCCATCCTGATGAAGGATAAGCAGCGTCCTGTTGAGCCCGCGCAAGCAACCCTCTCGCACCCGATTTGCCCGAATCATTCTGGCACGCTTAGAACCTACCTCGATAGGGTCTGTTGCCAAGTGATGATGCCGCAGGCAACTTGGGGCAGCTTGCAGGTTGGGCCCTCGACGTCGCCCCAGGGATGAATCACATGCGCCGCCGAAGTTTTCTGACTGCCATGCCCGGCCTAGCAGCATCCGGCCTTGTTCCCGCACGCTGGGCTAACGCACAGAGCCGCGCCGAAAGCCTCCGCGTGCTTGGTGAGGCGGGACCAAACTCCTTTGACACGGTTGGCGTTGGCGTTAACCGCAACGCCATTCAGGTGACTTGGAACGTCTATGATCGGCTCGTGCGCTTCGGCACCAAGGTGGAGCCGGACGGGACACTCTACTACGACTATTTTAAGATCGAGCCGGAATTGGCTGAGCGTTACGAGGTGGCTTCTGACGGCAAGACCATCACCTTCCACCTGCGCCCTGATGCCGTTTTCCACGACGGCACGCCAGTCACGGCCGATGACGTGAAATGGTCACTGGACCGCGTGGTCAGTATTCCAATCGGACAGGCGCAGTTTGCTACAGGGTCGATGACATCTGTCGATCAGTTCAAGGTGGTGGACTCGCATACGATTACTGTAACGACGTCGCAGGCCGACCGCTCTACGCTTGCGAATCTCGCGCTCACCTACCCGATAATCATCAATTCCAAGCTCGCGAAATCGCATGCGACGGAGGCTGATCCATGGGCCGCCGAATGGCTGAAGACTAATTGTGCAGCGGGCGGTGCATTCAAGCTGGATGCCTTCACGCCGGGCCAGAGCGTGACGTTCGCTCGCTATGACGGATGGAGGAGCGGTGAGCTGCCCGGCTTCCGCCGGGTGTTGTGGCAGGTCGTGCCGAATGCACAGACACGCCGCTCTTCGCTAGAGCGCGCGGATGCCGACATCGTGCAGGACCTACCGCCGCAAGACATCCAAGCCTTGGCCAAGGTGGCGAGCGTGAAAGTCTTTGGCGTGCCGATGGCGGGCACGTTCCAGTTCATCGGCATGAACAGTCAGATGGCGCCGTTCGACAACGTGAAGGTGCGCCAGGCTATCGCCTATGCGCTGCCATATAAGGAGATGTTCGAGGCAGGGCTGTTCCAGCGGGGCAAACCGCTATTTGGCGGCAAGCCGATGGTGGCGGACGGTCCGGAGTTCCCGCAGCCTATGGGCTACGACACCGACCTGGCAAAAGCCAAGGCCTTGCTGGCGGAAGCCGGGCTGGTCAGTGGGTTCGAGACCACCTTTTCGTTCGAGCTTTCGCTGGCTACGGTAGCCGAGCCGGTTTCGATTCTGGTGCAGGAAGCGCTCGGCAAGACTGGTATTAAGGTGACCATCAACAAGATTCCCGCTGGGCAAATGGGAACGCTGTTGACGGAGAAGAAGCTGCCGCTTTTCTTTGAGGGCTCATCCGCCTATCTCGCGGCACCGGACTACTTCTTCCGGATTTTCTATTCTGGTCCAACAAGATGGAACTTTGGCAGTTATAACAATGCTGAGTTCGCCAAACTCGTAGAGGAGACTCGATTCGGGACCGACAAGGCGGCGTATGACACCGATGTAGAGCGCATGATCACGTTAGCGAAGCAAGATGTGCCGATTATCCTGCTGTGGCAGCCGACGCTTGACACTGGTATGCAGAAATTTGTGGAAGGTTACAAATACCTGTTCCACCGTCAGTTGGAGCTTCGAACCCTCAAGCGGGTGTGACGTGCAACCATTTTAGGCCGGGTCGGGTCCTTTGTTTCTTCTTTTCCGCAGGCTGTCTGGGCTAGTGCCGACGCTGGCCGGAGTGACGGTGGTGACCTTTATCCTGACCAGGATCCTGCCGGGTGACCCAGCAGTGTTCTTCACCTCCAGCCCCAATGCGGACGCCGCCACCATCCAGGCAGTGCGCGTCTCGCTTGGGCTGGACCAGCCGCTATGGCGACAGTTCATTTTATATCTTGAGCATCTGCTGCACGGTGACCTGGGCCAGTCAATCGTCACCGGGCAACCGGTGCTGCGGGATCTGCTGGTCCGGCTGCCCGCCTCGGCCGAGCTGACGCTGGTGGCGTTCCTGCTGGCCGTCGCAGTGGCCTTGCCGCTCGGGATTGCGGCGGCGCTGCGGCCTAACTCCTGGCTGGATCATGCCTGCCGGCTGGTCAGCACCGCGGGAGTGTCGTTACCGACCTTCGTCACCGGGCTGCTGCTGATCTACCTGTTCTACTATCTGGCCCAGATCGCGCCGGAGCCGATCGGTCGGCTCGACCCGTTCCTGACCTCGCCACATCTGGTCACCGGATTTCTACTCTTCGATAGCGTGCTCATTGGGGATCGCAAGGTGTTCGGGTCCGCCCTAGCCCAACTGGTGCTGCCAGCGGCGACAATGGCACTGTTCGCGCTGGCGCCGTTGGCTCGTACAACTCGCGCCGCCATGCTCGGAACGCTCGGCAGCGAGTTCGTTCGCACCGCACGCGCCAACGGCTTGAGCCGGCGCACCGTGGTCATGTCCTATGCGTTCCGTAATGCCTTACTGTCGATCCTCACCACGTTCAGCATGGTGTTTTCATACATGCTCGGCGCCAACGTGCTGGTGGAGCGGGTGTTCGCTTGGCCCGGGATCGGCTCCTACGCGCTCGATTCCCTATTGGCGCTCGATTACGCGCCGGTGCAGGGGTTTATGCTCGCCATGGCGACGATCTTCGTCCAGGTCAACCTACTGGTGGACCTAGCATATGCCGTGGTTGATCCGCGTTGGGTGGTCCAGTCCAGTGAGTGAACTGCGTTACCTGCTGGCGCACAACAGGCTGACCGTGGTGGCCACGGCGATGTTCGTGCTGCTGCTGGTGTGTGCGGTCGCAGGGCCGGCATGGGTGCCGTTCGACCCGCTGTCAACCCAGCCAGCGATCGCCTTCCAGCCACCAACTGCCACTCATCCCTTCGGCACCGACCAACTGGGACGGGACGTATTCTCCCGCGTCGTGATCGCGTCCCGACTCGACTTGCTGATCGCCGCCACGGCCGTGGTTCTGTCGTTGACGTTGGGGACTACCATCGGGGCGACGATCGGGTATTTTGGCGGCCTGCTCGATAGCAGTGTCAGTCGGGTGGTGGATGTGGTGATGGCCTTTCCGCTGTTCGTGCTCGCCATGGCGACCGTCGCGGCACTCGGCAACTCCGTCTCCAGCATTGTCTACGCGACCGCCATTATCAACCTACCATTCTACATCCGCCTCGCCCGCGCGGAAACCGGCATTCGACGCCATCTGGCCTATGTGGAGGCCGCCTATATTGGCGGGTCTGGCCATGGTCGCATTCTGCGCGCCATCCTGATCCCGAACATCATGCCGCCGCTGGTTGTGCAGGCCTCGCTTAACCTTGGCTGGGCGGTGCTGAACGCGGCAGGGCTCTCATTCCTCGGCCTGGGGGTGCAAGCGCCGACCCCCGAATGGGGGGTCATGGTAGCGGAGGGCGCGCAGTTTATCGTGTCGGGGCGCTACTGGTTGACATTGTTCCCTGGATTGGCGCTGATGCTGGCCGTGTTCTGCTTCAACCTGCTCGGCGATGGTTTGCGCGACATCGTGGACCCGAGCCACCGTACGTGACCGCCGTGCTCTCTGTCGAAGGCCTGACGGTGGAGTTCCGCACCCGCACAGGCACGGTGCACGCGCTGGAAAACGTGTCGCTCAGCGTTGGCCGCGGCGAGATGGTGGGTATGGTCGGGGAAAGCGGGTCCGGCAAATCGGTGACGGCCTTCACGGTGATACGGCTTTTGGGTGCGGCGGCCCGGGTTACGGCCGGGAAGGTGTCGTTCCGCGGCATCGACATATTGCGGCTACCGCGGCGCGAGCTGGAGGATATGCGCGGTCGCGACCTGTCCATCGTGTTCCAGAATCCACGTGCGGCGCTAAACCCGATCCGCCCGGTCGGCACTCAGATCGCCGACATTATCGCGCGGCATGATCCGGGGCCGGCGAGCCGGATCCGCGAGCGCGTGATCGCGGCACTGCGCGAAGTTCGCATTCCCGACCCTGAACGGCGGCTCCGCGCCTTCCCGTTTGAGTTATCGGGCGGAATGTGCCAGCGGATCGGCATCGCCATGGCCCTGGCTTGCCACCCGCAATTGCTGATCGCCGACGAACCGACCACCGGGCTGGACGTCACGACCCAGGCGACGGTGATGGATTTGTTCCGCGACGCCGTACAGGCTGGCGGGGCGAGTGCCATCCTGATCACCCACGATCTGGCCCTCGCTTCCGAATACTGCGACCGCATCGTGGTGATGCATGCTGGCCACGTGGTCGAGGACGCAGCAGTGGAGGCGCTGTTTCGCCAGCCACGTCACCCCTACACGGCCAAGCTGCTCCGAAGTGTGCCGTCTGCCGCAGATACGATTGAAGCCCTGGCCCCTATCGAGGGAAGCCTGCCCGATTTGCGCCGCAGCGACCTGCCGGCCTGCCGCTTCAGTGAACGATGCGAGCGGCACGAGAAAGCCTGCGACACATCGCCTTTGCTGCCGCACTCGGTTGGCCTCAACCACCGCGTTGCCTGCCGATTCCCGCTGTGACGGTCGTGCTGACGGTCCGCGGACTGTGTAAAGAGTTCCCGCTGCGCCGCACAACGCTGCTGCGGCGGATCCCGCCTGCCCGACTATTGGCAGTGGGTGGGGTGGACCTGGCGATCGCGCCCGGCGAGGCCCTGGGGTTGGTGGGCGAGTCCGGCTGCGGCAAGTCCACCCTGGCGCGGCTAGTCAGCCGGTTGGTCGAGCCGAGTGCGGGTGAGATCCTGCTCGAAGGGACACCCATCGGCACCATAAAGCCTGGGCGATTCGCCCGCTCCGCTCTCCGGCGACGGGTGCAGATGGTGTTCCAGGACCCGACTGAGAGCCTGAACCCGCGCTTCTCCGTGTGGGACGCCATCGCCGATCCCGTACGCCAATTGTGTCCGGACGTGGCCGTGGGCCCGTGCGTGGAACGTGCAGCTTCCATGGTTGGACTCACCGCCGACCTGTTCCGCCGCTACCCGCACCAGCTCTCGGTCGGGCAGAAGGCCCGTGTTGGGATCGCGCGTGCTATGGCGGTGGCGCCGCAGTTGCTTGTATTGGACGAGCCGACCTCAGCGTTGGACGTTTCGGTGCAGGCGCTAGTACTGCAACTGCTGGTCCGGCTGCGGCGACAGGCGGGGGTCGCGCAGTTGTTCATTAGCCACGACCTAAACGTCGTGCGGTTGATCTGCGACCGGATCGCGATAATGTATCTGGGCCTGATCATGGAGGAGGGGCCCGTTGCAACGGTGTTCCATGCTCCCCGACATCCCTACACACGTGCGCTCCTAACCGCGATCCCGCGGCTACCCGGCATGCCACGTGGCCCGATTCAGCGACTGCCGGGGGAGCCGCACAGCCCCATTGATCCTGACCCGATGGCCTGCCGCTTCCACGGCCGCTGTCCACGGCAGCAGGATATCTGCCTGATTCGACCGCCGCAGCTCGTCGATGCGGCGGCGGGGCATCGGGTCCGGTGCCATTTTCCCGTCGAGTAGGCCACTGTTGGATGATTTCTGGCCAGCCGGCGGTCGCCGGCAACTCTGGCATCTACAGGCCACCATGTTCGAGGTGCTGTTTCGGCCGGTGCATGCTGGCCTGGCCACACGGCAATCGGGGTCAGCGGGGGGGAAAACCAGCTACGTCGAATTTGGTCCGCAGGTCGAACGCGCCGCCGGCGTCCTGCTGTTGGACATGCAGAATTCCCTTCATTTCGGGGCTGGCCGTTCCTCGAATTGAGCTATGTGGTCGTAGCCGCCTACACAATTACGATAGGGGTTGCGCCGCCTTTCGCCCTGTCTCCAGTTATGGCTGAGAGTGTGCGCTGGGTTGGCCGGCCGCGTTCCCGGCCGGATTCACAGCGTGAAGGGACGCACCCTGCGCAACTCGCCGGTGATCATCGGAGGTGAGAAGGCCTGCACCGGTGGCAACTCCCCCTCGAACTTCTCCACCTGCACTAGCGCCGTGTGAGCGATTGGGCCCTGTGCCAGTCGCGACGTGCCGCGGTCGATGGTGAGGACGTTTGCGTTGCCATGCCGGTCCAGCGGGGCGTCGCTGCCGGGCACGGCCGGATCCCACCACGCACCGGTCGCAAGTTGCACGCAACCCGGCGAGACACCATCCGTCACGATGACGCCGGCAAGACAAGAACCCCGCGAGCTGGACACACGAACAATGTCGCCGTCGGCAAGATCACGGCGCTGGGCATCGTCCGGATGGATTGAGAGAGGCTCCCGACCGGCGATCTTGGTGTCCGTGCTGACGACACCGTTGTCGTATTGGCTGTGCAGCCGGGTGCGCGGCTGATTGGAGACGAGATGCAGGGGGAACACTCGTGCTGCCGCGCCACCCAACCACTCCGCTGGTTCCAGCCATGTCGGCAAGCCCGGGCAATCGGGATAGCCGAAGCCTGTTATCCGGTCGGACGCGATCTCGATCCGGCCAGATGGCGTAGCGAGCCGGGCTGCTTCCGGTGCGGCCCGAAAGCGGTCGAGCAAAATCTGGTCCGGCGCGTCCGGTAGCCGTACTTGTCCTTGCTGCCAGAAGGTCTCGAAGTCGGGCAGGTCTAGATCAAAGGCTGCGGCACGCTGTCGGGATAGGCCATACAGGTGGCGCACCCAGCCCATCTCATCGAAGCCCCCGGTGAATTGACCGGCCAGCCCCAGGCAGTTGGCAATCCCCGTCAAGATGGCGAAGTCGCTGCGGGCCTCGCCGATCGCGGGGGAGGCCTGCCGCATCGCGAACAGATGCCCTTCGTCGCGAGCGATTCCCAGATCGTTTCGTTCAAGAGAGGTGGTGCAAGGCAGAACGATGTCAGCCTGCTTGGCCATAGTGTTCCACCAGGGCTCGTGCACGACCACCGTATCGGGTTGCTGCCACGCCCGGGCCAGTTTGTTAAGGTCCTGCTGATGGTGAAACGGATTGCCGCCGGTCCAATAAACCAACTTGATGCCCGGATAGGTGTAGCGGGTGCCGTCATAGTCGAAGGATTTACCGGGCGAAAGAAGCATATCGGCGAGACGCGCGACAGGAATCATGGCTTGTACCCTGTTCTGCCCTTGCGGCAAGGCCGGCCATTTATAAGGCCGTGTCGCAGTGCCCACCCGGTTGCTGCCGCCGTAGCCGAACCCGAAGCCGCCGCCCGGCAGCCCAATCTGTCCCAAGATCGCGGCCAACGCGATTGCTGCCCAAAGCGGCTGCTCGCCGTGGTCTGCCCTCTGCAGCGACCAGCTCACCGCGATCATCGTGCGGGCTCGGGCCATGCGGTGGGCGAGCGCCACGATCGCATCGGCCGGAATAGTAGTGATCGCGCCAGCCCAGGCAGCATCCTTCGCCTGGCTATCGTCCTCGCCCATTAGGTAGCGGCGGAACCGCTCGAACCCCACGGTGTAGCGGCCTAGGAAATCCTGGTCGTGGGAGCCCTCGGTGACCAGTGTGTGTGCCAGGGCCAGCATCAGCGCTGTATCAGTATTCGGCCGTAGCGGCAACCATTCGGGCGCAAAGGCCGGATCGATGTCGTTGCGCAAGGGGCTGATGTTGACGAAGCGGGTGCCGCCGTCGCGGCAAGCGGCGAGATGGTCCCTGAGTGTGTGGTGGCCGGCACCTCCGGCGCTAACCTGGGCATTCTTCAGCGGCAGGCCGCCGAAGGCCACAAACAATTGGGTATGCGCGGCGATTACGCCCCAGGAGGTGTGCCCGCCATCCAACCCATCCAGGTTGCCGATGATGTGGGGCAGTAGCACCTCGGCCGCGGCGTAGCTGTGGGTGTTGACGGACCGGGTGTAGCCCCCGCATAGGTTCAGGAACCGGTGCAATTGACCCTGCGCATGGTGGAAGCGCCCGGCACTGGCCCAGCCATAGGAGCCACCAAATATTGCGGCGTTCCCGTACTGGTGCGACACGCGTGTGATCTCGTCGGCGACAAGTTGATCGGCTGTTTTCCATGACACAGGCACGAACGGCTCCTGCCCGCGCCGAGTCCGGGAGTTCGGACCGTGCCGAAGATAGCCTTCGCGCACCATCGGCCGGGCAATCCGCAGTCCATCGTCGAGGGCACCTGCGACCGACTGCCCGATCGGCGATGGATCGGGATCGCCGGTCAGCGGGTCCAGGACTGCCACCCGGCCGTCCTGCATGCGGACCGTGTAGGCGCCCCAATGGGTCAGCGTCAGGTGTTCCATCTAGTATTCAATGGCCTGGACGACGAGCACCTCAACGTCCATCAGCAACTCCGGCCCGGGCCAGCCCGGACACATAGACGGCGTTCCGGTGGCAACCGAGCCGGGCGTCGGCCGCGAGCAGAGCGGATAGGGTCATACCGTGTTGGCTCTCCTCCAGGTAAGCGAGGCTGAGCGTTCGTCTGCCTGCAACAGGAAGGCTTGCACCTCCGGCTGGTCAGGTTTCTCGCTTTGAACAGCTAGCATGGTCTAGGGCGTGTCCTCAATCGGGGCTTTCCATGCGGATGATTGCGTGATGCGGAGTGGGCCGGCTTACGGAAAGGCTGACCATGCGACGCTACGCTCTGGAGGGCATAGCGTCAGCTGTCATGCAGACAACGCTTGACCTGAACGGGCTGGGCACACTGGTCATGCAGCGATCCTGCCCCGGCCCAGGTTGAGCGGCCGGCGTCGGTCGGCGGTCGCGGCAGCCCGGTCCCACAGGAAATCGGGCGTAGTTCAAATCAGGGTAACACCCAAAACGAGAAATCCCTTTACCATCAGCGCTCTATCGATTTTCGGTGTTACCTGGAAATGGCACTTTTTGAACCACGCCCATAAATGCACCAAAGTCGTTCCGGCCAGCCGGACAAGGCTTAGCTTTTCCGATGGAGACGGCCACCTCGGCCCATGATCACTCGGGCGAGATCGCTCGGCGCTGGTCAGTTCTCTGACGAACCAGGGCACTCTTACGCCCAGCCACGGCACTTTGTATGGCGATCCCGGTCACTTTCGGGGGCGGCTGGCCGCGCTGCCCGGAGCTTCCGGCGATCTCGGCCGCGCGACACGCGCGACAGCAAAACAGCTGCTGCGCCCGTCGCGACAGGCATTTACGCGCAATAATGCCGGTTATCGCGCGTGGAGCAATTCTTTCGGCTCGTGTCCCGATCGGGGCCGAGTGGTCGGGTAGCCCAACGCGCACAGCCGTACCGAGGGAACGCGAAGGACGCGCGTGATCCCAGCTGATCTGCCTGAATGCTGTCCAGCCTGGAAGGGCCTGAACCAACATCGCTGCTGTGAGCCGCAAAGTAGCAGCGTCCAATTAGGGCTTGCCCTCACCGGACGCCTGCGGCGCGTCCCGAATCGGCCGGTCAAAGAGGGGCCGGATTCTGCGGCCCGGCCCCTCGGACGCTTGTTGCCCGTCCTCCAACCATGCTCAACCACCGTTGAGCGTGGTTGGAGCACCCGGTGCCGCACCGGTTCGTCAGCTATTTGAGGGTCAGCACCGTAAGCGGGGCAAAACCCCGGGCGAACATGAAACGCCTTCCGACCAATGCCAAACCGTTACTGAAAATATGCGTTCTGCATCAGCGGTTTAGCATAAACGATCAACAATGGCGTTTGTTCTTGTGCATGTGCGTGCCCGGGGTTTTGCCCCATTTGCTCAGCACCGACCGGCAAGGCAGGAGCGGCTTGGGCCTGGAGGCGCAGCGCGCCGCGGTGGCCGCGCACCTGGCCGGCGGCACCCGGATGCTACTGAATGAAATGGTAGAGGTCGAGAGCGGAAAGGCGATGGCGCACCGGCCGCAGCTCGCACGCGCGATGGCGCTATGCCGGCTGACCGGCGCCACCTTGTGCTTCGCCAAGCTGGACCGGCTGAGCCGCGACGCACTAGCGTCCCGGTCCACCACCGATGAAACGAGAGGAACGGGTCGTGTCCGAAGTCATGGGATTTCAACTCCGGGGAGCGGTGGCGCTGCTAACGCTGAACCGCCCCGAGAAGCTGAACGCACTCAGCAACGAGCTGCTGGACGCCATCGTGGGCGCACTGGACCGGATCGAGCTGGACCCTGCCGTGCGCGCCGTCGTCGTCACAGGCGCCGGGCGTGCGTTCAGCGCCGGGGCCGACATCGCCGCGTTCCAGCACCACATGCGGGCGGGTCCAGCCGAAGCGGTCGCGCACTTCATGCGGCCGGGCCACCGTATGACCCGGCGCGTCGAGAGCTTCCCGAAGCCGGTGATCGCCGCAGTGAACGGCCTGGCCTTTGGCGGCGGGTGCGAGCTGGTGGAGGCCACCCACATCGCGCTCGCGGCGGACACGGCGACCTTCTCCAAGGCCGAGGTCAACATCGGGATCATCCCGACCTTCGGCGGTACCCAGCGCCTGCCGCGCAACGTCGGACGGAAGGCCGCGCTGGAGCTGATCCTGTCCGGGCGGGTCTTCGACGCGGCCGAGGCCGCCCGGCTTGGCCTGGTCAACCGGGTCGTGCCCGCGGCCAACCTGCTCGGCGCTGCCCTTGCCTTCGCGTCGGAGCTGGCGACGAAGCCGCCTTTGACTCTCGCGGCTGCGCTGTCGGCCGTGCATCGCGGCATGGACGCCTCCATCGACGACGGCCTGGCCATTGAGGAGGCGGCGTTCGCCCGCATTGTCTCGACCCACGATGCACAGGAGGGCGTGGCGGCTTTCCTGGAAAAGCGCCCGCCGGTCTTCCTTGACCAGTAACCCGGGAGTTCCGAGACGCACATTCCGCGGCGCTGCAAGGTGTATGAATTCTATCCCTTCGTTTGATGGACAGGGCGGCCCCTCTTTGGTCAACCTTGATTGCCGGGTCTAGGCCGGCTGCTGTGACCGGTGCCTTTGGCCAATGCCGACGCCAGTTCCGAACGTGTAGTAGGAGAAGCTCCACCCTTTGAGGCCCCGGAGATGCGCCAGCAAGTTTCGCGCTTTCTTCTCATGTCCGTCTGGCCAGTCGTCGCTGTGGTTCATGTCATCAATCACATATAAACCGCCGGGCTTCACCATCTGCAACACTTCATCCAGCAAAAAATACTTTCCCGGCCAAGTGTCTGCAAATATAAAATCATATGTATCAGTTTCTTGCGTTTCGCCGATGAAGTCCTCGCCCAACCTGTTGTGCAGTCGAAGGCGCTTGTCACCGCCAACCACCTTCCTGGCAACCTCGATTAAGACTTGGTCGCTCTCAACGCTGTCCAGCACTCCATCCGGCGGAAGGTTGCTCAGGATGTGATAGGTCGTCAGGCCCATCCCGGTGCCAAGTTCGAGTGTCCGGCGTGGGCCAGCCAGCCGCGCCAGCGCACCGATGAAGCGGGCCACCTCGACCGCACCCTGCTGGGTGAAGCCAGCAGCGGCAGCACTATCAGCCAGGTGTTTCTCAACATCAAACATGAGGCCCGTTCCTGTTCATCTTGTTTTGGCCTCGGTCAGCACGCGGGGCGCAGCCACGGCCGTTCTGCTCGCCACGCTGGCTGCTGCCGGATAGTCATTGCACGTCCAGAGTCGCGCGCACGGCAGGGCCGAGCCGGCGCAGCCGCTCAACCGGCTCGTTGGCGAATACGAAGCGAATGTACTCCGCCCCGTGCGCCGCGCCCCAACCGGCCATCCCCGTCGCGCAGACGCCGTGTTCCAGAAGGCGTTCCGACATCGCCGCGCCGTTCATCCCGAAGTCGGACACGCGCAGCAGGGTGGACCAGCCCCCGGCCGGCAAGCCGAACGGCAGGCCGTGCAGCGCCTCAGTCACGGCGTCGCGGCGGCGCTGTAGCTCCGTGACATAGGCCGGCAGAGTCTCGGGGGAACGCTCCAACGCGACCGCTGCCGCATCCTGGGCGATGCCGACCGGGACGACGACGTTGGCAAGCGACACGGCCACCAAGTCGGGCATCAGCCACGTGGGCGCCACCGTCCAGCCCACGCGCCAGCCGATCATGCGCAGCTCCTTCGACGCCGCGCCCACTGTGACCGTGCGCTCCGCCATGCCGGGCAGGGCAGCGGGATGGATCACCTGCCGTCCGTCGAACAGCAGCCGCTCCATCGCGCTGTCCAAGATCAGCAGAAGTTCGTGCCCGGTGCAAAGCTCGACGACCAGTGCCCAGTCCTCCGCGTCCAGCACGCCGCCGCTGGGCATGGAGGGCGACATCAGCAGCATGGCGCGGGTACGCGGCCCCACGGCGGCCCGTAGCACGTCCCGGTCCAACCGCCACTCGGCGCCGGGCTGGAAGCGGAACGGCACCTGCCGCGGCACGCCGCCCGCCAACCGCACCCGGTTCAGCAGCCCGGCATAGGTCGGGTCAGTGACGATCACCTCATCCCCGACCTCTATAGTGGCGAGCAGGGCGTTGAGGATGCCGGACAGCCCGCCGGCGGCGATCACGACGTTGTCGCGGCCATAGGCCACGCCGGACAGCGCGGACACATGCCGGGCGGCAGCATCGCGCAGCCGGTCCTGGCCGACGAAGGGCAGGTAGGAATTGGCAGGGTCCTCGCCCGCGGCGGCGCGAGTACGCGCAACCGCTTCCGGATCAGGCGGAATGTCGGTGTCCAGGTTCTCCAGCCGCAACATGTCACAGCCCGACGCATCTGCCAGCGACCCCATGCGGTCCACGCCGATGCCGGCTATGTGGGTCAGGCGCGCGGGACGGAGATGTGGCATGGTTCGGCCTTGAATGATAGATTATCTATGATCCAACCATGAGTAGCAGGCAAGAGGAGGGCGGCAATCGCTCCATTGCCTTGGAGATCGCCCGCGCCCTGGCGGCGCGCATCGTGTCTGGTGCGCTCCCGCCAGGCGAGCGGCTGCGCCAGGACCATGTTGCGGCCGAGTTCCAGGCGAGCCACGTCCCGGTGCGCGAGGCGTTCCGGCGCCTGGACGCGCAAGGGCTGGTCGTTACGGAGCCACGCCGCGGCGTGCGTGTCGCGTCGCTTGATCCGGCTGACATCATGGAGGTGGCCGCAATGCGGGCAGCCCTGGAGGCGCTCGCCTTGCGGCACGCGCTGCCTAAACTGGCACCTGCCGATGTCGCCGCGGCACGCCTGGTCTTACAGGAGGGCATCAAGTGTGCGGACGACCTCCCTGAGCTGGAAGAGGCGAACCGGCGCTTCCATTGTGCCCTCCTCGCTGCCTGCGCCATGCCGCGACTGGTTGCGGCCATTGCCGACCTGCACCAGGCCAGCGCCCGGCACCTGTTCGCGACCTGGCGGGACCTCGGCTGGCAGGCCCGGTCCGACGCTGAGCACCAAGCCATCCTGGCCGCGGTCGAAGCGCGTCAAGCCGATGCGGCTTGCACCCTGCTGTCGGACCACATCATCGCCGCCGGCTGTGCCTTGGCCTTGCAGCGAAGCTAGCACAGCGTCCAGACACCTGTGCTGTCCCGTTCCATGGCGTAACCCCGTCTTGCTTCCGTTCCCTCGCTTGTTCGTCGTGACCATCCGCTGAGGGCAGCTACCGTCGTGACTTTCCGAAACGTAGTTCCGCTTGAAGTGAAAGCAGTGGCTCGGAGCTGGGCAGGGTGTATGAACTCTAAACCAACGTTTAGTCAGTGTCCGCTTCTGTGCCTTTCCATCCGCGAAGCAGACAGGCCGCTTCCCACCACAAGCAGACATTCAAACTGAGACACTGCCAGCAGACGGGAGCGGTTGACCTGCCGCCGCCCGTCCAAGCTTACCGCCTCTTATTTCCCCGTCAGGAGCAGGGTAGTGGTTCCGACCACGAGCCAGATAGCGGCCAGGAGCGCCAGAACCTTGCCCCAGCGTGGTCCCCACGGGGTTAGCGTCGCAATCGCATTCAGCATGTCGGTTAGGAGGTCAAGCAGCCATGTTGTAGGGCGTACCATGCCTTCCCGTAACATCAGAACCATCATGAAGAAAAAGGCCGGAAGGATGCCGGCCATTGCGAACACCAACCCGCCCTGCTGCGCTGCATCCATCACATCGAAGCCAAGCTCAACGAGGATGGTTGCGACGACAACGCCTGTGCCCAGCGCCAGCCAACATGCGTAGGCGATAGCCCACCGGACCCGGCCGGCCATAGCGAGCAGGACCGTGCTGCCAGCTCCTGCAATGAGCGCGCCGCCAACCCCAGCGGCTCCCATTCGACTGACCGCCATGCGGGCTGTATCAAGGCCCATATCTTGAACGGCAAGGCGGCTCGCGTGTGTTGCCACACCCGCAATGACTGCAATGAACAAGGCTCCCACGACTGCCAGCGCCCATGTGTTCAAGATACGCGGATTGGGTGGGCGCCGGCTCATGTCCGAGGCCGCGCGATTAGTCTGGATCAAGCTCACTCTGGGTTTCCCTCCAAGGGGTCCGGTTTGGCGATGGTTGGCGCTCCAAACCCCTGCGGTCGCAAACCGGCCGCAAGACCGGCGAGTGCTGCGGCGGCAATCAGTTCCGGGGAAGGCGACCCCACCCGCACCACCATGTCAGTGAGACGCATCCAGACTGTCAAGGCGTCCGACTGGACGCCTTCGGCGCGGATGGCAGCCTCCTTCTCCTTGTTGAGCAACGCGCGAGCTTCCAGGTCCATGCCGTCAGTCACGCCATAGCGGGTGCGCCAGGCCGCCAAGACATACGATGGCAGCGCGGTAACTTGCTGACGCAAGGTGACTGGCTCGGGCTTGTCAGGAGCAGGAGGCGTCACGGCGGCACCGGGCTGGCATGGCGAACCATGCCAGTTCCTTCCTGCAAGGCCACTTGGCGAACTGGCGGCGGATCGGCCGCCATAGCTGCCGCACGGCGTTCCAGCCAAGCGGCGATGTGTTCGGGGATGGAGGCTTCGCCCGTTGCCCAGCGACGAACCTGCCGTTCGTCCACTGTCAAGGCAGCCGCAAGGCCCCGCTGCGACCAGCGCAGCAGGGCGATGCATTCGCGGAGGCGGTCGGGGGTCATCCGCCCCCGCCGAGCCAGCGGACCAGCACCGGAGCAGCCGCCGTCAAAGCAGCAATGGCTGCCACCACGGCCGCGGTCGGGGTCAGGAAGCGGCTGACCCGGAGGTTGCCGGCCTCAGCCATCAGCTTGATTTGTTCGGACGACAGCTTCCGTTCTTCGGACAGCAGCTTGCTTTGCTCGGCCATCAGCTTGTGCTGCTCGGCCACGAACTTGCGGGTTTCCTCTTGCGAACGCTCGATGCGGGCAACCTGCTCCGCAAGGTTCAAGCGTTCGGGATAATCGGCAGTGGTTGTGCTCACGGGGTCTCATCCTCTCGATACGGCCGGGGCTGACCCCCTTGCCATGTCCGCATATTGCGGACGTTTGAGAGCCTTGTCAACTATTGTCCCGGCGGTCCCGGCGCGAGCTGCCCGATTTGTTTGGAGATGCAAGGCCAGGGCTGGCGCGATGCCAGCACCAGACCATGCAGGCGTTAGCCCAGCCGGTGCCCGATGAAGTCCTTGTGGTCGTGGACCGGCTGCAAGAACGGGCGCGAACGGGGCAGCAATACATCCAACCGCAATGGATGCTCATTGACATTACTTTGCCGATTGAGTGATCCTATGCGGAGTGCAACGGCGGAACCATTGCAGATGATATTGACAGTCGGCAACACCAAGGGCGGGGTAGGTAAGACGACCCTTGCCGTGCAGATTGCCCTGTCATGGGCGATAGCCGGCCGTGACGTGCTGCTGGTGGACGCGGACCGGCAAGGATCGGCCGGGTTGGTGGTGGCGGTGCGGGCCGATGCAGGCAAGGCGCTTAGCGTGACGTGCGTGGCCTTCCATGAGGGAGCCGTGCTGCGGGCGCAGGTGCAGCGCCAGGCGCCGAAGTACGACGACGTGGTGATTGATGCCGGCGGCCGGGATTCTGGCGCGCTACGGGCCGCCTTGGTGCTGTCCGATGCCTTGCTGGTGCCGTTCATGCCGCGGGCGTTGGATGTGTGGGCGCTGGCGGACATTGCCGCCCTGGTTGAAGAAGCCCGGGGCGTGCGGGACGGACTGCACGCGATGGCGGTGTTGAACGGGGCGGACCCAGGGGCGTCGAGTGACAACGCCGATGCTGCGGCGGCGCTGGCCGACCTTCCTAACCTGGTTTTGCTTGATGCCCCTATCCGCCGCCGCAAGGCGTTCGGGAACGCGATGGCGCTGGGGTTGGCCGTGGACGAGCTGACGCCCAGGGACACCAAGGCGTCAAATGAGTTGGCCGCACTGGTTAAGGCATTGCAGAACCATTGCGGTCCCACCAAGAGCAATGGAGAATGATTGCAATGCCTATACCCAAGCGCCCGGCGGCCAAGCCTGCCGACACCGCCGCCGCCGCGGCTTTCATCGACCAGGCCCCCGATGCCAAGCCGGCCGCCAGGTGGCAGCGGGGGGCTAAGACGCAAGTGACTTGGAGCCTTGATCCTGAGTTGCTTGAGCGGTTGGATGCCGTGGCGCGCAAGCGGTACTTGAGCCGGGCGGCGCTGCTGACTGTTTGGGTTCGGGAGGCATTGGAGCGGGAGGCAGGAGGGTGACACCCAAGCCAGCGAGGTTGCGAGGGCTGCACCCTAGTTCCTGGTCTTTCCCAGCGGTGCAGGGATGACGGCATCTTGTGTTCAATTTGAACACAGCCCTTCTCTTCGTCGGATCGGGCAGACAGCCGAGTGTGTTCAATTTGAACACACAGAGCCAGCGTCTCGCATTGGAAGCGGCAGGCCCGATGCGGAGCCTAACGCAGCGGCGGTGCCCATGTCACCGCACCGGCTGCTTGTCTGCCTGGCCGTGATCGGCTGGCCGGAACGCGAGCTGGCGCGGCAGACGGGACGCTTGCAAACGACGGTGCGGCGCTGGACCGGCGGCCGTTCGCCCGTGCCGGCCGACGTTGCCGCATGGGTCGAGACGCTGGCCGCCTTGCACCGGGCGCACCCGGCGCCGCGGGCCGGGCAGGGGCTACCCCCGACACCCGCATAAGAGGATGGGCAGGTTGATTGCCGGACGGCAAAGAGGAAAGGGCTGGCACGGCGCCGAGGGCTGGGAAGGGGCGGGGACTACCCGAATAACCTGCCCCACGTCCACTCTAGCCAGAGGCGGGCCTGATACAGTCCCTCCCGCACGTCCTTGACCGCATCCAGCAGGTCCCGCCCCCACAGCAGCACGACGCACACCGAGAGGATGACCAGGGCTTGCCAGTCGCCATGCGCGGCGCCCCGGAGGACGCCGACGACGAGGACGAGCAGCAGGTATCGGAGAGGCCGGAACTCTACGATGAAAAAGGGCATCACTGGCCTCCCTTGGGCTTCGCAGGTGGGCCAGGCGGCGGGGGCGAGGGGTCCAACCAGAGCGACACGCCGGCATGGTAGCGCCGCCCCGTGGCACGGTCCGTTCGCACTTCACCCGCGGCCAGGAGCGGACGGGGATCGGGGTTGAGCTGCACCAGCTCCCGCCAGGCCCCGCCCGCTTCCACGTCCGGCCGGAAGGGGCCGCCGTTGTAATAGGCGAGGGCGCCGACCGTCAGCACGCAGCCGGCCACGAAGGCGGCGCCGACATACAGGCCCATGCGGGCGGCGAAGTTGCGATCCAGCCGGCGGATCATGCGTGCAGCCTCCTTGCGCGTGCCCTCATAGGCACCCTCCTTGGTGGCTTCCACCACCGCCCGAGCCAGGTCCGCGCGATCCTCTGGCGACAGAGGGTGGCGCGCGGCGATCACGTCCTTGACCGCTTGCTCCCAGCGCCGGACCATCGTCGGGAGAACCCCAATCGTGTCCGACAGCCCGGTGAGGATGTGCCTGTACGGGTCGTGTCGCATGGCTTTGCTCGCAGCCGCTTGAGCCAGCATGGCTTGCGCCTCGGCAACCGATGCATCCAGCTCCCCGGCATCGGGCACCGCGGCGCCAGGGGAGGCGGGCACCGACGCCGTGCCGTCCGGCATCGGCGCGGCCCCTTCTGCCGACGCAGAGGAGGCCGCGTCCGCCGCCTTGTCCCGCGCCTTGGCTGCCGCCAGGCGCCGGGCGAGGGGCAGCAGGCTCACGACTTCGCCCACGGCAGCCAAGTGTCGATGATGGCGAACTCCTCATCCATGCGCGTCAGCCACTCCCGTATCATCACGCGCTCCAGGGCACTGATGTAAGATGCGTGGCTCTTATTGGGTTCCGGGGTGGTGACGTGTCCGTCACGCCACCAGGCCGGCGATGAGCGCTCCGAGCAGGGCTTTGCCGCGTCGGCGTGCGTTGTGCACGAACTGGAAGAAGCCGAGATAAAGCGGCAGCTTGTCCTGCGAAATGCCCCGGTGCGGGCGAAGCCAGGAACGCAGCAGCGACCAGAACCCCTCCATCGTGTTGACGTGGACCTCGCAAAAGCCGTCGCCGTCCTCGTCGCGGGCATACTCGCCGCGTCCATAGCAGACCGTCTTATGCTGGTAGCCCCAGGCGGGCAGGCGCGCGTAGATGCTGTATTCGTCTGTGTGGACGAGGGTGCCCGGGGTGACGGTGGCGGCGATGACCGGCTTGATCGTCGTCTGCTGCACGTTGGCCAGCATGCGCAGCACGACCTGCCCGCCGCGCTGGATCAGGCCGAGGATCGGCGGCTTGTGCTTCTCCAGCGTGCCGCGGCCCGGCGCGCCTGCCAGCTTGCGGCACCGTCCGAGCCGCCCCTTTTGGCGACGGCCGCCAGCTGGCCCTTGTGCCCGGCCACCACGTAAACCTCGTCGATCCCGCTGGATGCCCTCGCATCCGGCTCGACCTCGCCCGTCAGCTCCACCGCTGGCACTTTGGCGACCAAGCCGCGGCGCAACTGCTCCGTCATGGCCTGCACGTCCGAGCCGTCCAGACCCAGTTCCGAGGCGATCTGCCGGTTGGAAAGGTTCAGGCCCATGAAGTGGAGGCACAGCATCCAGACCCGCAGCGGCTGGTGATGCCCGGCCAGCACCGTGCCGGTCAGGTCGTCGAAACGTCCGGCGCACGCCTTGCACCGGTAACGCTGCCGGTGCGGCTGCGTGTCGTCGCACCGTCCCGGATCACCGCACCGCTGTCGCAGGCAGGACAGCGCACGCCCTCCGGCCAGCGATGCTCGCGCACCATCGCGAAGCACTTGGCATCGTCCATCAGGCCCGAAAGGTTGACCAAGTCAGATGCAGCCATGATGGCGGAGCCTCCTCGCGCGAGCAGGCCACCTACTCCCGTCTTCACCCTCGCACCAGGCCTCCTCAGCCTCGCGCCCCGCTCTCGACCTCACCACCCCGGAACCCAACAAGAGCCACCTACAATTGCGAAAGGACGCGACGTACACGGTAGCTGCTGGCAATCTTCGTTGCACAAACCCCTTTTAGAACTTGGTCGAAAGGCGAGCACCATCTGAAAGCGCGTTAGCGTGCGATTTTGAGCAAATCGTGAGGTGACTCCAAATACAAACCATTCTAGAACATTTTACCGAATGGATGGCGACAGTGATCAAAGTTCCTAACTGGATAACTGGCGCCTTGTCGCGGTCAGATGTGATCCCGCCGAGTGCAAAAACTGTCATGCTGGGGGGAGTGCCAACTATATTAGAAGGCGCTGCAGACGACCCATACTTCCAGGCCATTGAGGGGCAGGCCGCGGCCTTGGATGGCCTGGCGGCTTTGATCCAGCGCCAAGTGCCTCGCAACGCCACCGTTATCGACGTGGGTGCCAACATCGGCCTATCCACCATCTTGCTGGCGCGCATGACAGAGCGGGTGATCGCCTTCGAGCCTTCCCCGCCCAACGTCGCGTTTCTGCGCCGTAACCTGGAGCGAAATGGAC
>JAABUV010003411.1_pt1 | contig 20267 bp, 24 predicted proteins | sample 5559971 | NCBI WGS metagenome assembly JAABUV01 (sample SAMN10711881, study PRJNA513362) | rock metagenome | isolation source: Antarctica rocks | place: Antarctica: Victoria Land, Knobhead nord | collected 2015-12-19
CCGCCGCCTGCTCATCCGTTGGGAGAAGAAGGCGGACAACTACCTCGGCTTGGTGCACCTCGCCGCCGTCCTCATTGTGTATCGCAAACTCCGCCATGCCCACCTACTTTCCGGATAGGCTGTTAGCCGCCGCGCGGGCGGCGCTGGGACCCGCGGCCTTCACAGCGGCGTGGACGGCGGGAGGGGAGTTGTCGTTGGAGCGGGCGCTCGCCGAAGCGATGGACGAGGCGTCCTGACGCCACCTCGCGACGATGGAGAGGCGACCCGGTTGCTTCCCGCGGCAGTGGTAGTAGCTTCCGAATGCTCACCACGCCTACTCCTGCAACCGACCGACCGGCTGCCTCCCTTGCGCCCGTGTCTCCCGTTCACAGGCCATAAACGAGTACACTGAGGCTGATGAGCGAGACGACCCCTGACTTCGACTTCGTGATCCTGGCCGATCGCGCCGAGGCGATCAATGGCAAGCTGTACATGATGGGCGGCGGCTGGGAGGCGATCGCGCTGCGCGCGCCCGGCGACGCGGCGGCGTTCACCATCGCGGTCGGCGTCACGGTGCCGTGGCTGGCCACCAACGTCGAGCACCACCTCGAATTGCGGCTGGAGGACGCCGATGGCGGCGCGCTGACCACGCTGGGCGTCAACTTCGCGGCGGGCCGGCCCGCCGCGATCCCACAGGGTGTGTCGCAGCGCCTGATCTTCGCGCTGCCCGTGCAGTTCGCCTTCCCCGCCGCCGGCGCGCACGTCATCGCCTGCACACTCGGTGAGCGCGAACGGCGTGTGCCGTTCCAGGTGAACATCGCGCCGTCCGCGCCCTCTTTCCCTCAGCCGCGCGCATAAGACGCAGGGTCATGTAGTTTCCCCCTCACCCCCAGCCCCTGCGGATTGCTCTCTCTGCTTCGCTCCGACAGCCCACCCGCCTCTCCCTCAAGGGGCGAGAGGAGAAGCCACCACATGACAGGAGGCTCCCCTCTCCCGCGTCAGGGAGAGGGGCTGGGGGTGAGGGCCGCGTGGCTAGTTTCGCGGCGAAACTGCGCGCATCTTATGCTTTCAACCCCAGGCGCTCGTAGGCCGTGTCGACGTGTCGTAGGTGGTATGACAGGTCGAACATAGCATCGAATTGCGCCGGGGACATGACGGAGGTAACACGGGGGTCGGCGGCGAGCAGGTCGCGGAACGACAACCCGTCGCGCCAGGCGCGCATGGCCGTCTCCTGCACGATCTTGTAGGCGTCCTGCCGCGCCATGCCCGCTTCTACTAGCAGCAGGAGCGCGCGCTGCGAGAAAATCAGGCCCCCTGTGAGGTCGACGTTGGCGCGCATGCGCGCCGCGTCCACTTGCAGGCCATTCAGCACGCCAGTCAGAATGTCGAGGGAGTAGTCGAGGGCCAGGCAGGCGTCGGGCAGCAGCACGCGCTCGGCCGAGGAGTGGCTGATGTCGCGCTCGTGCCATAGCGCCACGTTTTCCAGCGCCGGCGTGACGTAGCCGCGGATCAGGCGGGCCAAGCCAGTGACACGTTCGCACAGGATGGGGTTGCGCTTGTGCGGCATGGCGGAAGAGCCCTGCTGGCCCTCGCCGAACGGCTCGGCGGCCTCACGCACCTCGGTGCGCTGTAGGTGCCGGATCTCGGTGGCGATCTTCTCCAGCGAAGCGGCGATGACGCCGAGCATAGCCATGAAAACGGCATGGCGGTCGCGCTGGATCACCTGCGTGCCGGCCGCGACGGGTTCCAGACCCAGGCGACGGCAGGCGTCCTCCTCCACCTCAGGCGGCACGTTGGCGTGCGTGCCCACGGCGCCGGCCAGCTTACCCACGGCCAGTTCCTCGCGCGCGAAGCGCAACCGCCGCCGCGCTCGCCGCGCCTCGTCGACCCACACGGCGACCTTCAGGCCAAAGGTGGTCGGTTCACCATGGATGCCATGCGTGCGCCCGATCGTCACCGTGTCCTTGTGGGCCAGCGCCAGCGTCGTAAGCGCCGCTTCAAGGGCGTCGACGTCGCGCTCCAGCAGGTCGATGGCCGCGACGATCTGCAGCGAGAGCGCGGTGTCGACCACGTCCGAGCTGGTCAGGCCCAGGTGCACGAAGCGCGACTCGGGGCCAATCGACTCAGCGAGGGCGCGCAGGAAGGCGATGACGTCGTGCTGGGTCTCCTCTTCGATCTCCAGCATACGCGGGATATCGACGCTGGCGCGCCGGATCTCGGGCAGCGCCTCGGCCGGGATGTCGCCGCGCGCGGCCCATGCCTCGCAGACGGCGATCTCCACGCGCAGCCACAACGCGATCTTGTGCTCCATCGACCATAGCCGGGCCATCTCCGGCCGTGAATAGCGCTCTATCACGTAACATCCCTTTTCTATACTTCATACTTCGTACCGCTGCCGGGGTGCGCGCCACTTTGTCGCGCTGGTCACCAAAGCGCGTCGTATCTACTGGGAGCGCCGGCGTCGGTCCGCTGACCGTCTAGCCGGCTTGCGGTCGCCGCCCTGGCGGTTGGCGCCACCGACATGGCCGCCCGCGATGTCCTGCCGGCTGGAAGCCGGCGCTCCCAGTGAATACGCGACGCAGTGACCAGCGCGACAAAGTGGCGCGCACCCCGGCAGCCGTGTAGTCGCACGTCAAGACTTTCCGCCAGAGGGAGTGTCCCAGCACCAGTTTCGCGGCGAAACTGGCGCCGCGGCTGTCCCTCTGAGGGGCGACCTCTCTCTCGCATAGCTACTACTAGCGTAGCAGGTAGCCCCAACGTTTCAACTCGTTGTTTCATGTGAAACAGGCAGAGGCGACGTGATCTAGGGAACACCCGTGAAGCGGTTATCGGCTTTCACGTATCATATGCGTACTGGGCCGCTCTGTTCTGAGCGCCAAACGACCGCTAGGGGGAAACAGATGTCCTACGCGTACAAGGTGAAACCGGGACAGAAACTCAAGCTGTCCGACTATGATCCCGACGCCACCGGCGGCGTCAAACATAAAGAAGCCAGCAAGGAGATGGACACGCTCAACGCACGCCTCGCCAATCTGCAAGAGTCGCAGTACGCGGCCGCTAAGAACGCCGTGCTGATCGTGTTGCAGGCCCCTGATACGGGCGGCAAAGACGGCACGATCAAGCACGTCATGGCGCCGTTCAACCCCACGAGCTGCCGCGTCGAGCCCTTCAAGCAGCCCACACCCGACGAACTGGCCCACGACTTCCTGTGGCGCGTGCATCGCGTCACGCCGCCGAAGGGCGACATCGCTATCTTCAACCGCTCACACTACGAGGATGTGCTGGTCGCGCGCGTGCACAAGCTCGTGCCCGACGATGTCTGGCGGCGACGCTACGAGGAGATCAACAACTTCGAGAGCTTGCTGGCCGCCAGCGGCACGATCATCATGAAGTTCTTCCTGCACATCAGCAAGGAGGAGCAGCGCGAACGGCTATTGGCGCGCGAGGACGACAAGGACAAGGCGTGGAAGTTGTCGGCCTCCGATTGGGCCGAGCACGCGCTGTACGACTCCTACATGGCCGCGTACGAGGACGCGCTCTCGCGCTGCTCGACCACACACGCCCCCTGGTACATCGTGCCGGCCAACCACAAATGGTTCCGCAACCTTGCCGTTGCCCAGGCCATCGCCGACACGCTCGCTCCCTACGACGGCGCATGGCGTAAGGAACTGGAGCAGCGCGGCGAGGAGGCGCTGGCCGCGAGTAAGGCCGCGCGCAAGGATGCCGACGATGGAGCGTGATCGACTGGGACCGCCGACTACCAGCCGATGGTCCCGATAGGCTACCCATTTCTTGCAGGCCCCAAGGCGTAGGGGCATGTGGGCATACAGCCCTGTCCAATTAGTATGAGGCGTGCCAAAATGAGCGTAGGGGCGTATCGCCATACGCCCGACGTTCGCTGCGGAGACATCCAATGGACGGCGAACGCCGACGAACACCAGACCGTCCGCCCGCGATCACCGGGCGTATAGCGATACGCTCCTACAGTCCGCATGGACACGTATAGGGTAATCGGACAGGGCTGTATAGCGATACGCCCCTACGCATCCGTGATCGCCGCATCGAGCATGACCCCGCTTTCACATGAGATAGGAGAGAGGAAGACTATGCCGATCCAATACGTCGCGGGCGATCTCTTCGCCAATGAGTACGATGCGCCGGCATTGGCGCACGGGTGCAATTGCATCGGCTCGATGGGCGCCGGCATCGCCGTCGGTTTCCGTGAGCGCTACCCCGACATGTACGAAGAATACCGCCGCCTCTGCAAGGCCAAACCTCGCCTATTCAATCCGGGCGATTGCTTCCTGTGGAAAGCAACCGACAAGCCGTGGGTCTTCAACCTGGCGACGCAGGAGAACACATGGCGTTCGCGCGCGACCTACGAATGGGTCGAGCAGGCGTTGCGCGCGATGCGGTCCCGGTCCGAGGCGGAGAACGTCGGCGCGATCGCCATTCCGCGCATCGGGACAGGCTACGGCGGGTTGTCCTGGAAGAAGCTGCGCCCCCTGATTGAGCACGTCTTCGAGGGATGGGACGGTATGCTATACGTGTACGAAGACTATATCCCCCCGAATAACGAGGACCATCCTCAAGATGACGATAGCAAGCAATGACACAACAACCCACGACATGACGCCAGCGGCTTCATGCGCCGCGCCGTAGATTAACGCTATGGCGTCAGTTTCGCGGCGAAACTGTTAGATGGGAGAGAGAATAGACGTGTCGAAAGATGAGCTACTGGGCGCGTTCGCGGAGGCGCACGACGACCTGCTGATCGCGGCTGACGCGGCGGTGACACGCGGCGATCCGCACGACGATGGCGGGTGGGGTGTCCGCGAGGCGCTGGCGCACATCGCGGGCTGGGAGGTTGAGGCGACGCAACGCCTACCCCAGGCGCTGGCCGGCGCGCCCGCGCGCGACTACGATGTCGATACTTTCAATGTCGCTGCCGTGGCCGCGCACGAGGGACAATCGTTGCACGAGGTGCGCGATAGCCTGGAGCAAGCGTATGCGCGTCTGGTGAACCTACTCGATGGACTGGACGAGGCGGCGTTCGCGCCCGGCGGCGTCGCGTGGGAGTGGGTCACCGCGCTGACGCGCCACGACCACGCGCACGCCCGCGCGCTGATGGGCGGACGTGAGCGACCCGAGGAGACGGAGTAGCGGTGGATCTAACAACCGTCCTAATCATCATTGTCGTCCTGCCGGCCGCCCTCCTCGTGGGCGCGATACTCAGATCCACCAACCAGGACCATCGCGCGGACATGAGACCTGCTCAACCGGGCGCGGACATAGAGCCCTTGGTAGGCCAGTTGTTGCGCGCCCCACGGCCCAACAAGGTCATGGCGGTCAAGCTGGTACGCGAGCGCACTGGTATGGGCCTGCGCGAGGCCAAGGAGTATGTGGACACGCTCGAGCGGGACATGCCCTCGCATACGTCTGGCGCACCGCGATGGAACGAAGCACGGGCGCGTCAGGCGCACGAAGACGCGGCGGACATGGTGTCAGCGATGCGCGACGCGGGCGGCGACAGGATCGAGGTGATCAGGCGCGTGCAGGGCACGACCGGCTTAACGCTGAAGGAATCGAAAGCCTTCGTGGACGCGCTGTGGCCGTGAGCGCGATGTCGCGCATGAAGGAACTCCGCCCCCGTGGAGGGTTCCTGCGCGTCTTGTTTATCTTCGACCCGCGGCGGAGCGCCATCCTCCTCATCGGTGGCGATAAGCAGAATCGCTGGGAGGCATGGTACGACGAGATGATCCCCGTCGCGGATGATCTCTACGACACATACCTGGCGGAGTTGAGAGCGGAGGGCTTGCTATGAGCGGTCACCGGAAGTGGTCGGAGATTCGCGCGCGCTACGACACGCCCGCGTACCGCGCGCGCGTTGAGGATGAGAAGCGGATGATGGACGCCCTCACGACCCTTTATGAACTGCGTAAACAGCGGGGCGTCACCCAGGCCGACCTGGCGCGCGCCTTGGCGGTGTCGCAGCCAGCCGTGTCCAAGATCGAGCGCGGCGACGATCCAAGCGTGTCCACGCTCCAGAAATACGTCGCCGCGCTAGGCGGTGAACTCCATGTGAGCGCCACATTCCCCGATGGTCAAGAAATCAACCTCGATGTGGTGACGAGTAACAATCGCGAGGCGCTCTCCATGTAGGAGGTATGTAGACGCGCTTGAGCGGGACATGCCCTCACACGCGGCCGGTATCGCACAATGGGACGAAGGGCACGCGTATCAGGCGCACGGAGACACGGCCCACGCCCCCTAGACCACAATCAGTCACACCCCGGCCAGCAGCATCCGTGTGGCGAGGACTGTCAGCACACCGGCGACCATGGCCAGGAGCGCGTTGCCGCCGCGTACGGCGACGGCCGCTGTGACCAGCGCGGCGACGACGCCGGGAAGGCCGCTGTCTAGCACGCCCGGCGCGACGAGGGCGACTAGCACCGTGCCGGGGACGTAGCGTAGCCAGGCCTCGACGCGCCGCGAAAGTGTCACCCGACCCATTAGCCACAGGCCGCTTGCACGGGTCGCGTAGGTGACGAGGGCCATGCCAAGGATCACCAGCAGGACGCGCGGCTCAACGGTCATAGCGCCACGCTCCCACGAGGCTCCCCGCGACGGCGGCCAACAGGATGTACCATTTGCCCGGCAGGAGATGCGCCCCGGCGATCGCGACCGCCGCGGCGACGACCCACGGCAGCAGGTCGCCTTTACCGCGCTACAGGCCAGCCAGGAGCGCGATGAACACGGCCGTGAAGGCGAAGTCGAGTCCGAGCCGCGTGGGATCGCCGATGGCGTCGCCGAGCATGCTTCCGGCGAAGGTCGCGCCGAGCCAGGCGACGAATAGAGTCAGCCCGCTGCCCAGCAAAAAGGCGTCGTCGCGACCGCCGCGCGCGAACTGGGCCATCGTCAGCGCCCAATTTTCATCGGCCATGAAAAATACCGAGGTGTAGGCCGCGAGGGGCGGAAGTCGGGCAAACCAGGGGCGTAGCGCCGCGCCCATCAGGAGCAGGCGCAGGTTGACGACGAGCGTGGCGCCAACGATGGCCGCGATCGGCAGCGGTAGGTGCGGGGCGCTCCACAAGCCCAGCGCGACAAATTGCGCGGAGCCGGCGAAGACGGCCCCGCTCATCAGCAGCGCTTCGAGCAGGCTGAGATGGGCCTGCCGCGCCAGCACACCGAAGACGAGACCGTAGGCGAACACGGCCAGCGCGATGGGGATGGCCTGCCGCGCGCCAGCCAGCGCGCCGGCGCGGGTGAAGGTGATAGGCGCCTCTAGCGGCGTCCCCGCCGCTGTGTCGAGTGGTTGCATAGCCCTATCGTAAGGGCGCTGTCAGGCCGCGTCTTGTACGTTCTTGCTCTGAAAATGATTGGCTCGTCACTCGCTACTCGCCACTCGTCACTCACCACTCGTCTAAAAGCCGCGCATATATTGCCCCGGCGTCACGCCGACAATGCGCTTGAAGTGGCGCGTCAGGTGGCTCTGGTCGACGAAGCCGGTCTCGCGCGCGGCCGCGGCCGCCGGATGGCCGGCGAGGAGCAGCTGTTTGGCGTGGTCGACGCGCACTCCCGTCAGGTAGGTGTGCGGCGGGAGCCCCACCTCACGCGCGAACACGCGCGACAGGTGAAACGGACTGAGACCGGCCAGCCGCGCGAGGTCGTCGAGCGACACGTTCTCGCCGTAGTACGCATCCAGGTACTGGCGCACCCGCCGCACGCCGGTTTGCTCGCGCCGTACGACCTGTTCCACCCTCGGGCTATCGGCGTACCGCGTCACGAGGAGGGCCAGCGTTTCCAGGAGGCGGGACTGGCGCTCCAGCGTCGAAGGGGACGTTTCCAGCGTCAGATGTAGGCGCCGTAGCGCGGCGGAGAGCTGGTCGTCATGGATGACGGGCGATGGGAAGTGGGGGATGCCCTGGCTGTATCCCGCGACATCGGAGGCGACGCGCCGCAGCAACGTCGTGTCGGGGTACAGCATGCGGTAGGCCCACCCGGAACGCGCGGCGGCCTGTCCCGTGTGCGTCTCACCGGGGTTGATCACAATGATAGCGCCGGCGGGGGCGATGTGCGTGTCCCCACGGTAGTAGAATTGCTCCGCGCCCGCTTCGATGACGCCGATGGCGTAGCCGTCGTGGGCGTGCCGCGCGAACGAGTGCGGGACGTAGGTCGCGCGCAACAACTCCAGTTGCTCTACGTCGCGGGCCTGCCAGAACTTGACCGTCTCGCGCGTCGTGGCGCCCTGCATATGCCGCATATAGCCAGCCTCATGCCAGGCTTAGGATCGTCGCGCCACGCGGACCGACCATGACGGTATGCTCGAACTGCGCGGCCCAGCCGCCGTCGGCCGTGCGTACCGTCCAGCCATCGGGATCGATGATGACGCGTGGTGAGCCCTCGACCAGGATCGGCTCGATGGTGATGACCAGACCCTCCTGTAGCCGTGGTCCCGTGCGCGGGCGTCCCACACTCGGTACCGGCGGATCCTCGTGCATGTGGTGGCCGAGGCCATGGCCGATGAAGTCGCGCAGCACCCCGTACCCGCGTATCTCGGCGTAGCGCTGCATGGCATGCCCGATGTCGCCGACGCGGTTGCCGTTCGCCGCGGCGCGGATGCCGGCAGCCATCGTCTCGCGCGTCGTATTGATGAGGCGCTGGTGTTCCGGGCTTACCGCGCCGATGGCGATGGTGATCGTGGAATCGCCGCAGTAGCCGTCGAGGAGCATGCCCGCGTCGATCTTGAGCACGTCGCCCTCGGCGAGCGCATAGTCGCCCGGCACGCCATGCACGGCAGCGCTGTTGACGGAGGTGTTAATGCAGCCGGGAAACCCTTTCTCGGTGGCGAAAACGGGGTCGGCGCCGAGCGCCAGCATGTAGCGCAGGGCGTGGTCATCGAGCGCGCGTGTGGTGACGCCGGGGCGCGCCAACTCCGCCAGTTCCTGTAATAGCCGCGCGGTGGCTCCGTTGGCGCGACGCAATCCCTCGATGGCCGATTTGCTCCGAGCTACCATGTCTTCTCCTCTCGCGTGTAGCGCCCGCGCGCCGCATGTTCGACTCCCATTGGCGTCCACGCGTACGCGTGTTCTCACTATCACTATCAGTGTATCAGCCATGTGCTGACCGCCGGCCACTGGCGCTGGGCGCGCCACATAAACCTGACCTTAAAAGGTCATGGTAGGGACCGGACCTTGAAAGGTCTTCCGACGACATCCCCATCGGCCGCGCGCCGCATGGAGGGAGCGCGGACCACGCCTAGACAGACCTTTCAAGGTCCGGTCCCTACCATGACCTTTTAAGGTCAGGCCCACGCTGCGGCGCGGCCTGCGTCCATTTGGGTAGGGACTATAGGACAAAAGAGCTATCTGTGCCGGGTAGTACCCGAATGGGTACTGCCTACGCTGGCGATCTGATCTATGATGTGTGTGCGCGGTCAGACACATCCGCTTGATGCCCCAATAAATAGTTCGTGGAAGGATCAGTTATGAATCCATTAGTCACCCCTAAACGCTCGTTCCGCGCCGTGGCCGGCGCGGGTATCCTGCTATCCGCGGCAATTGCCGCCCCGTTGGGCGCGCGGCACGCCCACGCGTACGGGGCCTGTCGCACCGATCCCATCGTGGTGCTCTCCAATGGAACCGTCCTCGACCTGAGCGCCACGATCGGCCTCGACGTATCGCAGGTCTCCGATATCACCCAGATCAGCTACACTCTGCACGCGCCGGCCGGCACGGTCGTCGCAAGGGTGGTTTCGACGGACGGCGACGTCAACTACAAGGAGCAGTTCACGCTGCGCACGGATAGCCCCGCCGGGGTGTATGGCGTCCAGGTGCAGGTCCAGACGGCCCACCTGCCCCAAGGCATGCCGCAGCCAGTGGTGGTCGCCCAGATCGAGGGCGGCTACGCGTCGACACTGGGGGTGACGCCGAGCATGGTCGGGCTCAAAGCGTGGTCCGCGACGACCACGGCCACCGTTACGGACGGCAAGCTCCCCCCGCCCCCACCCAAGCCGGGTCCGCAACTGGCGCAGGCGGTGTCCAGCCTGCCGGACGATATGACGGCGCAACTCGCCAGCTGGGCCGCCAGCGCCCCCTGGTCCGCGGCGTCCGGGAGTGGTGGGCAAGCAGGTTCGGCTCAGATGGCGTCCATAACCCTGATGTAACCCGATCTCGCCCCCCTATGCGCCGCTTCCGAAGCGGCGCATAGGGGGGCAATGGCGAGAACCTATGAAGACGACAATTCGTGCGACAATCGCCCGCCTTCTCCCCCAGCCCCTCGTGGGGCTGGGGATGATTGTGCTTGCCATCTTGGCCCTCGCCGCGTCCTGGCGCCAGACCGTGGCGCCTATCTCGCGCGGTCCAGGTGTTAGTCCAACGGATATGGCGCTCTCGTTATGCCTCGTCGGCGCTGTCCTGGTGTCCTACCGGTATCCTATCCATGTGCAACACCAACTGAAAGTGTTCCTGTACACGGTGGCGTACTATCTGTTGGCGGCGCTCGTGCCGCCGCCCCTAGCCGCCTTAGCCGCCGGGCTGGCCGCCTTGGCCAGCGAACTCTCACGCCGCGCCAGTAGCGGCGCGTATCCCAGCGACATAGCCACTGAGGTGGGCCGCCGCACCCTGATGGTGCTGCTTGGAGGGCTGGTGGCGCACGCGGGAGGGGGCGCGGTCCCTCTGTCGCTCGCGCTGTTCGGCGCCGCCGTCGTCATGGCGACGGTCGATATCGTCTCGTTCCCCTTGCTGCTGGCGCCGATGAACGGCGAGCGTCCGCTGCGCATCATGTGCGCTGTCGCGCGGGACGCCCCCCTATCCGAGGGCGTGCAATACGCCGTCGGGCTCCTGGGCGCGCTGGCGGCGCAACAGCATCCCTGGGCGCTCGTTTTATTGGTCGTACCCGCCGCGCTGGTCTACATCTCCTTCAAAAACATGAAGGAGATGCACGACGGCACGCGGCAACTCCTGGAGAACATGGCCGACGCCGTCGACCTGCGCGACGCCTATACGGGCGGACACTCGCGCCGCGTCACGGAGTACTGCGCGATTATCCTGAAAGAGTTGGACCACAACGGCCCGGAAGTCGCGCTGATCGAGGCGGCCGCGCGTGTGCACGACATCGGCAAGATCGGCATCCCCGACGCGGTGCTCAACAAGCCGGGGCGGCTGACCGACGAAGAGCGCGCCATCATGGAGGAGCACCCCACGCACGGCGCGACTCTGCTCAAGCGCTATGCCGATTTCGCGCGCGGGGTCGAGATCGTGCTGCACCACCACGAGAGTTGGGATGGGACTGGCTATCCGCATGGGCTTGTGGGGACGGACATCCCGTTCGGCGCGCGTGTGATCGCGGTCGCCGATAGCTACGACGCGATGACGAGCGATCGGCCGTACCGGCGCGGCATGTCTGCGGACAAAGCCGTGGCGATCTTGCGCCAGGGCCGCGGCCAACAGTGGGACGCGGCGATCGTCGATGCTTTCCTGCGCGGCGCCGCCGCGGGTTGGCCGCCCTGCTCGGGGGCGAGCGCGGCGGCGGCGCCGCACGTACAGGCCATCCCAACGGCTGTACCTGAGCCTACCTCGCTGGCGCCGGCCACGGATGTCGCGTGATACCCGCCCCCCCGGATAAGGTGTTCTGTTCATGCTGGCCGGGTGACACGGTTTCGCCGCGAAACTGTGTTAGCCGGTGATGTTTCCGAAGGCGACCAGCGGTGTGGTGGGGCGCCGCGCGCCCGGCGCCTGTTCTACGGTGAGGCAGGTCAACGTGTAATTTGATACGTTGGCGCTCGTGGTCGTGAGGCTGGCCGTTCCATCGGACGATGGGCGGAACGCGCCCACGTCTTTGACCACGCGGTAGTGCCCGCGGATCAGCCATAGTTCGTAGACGCGGCCGGACGGGATCGGCTTGAGGCCATGGACGTCCAAGTCGAGGCGATTGCTTGCGGCGAAATAGCGCAGCGAGCCACGGATGGCAGGTTGCATTGGCGTCCCAGCAATCGCGACCTCGGTGGTCGGGACCGGCTGACGCCCACCCCAGACGCGCCAGGCCCCGACGCCGGCCGCGAGAACGACGAGCGCGGCGGCCAGCGCCAGGGCGGCGACACGCCCGGAGAGCCCCCGGCTTGCGGGCGAAACGCCGCGACGCGCGCGATCAAGTGGGTGCGGTTCCTGGCGCGCGGGGTAAGATGGAACAGCACGCCGTGCAGAGGGGTCGGGGATCATAGCGTCAGGTAGCGCGCTACGCGGCTCGGCCCGTACCGCATCCATCAGGCGCGCTTTCAGCGCCGGTGGCGGGTCCAACTCGGAGGCCAGGGAAGGAAGCAGCGTCTCGACCTCGCGCAATTCGGTCTCCAACCGGCGGCACGCGGCGCACGTCGCTAGGTGGCTGTCGACGAGCTCCCGTTCGAGTGGCGTAACGGAGCCCACAACGTAGGCGGCCACCAGGTCGCGGAGGTGATGCGGTTGCTCCTCGTCTGTCATGATGTAGCCCTCTGAGACCAATCCCACGGCATGGCCTCGACCCGAGATGGCTAAAACCCTCCCAAAGAGGTGGGCAGGGCCGGCGTGAACGGCCGGAACGGGTAGGCTCTGGACGCGTCGAATCCGGCGCCGGCCGCCGCGCGTTTCTCGCTAAACGGACGTAGCGCGGTCAGCGCCTGGTCGATGCGGGTCCAGCCAAGCGTGCGCTCGAACCCGTTGTTGTTGGCAGGGTCGACCGCCTCGGCCGCCCCCGCGAAACCTGTGAGCGTCCTGAGCGGACCGCCTACCGCGGGATCTAGTCCCGGCGCGAGCACCCGCGCCATGGTGCGGTGGTCGCTCTCGACGCCCATGATGCGGGCGGCGGCGGCGCGCAGGTCCGGCGACGAAAGGTCGCGTACACCGACAAGGTAGGCGGCAATGAAGGCTTCTTCCAGCGTGACCAGCGTGTCGAGCGTCGTCCTGGCCGTGGTGAACATGCCGCGCGGATAGTAGAACGCCGTATAGGGCGCCGGCGCGCCGGTGAGGCGCGCCAGGAGTTGATAGTGCGCCATCTCCTCCTGACGCGCGGCCCGCATATAGGACTGATCCTGCGGGAACAGGTAGGAGAAAAGCGGCGACACTGTGATGATATGGTCGTAGGTGGTGACGGCGAGCGCCTCGGCAACCTGTGCGGCGCGCAGGATGGCGCGGTCAGCGGCGGTTGGACCCTCCCACAGGCGCCCAGGCGCGCTATGGGGCGGACGGCGCCGCAAGCCTGCCAGCGCCGCGCCCGCCACGGCTAGGCCACGCAGGAAAGTCGGCCGATCCGCCATCGCGCCTGTGTCCAATCGATCCATGCCGCCGATCCTTTCCAGTCATGTCTCGCCATTCTACCGCATCGCGGCGTACATGTAACGGTCAGACCAAACCCTTGAGGCGCAGCGCGCCGAGCGCGATGAGCAGGACGCCCGTGGCGATGTTGAGGTAGCCGGAGGGCGCGCCGAAGCCGCCGGCGCGCCGCGTCACGGGCAGCGCGCCGGCCAGTTGCAATCCCCCCAGTAGGATGGCCCCCACCCCGAACAAGATCACGACGACGCCGATAAACATCCGTTACGGCTTCGCGGGCTTGGCGCGTTCGTACTGCACGGGCCAGGGCGCGTCGGCGCCAAGGGCGTCGGCGGCGTTCAGCGCCCAGTAAGGGTCGCGCAGTTCGGCGCGGGCCAGCGCGATGAGGTCGGCCTGCCCATCGTGCACGATAGCGTCGGCCTGCTCCGGCTCGGTAATCAGTCCCACGGCCGCCGTAGCGATACCCGTTTCGCGCTTGATCGTCTCCGCGAACTGGACCTGGTAGCCTGGTCCAACGGGGATCTGGGCGCGCGGGACGTTGCCGCCCGAAGAGCAGTCGATCAAGTCGACGCCGTCCTCGCGCAGCAGGCGCGCCAGAGCGACGCTATCCTCCAGCGTCCAGCCGCCCTCGACCCAGTCGGTGCAGGAGAGGCGCGCGAACAGGGGCAGGCGCTCCGGCCAGACGGCGCGCACGGCGCGCGCCACCTCGCGTATGAAGCGGGTGCGTCCGGTGAAGTCGCCGCCGTATGCGTCGACACGCTTATTGCTCAACGGTGAGAGAAACTCGTGCATCAGGTAGCCGTGGGCGCCGTGCAATTCGACGACCATGAAGCCAGCCTCGAGCGAGCGGCGCGCCGCCGCCGCGAAGGCGTCGACCAGCGCGGCGATGTCGTCCGTGCTGAGTTCGCGCGGGCTGGGGTAGTTGTCGGCGAAAGGCAGCGCGCTGGGCGCGACGGTCCGCCACCCGCCCTGATCGGGGGATACCTCACCGCTGCTTTCGGCCCACGGTCGGTAGGTGCTGGCCTTGCGGCCCGCGTGGGCGAGCTGAATGGCGGGGACGGCGCCCTGTGCGGCGATAAACGCGGCGATGCGCGCCAGCGCGTCCCGCTGCGTATCGTTCCAGATACCCATGTCCTCTGGGCTAATGCGCCCCTCTGGCGTCACGGCCGACGCCTCGACCATCACCGTGCCGGCGCCGCCGACGGCGCGACTGCCCAGGTGGACGAGGTGCCAGTCGGTCGCCACGCCGTCCGTGCAGGAATACTGGCACATCGGTGAGATCAGGATACGGTTGCGTGCGGTGACGCCGCGCAGTGTAAAGGGCGTGAAGAGGTGTGGGGCCGTCTCCCGCGTGTCCGTATCGTGCCGGCGCCCTTGCCCCGTTAGTTCCGCCTCTCGAATCGCCACAATAGACTCCCTCTCGTTGTCTCTGTCTCTATGCATACAGCTGAATTGTCTCTATGCGTTCAGCGCGCCGTTGTCCCGGCGCTATGCCCTGACGGCGCTCCGCTAGATTAGATATAGCGGAGCCCCTCCCTACTGTGTATCATGCGCCGTGCCAAAGGTCACGCTATCGAGGTGTCCCCCCCCTCAATGGGGAGACGCGGCCTGACCGTAAAAGGTCATGGCAGCGGATGGACCTTGAAAGGTCTGTCTGGCCACGACACACGTTTCGTCCCATACAGCGCGGCTGTGCTGGCGTGACCTATCACGGTCTGGTCCCTTCAAGCCGCTGGTTGTCTGGTCCCTTCAAGCCGCTGCTTGTCAAGCGCAGGCCCACGACGGGCAGGGCGCGTGAATTATCGTTAGCGCCAAGATACCCGGCGCGGCGTAGGGGCGTATGGCATACGCCCGCGCGTTCGAGGCTGCGGGCGTATGCCATACGCCCCTACCATAATTCACGAGCCGTGCCACGACGGGAGCCCGCATCATCCTGGGGACACCCATGCCGTCCCGATTATTTGCCATTATAGAACAAAAGTCCTATAATGAGCTATGGTAGAATAAATGACCTATAAAGGAGCGCTCATGGCCCGTCTCACGTCCCTAACCATCGCCGCGGCCGCCGTCGTCATGGGTGTGCATAGCGGCAGCCTCATGCTGACCCTCGCTGCCCTCTGCGGCGCCGGCGGCGTGGCGTCGTTTGCTAACGAAGTCGTCAGTCGTCAATAGCCAATCGAGGCCAGGAACCTAGACAAAGTGCCTAGAAATTACCACTAGTCTCTAGCCCAAACGGGTCTTGCGGCGTCTATCGCTCGTGGACTACGATGACTGTATCGACGGGTCACCGCCGACGCGCGGGGAAAGCGCTAGTGCTATGCTAGGAGGTTTCCATGCCGTTGTTACGCCAGAAAGCGCGGTCGCGAACGCAGGCGCTATTGCGGAGATGGCAGGTTGATCGGGTGCGCGCCTAGCGGGGCGCCGGCAGCGTTCAACAACAAACACACGTCATCGCGAAGACACATAGACGCCAATGTACAATGACTAGTGACGGCTCCGATCAGGGCTAACCGCCCTGGCTGGAGCCGTTTTTTCATGTTATGGCCCATCTTTTCATGTTATGGCCCATCTTTTCATGTTATGGCCCATCTTTTCATGTTATGGCATATAGCGTTGCGCCACCATCTCACGTCCGCGCGGATCGGCCGCGAACAGGCCCTGCGCCGCCACAATCAGCAAGCTACAGGCGCATGTCAGCGCGAGGGCGGGCGCCGGACCCACGCCCAGCAAGAAACCTTGCAGCGGAGGGAGCGTCGCGGCGCCAAGTTGGGCCGCGACGAGCATGAGTGAGGTCGCGCCGCCGGCGCCGCTCGCTGACCCACCCGCGCGCGCGGCGGCGGCAATAGTGAGCGGGAAGATTGGCGCGAAAGAGAAGCCGACCAGCGCGCAGGCGGCCAACGCCAGGGGAACATTGGCGCCGAACAGGGCCAATGCCGCCGTCGCGCACGCGGCCCCGGCGGCGCCCCAACCGATGATGCGGGTAGGCGACGTCCCGCGGCGCAGGAGGTACGCGGTCGGTAGGCCGCCCAACGCGAGGCAGAGCCAGAAGAGAGCCACGGCAGGTGCCGCGTCCCCTGCGCTCATATGGGCCGTGCGCCGCAGGATGGCGACGATCCAGCCGCCGAAGCCGATCTCCGCGCCGAGATAAAGGAAGCCCACCGCCATGGGCGCCCACAGCGCGCGTCGCGCCAATAGCGCGCGCGTCCCCCCACCGTGGCCGGCCCTATCTATGCCCCTACGTTGTCTTTGTGATCGCGGGGGCAGTCCTATCCACAGCGGCAGGATCGGCAGGGCCAACAGCGCGGCCACGGCTATGTAGGCCGGACGGTACCCGCCGAGGCGCGCCAGAGCCAGACCGACCAGCACGGGCGCCAGGAACGCGCCGACGCCGAACAGGGCGTTGAGGATGTTGAGGACGCGCTCACTCCGCTCAGGGTACAGCAGGCTCGCCGTGGCGTTGACCCCGACGTTGATGATCCCACTGCCAAGCCCAGCCAGCGCGGCGGCTAGCGCGAGAGAGGGTAGTGAAGGCGCCAGGCCCTCACCGATGGCGCCCAGCGCCATGGCGAGCAGCCCAATGGGGAGCAACATGCGCGGCCCAGAGCGATCGAAGATGGGTCCGGCCAGCGCCGTCGCCGCCGACGCCAACAGGAAATTGGCGCCAAAGACGACGCCCAGGTTATCTTCGCGCACATGCAACCCGTGCGCGAGGGCGGGCACCGTAGGGCCGACGATAGCGGTGAGGCAGCCCGTCCCAAGTGAAACGAGCAAACAGAGCCCAAGCAGAACTGATCGCGGCAACGGGCCCTAGCGCTCCTTATCCCCTATTCGTCGTCGCCTATTCGTCGTCGGTCGTGTAGCTCTTACCGCAGGCCATGCAGCGCCATTGTGAGCCCATGGGAATGCTCTGCTTCATGCCGCCGTCGATCTTGATGCCGTAGTTGCGCTTGACCAGAGTGCGGTATGGCTTCCCGCAATGCGGGCACGGCGGCTTGTGGCTCTCTGGCTTGGCGGCGGGGGTAATAGCAGGCATTGGTCGGTCTCCCTCTAGGTGTGCGCCGAACGCGCGATGGATGAGTTGGATCTCTTGCTGGTAGTGTAGCCCAGAATGGCGCCCCTACAATAGCACTTTCGGTCTACAACAGAGCCGCTACGACACGGTAGCGGTGTTAGAAAGGTACGCCATAGCGCGTTTTATGGCAAGGCCGGCGCCAGCCAATGGGTGCGCCCCACGATGGTGATGGTGAGCGTCGTGGGCCTGGCCCTAAAGGACCATGGCAGGGCACGGACGTTAAAAGGTCTGCGCGCCGGCGACGCGGGTGGTCTGGCCGCACACCGGCCGGCCATGCTGACCCTTCAGGGTCCGTGCCCTGCCATGGTCCTTTAGGGCCAGGACACATCTCACAATCGTGGGGCGCACCCCCAGCCAATCCGCGCCTGAGTCGCGGATATCGACCGTCCGCAATTCGCCAGCCCAAGCGTACAGATCCTGGAAGATGTGGCGGTGAACGGCGCGGAGATGGGCGCGATCGAAGACCGCCTGTTGGAGCTTGCCTATCAATTCGGCGATACGCAGGGTGGTCAGATCAGCTTCGACGCGCGCCAATTCGGCAGCGTCGCGAATGTCAAGCTTGTTGACGAGGATATCCGTACCGGGATAAGTGTAGGGATCAATCACCGGCGCGCGATGCTGCCCCGTGACCATGGGCGCGATCACGGTGGTGGGCGATCAGATAGGCGCGCACTTGATCCGTTGTCAATTCGCCGGCGCTAACACGACTAAATAACTCTAGCGCGTGTAGACTTGGCTCCAGCCCTTCAAGCCGAACCGATGCGATCGCCTCCCGGAACTCGGGAGACAGGCTGTCGTCCAAGTCGTCCACCTCGGATGCGGCCGCTTTCTTGGAGGGGCGCGAGTTGAGCGTACTCATACCGATAGTATAGCAGCGCACGTATTGTCCGACAGCACAGACGCGCGAAGACGTCCAGAGCCGCCTGACACGCCGCGGGATCAATCCGCCACGGGGCGAGCGTGCCCGTCGGTGCGCTAGCGGGCGCCGGCATGAGCGAAGTTGCGCAGCGTTTCCGGGCGGACGATGTCCTCTACCTCGACGGGCGCGCCGGGCTCCATGCGGACGATCACCCTGACCTCCGGCGCGGCGCAGAGGACGTAGAGCGGCTCTAACCCTGCTAATCGCACCAGACCCAGATGGGATGGCGCGTTCAGCCCTTCGCGCTCAAGGATATGAAGCGCCGTGCGGACGCCCTCCTTTTCCTCTCGTGTCAGTTGGTCGTAGGCGATGACGACCCGGCCGGGGGGATGAGCGAACAGTGGCTCTTGCTCGTCCCCCTCGTCTTGCCGTAGATACTCCTGGTGAGCTTCCATGAGCGTCCCTCCCTTAACGCAATGTCGTGGTTTTGCTTTACTCCTTACAGCTTACAACACGCGGGGGGTCTACGACGCGCCAAACGCGCGCAGGAACAGCGCCGTGAAGCGGATCGCGGCGTAGTAGTTGGGCAGGTGGAACTTCTCGTTGGGCGCGTGCAGGTTGTCGTCGGGCAGGCCGAAGCCGGCCAGCACGCTCGGCGTCCCCGCCGCGCTCAGGAGGGTCTCTACGATGGGGATGGAGCCGCCCATGCGGATCAGCGCGGCCGGCGCGCTGAAGGTCTCCTCAAGGGCGTCCGCGGCGGCGCGCATGGCCGGCGTGCCGGCAGGCAGGCTTACCGGCGCGCCACAGCCAAGTTGGCGCACCGTGACCTCGACGCCTGGCGGGCATAACTCTTGGACGCGCCGCTCGAACAAGGCGAAGATCTCGGCGGGGTCTTGCGCCGGCACAAGGCGCATGCTCACCTTGGCCAGCCCATGCGCCGGGATCACGGTCTTGGACCCTTCACCCGTGAAGCCGCCGATGGCGCCGTTGACGTCGAGCGTCGGACGCGCCCAGGTACGCTCCAGCGGCCCATACTCCGTCTCGCCCGCCAGCGCCGCCGACCCAACCTCGTCGCGCAGGTAGGCCGCTTCGTCGAAGGGCAGCCGCGCCCACGCCGCGCGCTCCTCGTCCGATGGCGGCTCGACCATGTCGTAGAAGTTGGGGATGGTAATATGCCCCGTATAGGTGTCCTTGAGACCGGCCAGGATCGTGGCCAACCCGTTCAACGCGTTGGGCGCCGTCCCGCCGTAGAGGCCGGAGTGCAGGTCGTGAGACGAGCCGCGGACCTCGATCTCTGTGTAGACGAGCCCACGTAGCCCCGTGCAGAGGGCCGGGACGCCGCGCGCGAACATGGGCGAATCGGCGATGAGGGCGGCGTCGGCGCGTACGCGGCCGGGGTTGGCGCGCACGAAGCGCTCGATGTGCGCGCCGCTCACCTCCTCTTCGCCCTCGATCAACACCTTGAGGTTGACCGGCAAGGCGCCGTCGGCGCGCAGCACGGCCTCGACGCCCTTGAGCAGGGCAAACATCTGGCCCTTGTCGTCGGCGGCGCCGCGCGCGTAGAGGTCATCGCCGCGCACCGTCGGTTCGAAGGGCGGCGTCAGCCACAGGTCGAGTGGATCGGGCGGCTGCACGTCGTAGTGGCCGTAGAGCAGCAGCGTGGGCTGGCCGGGCGCGCGTAGCCACTCGCCATAGACGAGCGGGTGGCCGCCCTCGGGGTCGGTGATCACCGCGACTCCATCCAGTCCGATCGCGCGCAGGTCCGCCGCGACCCATTCAGCCGCGCGCGCCACATCGGCGCGGCGCTCCGAGAGCGCGCTCACGCTGGGAATACGCAGCAACTCCTTGAGCTGCTCCAAAAACCGATCCTGTTCCGCCGTGATATAGGCTAGCGCGTCCATGGCTCCTCCAACTTAGTAGTTAGTAATTAGCTCGACTGTTGTGATTTGCGATGGTAGGGGCGTGCTGTTACCCTCCAAGGGCAGAAACCGTGAGGAATGAAAGGAAAGGAAGACGCCCTGATGCAACTGCCCCTTGTCGCGCCGGCTCCGCTGGT
>JAABUV010003412.1_pt1 | contig 20267 bp, 33 predicted proteins | sample 5559971 | NCBI WGS metagenome assembly JAABUV01 (sample SAMN10711881, study PRJNA513362) | rock metagenome | isolation source: Antarctica rocks | place: Antarctica: Victoria Land, Knobhead nord | collected 2015-12-19
GGTGCCGGGCGGCTGGGGCCTGAGCGCGTCGGCGCGCGCGCGGCGGCGCAGGCGCGGTGTTCTTCCCGCTGGTGTTCATGGCGCTGACGTCGCTGACGACGGTCGACCTGCTGTGCAACGAGCGCGGTCTGGTTATCAAGGAGGTCCTGGGCGGCTACTACCGCCCCGTGTCCTACTACCTGAGCAAGGGTGCGCCGGCGACCCGCCGCCGCTGCCCCCGTGCACGCGCGCAGGCCCCGCGTGTCCTGCGACCCGAGCGTGCCATGGTCAATGACGGCTTGCGGGGGTTGCCTGTGCGGCTCTCCTTTCTGGCGCGGCAGCTGCTGTCCGTGCATGGCAGCTGCTGTGCAGTGGCATGTCCTAAAGCGTTGCTCAGCGCGAGGCAGGAGCGCAGCCGTGGCCGCAACTCGGCCCTGCCGGCTCGCCGCGCGGCGCTGACGGGGTGCGCCGGCCGCGCGCGCAGCCACGCTGGACGGCCTGCTGCTGCGCGTGATCCCCTCGCTGCTGTTCAGCATCCCGTTCTACCCCATGTCGGGCTTCCAGACGGCGCCGCAGCTTGTCGCCACCTTCTTCGGCGTGCTCGCGGTCTTCTCGGCGGCCGTGGGCGCGCTGTCGATGGCGGTGACGGTCATGTTCGGCAGCGCCGGGCGCGCGAGCCTGGTCATGAACCTGGTCGTGCTCGTCTCGCTGCTGTTCGCCGGGCTGCTGGTCAATGTGGGCGCGCTGGCGCCCTGGGTCGCCTGGGTGCCGTACCTCTCTACGGTCTACTACGGTTTCCAGGCGCTGGTCGTCAACGAGTTCACCGGCCTCAACCTGACCATCTCGGTGCGCCCCCGCGCCGCGCGGGCCGCCCGGGCCGCGCCGCCCTGCTGCGCGCCCGCGCCGCGGCGCGCTGCTGCGGCGCGGGCATGCTGCGGGCGTCTCTCGTGAGTCGTCAGTGATGCTGCGACCGACCGGGACGTGCTGCCCCGGGGCGAGGTCTAATTTGCGGGCGTGGGCTGGGCGGGGCGCTGCACGCGCAGCCTCACCAGGTGCTGCGACAACGGCGCCAAACGGGGGAGCGTGGGCAGCTGTGGCGTGTGGCGGGCTTTACCCTAACCCTGCTGACCCCGGCTGCCACCGCGCGCGCAGGCGGAGGGCGCGTCGCTGCCCATCAGCGGCGTCACCTTCCTGCACGCGCTGCGCGTGGAGACGAGCAACGTGCTGCGCAACGTGGCCGTGCTGGACGCGCTCTGGCTCGGCTTCTTCCTGCTCGGCATCGGGCTGCTGTACGCGACGCTGCCGCGCCCGCTCGTTGTGCACAAGCACAAGCTGGGCGCCGCGCGGCGCGCCGGCCCGAGCGCCCGGCCCGAGCCCGGCGCCGAGAGCAGCGAGGAGGACTTCTAGGGTTAGGGCGCACATCAGGGTCTCGGTCCTGGTTTGGGGTGCGGCGGGCGGGCGGTTCCCGCGCTCCCCGCTGTCAAGACTTGGTCGGTAGGGAGGCAGGGACTTGGTCGGCAGGGGTGCCCGGGGCGGCGGCCCTGGGTGGGGTTCTAGCTAATCTGCTCACGCGGCGCGCCCGCGCCGGTCCGCGGGGTCGCGGGCGCCGGGCGCGCCATTCTTTGCTGCCGCGGCGCGCGCGCGCCTGAGAGTCCCGCGCCCGGCAGCAGTGTGTGTACCGTGTCAGGGCTCGGTGTTTGGCGTTTGATTTAATTAAGGCGCTGCGTGGCAGCGCTAGTTATGGTTTGCCTGCGGGCGCTTGGCTCGGGCGGGTTCGTGACCGGTGGCTCGAGGTGTATGAAGGCTTGGCCTAAAGAAGCTCCTGCTGCCCCTGGCGCGTCAAGCACCAGCGCATGGGCACCTGTAACAGCAAAATACTGGCGCGCGTGCAGCATCGCTTGACACACGGCCGGACATATGTCGGAGCCAGTGTCCGGCATGGCATGATGTGGCCAGAGTTCACATGCCATGGTGGCGCACACAGCAGGCCTGCCCTAGGGTTCCCCACTGGGCCAAGTCCCCTGTTTGACGAAGCTCGGCCAATGTCACAGCAAGTTGAGTAGCCAAAGCATTGAGTCCGCTTCAGTTCACTTTAACACACCGTACAGGGATCACACCTGCAGCAACACTTCGGAGCTTGTGTGCATCCACACTTCGCACCTGTTAGCCCAGCTCGCAGCACAATGTCGAACACCGGTGTGCCCGGGCCTCCTTGTGCACCTGCCTGACAGCGCGATGCAGCAGCACTGGTCCACCCTGGGCAAATGCAATGTGCCTAAAAGCGGCGCACGGCTGCCTGCGATGCAGGCCTTCCGAACGAGAGCGAGCTCCGGCACCGGCAGGCGGTGCGAGCCTCATTTTTTCGAGCTTGATCCACGACTCAGCCGGCCGAGCGCTGCCGAGCGGGAGAGCATGTCAGCCGCAGCCCGCTGACTCAGATGCCGGCGCCTGCACCCAGAGCGGCAGGCTGCAAAGCGCAGTGATCAATTCATAGGGGATGTTAAGGACAGTGCTCACTGACGCATACGCTGACTGTCCAAGCAGATGGCCAAGCGCGCAACAGCATCATACTATATATACGCACTGTGGCGTGGCTGGACCGCTGGCGACTGCTGACCTTCTGCTGCCCTGCGCGCAGCCCCTCGGCGGCGCAGCCCTCGGCGACGGCTCCTCGCTGGTCAACCCGGCGGTGAAGCGCGTGGTTGCCGACCCTGCGGCCGTTGACCCGGCGCTGCACGCCAAGGCGCGATCACAGGGCTCTGAGCAGCACCAGGTTTGGCACAAGGACGGTTGCTTATGAGGTTATCCACCCCTGCAGGGCCACACCGTGTCGTCCACCATGCACACGCCGGCCGCGACGACGACGCACATGCCGGCCGCGACGACGATCCACATGCCGGCCGCGACGACGACGCACGTACCGGTCGCGACGACGACGACGCACACCACGCACGTCGCGCGTGGCATGCCTGGGCACCAGGTGCGGTGCTGGCGCGCGTGTCGCGCAACACGGGCAGCCGCAGCTGAGCGTGCCGCGGTATCCAGCGAGCATAGGGGTGCTGCGAGCTGTGACGACCTGTGTCTGGCACTCTGCAAAAACGGCATCACCACCACCGCACGTCTGCAGTGCGCGCCAACCGTGTTGACGGTGTGCAGCAAGCCTGACTAGGCGCGGAGTGCCCGTGTGCAGGCCACCACGGGCCTGACTACGGGCACCAGCGCCAACACCGGCGTCAACATCAACCCCACCACCAAGGAGCATGTCAAGGACGCGGCTAACACCGCCTACAACAAGGCGCGCGCTTGGTCCTCCCGCTGTGTGCAGGGCTCAGCGTCCATTCAAAGACAGGAACTGGTCAACAACACTTGGAACTGCTTGCAACGTCTCATGTATACTCGGATGCTTTATGGTTTTTTACTGCCATGTTTTGCTCTGCCATGTGTCTACTATTACGATTCATGGCGGTGAAAGCCATAAGGTGACCAAGCATACATGAAACTCTGCAATTAGTTGTGAGTGTTGCTGACAGGTTCCCGTCTTAGGACCCACAGCCTGAAGCACCAGCGGCACGTGACCACGCGGGCCGCCTCCTGTCGGCTGCCCTGACGCGCGGCGCTGGGCGCGCAGGCCGCGGAGACCGCCCAGGCCGCCAAGGAGTCGGAGACCTACAAGGTGCTCCAGCGCCAGGGTTAGGGCTTGCTGCTCGCGCATGTGCGTGTGACGTGCCTGTGCAGGAGATGCGCCTGCTTGTGCATGCGCTTGCATGCGCAGGTACTGTGCATGAGCTGCGTCATATGTGCGGGGTTCGTGATCGCTGCATGAAGGCACACCGCACTGACGCGCGCACGGGGCGCCGCGCAGACGGCGGAGATCGCTGCGCAGAAGGCGGCGCTCAAGGTGCAGGAGGCGGCCGGGCAGGCGTACGAGGTCGGCAAGCAGAAGGCTGGCGAGGCGTACATGACGACCGCTGAGTACCTGAAGGAGAAGGCGCGGGCCTGAAAACCCTGACATGCGGCCTGTGACGCATGAAGCCAGGCTGGAGCGTTCAAATTCTTTTTCGGGAAGCTTCAGCACGTGCGCCTGCCGTGTGCGTTCTGTCGAGCGCGGCGCGAGAGGGATGTGCTTGCTTCAGCGCCCGAATTGTCGTGCCTCAGAGAGTGGGCCTGGCTCCCAGCCGTGTCCGGGACCTCGCGCCTCACCCTGCCCTGCGCGGCGGGCAGGCGGCGGTCGCGTACGAGGCGAGCAAGGACCTGGCGGCGACCGCCGCGGCCAAGGCGACCAACACCGCCGCGGCCGCGTACGAGACCAGCAAGCAGTACGTTTCCGGCGCCGCCAATGTGGCCGCCGACAAGTCGGCGCAGGCCGCGCAGCAGGCGCGCACGCCCCCGGGGCGCGGCGCAGGGCGCGGCAGCGCGCGGCGCTTAGAGGGGGTTATCTGCCTGGCTGTCCCAGCGCATCGCTGTGTGCATGCCTGTAGGCTGGCAGATTGCGCATGCGGCGACCGCGCGTGTGCACATCACGCGTGCGCGCGCTCCATGGTGTGCTTCAGTGGTATGGTACAGGCCGCTGAGTGCGGAGCGCTCCCCTGCAGGCCAAGGTGGCGGCAGCGCAGGCCTACGACAGCGCCGCCAAGGGCGCGCAGCAGGCCGGCGAGTACACGCAGGCGCGCAGCCCAACCCTGCCCTACCGCAGCCCGCGCTAGAATGCCACGGCGGCTGCCTGCTCTGACTGGCACTGGCCGCGCCTGGCGTGTGTCGCCTGACGCTCTGCGGGCGCTGCAGGCCAAGGCAAGCCAGGCGTACGACAGCGCCGCGCAGGGCGCGCAGCAGGCCAAGGACTACACCACGGTGCGCAGCCGGCAGTTTACATATCTACCTGCTGGTGGCTGGAGGCGCCACACCTCACCCTCACACCCGCTCGCGCTGCAGGCCAAGGCGGGCCAGGCGTACGACAGTGCCGCGCAGGGCGCGCAGCAGGCCGGCGCCTACACGCAGGCGCGCAGCTCGCGCCATGCCCGGCCTGCTCCGCTTCAGCCCACATATTGTGCTGCGCTTGAACCGGCTGTCGCCCGCAGGCCAAGGCGGGCCAGGCATACGACGCTACTGCCCAGGGCGCGCAGCAGGCCAAGGACATCACGCAGGTGTGACGCAGCTTAGAACCCGTCATGTTATGGTGGACCATAAACCATGTCCATGTCTTTGCTCTAGTGGTGTCACACTGCGGGTCCGCGAACTTGCAGCGACAGCATATCGCTTGCAATCCGTTTACAGCGTTGTAGCAAACTGACGTGCGCCCTTGGCGCCTGCTGCCACCGCAGGCCAAGGCCGGCCAGGCGTACGACAGCGCCGCGCAGGGCGCGCAGCAGGCCAAGGACTACACGCAGGCGCGGCATCCTCCTCCATCAGCGACCTCGCGCTGCCGGCTGCCTAAATAGCATCTGTACGCTGACACCTCATTCCTGGCCGCCTGCAGGCCAAGGCAGGCCAGGCCTATGATGCCACCGCCCAGGGCGCGCAGCAGGCCAAGGATGCCACGCAGGCGCGCGCCGGCGCATGCGCCGTGGAGTGTCTGGGCGGCCTGTTGAGGATGCATGTGGACAGCCTGCGGCACAGGTGCAGGACGTGAAACGCGGCCGTCCGCGCAGGGCTCGACCGGCCAGGCGTACCACGCGACCGGCGCGCAGCCCACGGGCGTCAAGCAGACGACCGTGCACCAGACGACCACGCACCACATGGGCGGCGCGCAGGGCGCGCCGCTGGGCGGGCAGCACGCGGCCAAGGACTACAATGCGCAGGCGCGCCCAGCACCATAACAAAAGCAGTGTCGGACGACACCAGAGGAGGGGAACATCGCACAGTTGCTGCTGTAGGCCAGGACTTAAAAAAGACCAGCAAGTGCTTGCGCCGCACGTGGTGCTCGTATGAGCCAGGACTTGTAAGCAATCAAAAGAATTTGTTGCGCATATGCAGGTATGAGTTGGAGAGTTGGTTCTTAAACAGGCGTCGCATGGATCGCGCAGGTGCTGGACGCGCTCAAGGCCGGCGCGCAGCCGACGACGGTGGGCGCCGTGACGCAGCAGGCGCGCGCCGCTGTGCACATGCGCAGAGCGCGCCGAGCAGCAGGCGCACAGCATGCTGCTTCGCCATGTCTGTGGTTGGACCTACTGTGTCTGCGGACGTATGGTTGTGTAGCTACGAACGGAAGGTATAATAAAGAAGTGCGAGGGTTGCCCTACGAGCTACAGTGCGTAAGAGTGCATTGTGGGGCGCGGCGCGCAGCCGCACAGCTCGACCACGGCGTACCACTCCGCGCTGGGCGCCGGCGCAGGCGCCGGCGCCGGCTCTGGCTTCGACGCCAGCCTGGCGCCCGGCGTGACCGGCCAGGCCGCCGGCGGGGCGCCCTCGGCGCTGGGCGGCGCCAAGCTGGGCGGCGCCATGCCGGTCGCGGGGGGCGCGCCGGGGTCCATGGCGGGCCACACTTCTACCATGGGTGGCTCCGGCGTGCAGCTGCACGGCTCGCAGGCGCGCCCGTTGGCCCGCCTGCGCATGGGGCTGCCGCCACGGAGCTCCTGCAGCAGCAAAATGGCGTTGAGTAGCTCTCCACAGAGGACCGCTTGTTTGCCACATGCGTTGTCGAGATGCCATGGCTTGCAATTGCGTGCGGGGTCGTTGCCGCTTGCTGCATAGTTGCTGGATGCCTGCAGCCTTGCTGCATTTTGGTAGGTTGGTACGTTTTGGGTGGGGTGCATGCAAGCCACCAGCAAGCATACCTTGCGACACATGTGCGTAACAGATGTTGTGCGCGGGGTGCAGCTGCCGAAGCAGCAGTGAGCGCTGGTCATCTGGGATGCCTGCAGGGTTTCTAGCATGTTCATGAGGCGACACGGGCGCATGGCGCAACACTCGTGCAACTTTGCGATAATACAGCTATGATTGTTCCGAGCCTGTGCAAGGTCATACTGCAAGCAACTGCGCGGTTGCCGTTGCGTATCAAGCAAAGTGTCTGGGCCTGCGACTGCGCTAGCCCCTAGCCTGTGAGCAAGAACGTCGGTCAACCCTGCTGTTCCTTAAAGCCATGTCTTTAAAAATTGGTCGTGAATGCAGTCTTTGCGCACATGAGTGGGTGATGCACAAAGCACTCATGTGCGGGAGTTGCGCAAAAACCAGTCACAACACATCTGATATGCAGCGACCGAGGCATGCACCGTATTCCTCCACATAGGTCACAAAGGCTTGCAAGCCTTAGCAAGTGATCTCATGCATGTCAATACTTGTGGGCACCGCTACTTCCACTGTCAAGCCGAAGCAATCATGTGCAAAAAATCGTACACGTGCCCTCAGAAATCCAACTTCCTTTGATGATCAAGGCGTGCACAGGCCCAATAGTAACCAGGCTTTAGCGCGCACTTACCAGACTTCTGCAGCTCACTGAAGCTTGCGAACTTGCAGGTCGTCGGCCAGGTCCTGTGGTCAGCAGGCGCACCTCAGAGTCCGGCGCGTGCTAATAGAAGAGTGACCAAGTCACAGTGACTTTATGTAGTAAAGTCAAAGAGATTGAATCGCATGCACAATGCAGCCCCCCCGTCCCCACCTTCTGCGAGGGGGCAAACTTGGGGGCAATTCCAAGGCGTTCGGAACTCAGTGTGGCGGCAACGTGTGCGCGCCAGACAGATCGCTTGCTCTGCGACTCGGTGCATGCTAGCTGCATTGCTGTTTGCTCACCGCGGATCTTGCTTGTTCAGGCTTCCTACGCAGCGGCAGCGCACCATGTCGGGGCTGGTGCAGTGCCTGCTGGGCATGGGCAACCCCCTGCTGGATGTTATGTCCAACGTGGACCAGGCCTTCCTAGACAAATACAAGGTAACCTGCAATCAAGAGGCGTAGCGTCGCGCCGCGGTGCTTGAAGCAGTGCATGCGCTGTTCTTGGAGCGAAGTGGCTTGATTAGCACCATAGCGCTTTGTTTCCTGTGACATATGACTCTCTATGTTGGCGCACTGGTTGATCGGCGGCAGATCTCTGCTATGAGCCAACATGCACCTGATGTGTGTGCAATTGGGCTGGCCGCAGCTCAAGCTGGCCAACCAGATCCTGGCTGAGGACCAGCACCAGCCCATGTACAAGGCACGCACCTATACCCAGCTCCTCCTGTGCGGGTGATCGTGTACGAGGTGTGCGGGCTGCGGCAAAGCGGGTGTACACGCGGCCGCCGCGCTGCAGCTTGCAGGCCTGCCAAAGTGAGCACCTGGCTGGCATATGGTGTGAATGCTTCTTCTGGCGTCTGTGCGGCAGGAGCTGGCAGCAAAGCCCGATGTGCAGTACGTGGCGGGCGGCGCGACGCAGAACTCCATCCGCATCGCGCAGTGGCTGCTGCAGGTGCCCGGCGCGACGTCCTACTTTGGCGCGGTCGGCGATGACGACTTTGGCCACAAGCTGCGCGAGACGGCCTCGCAGGGCGGCGTCAATGTGCGTCTCGCGCCCTTTACGCCGCTGCATGTTTGTGTAGTTCACAAAGTTCGTAGTCTAGAGACATGCTCGTCCCGCAGCAAGCTGGAGTCCCAAGTGTGTCCCCCAGCTGTGCACAGCGTCACTTGAAGCGCTGGGCTGTCACTGGTCTCCACTGTGCACTACATATGCCCAGCCATGCACTGCTTGATGCATGGCGCACCCAGCCACTCACGAGATGCTGTGCCGCAAAGCCACTGTGCAGTGCCCTGCAACACAGAGCCTGAGAGCAAACCATAGAGGGCGGACAGGTAGCAGCCGTGCCAGGCTGAACCGGCGGTCAAATGTGCGCACGCAGGTGCAATACATGGTGGACAAGGAGACGCCGACGGGCACGTGCGCGACCTGCATCATGGACGGCGAGCGCTCGCTGGTCGCCAACCTGGCCGCTGCCAACAACTACAAGGTGCGCCAAGATAGGGTAGGGTAGAGCTGCCCTGGATAGGGTAGGGAGCGCTGCCGGGCACCTGGCGCGGGCAGCGCTTGCGGCAGGCGCAGCACACGGTTGCGGGGCGCCCCGCGGGCGCCGACAATGCTATGCTTCGCCGCCGGACCGGGCTGCGCGGGCGCGCCTGCTCGCGCAGCGCAGGCGGCCCCTGCCGCCGCGCAGCGGGCGCCCGCTCGCTGGAGCAGCTGCCTGACCAGCATGATCGCAACTGTCATGCATGGACACCGGCGTCTCAGCTTGCGCCGCGCCCGCGCCGTCTGCGGCGCTGAGCGCGCCGTCTGCACGTTGCCGGATTGACAGTCGTCACGTCTACAGGGAGGCAGTGGTTGCCCCGCCATCTAAATCCTGAAAGGGAGGGCCACAATCTCGCTCTCATCAAGGCGGCTCTTTCCTTGCAGGTGGACCACGTGAAGCGGCCAGAGAACTGGCGGCTGGTCGAGGCGGCGCGGGTGGTGTACTCGGCCGGCTTCTTCATCACCGTCTCGCCCGAGTCCATCCTGCTGGTCGGCAAGCACTGCGCCGAGCACAGCAAGATCTACTGCATGAACCTGTCGGCGCCCTTCATCTCCGAGGCGCGCGCCGCGGCAATGAGTCCCGCTGCTGCGCTGTCTCGGGGGCCTGGGCAAGCTGCCGCGGCTCCCTTCGCATCCTCTGCACATGCTCAAGGAGCGGATACTGCTGAATGGGGATTCCCAAGCAGTGCCCAGTCCGGTCCGGAGCTATAGCTCCGCCAGAAAACCACCTGTGCTGTGCTACAGACTGCGCTGCGCGAGCGACGGCCACGCCTCGCTCGCACGCTGAAGTACGCCGGTGCTGCCGCTTTGAAAACAGACTTAGGGTAGAACGGAGACAGGGCTAATGCCGCCTGCATGCGGCGACGCAGGTGCCGCCCTTCAAGAAGACGCTGCTGGACGCGATGCCCTACATCGACTTCCTGTTCGGCAACGAGACCGAGGCGCGCGCGTTTGCCGCGTCGGAGGGCTGGGACACCCAGGACGTGGCGGAGATCGCGCTCAAGGTGCTCGCTGGCCCGCCTCAGGCCCAGCTGGCAAAGTCTGCTGGTGCAGGCGTTGCTGTCCAAGCTTGGCCTTTTGCGTCATAATGTTGTCCCATGACGCAGGGTTTCGTCACGACAGGCAGCGCCTGTGCTGCAGTGCCTTCTGTCACTTGCATGCAGCACCAGGAAACTGTGGCGGCAGCCTGCTGCACTCTTGCATGCCTAGTTACTATTGAGGTGCTATGCATCAAGTAGCATGCTGCGAAGCCATGCGTGGGGCTGCACCCGCATGAAAAACCGCGGTTGGCTGACATACGGATGCGACTCAGTCAGGGCCGCATCTGTCTCAGGACAGCACAGCATGTGTTGTTAGATTGAGTGCCACATGCGCCGCGCCTGTGCAGAGCTGTGCGTCAACCTTGGCGCCGCGCGCGCGGCAGATCGCCCGCTTCCCGAAGGAGAACGGCAGCCGCGCACGGACGGCGGTCATCACGCAGGGCAAGGACCCCACTGTGATCGCCACCAATGGCAAGGTGGCGGCCCGCGCTCTCACGCGCTGCTCCAGAACATGCGCTGCTTCAGGAGGCATGTCATGGGCTGTTAGGCGCGGTCAGAGCCATGTTACAGCCAGGAATGCACAATCAGAGCGGCTGCAACACTTACAGCCAGGAATGACTGCTGGGCGACCAGTTCCTAGTCTGGTCAGGCCCATCCTGACAACGTGCGTCGCTAACCCTCTCATGGCAACCTGACACATGGAGTTCGCCACGCCTGAGTGCGCCTCAGGCTCAGTACATACGCGCATGCACAGCGGCACCTTCTGGCGCAAGCCGAGCCAGCGCGGACAGAGACACCAGTGTCCTCGCGCCCGGCCCGCTTCCGCGCCACCGAGACGACGCCGCCCCGCGCCCCGCCCTAACCCTACCCTAACCCGCGGCGCGCAGGTGCTGCAGTTCCCGGTGATCGCGCTGCCCAAGGAGAAGCTGGTGGACACGAACGGCGCAGGCGACGCGTTCGTGGGCGGCTTCCTGTCGCAGCTGGTCGCCGGCAAGGACCTGGCCGAGTGCTGCCGCGCGGGCAACTTCGCGGCGCACCTGGTCATCCAGCGCTCGGGCGTCACGCTGCCGGACAAGCCAGACGGCTTTGCGTGGGCCTAGAGCGCATTAAGGTCCTGCCCGCGTCATCGTTCTGGTCTCGAGGGAGACATGCCGCCGGCCAGGCCGGGCGCCTGTGCGTGGGTTTAGGGCGCGCCGGGGTCTGGGAGCGCTTGTGACCGGAGTCCAGCGCATTTGCAGGGCAGGGTGCAAACGACACGGCAGTCCATGGCCGTGCACAGGGTGATGGTTCCACCATTTGCAGGGGTCTGTGCGAACAGTCTCTGGCGGGGCCACGGCGTCGCCCTTGTGGGGTCGCGAGTTGCTTGGCTGGCTGTGCCACAGCGGGCACATGAACGGGCTTGGGTGTGCGTGATACATTGTCAGGCACTGCAAAAACTGCCGGGGCTGCATTGAAAATTGTTCGGTGCACCGGAAGCTGCTGAGGTAAGGGTTAGCAGCGCATTCTTTGGCCGATGGGTTGCCTTGCACTGGCTGCCTTCACTCATTACTGGCACTCAGGGCCAAAGCAAACGCTGGCTTGTCCTCAACGCACCCCGTGATGCGCACACCCTGTGATGCGCACTCTGGCTGTGGTGGTGGTAAGAACATCATCACCCTCGCAAACAGCGCTTGAGCACGCAGGCGCTCCACACTCCTGACAACAAGTCCTTTCATGCAACATCAGTTCATGCAAAGCAGGCGCGTCTTGTTACAACGAGCCGGTGCCCTCTGTACCCAGGCACGCTCTTACGCCCCAGGCTCGCATGTGCTTGGTTTCTTTCAAAATGTCCAAGTCCATGACCACTGTCTGGTCTTCATCGCAAGACACGCGCAGATTTGTGCTTCCACCCTGGTACACAGGGGCCGCGTGCAGGCGCCCCGGCGGCGCTCAGGTGTACTGCGGCGCCAGGCGGCCCTCGCGCACGATGTAGTTGTCCACCTCGAATGGGCGCCCGTCCAGCCAGGCCTCCAGCATCTCGCACGTCATGCCCGCAAAGCGCTTCTGCGCGCGGCGGCACGCAGCGGGGTCATGTGACTGTATGTATGGGGGACGCTCGCTGGTAGCATGCTGCCCGGGTCGGCTCGTGTGCGTCCCGCCGCGCTCGCTGTGCGAGTCCGCCATGCTAGGCTGCACATGCCCGCCGCAGTCTGGTTAACAAACAAGCTAATCTCAGAAACTGCAAGCTGCACCAGCCATACTGCATGCACAACAGTATGGCTGGTGCAGCTTGCAGCTACGTCTAAGGTTAGCTTGTTTAAACACCACACTGCGGCGGGCAGCTCGTTTAAACACCACACCAGGCCTCATGCGCAGCCCAGCATGGCGGACTCGCACAGCGTGCGCGGCGGGACGCAGGCGCGGGGACGGCGCATGCGCCAGCAACTCAACCCAACTTGGCTCCTGCATGGTGTGAGGCTGGGAGCCTGGAGATGGAGCCAGGCCTAGCAGAGACGCTCCCAGGCATGCGTCCGTGCAGTCTCACTGCGCTGGGTGCCAGAGCGCTTGACGCCCACGACATGCGGTCTGGCTCTGAGCAGCAAAGGCGGCCGCAACGTGCGTGAGCATCAATCGGGGTTAGGGTCAAGGTGGGGAGCAGACTCGCCTGAGCATCGATCGTGCACCCGCTGAAGTGCGGCGTCATGGCGTGGCGGGGCATGTGGCGCCAGGGGTGGTCCCTGCATGCGGCGCCCTTCCTTCATGGGCGCGGCAGCCAGGCGGCCATGAGCCTGCCAGCGCCCGCATGCGGGGCAGCGTGTGCATGTGGCGAAGCGCGGCATGGGTGGTTCCCTAGCGCGTGCCCACTTGCATCCAGCACTGGTGGAGGCAGTGGCGGTGTCATGAGATGTCAGAAGTGCGGGCGCTGGCTGCGCTGGGAGCACTAGCGCGGCCTGCGTCAGGGAGCGCGGCACAAGCACCACTCCAGGCGCCCCACGTGCTGCCGGCTGCACAGCAGGACTGGATGCAGAAAGAGGGCCACCCGCACTTGGGCGCGGGCTGCTGCGGCCACACGTCCCCCGAGTACCCTGCGGGGCCGCGCCAACCAGCTTCGTGAGCGGAGTCGCTCTGCGCTTTGCGTGACCCCCTGACCCACGGAGCTACAAACACAGGCGGTGGCCAGACAGCGCCTTGCTGCAAAGCATTTTACAGCAGCAGCAGACCAGTGCCGATGCTGTGCTGCGCATGCACGGGCGCAGCGCAGGGCCGCGCACCGCCGAGCTGGCCCGGTTCCAGCGCGCGTGCGACTGCGCCCGCGTCGCAGATCGCCCCGCGCGCATTGTTCACCAGGTAGGCGCCTGCCGCGCGGCCGGCCGGCGTCACCTGCCCCGCCTCCGTGCCGTGCGACTGCCTCCTGCTGGAGATGTGCAGGCGAGGTGCTCCAGCGCGCCCGCATGACCGGCGCAGGCTTGCAAGGAGCTGGCAAGCACTTAGACAGCAGTAGCCCGTGCAGTGCACAGACGGCAGTGTGCGGACCGCACCCTTCTTCATCTTGGCAATCAGGTCGTCATTGAACATGCCCTGCACGCGTACTTTTCAGGACACTGGCTGCCGCTCAGCAGGAGCCTTTGCCGGCACAGGCATGCCTGCGCGTAGCAATGAGGCATGCTGGGGCCAGGGCCCTTCGCGCACCGCGTCTTATTGGTCAGCGGCACCTGCGCAGACGGCGCACCTCAACACTTCCGCCATGCCCATCTTACGCCCATGTCGGAGCTCCAACGGTGGTGTATAGTACGATAGATTTTTGGAAAGCTGAGCCCCGGGCGGCAGCGTGGCGCCGCACGGCATCTTGCCGAGAAGCTCGAGGCGCATGCTACAACGCATGTGATCGTGGTGGACTACCGCGGCGCACATTGATGGTGACAATGTCGCAGCGGCTGACCATGGCCTCCAGGTCCTGCATCCACGCCACGCCCATGGCGTCGATCTCCGGCTTCTGGTGCCGGTCGTAGTAGGCCAGCTTCACGCCAAAGCTCTGCGCGGCGGCAGGTGGCCGCTCCCCAATTTCGCGCTGATGCGCAGACTTTTGGCGTGGAACTATATTACTACAGTGGGCACACGCTGACGCAGGGCAGCAGGACTGACCGGCGGCGCCTGCAGCCGTCCGCTGAGGTGTGCACACCTCAGTGCCCGCTCGTGGCCGCGCCTAGGTTTGCAAGAAAGGCGCTGCCGCGGCAGCAGGCCCTGCCAGCATGCCTGTCTGTTCTAGCAGGCGCCCTTCGCATCACTGAATGACAGGGGACATGGGGACGCACTTTCAGGCGGCGGAGCACTGCTCTCGCAATGCGGCCCCCACCGACGCTGCAGACGGTCTTGTTTGCAATATCATATGCGTGGGAGGCCACCGAAGCCACGTCCCACTCGCCGCTCACCACCTGCACAGCACAACGCGCGCAGGGCGCGTCTGATTCCCGGCCATCACTGTGCCAAGCAGGCATAACACTGTGGACCACAGCCCCTGACATGCACCTAGTTAGGAGCCTCATTTACTTGAAGCTCCTAACGCGCGTGCGGTGAGGCAGGCAGCTGTGTGTGCAACACGCCACTTACTACATGGACAGGCACGCTTGCAGTGAGAGCAGGCGGCATGGTCGCGCGCGCGCTGCACACGAGCGCGGCTGCAGCGGCAGCGCGCGCCTGCTGGTACCCCTCGACAAAATTGCGAATGAGGATTAGGCAGCGCATGGCCTCGTCCTCCGCCACGCTCTCCACGTTGCTGCCTGCGCCGCGCGCGACTTGGGCGGCCTGCGACACACTGCAGGACTGCGACTGCATGCGAGACGCTGGCTGGCTCGACGTGACTGCCTGCGCGCGACGGACCGTGCGCGCCACTGGCGGGCTGTCCCACTGTGCAGGAGTGCGACTGCATGCAGGGCGCTGGCTGGTCTGCTGCGAGTGCTGCCTGCATGCTGCAGGGCTCCATGCGAGGGCAACGACCGCGCACCGGTGCACTCGGCCACCGTCAGGCCGGCGGCTGCGGCGGCCTCCAGGTCGATGTGGTCCGACCTGAGCGGCCGGCCTCACAGCCCATGGTGAGTGCTAGGGTGGCAGGCTGGCAGCGCTGCACAGCTCATCACAAATGATCCGTAACGTGCATACATGCATGTCCTCTCTGCGATGATGCGAGAACAACTGCCATACAAGAACAGTCGCACTGCAAATACAATTGCCATGTGGGAACAATTGCCATTGTGTCATCAGCAAGTGCCTGTTTCCGGCCGTGTGCATGTACTTTTACGTACCCATGCTTTTCACAGCCTAATACTGATCCGCTGTTCCATGCAGGGATGGGAGCCATCCTGCCGCCTCTGCAGGCACTGCCCGACCAGGCCGTGCTTGCTCGGCTGCAGGGTCGGCGCGCACCCGACGCCCGCGACCAGGATGAGGCGCAGCTTCTTGGCCGCCGCCAGGCGCTCGCGCGTCATGTACGCCTGCCCAGCCGGCCACTCTTGCATTTATTTAATTATCTATAATTTACTCTATTTCGTAACGTATGGCATGTGTCACAGCACCAGCTGAAACTGCTCGCTCTGATTGTCATGGATTAAAAATCCATGACAAAATCCATGACAAAAAGGCAGGCTGCAGATACACAACAGGCGGCAGTACCGGCGGCGCGCACCGGGTGGAACGGGGTGGTGATGAGGATGTCGATGCTCGGCAGCAGCTTGTCCAGGTCTGCACGCGCAGCGCGGCGTGAGCGCAGCCTCACAGGCGGCATGGGAGCGCTTGGCAAGGGAGGAGAGGCTGAGAGCTGCCGGCACACATGCAGCGCACCCGAGTCCGGGCCGTCCTTGAGGTCGGTGGTGAAGAAGTCGCAGCCGCGGCGCTCCAGGGCGCCGCGCAGTCCGAGGCCATTCTGCGGGTGCGGCTGCAGGCACTTGACGCGACAGGACGAGCGGCACACATGCAGGGCGCACAGAGGCGGAGCAGGGCCGCGCGCCTCGACGCAGTTCAGGAAGTTAGGGTTTTGCGCGGCCTTGCCTCCCCTGCGGCGCTCGAGGCTTGCTGCTCAGCGTGCTCAACCAGCGCGAGTCTGACAGTCCAGCAGTGCACAGGGCAAACCTTGGCAGCACAGCGAGCACTCTCTGCGCTCCACCAACTGTCATCGAGCTCTCTTCACTGACTGCCACAAGCTCAGTCCCGCTGCGCGCGCGCTTATGTCATGGCCTGCTTCCGTGAAAAGACCTGGTTTTGTCAGCTTTGGAACAGAGTCAAAGCCACGCGGCAAGGCTTCATGGACAAGGCACACAGATACTTTCATGAGGTATGTGGAACAACTTCGCTCGAAAACTGTGCACCAGGTCACCAGGTCAGGTACCTCCTGGCAAAGGCTGGTCGAGGGATGGATTCCTGAACGCCCTCCTCATCCACAAACTTCCACTGCTTCTTGGCACACAAGACTTTCTCCACTTGAAGGTGCTACATGCTCTGGCAACCTAGCCCTACATACATGTAGGGCCTATGCTATGTGTACCTATGTGTGCATTCTGTGAAAGCAGGTGGCAAGGTAACGAGCGAGTATTTTGAGTTGCTGCTAGTCATGTCGTTTGACGTTTCGGGCAGGTCAAGGCCTGCATATGCGTAACGCACTTGTTAAATGCGAGTCACATATGGACAGCTCCCATCATGCCTACCATGTCACTCTCTGCCACATCAAAGCTAGCGACCCACAAACGCGGCCATGCGAGACAGGACATGACCGCTCTGTACGCTCACCTGCCTACATTGCTCTCCCGGCTCCCGTCAAACACTCGACACTCGACAGCCTGCACTGCGCAGCTGCTGCAGACGGGGCCGCTGGTCATGCCTCGGCCGCCTCGCCGGCAGCACTGTCTCCTGTGCCGTCCGTCTCTGCAGGAACCACTGCAGCACCAGGGTGCGACGCCGGCAGCTCGTCAGCGGCGGCCTCTGCTGCTGAGCCGTCCTCCGTCGCGCCCCGCGGCGCGTCGGCAGCCTCGCCGCTGGCGGGCAACTGGAGCGCGGTCACGCAGAACCTGCGCGTGTTGCCCGTGTGAGCATGCCATCCGCGCCGGCAGGCTTCATTTGTATTTAAGCAAAGGTCAAGGAGCGCCAAAGGATGACGGATTGGTGCAAGACTGCGCACTAGAAGCAGAACGAGCATGGCAAGTGCGCCGCTGGCTCCCTGCTTCAGGCCTGACTCGCCTCCCAACACGCCCGCATCCGCTCACGGTGCGGGCACACAGCCACAACGCAAGCAGTGCCTACAGTGACACACCAGCGGCGCTCCTCGTCTCTCACAGAAGCAGGGCCCCTCTACCGATGAGTCCATGCGCTCGCCTTGGGCCTGGAAGACAGAGGACTACTGACACGCAGCGGCGTGATCCGCACACACCGCTCGGCCAGGTCTGGTCGTAGGGTGTATCGTAGGGTGTATCATAGGGTGTGTCATAGGGTGTCAGGGGAGCGCACTTCTTCCACAGGCCCCGCGACGCGGACACGATGAACGCGAGCGGCACCGGCTCGCGCGACGGCTTCAGCAGCGCCGGCCGGTGCCACGGTCGCGCGCACAGCGCGCGCGCGTTGGGCGGCGGCGGGCCCTGCAGCGCCGCGCCAGCCGGCCGCTCCGGCGCGGCCGGCACGGCCGGCTGCGAGGGCAGCTCCACGTCGCGCCCGGCCGCCTTCACGGCGGCCACGCGCAGCTGCAGGCGCTGGTGGTCTGCGACCAGCAGCGACGGCAACGCCACCACGTCCTACACGCGCGCACCCCCTGTCTCATCGGTCTGCACGGTGCAAACATGCGGCCCCAACCTGACAGTCATGCTGTAGGCATGCGAATCTTGGCGTGACACAGCGGAACGAAACACAACCAGTGCGGAAAGCCTTGGCGCTCGACCGGCGCCCGGGGTTCCCGTGGCGTGGCGCGGCGGCGCGCGCGCGGGGGGCGCAGCGCGCGCGCGCCTGCATGCTGCCGCCCAGCGTCTGGCGCACGAGGTCCAGGTTGTGCTGCAGCGCGCGCGGGCTGCGCCCGAGCGCGCCCGGCGCGACGGCCACCACGCGGCCCAGGTCGGCGCCCACGAGGCCCGAGCCGACCAGCAGGGCCACGTTGGTGCGCAGCTCCTTGTTCAGCGGCAGCCTCAGCAGCTTGGGGCACCTGGCGCGGCGCGGCCGCGTCAACCTACAAGTGTACGTGGCGCCGCGCGCGCCGGCTGCTGGGAGGGTATGCAAAGCCTCGGCACTGGACCCCACGCAGCAGCAGCAGCCAGCAGGCACTACAGCGGCCTGCTGCAGGGCTCCGACGCACAGCACGGCCGCAGGCACTGCAGCGTCCTTGCTCTAGCTCGGTGCCAGCCGCCCGAGCCGAGCGCAGGCTGTCTAACGCATCAGCAGGCACCGCGATGCGCGCCGGGGCGCCCAGAGCGCGTGCGCGGGGCGCCGCTCGGTCTGCCGCTGGCAGGGCCCGGCTTGCCCAGGTCCGCACACTGGCCTTCAGCCGCCCTTCAGCAGTCAGCAGTGGGGGTCTAAGATATAGGGTTAGGGTAGGGTGAGGAGGCGTGCGGCGCGCACGCGCGCAGGATGCCGCTGAGGTCGTCGTCGGCCAGGCCCAGCGAGCGCAGGTACTCGTAGGTGGGCAGCAGCTCGGTGTTGACGTCGCGCAGCAGCAGCGCCGGCACTTGGTACACGGCCAGCCCGATCTGCAGCGCCGACGGGTAGGGTTAGGGTAGTCTCATTCTATACCGCAGGGAAGCTTGCATGGTTGCCAGGTGATGCATCACGCCGCGGCTGAGGCTGCGCGCACACCTGCCACTTTACGCCGCCCAACTATGATACAGGGCCCCTGTGGACGCTCACAGCCGCGCTGCCGCTTACCTCCCGCGCTTCTGCGGCGCTGGGCGCGCCGCCCCCCACCCTTGCCCCAGACCTGGGCCAGGCGCAGGCGCGACAACACATTCTACCTCCGTTTGTGCAGATATGCGGCCGTGCGGCCGCAGGCAGTACACGCGCGCCAGCATGACATATAGGGTAGGGTATAGGGTTGGGATCAAACGCGCCTGGTGCGAGTCGAGGCCCGCGAAGAGCAGGAAGTCGCGCACGGGCTGCAGCTGGCCGGCCACGTCCGCGGCCAGCAGGTGCGCGCAGCGCCGCAGCAGCCCCGCGACGGCTTTGGCGCGCGTCACGTCGACCGCGAGCCAGTCCAGCACGGCGGTCACCTGCGCCGCGGCGCGCCCCAGGCTCGGCGGGGCCTGGGGCAGGCTTTCCCAGCGGCGCGCGTCGCGCCGGCGGGCCCCCGATTGCCACGATCGCGGTAACCACATAGCACAGCAGGCTCAGCACGAACAGAGGCAGCTGGGAAATCGGAACACCAAAGTGACACTAGGAAAGCAGGCGCGGGGCTGCGACGCGCATGCCGCAGCGCCCAGTGTTCCAGGCTGCGTTCAGCATCAGCCCACCCCGACCCTAATTACAAGCAGGCTGTGCTCGAGCACAATGCGCGGGCCGCCTCTGACCAGCTCACCAGGCCAGCGCCAGGCTGCGGAGCACCGACAGACCAGCCGCGCCGGGTGGCGCGGGGCGCGCCTGCTCGGCGCTGGGCAGCGGCTTGCGCGCGTGCTGCGCGCTGCGCGACAGGCCGTCCTGCAGCTCGTACGCCGTGCGCAGCAGCGTGTCCACCTGCGCACGCCGTGGAGTCTATCATCACCCCTAACCCTAATCCTTAACCTACCCTTCCTCTCTGCCAAGCATTGATGATGATATCGCACATAATCAGATGCGCGCCCCCTCTCGCTCTTTATGCCACGCATCAGCGACGCCGCACTCATGCTGTACGTGCGCGGCAGCGTGGCTACATTTGGGCGCGTCATGCCCCTCTGCTCGTTGCTGAGCAGCAGCAGCGTCCGAGATGAGGTGGCGGAATGGCAGCAGAGACACATGGAGCACGCAGTGGGTCAATATCACATATATTATTACAACTTGTGAGCCACGCCCAGCCGATGCACATGCACACCGCGGTGGGCCCCACGAGCAAGGCCCAGCAAAACGAGGAGGGGCAGTGCAGCAAAGCGCACGCCCAGCCCCGCAGCCCTCGACAGCAGCTCTGCCCGGGCACGGGGGCACGCGCCGCGGCCCGTCGCGGCAGGCACGCCGGAACGGGCCCGGAGCGCCGGCGGGGCGCGCCTGCGCGTCCGTCAGCGGCAGCCGCGCCTGCAGCGCGGCCTTCACGGCGCCCAGCTCGGCCTGGTCGGGCGCCGCGACGGGCGCCTGCGCCGCCGCGACCACCGCGCCGC
>JAABUV010003413.1_pt1 | contig 20267 bp, 20 predicted proteins | sample 5559971 | NCBI WGS metagenome assembly JAABUV01 (sample SAMN10711881, study PRJNA513362) | rock metagenome | isolation source: Antarctica rocks | place: Antarctica: Victoria Land, Knobhead nord | collected 2015-12-19
CCTTCACCGACGACCACTACCCCAACAACGACGACGCCGACATCGACCCGAGCTACAAGACCATCCATTTCGATGCGGGCGTGCAGCACCTGGACGGCGAGACCGCGCTCGAATTCGCCCGCTCGCGCTACGCCCCCGAGGACGGCAGCGACTTCGGTCGGGCGCGGCGCCAGCAGCTCCTCATCGCCGCCGCGGCGCGGCAGCTCGCCACCCCGACCGGCGTGGCGCGGGCGTTCGGCGTGCTCGGCGCGCTGGAGGGGCACCTGCACACGGGACTCTCGGCGGGGGAGGCCCGCGACCTCGCGGGGTGGGCGCAGGAGCAGGCGGCCGCCGGGGTGCGCCCGCGCTTCGGCACCGCGGCGCTGGACACCGCCGCGCTCCTGGTGGCGGCCACGTCGGACCGCGGGCAATACATCCTGCTGCCGGTCGCCGGGCAGGGCAACTACGGTGCGATCCGCGCCTACGTCCAGCAGCAACTCGCCTTTGCCGCGACGACACCCGGAGCGCCCACCATCCCCTGGCAGCGTCGGCGGTCCCAGCGAGAACGTCGTCCCTCTGGCGCGCAATGTGTCCGCCTCGGACCACCATGAACCCGAACGCGGGCAGGGCCGCGCGCCCATCGTCCGGCGCGGCCCGCGCGGCGACCGGCTACGGCGAGACGGCCAACACCGGGTCGCCAGCGGAGCATAGCGCGGCGACGACACAAGACGCCGCGACCCCGGGCCGTCGGCGCGCGTGCGAGCCGCACCTGCGCATCGCGCATATACTCTCGGTGGACAGTCGCGTGCTTTTCGATGTGTCGGCCCCGGTGGCTGCCCGGCGCGGTGCGGATGAAGCCGTGCCACTCCGTGAATGCCGCCGCTGCGACGGGCCGAGGAACACCACCCGGGTGTGGCGACCCGCCGAGCACCGGCGACATTGCACGGCGGGTTGCTCCGCCGCTGTGCTCCTCATCATGCTTCGCGCGGGGAGGCGGGTTGTGCAAGGTGTGTCTGGGGGAAGGCTGCGCGGCGTCGGGCGGCGCACCGGTATCGCGGTAGCGCTCGCGTTCCTTGTCCTGGTGCTCGCGACGGCCTGCGGGGGGAGCGCGACGCCCGCCGCGCCGCGCCAACTCCCGGCCACCCCGGCACCACATCCCCTGCCGGACACCGCCACGGCACCGCTGGACGCGACGACGTGCCCGACTGCTTACCCGATCAAGGGCTACCGGAACAAACGCGGCGTGCCGCTGTATCGGACACTGCGGACGCGCGACTACGAGAAGGTGACGCCGGAGGCCTGCTTCGCGACCGAACCGGCAGCCCGCGCGGCCGGCTACCGCCGCGCCGAAGGTCCGTAATCCGGCCGCCAGCAGCGCTCGTCGTCCCCATGGCCGGAGGATGGGCGCAAGCATCGATCAGCCGTCGGATCACCACAGCGAAAAAGCCGAGGAACACGACCATGCCGCATCGCGCGAGGCAGGCGACGTATGGGCCAACCCCACATGACGCAGGCCGCGATGGTGGCGTTTCGTGAGCGCCGTCGCGCCGCGACGTATCGGCGCGCGCCGTTGACACCTTGTTGAGCCGAACTGCGGTATGCTCGGGCGGTGACGCCGCGCGGCCTTGCGTCAACGGCGGGGTGCCCCGCCGGGGGCGCGGCTCGCTGCGACATGGCGTACATCGCGACACGGAGGGTTGCCGGTATGACACAGACGCGCTGGCTCGCGGTGCTCGCGATCGTGGGTGGGGTGGTGATCCTGCTGCTGGCAGTCTACGCCCATCCGCTGGGGCTGAGCGCGCTGCCGACCTTCGGGTGGAAGAAGCTCCTCGCCAGCCTCCTCGGGGGCGTCGCGATCGTGGCCGGGCTCCTGCTCCTGCGGGCACCGGTGGTCGACGAGGAGGAGTTCGACGAGGAGGGCGAGGAGGTGGCCCCGCCACCCGCCCACGGGATCGGGGACGAGGCGCGATGAGGCGCAGGATCCCGGAGGAGCTGCAGCGCCACCTCGGCGAGGAGTTCCCGCTCGCGCTCGCCGTCAGCGTCGTCGCGGCCATCGGTGTCGCGATAATGACCGGCCAGGTGCTGCTGGCCGGGCTGGCCGGGGGCGGCAGCGGCCTGCTCGTCCTCGGCCTCATCGCGGGGATACACTACTGGCACCGTGCGGACTCGGTCTGAGTCCCCCGCACAAGCCCTGGCCCCTATTACGGTACCGCCCGACCGGCACGATGGCCCATCCCGGTATCGGACGGCAAGTGCGTGCGGCACTTGCCGTAGCTGGGTGCGACGCGGTCGACCGTTACGAGTCGGCACGCGACGATTCGGCGCCACCCGGCTCGGGAACCGCATGCGTTAGGCTCGTCGGAGAGGGGATGACACTGGCCGTGCGCGTCCATGCGGCAGACGCGCAACTTGCCCGCCGCATGGACGCGCGTAGATGCGGCCTGCGCTAGCGCATTGCCGTCCAGGAGATGACGAACAGGCGCCCGACGGGCCGCATTGTTGTCGTTCCCGAGCGCTCCCGTTGAGGCGAGCCGAGCGAGCCCGCAGCGCGCAACTCGCGCGACGTGTATAGTGACATGGTCGAGGTTAACGCGAGGTTAATGCACTGGCATAGTCCGTGCGTCTCACAGGATCCGACGATACCGACGCGTGTCCGCATGTGTTTGAGGAGGTGGCCCGATGGCGATCGAGGATTATCTGGACCCCGAGGTCGGGGTGGCGGTCGCGGTGAGCGCCGTCGTCTTCTCGCCGCCGGTGCGGCGCGTGGTGCGCCGCGGCGCGGTCTTCGGCCTCGCGGGGATTATGATGGCCGGGGATGCCCTGACGACCCTGGTAGGCGGGATCGGGCGGGGTGTCCGGCAGGTCACCCCGGCGCTGGCCACGGCCGATGCCGCAGCCGGGGCGGGTGCGGTGCCCACCGAGACGCCAGCCCCGCTACCGGCACCATCCATCGCGCAGGAGCCGTCGGAAGAGCCGAGCACCGCCGGGACGACCAAGCCGAAGGCCCGGGCTCGTATGGCCGGGGCGACGGAGGGCAGCCATGAGTGAGATCCCGGATCGTCAGGCGCACGGCACCACCCCCGCCCCGGGGGTCGGCGCGCGCGCGGGAGCGGCGGTCGACCAGCTCGGGGGACGCCTCGGGGCGCTGGCGGCGGAGACCGGCGGCCAGCTCCGCGACCTGGCCGCGCGGGCGGGCGTGGCCACCGCCGGGATCGTCGGGACGCCCGGTGCGGAGGATCCGGCACCGCCCTCCGGGTCGGCCCCGCTGGCGCGCGCCGATGCCGCGCTCGACCGCACCGGCGAGCGGATCGGCGGCGTGCTGGCGCTCCTGAGCTGGCAGGCCCGCCGGGTGGCGGCCCACACGCGCGAGGAGGTCGAGGATATCTGGGCGGAGGCCCAGAGCGTTCGCCGAGGGGCATAAACCCCATCCACCAGCCGTAGGCGGAAGGATGCATGGCGCTGTGCCACAGCGCCCGTGGCCCGCTCCGGCGAACATGCGAGCAGCGCCGGGACCAGCGCTGGGGAGAGAAGGAGCCGAGGATCGGATGAGCGCCGCCGTCGCCGAGGAACCCCGTGTGCTGCATGCGCTCCCCGGGCGGGTGCGTGTCCGTCTACCGGCGCGGGCTGGTGACGAGCCCTGGCGGCTGGAGGGCGCGTTGCGGCGTCTGCCTGGCGTGCGCGGCGCGCAGGCCAATCCGCTCACCGGCAATGTCCTCGTTCGCTTCGACCCCGCGCTCATCGACGCGGAAGGGATCCTCGCCGCCGTGCGCGCGCTGGATCCGGTGGCGCAGGGCTTTGCCCCTAGCAGTGGGATCCCGCGCGCGGGACAATCCGCCCGTACGGTCGGTCCGCGCGCCGTGCATGAGCGCGTTGGTTCCACTAGCCAGGCACGGATCGCCATGCGCGGCCTGGACCGCGATCCCCGCGTGGCCCGTCGCGTCGTCGAGCACCTGGCGCGGCAGCCCGGGGTACGGGCGGCGCGCGCCAATCCCCTGACCGGGCGCGTGTTCGTCGAGTTCGACGCCCATCTGACCGACCTCCAGGATCTCCTCTCGGAGGTCAGCGGCATCGAGCTGCCGGATCTGCCCGGCGAGGACCGCCCGACCCACCCCCTGGACCCGCAACCCCTCATCCAGAGCGCCGGCCGCACGGTCGGCGCGGGCCTCGGCCTCGCGCTCCTGGCCGGGCGGCAACTCGCGGGGCTCCAGGGCCCGCCCCTCCCCGGGGGGCTCCCTGCGCGGGCCGCTGGCGTCATCGGCATCGTGCAAGGGTTCCCCGCGACGCGCAATGGCCTGCGTACCCTCTTGGGACGGGATCTGGCCGATCTGCTGTTCCAGGGGCTGGCGATCGTCAGCCTGGCTCTCGCCGGCAGCCCCCTCGGCCTGGCGCTCACCGGCGCCGAGAGCCTGCGTCTGGTGACGGAGATCGTGGCGCGGCGGCGTGCCTGGAAACGGTACGAGGCCCGCCTCGACACCGCCGCTTCGGCCGAACCGGGCGCGATCGTCCGGCTCGAGGCGGGCGACCGCACCCCCCTGGCCGCGACCGTTCACGAAGGGGTCGGGACGGCGAGTGGCCGGGACGGCCTGCCGGGAGCGGTCTTCCCGGGTGGTCGCGTGCCCGCCGGGGCCCGCCTGTATGGGGGACCATTCGTGCTCCACCTGGAGGGCGGCGAACCGTTCACGCCGCAACCCCGCCCGGGGCCGCCCGCCCCGACCCTCTACGATCGTTACATCGGGATAGCAGGGCTAGGCTCGCTTGGCTACGCCGCGCTCACTGCGCTCGCCACCCGCTCCTTCGCCCGGACCTTCGCCGCGCTCTTACTCGTTAATTCCCGCACCGCCGTGATCGGGATGGAGACGGCCGCGGTGGGGGCCTCGGCCCGGGTTCTGCGCGCGGGGGTCACGGTCGTCGGCACGCGGCCGGAGCGCTCCATACGTCGCCCCGACACCCTGCTGATCGACGGGCCGCGCGTCCTCACCAACGGCTTCGAGGTCGCCGGGGTACTGCCCCTGGCCGCCGAGGGCGATGCCGGCGCGTTGCTCGCGCGGGCGAGTGGTGTCGCGGCGGCCGCGGGCGCGCCCTGGGGCGACGCCTTCCCGGTGGCCGACCGGGTCGAGGCCGTCGCCGGGACGTTCGACGGGACGACCGCGACGGCGCGACTCGCGGCGGGACGATATACGCTCGGCCCGGCCGCGGCCGGGCCGTACCTGCCGACCGCGACGCGCCTGCGCCATCGCGGCGAGTGCCTGCTGGCGCTGCGACGGGCGGGCGCGGACCGGTCGGAGGGCTTCATCGTGCTCCGCCCCCGCCTGGCGCCGGGCGGCGCGGAGTTGCTCGAGCATTGCCGCCGTCACGGCGTCGCGGTGGCGCTCCTCCCGGGAGGGGACCCGCTCGCGGGGGCGTCGCTCGCCGCACGGACCGGCGTGGCGCTGTTGCCGGGGGGCGACGCTGCCCCCGGTGCCGTGGCCCAGGTCCGCGCGCGGCAGGCGGCGGGGCAGGTTGTCGCGGTGCTCGCGGACGGCGCGGACGCGGCGGTGGCATTCGCCGCCTGCGACCTGGCGATCGGCCTGACCTCGGGGCGGAGCGGCCGCTTCCCCGCGCGCGCTGACCTCCTGGCCCCGGAGCTCGGTGCGGTCGCGGCGATCGTGGACGCGGGGGCGGCGCGCGCGGCGGCGACCCGCGATGCGGTGGGCCTCTCGCTCGTCGCCAACGTCGCGGGCGCGCTCTGGGGCTTCCGCGGCGCGCCCGGTATCGAGCGCGCCTCGCTGGCGGTCTACGCCACCGCGCTCGCGGCGCTGGCGGACGGCTGGGCGCGGCTCCGGGGCGGGGCACGTCCCGCCGCGATGGCCGCGCGCCTCGCCGACCCGCGCCCGGAGCGCTGGGGACGCCGTGACGTGCCGACCACCCTGCGCGATCTGCGGACGACCGCGACCGGGCTGACGACTGCGGAGGCGATCGCGCGCCACCGCACCACGCGGCCGGCGGAGCGCGCACATCCGATCGTGGGGGCCTTGCTCGACCAGTTGCGCTCCCCGATCACCGGCATGCTCGCCGTCGGCGCGGGCTTCTCGCTAGCGCTTGGTGCCCCGGCCGACGTGGCCTTCATCGGCGGGATGCTCGCGGTCAACGCCGCCATCGGGGTGTGGCAGGAACACCAGGCGGGCCGGGCGACCGAGGCCCTCGCGCGGATCGGCGCGGCGACGGCCCGTGTCCTGCGCGACGGCCAGGCGGTCACGGTCCCGGCGACCGCGGTCGTCCTCGGCGATATCCTCCTCCTGGCCGCGGGCGACCGCGTCGCCGCCGACGCGCGCGTGGTCGCGGCGCAGGGGCTGGAGGTCGACGAGGCGGCCCTGACCGGGGAGTCCCTACCCGTGCCCAAGGCCGCCACAGGCGGGGCCGACGGCCAGCATGTCGTGCTGGAAGGGAGCGACGTCACCGTCGGCAACGGACGGGCCGTGGTGGTCGCCGTCGGGGCGCAGACCCGACTGGGCGCGACCGCCGCGGCGCTGGCGGCGGGTGAGACGGGGCACAGCCCCCTCAGCCTGCGCCTGGGTCGGCTGCTGCGGCAGTTCCTCCCTCTGGCCGCGGCGGGCGGCGCGATCGTCGTCGGGTCGGGGCTGCTGCGCGGGCGACCGTTGGTGCCCCAGCTGGCGGTCGGCGCGAGCATCGCCTTCGCCGCCATCCCGGAAGGGCTGCCGCTGCTGGCCGGGGTCGGCGAGGCGGGGGTGGCCCGCCGCCTCACCAGGCGTCGCGCGCTGGTGCGGCGCCTCGCGGCGGTCGAAGCGCTCGGGCGGGTGGACATCGCCTGCACCGACAAGACCGGCACCCTGACGGTCGGCACGCTCGCGCTCTGCCTCGTCGCCGGTGCGGGGGAGGATGGGGAGAGTCCCCTGCCGGGCGACCTCCCGGCGGGACTGCGCGCGGTATTGCTGACCGCCGCCCTCGCCAGCCCCCACCCCGACGCGGCCGACGCCGGCGCGCACCCGACCGACATGGCGGTCACGCGTGGTGCTGCGGACGCCGGGCTCGGGGACGCCCTCCGGCTCACCCGCACGGCGGAGGCGGCGTTCGATCCGGCGCGCGGGTTCCATGCCGCGCTTGCGGGTCAAGGGCGCGGCGGAGGTGCTGGCACCGCGCTGCACCCACATTCGGACCGGCGGCGCGGACCAACCACTCGGCGTGCCGGGGCGGCGGGCGCTCCTGGCGCGCGCCGCGCACCTGGCGGCGCGCGGGCTGCGCGTGCTGCTGATCGCGGAGGGCGCGGCGGGGGCGCGGCCCGACGACCCGCAGGGGCTCGTCGCCGTCGGCTTCGTCGGTATCGCCGACCCGCTGCGCCCCGGCGTGCCGGACGCGGTGCGCCGCTGTCGGGAAGCGGGGGTGCGGCTGATCATGCTCACCGGCGACCACCCCGCCACGGCCCGCGCCATCGCCCGGGAGGCGAGCCTGCTCGAGCAGGAGGGGGCCGCCGAGGTGTTGACGGGGGCCGAGATCGCCGAATTGGCGGACGACGTGCTCGATCGGCGCTTGGAGCGGGCGGCGGTGGTCGCGCGGATCACCCCGCTCGACAAGCTGCGGATCGTCGAGAGTCTCCGGCGGCGGGGCCATGTGGTCGCGATGACGGGCGACGGCGTGAACGACGCGCCGGCGCTACGGCTGGCTGACGTCGGGGTCGCCATGGGGCGGGGCGGGACGGAGGTAGCCCGGCAGGCGGCGGATGTGGTCCTGGCGGACGACGACTTCGCCACCTTGGTCGAGGCGCTGGTCGAGGGCCGGAGCTTCTGGCGCAACATTCGGCGCGCGCTCGGCCTGCTCCTGGGCGGGAATCTCGGCGAACTCGGGCTGGTGGTGGGGGCGAGCCTGCTCGGCCTCGCCACCCCCCTGCTGGCGCGGCAGATCCTGGCGGTGAACCTGATCACCGACGCACTACCCGCCCTGGCGATCGCGCTGCAACCGCCGGAATCGCGCCACCTCGCCGGGCTGGCCCGGGAGGGCACGGCCGCGCTCGACGCACCCTTGCGTCGCGACGTGCTGCGGCGCGGCGCGGCGACGGCACTCCCCTCGTTGGTGGCCTACGGGGTCGCGCTCGCCACGGCGGGATTGTCGCAGGCGCGCACGGTCGCGTTCGCGTCGATCGTCGCCACCCAGCTGGCGCAGACCCTCGACGCTGGCCGGTCCGAGGGGGGGCTCAGCCGCGCCGTCCTCGGCGCCGTAGGTGCCTCGGCCGCGATCCTCGTCGCCGCGCTCACGGTGCCGACGCTGCAAGGTTTCCTCAGCCTGGCCTCGCCGCTGCCCGCCGGTTGGGCGCTGATCCTCGGCGCGGCACTCCTCGCCGTCCCCCTGGGGCGCGTGCTTGCTCTCCCAGGGGCCGCGCCACGGGCTCCGGGGTTGTCGGGCGGCGTGGTCGGCGGACGAGGACCGGTGCTGGGGTGATCCGGGCAGCACACCGATCGGCCCGGTGCGTGGCAATAACACGTTCGACGGCGGATCTGGCGGGGCGACGCGATGCGGAATAGGAGACTTGGCGATGAGCGCGAAGATACCGGCGACCGAGCGGGGACTGACGTCACGAATCGGGCGTGTGAAGATCGACTGGCCCCGTACGACGGGCTATTACGGCGGGATCGGGATCGCTGTCGCGTGCGGGCTGATCGACCCGCCGCTCGGGCTCTTCATCGCCGCCATCCCCTTCCTCAAGATGCTCAACCGCCCCGACGCGAGCCGCGCGTCCCGCCTGACGGGGCAACTGCTCGACGGGGCGGCCCAACCGGTCGGCGGCGACGGCAAGGGTACTATCACGCTGGTCGCTCCCACCGAGATGCTCGCCCGACGACCAGGCTCCATCTGGGCGGAAGCGCGCCGGATCGCCGATCGCAAGGAGGTGCCGACGCGCGACTGAGGCATTCGCTTGTCTGCCCCACCACCGCACCCCGGTTTATCGAACTGCTCGACAGCGCACGAATATGCTTGTTGCGACTGGGACAAAGATCTCGGTGCGACAAACCGGTTGATCGTGAGTGTCATGCCAACCATGGTGCCTCCTGGCGTCGAAGGAGCGGCCCGGCGTCGTGCCGGTCGTTGGACGGTGCGTCGGCCCTCTTGCCCTCTTCGCCGGATACGTTGCTGACCCCTCGATGGCGTTGTCCCACGCTCGGCCCGGCGATCACCCGCAACCATATGCGCGATGTTCGGTTCTATGTCGCGGGGTGCCGTTCGAGGCAGCGCTGACGATCGTCGTCCGAGGGGCGCAGGGGGGCGACGTGACGGGGGGCGACACCGTCGGGGGCATGGACCGCGCGGTGCTCCCCTGGACACTCGACAGCGATGCCTCGGGGTTCCCTACCACTCGCGGTAGGGAACCCCCGTGCCGCACGCCGTGGGCTCGGCGGCTACAACCGCGAGAATTGCCGCCAGCGAGATGTGTCGGGGGTCATACACGATGAGGGCATTCCCGGTGAGCGCGCTGGCGGTGGCGCTATGGATGCCCGGGAGGCTCCGTACGTGCGCGAGGAGGAGAGGGATGATGGTGGGGCTATCGCGCAGCCCCGGCACCGCGAGGCGGACGCGGCCGGGTAGCTGCGAGCAGGCCCCTGGGGCCATCGGTTGCCGCAGTTCGCGGGGGCTGTGCGGCGCGCGGGGAACAGCCCGGGCGGGGCCACACGCCGCGCGGCGTGTGGCCTGCCGGAGAGCGTGTCGCCCGACCGTCACGATGACGGCTTCGGCCAGGTGCGAGACAAGGTATTCGAGCAGCAACTCGCCCAACGCGATACCCATAGCCTCACCTCAGACGCTGTTATCGTGATCGCGATCTCTCCGCGTTCCCAGCATAACAAGCCAGCGCCGCCTGCGGATTAAGCGACGGTTAAACCAGCGTTAACACGCGGTAAAATCGGACTCTCGCCAGATTAGCCGCCGACCGAAGCCATGGTGCAGGGTCAAATCTACCATCGTCACCGGCAACGAAACCGCGCGCCATCGCGAGTCGGATGGTGGCGGACGTACCCATGGCGGATATGAGGGGGACGATGGCGACGACGGGGCGTGGCGACTCGACCCGGACAAAACCCGTGGCGAGGCGTGGCTGGGGACGCGCGCTGCGGCGATTCCCGGTGCCTCCGGGCATGCGCGGGTACCGGCGCGGCTGGCTGGCACCGGACCTCCTGGCCGGGCTCACGCTCGCGGCGGTTGCGATCCCCGAGTGCCTGGGCTACACCAAGATCGCCGGCACGCCGGTGGTGACCGGGCTCTACACGCTCCTGCTGCTCCTCGCGGCCTTCGCCCTCGTCGGCGCCTCCCGCCACCTCGTCGTCGGTGCCGACTCGGCCACGGCGGCGATCCTTTTCGGCGGGCTCGTCGGTGCCGCGGAGCCCGGCTCGGCGCGGTGGCTGGCCCTGGCGAGCGCGGCGGCGCTACTGACCGCGCTCCTCCTCCTCCTTGCCCGGCTCCTGCGGCTGGGCTTCCTCGCCGACTTCCTCTCGCGGACGGTCCTGGTCGGTTTCCTCGGCGGCGTGGGCGTCTCGCTGCTCGTCGGCCAGATACCCGACATGCTCGGGGTCACGGTCACCGGCGATGACTTCTCCGGGCGAATCCTCGCGACGGTGCGGGCGTTGCCGACGACGCACCGTCCGACACTGGCCCTGGCCCTGGCCGTCCTCGCCGTGCTCCTCCTCCTCGAGCGCTTCACCCGGCGGGTGCCCGGCGCGCTCCTTGCCGTGGTGCTGGCGATCGCGGCGACCTGGGTATTCCGGCTCGACCGCCACGGGGTCGCGGTGGTGGGCCGGGTGCAGGCCGGGCTGCCCGCGTTCGGCCTGCCCGCGGTGTCCCTGGCGGACGTCGCGCGCCTCCTCCCCGTCGCCGCGTCGATGGCCCTGGTCGTCGTCGCGCAGAGCGCCGCCACCGCCCGTAGCTTCGCCCAGAAATATGACGACCAGTTGGACGAGAATCGGGACCTGGTGAGACTCGGCGCGGCCAACGCCCTGGCCGGGGTGTCCGGCACGTTCGTTGGTCAACGGCAGCCCCACTAAAACCGCGGTCGTGGACGCGGCGGGAGGGCGGACCCAGGTCGCCCAGCTCGCGACCGCCGGCGTGACCCTCGCGGTCCTACTCGTCGCTACGGGTGTGATCGCCTGGCTCCCGACCGCCGCGCTCGCCGCGCTCGTCGCCCTGATCGGCGCGCGGCTGATCGACGTGCGATCCCTGCGGCAAATCTACGGTTTCCGCAAGGCGACGTTCGCCGTGGCCGTCGCCACGCTCCTCGCCGTCGTCTTCCTCGGCGTCGAGCGGGGCATCTTCGTCGCCATCGGCCTGTCGATCCTCGATCACCTGCGCCAGGAATACCATCCGAAGGATAGCGTCCTGACCCTGGCGGACGGGCATGTGCGGGTGCGCGACGCCGTGCCGGGGGCCGAGACCGAGCCGGGGCTGCTCGTCTACCGTTTCGCCGCCCCGCTCTTCTTCGCGAACGCGGACTACTGCGCGGCGCGCCTCCAGGCGCTCGTCGCCGACGCGCCCCACCCCGTCCGGTGGCTCGTGCTCGACCTGGGGGCCACCGACGATATCGACTACACCGCGGGGCTTACCCTCGCCGCGACGCTGGCCCGACTCCAGGGGCGCGGGCTCACGATCGCGCTCGCCGAGGCTGCGGATGTGCGCGAGCAACTCGACCGGTTCGGCATCTCCGCGCGCGTCGGGACAGGCCGCGTCTTTGCGTCGGCGCAGGAGGCGATGGCGGCGTATCGACGGGAGGTCGCCGTGGGACCAGTGTCGGCGACGCGCGACGCGTGCGGTCTCACGCCCCACGCCTGACATGCCAGGCCATTTGTTCCCTGGTGCGAATATCTTGTCGTCCGGAGGTCAGGGGAGCGCGCCGAGGGCGGTGAATCATGATTACCAGTGTCAGGAGCGCGAGCGGACGGGCTTCGCCACCGAGTATTTCCAACCCGATCGGGAGCGGCAGCAAGCGACATGCCCACAGGGGCACACGAGCCTCAGTTAGAGCACGACCATCGACCCGAAGCAAGGCGAGGTCATCCGCATCACGCTCTCGACCAAGGATTGCAGCCCCTGCGCATGCTCTCGGTGCGCCCGCAGGCCGATTATCTCGCGTTGCACGCGGCACGACGGCGCGAGGGGACCCCGTCATGCACGTCCCAGTACGCCCGCCGTGCCGGGATCGAGGGCACCCTCTCGCGCGGGATCCGCCGCTGCCGCTTGCGACGGACGCGCTATATCGGTCAGGAACACGTCCATCTCGGCCACGTCTTGACCGCGGTCGGTCTCAACCTCCTCCGCCTCGGCGAGTGGTTCAGCGGCAGGCCACGGGCAAAGATGCGCCGCTCGCCCTTCGCGACGCTCATGGCTGGTGCCCCGCCACCACGACCCGACCGATTTCGCCAGTGATATCAGGTTTGGTGAACCTGGACCGGCCTCGTCCGTGCGACAATCGCCCCTCCCGGAATCGTGCCTGATGAGTTCGCCGCCGCCGAAGCAGGAGGGCGATGGCGGATTCCGCGAACAACCGGCAACCGTATGCTCAGGAGACAAGCAGGAAGCGGCGGCGCAGGAGCGGGAGCCCCGCCCGCCCGTACATGCCGCGTTTCACCGGCTTGAGCCGATTGATTTGCCCCGCGACCTGACCGAAACTCCAGGGATAGTCCAGCGCCGCCTGGATGACCGCCGGATCCCGCCGGATCCTCGCCGCGAAGTCGCTCACCTCGGCAACCGCACACCCCTCCGCCTCGGTCAGCCAGCTTGCGAGGCCCGTGTCGTCGCGCGTGCGGATGCACCGCGCGCTAGGGGACACGCGCGCCCTGGCCGACGTCCTCCGGGACGTGGGCTGGCTGGTCTGGCACGCGAGCGAGGCCGCGCGGGGAGACGCTGCGGGAGGAGGCGCTCGGGCTCTTCCGCGCGCTCGGCGACGCCGGGCAGGTCGCCGAGGCCCTCTGGGAGCTCGGCAGCGCCGATCAGCAGCGCCAGACACCAAGCCCCGAGGCGGCTGGAACGCAGCACCAGGACCGCTCGGTCGGTCGGCGTGCAGCGCGGGCGCTTGACGCTGCGCCGGAGGATGACGAGCTGTGGGCTTGCGTCGGTTCCGTGGACACCGGGATACCGGGGAGGACGATCCTTACAAAGGAGCCTACGATGGCGAAGACGCACTGGTGCGCGGTCGTCGGCTTGTCCGCCGCCTGAGCGACCACCGCTCCGCGCCCCCACACGCCCGCACACCCCTTGCGCACGTTGACCGTGCCTGTGCTAGGATGTCGGCGCGCCCGCCCCGGGACGACCCGGCACGGCGAGGGCGCTCGCCCGGGGGCTGGCATGGCGTTCTCCCACCTCGTCGGGGCCTACGCGAGGCGGCCGCTGCGTCGCCTCCTGGGGCCGGTCACGCAGCGACGCCACGCCCGCACCCTGCGCCGGGGGCGGCCCACCGCGGCCGAGCGGGGGCGCGCGCGGGCCGCCTGGTGGGGGGGCGAGCCCCGCTGGTATCCCGGGGGCACCCCGCCCACCGCCCACAATCGCGCGACCCCGCTGGTCGACGGCGCGGCGTTCTTCGCCGCGCTGCACGCGGACCTGCTCCGCGCCGAGGCCTATGTCTATATCGCGGGCTGGTGCCTCACCCCCGCCATGCCGCTGCGGCGCGAGACCCGGGCCCTGCTCGCGGAGACGCAGCTGCGCCGCGTGTTCGCCGACGTTGCGCGGCACGTGCCGGTCCGCGTCCTGCTGTGGAGCGGGGCCGCCGCCTTTTACCAGTCGACCACGCGGCTGGTCCGCGCGGCGCGGGCCGCGCTGCTGGACGGCGGCGGCGACCTGCGCTGCGCGCTCGACCCGCGGGCCCACCCCACCCACACCCACCACCAGAAGGCGATCGTCATCGACGGGCAGATCGCCTACGTCGGGGGCATGGACCTGACCTCGTTCCAGGGCGACCGCTGGGATACCCCCGCCCACCCGCTGCGCGTCGGGCCCACCTGGCACGACGTGCAGCTGCGCCTGGAGGGCCAGGCGGTCGCCGATGTCGAGCACAATTTCCGGCAGCGCTGGCGGGCGGTCACCGGCGAGGCCGCGCTGCCGCACCGCGACCCGGCCTACGACCCGGCCTGGCGGACGCCCGTGCAGATAGTGCGCACGATCCCCGCGCGCACCTACCCCTTCGCCCCGCGCGGGGAGTTCGGGATCCAGCACGCCTACCTCGCGGCGCTGCGGGGGGCGCGCCGGCTGATCTACCTCGAGAACCAGTACCTGTGGTCGCCGCACGTCATGGAGGTCCTGCTCGCGGCGCTCCGGGAGCCGCCGACCCCGGCGTTCCGCATCGTGCTGGTGCTGCCCGCCCAGGCGTCGGACGGGAAGTTCGACAACGACCGGCACGTGGCGCAGTTGCGCGCGGCGGACGCGGGCCGCGGCCTGGTCGCGGCCTACTGCCCCTACGCCGGCGGGGTGGGGCCCGGGCGGCGCGCGTTCACCTACCGCCCGACCTACGTCCACGCCAAGGTCGCGCTGATCGACGACGCGTGGTGCCTGGTCGGCTCGGCGAACCTGAACGACCGCGGGCTCGTCACCGACACGGAGCTGGACGCGGTGGTGTGCGACGCGCCCCTCGCGCGGGGGCTACGGGCGGCGCTCTGGGCGGAGCACCTCGGGATGTCGCCGCAAGACGTCGCGGCGGCCGAGTCGACCGCACTGATCGACGGGGCCTGGCGGTCGCTGGCGGCCGCCAACGCCGCGATCATTGGGCGCGGGGACGAACCGCTGGACGGGGCGATCTGCCGCTACGAGTCGGGCCGTATGCCGGGATCGTGGCTGCTGGAAGAGGCACAGGTCCTCACGTTCGAGCACTGAGCGCGCCGGTCGGGCAGTGCCCGCACCCACGGAGGGAGTCACGGCATGATGATCCCGCCCCCCGAACCGGCGGCTGCGTCCGCCCCGGCCCGCGATGACCGCCGGTGGGTGGTCGCGATCACCCCGCGCACGCTCTGGCTGACGGCGGCGATCGCCGTCACGTGCGCGGGCCTCCTGGTGGTGCTCGTCCACGCGTCGGGCGTGCTCCTCCTGGTGTTCACCGCCATCATCCTGGGCGAGGCGCTGCGTCCGCTGGTCGCCGGGCTCGGTCGGGCCCATCTGCCCCGGGCCGTCGCCGTGGTGCTGCTCTATCTCCTCGTCGGCGCGGCGCTCGCCGGGCTCGGGTGGCTGCTCGTCGCGCCGACGGCGCGGCAGGTCGGCGCGCTCCTCGACCAGCTCCCGGAGACGGGCACCCGGCTCCAGGCCTGGGGCGATCAGGCCGGCCAGGCCCTCGGCGCGCGCCCGGCGGTCCGCCAGGCGCTGGGTGCCGTCGCGAGCCAGCTCGCGCCCGGGGCCGCCCGGGCCGTCCCGGCACTGCTGCGGCTACCCGCGAACCTGCTGTCCGCGCTGGTCGGCACGATCGTCGTCCTCACCATGACACTGTTCTGGGTGCTCAGCGCTGACCAGCTCCGGGCGTTCCTGCTCGGGCTGGTGCCCGCCGCCGCCGAGGGCGAGGTCGCCGCGCTGCTGACGGCCCTGGGGCAGGGGCTGGGCGGCTACGTGCGCGGCATCCTGGTCAATATGCTCGTCATCGGCACGCTCACCGGACTCGGGCTGCTCGTCCTCGGGCTCCCCTACGCGCTGCTCGTCGGCCTGCTGACCGGGCTGACCGAGATCATCCCCTACCTGGGACCCTGGATCAGCGGGAGCGCGGCTCTCGCGGTCGCCCTGGTGGCGGGCAACCCGTTCCTGGCGCTCAAGGTCCTCGTCTTCTACCTGGTGTTGCAGCAGGTCGAAGGCGAGACGGTGGTGCCGCTCGTGATGAGCCGGGCGGTGGCCCTCAACCCGCTGACGGTGACGGTGGCGACCCTCATCGGCGGGGCGGTGCTCGGCCTGGCGGGCGCCATCCTCGCGGTGCCCCTGGCGACCGTGATCCAGATCGTGCTGCTGCGGGTCCTGGCCCCGGCGGCCCGGCGGGCCGCCGGGCGCACGTCGGCGTCGCCGGGGCCACCCGCGCGCGACGCACCGGCGACGCCCGGCGCGGATGCGGACCGGCCCTCCGCGCCTGCCGGTTAGCGGCACCGGGACATGGTCCCCGTCGCAGGCTGGTGCGGGACCGGTGCCCCAGCGCGAGCAGCCCGACCGCCTCCCTTACAGGTTTGGGCACCGACCAAATAGCCCCCGCGCCCGCTGGCATGCGTAATGCGCCGCACCGCTCCGGAGGAGGCGGACGAGCCATGCGCCGTGACGAGCACGACAGGAACCCGCCGGATGATCCGCTCTTACGCCTTCCTCGCGGCATGGTGCACCCCATCGCGCGCCGACGGGCGGCAATAGATGAGCGATGGCCTCGACGTGGGGATCGACCGCGGTCGGGATGACGTCGCGGAGCGTCGGCGCGAGGCGGCCGAGGCGGCGCGCGAGGGACGAGGACGGCCACGCTGGCTCGATGCGCTGGCGGTCAGCACCGCCCCCTTCGCCGCCATCGCCGCGCTGGAGGCGGGCAGCTACGCCAACGAGGCGCTGTTCGCGGCGAACGCGGGGGTCCTGCGGCAGACGCAGGCGGTCGACACCTGGAGCGAGTACCAGGCCGACAGCATCAAGAAGTACCAGGCGCAGAACCTGGCCGCGCTCCTGGCGCACACGGGCGGCACGCCGCAGGAGATCCAGGCCGCGCGGGACGAAGCCACCCGGCGGCAGGCGCAGCAGGACAGCCTGCAACCGGAGGCCACGCGCCTCGGGGACGAGACGGCGGCGCTGAACGCGGAGTCGCGCACGAACCTGGCGCACCACCACCGCTTCGCCGTGGCGGTGACCCTCTTCCAGGTGGCGATCGGGCTGTCGGCGATCGCCGCGTTGCTCCGGCGCCGGGCGGTCTGGCGCGTCAGCCTCGCCGCCGGGGCGCTCGCGCTGCTGGCGCTCCTCGACGGCTTCACCCTGACCGTCTAACCCCCTTCATCGGGGGGATCGCGGCGCGTCCAGAGCCAGATCGCGCCCCCGGCGAGCGCGAGCAGCAGGACGACGAGGACGGGGGACACCGGCGGACCCAACCCCGTGCTCCGGATCCGGAGCTCGAGGATAGCCGGGTCGAGCAGGAACACGAGCGCCACGAGGAGGCGCCCCAGCAGAGCCGCGATTGCCCGGCGCCCAGCGCTCCTCATCGCCCCCACCAGCGCCTGAGCCGCGCCCACACGCCGGGCGCGTCTCCTGTGCCACGGTGGGCGCTTCCGAAGCGCTGGGGTCCGCTGATGCCGCCCGTGCCGCTCTCCACCGACACCAGCGGTGTTAAAAGAGGTGGAGTGGTCGATCGCGATAGCCGGATTTCCCAGCAACCACGCGGGTTTTCGCGTCCTGTCCACCGCCCCTTTTTGCACCCCTTTTTACCACCCTTTTCAGTGCTTGTAATTTGTGTATTACGCGGCTGCCACGGTGCTCGTCGCCCGCCACACACTCACCACTCGCCGCGCAAGCGGGCCAGCACACGCTCCCAAATAGTGCGCTGCTGGCCCGGCTGATCGATGGGGGGCACCGCTTTGGCGGCATCCAGACGATCGGCGACCTTCTCGAGATTGGGGCGCAGCATCGACCCAGCCCGCTGCACGCCGAGCGCGGCGTTGTTGGCGCGTTGCCATTCGGCGGCCGCGTCGATCCGCTTATCCTCTGCTGCCTTTTGCCGTGCTACCTCCGCCTCGGCCACCTCGGCGCGACGGCGCAACTCGGCGATCGTCAGCGCGTGCGCGGCGAGCGCCTGGTCCTTCGTTGCCAGCTGCCCCTCGTACACCTTCCCGAGTTCGGCGCTGATGCGATCGTAGAGGCTCGCCATATCGGCGACATACTTCGCCCCGGTGCGCTCGATCGCCTGCTCTACCTCGGTCGGCGTCACCCGATAGATGGCCTCGATCGGCTCCGGTCCCGGTTCCGGCCCCGAGCTCGATCGTCATTCATGCGGCGCAGCATAACACAAGCACATGAGCAATCCCTCTTTCGCCCGATGGACACACACCTTCGGAGGCCTTACGCTGCGAGCGGCAACCGTGCCGCACAACCGCATCGCCGAGGAGGGGGACATGGCCGACGATCACACCCATGACGAACTGGCCCAACTGCGCGCCCTGGTCGAGACGCTCCAGGCCAATCAAGCGGCCCTCCGTGCCGAACAGCACCGCCCGCGCCGTCGCCTACCCCGCCGCTTCCTGCCGCTCGCCCTCGTGGCGCTGCTCGTCGTGCTCACGCCGCTCGCTACCTTCGCCGCCGGCTTCACCGACCTCAACACTGGCAGCCCGCACAACGACAACATCGCCGCCATCGCCGCCGTCGGCATCACCAAGGGGTGTAACCCACCCGACTACACCCAGTACTGCCCGAATGGCCTGGTCACCCGCGAGGAGATGGCCTCGTTCCTGGCGCGCACGGCGGGGTTAGGGAGTAACCCGCCGGTCGTGAATGCCAAGACCGCGCAGACCGTGCCGGACGGTACGGTGACTGCGGCGAAGCTGAGCAACAGTGGGGCGACTCCGGGGCAGGTCCTGACCGCCACGAACGCTGGCGTCGCCTGGCAGACGGCCCCTAGTTCCGCCGCGACGGCCGCGACACTGGGCGTCCACGTCGGGGCCGTGAACCCGGACGGCACGTCTCAGGGCGGCGGCTTCAGCTCGACGCGCACCGGGTCGGGGAGCTACACCATCGTCTTCCCCGCCGGATCGTTCCCCCCCAGCAGCGTCGGCCGTTTCCCCTTTATCGTCGCGATGCCGGTGTCGGTGTCGACCATCACCGTGCTGAACAACCAAGGCCACACGATCCTCGCCGACGGCTCGAGCTACTTCACCATCACGTTCACGGGCGACACGCTTTTCAACTTCATCGTGGCCCCGGGCCAGTAAATCGACACCTCGGCCCGCCGGGGGGCGGGCCAGTGCTGGCCCGTCCCCCGATCGGTCGTCACTCGCGCGCCGGTGGCCTCCAGACCCGCCGCGTGTCGGCCAGCGCCTCCTGCCCCGGCACCCTCGTGTCCTCCAGCGTGTCCAGCGCGGCCACGATGGCGCAGGCGGTGAAGGCCGCGCCGAGGGCGGCCATGTGGTTGAAGTCGAGGTAGCTGCCGTCCATGGTGTTGGCGTAGGCGATGGCGTCGGCGAGGTATTGTCAACTTGGGATCACGCGCTGCTGACGTGCGATACTTGTAGCATGAATAGAGATGCGGCGCCTCCTACCTACGCCGGCTATCGCTTTCCCGTGGAGCTCATCGGCCACGCCGTCTGGTTGTATTTCCGCTTCGCCCTGCGCTACCGCGATGTGGAGGAAGTGCGCGCCGAGCGCGGGGTGCTCCTCACCGACGCGACGATCCGGCGCCGGTCTCGGAAGTTCGGCCAGGCCTCCGCCAACGGGCTGCGCCGCCGTCGGCCGCGCCCTGGGGACACGTGGCACCGCGATGCGGTGTTCATCGGCAGCAGCGGCGTGCAGCACTCCCTCCGGCGGGCGGTGGACCAGGAGGGTAGCGTCCTCGCTATCCTGGTGCAGTCCCGCCGCGATGCCGCCGCCGCGCGGCAGTGCTTCCGCCGACTGCTCAAGGGGCTGCGGTACGTGCCACGGGTGCTGCTCACCGACAAGCGCGCGAGCTATAGTGCGGCCAAGCGGGCGGTGCTGCCGCGTGTCGAGCATCGGCGACACAAGGGGCGCAATAACCGCGCCGAGAACGCGCACCAGCCGACGCGGGAGCGGGAGCGGCGGATGCGGCGGTTCACGTCGCCGGGGCACGCCCAGCGCTGCCTCGCCGCCTACGGGCCGCTCGCCGGCCTCTTCCGCCCGCGCCGCCACCGCCTGACCAGCCGCCGCCTACCGCGCGACCAGAGCCGCGCGCTGCGCCTCCTGGCGGCCCGTCACCGGCACCCCGGCGATGGCCTGACCTACCGGCATCCGCCCACCACAATACGCCTCGAAGTACGCGCCTGCCCCACGCCCCAACTTTAATTGACAGTGCCCTCGTGCGACATGGCTGGCTCGCGCTGCGCCCGGCTCATCTGTATGAGCGCCGTACGCTCTTCCTCGGCCAGCGGGCGCAGCGGCACTATCTGACGGCGGGTCATGGCACACCTCATCCCATACGGATAACGCAGATTGACACCCGCAGTATCGCATGCCCCAGCAGAATGGCTACGTGCATGCCGACCGACCCACTAGAAACAAGACCGTTTAGATAAGCAGCACAACAGCGTCAGCGAAGGGTTTCGTGGGTTGCGGCCAGCGCTGATGCTGGGCGGTCTTGACACGAAAATTGGCCATCTTCTGTTTGACGACGCGCG
>JAABUV010003414.1_pt1 | contig 20266 bp, 18 predicted proteins | sample 5559971 | NCBI WGS metagenome assembly JAABUV01 (sample SAMN10711881, study PRJNA513362) | rock metagenome | isolation source: Antarctica rocks | place: Antarctica: Victoria Land, Knobhead nord | collected 2015-12-19
GCAAAGAAGGACGGGACGGGCGTATCCTGCATAGGGGATGGTCTCCTGCTCCTGGTGTGGTTGGTTCAACACCCTTACCGTACCAGTAGCTGACCATCCCCTCTACACCGACAATTCACAGACCCTGACGCCTGGAACCTGCTCGTCATCGCTCACGCCACCAGCACCCCTGCCTTCCAACTCGCCGCCGATGCGCGCGTTGACGTGCTCACCCACGCGCCGATCGACGCGCCGATCAGTGAGGCGCTGGCGCAGGAGATCGCCGCGGCCGGACTGATCGCTATCCCAACACTCGTCATGATGCGAGGCGTCGCGTCCAAAAGCAACCTACCGACCCATGCGGGAGGAACGACGGACTACCACAATGCGGTGCGAACGGTCGCCGCTCTCCGTAGCGCCAACGTCCCGATCCTCGCCGGCACCGACGCCAACAGCGCGCCAGGCTCTCCCTTTCAGGTGAAACACGGCGAATCGCTGCACGAGGAACTCGCGCTGCTTGTCGCCGCCGGACTCACACCGGTCGAAGCGCTCCGCGGGGCGACCACGTTACCGGCAAAGCTGTTCGGTCTTGAAGACCGTGGCGCCGTACAACCTGGCCTCCGTGCCGATCTTCTGCTTGTCGAGGGTGATCCGATGACCGACATCGGGGCGACCCGCGCGATTCAGGGCATCTGGATAGACGGCGAGCGCGTGCGGTAAACCGTCATTGGGAGCCGTTCCCGCGTTTAGAGTATGACGCGCAGATCTAACGGCGTAGCGGACTCGAACTCGCCCGCGTAGGCCCGGGTCGATGTTCTCTCAGCGGGCGGCCACGGAGCTAGCCGCCGGCTGCCGCAACGGTCGGAGCGCGCCTTCCACGCGCTGGAGTTCATCGAGTAGCGCCGTGGCCGCGACCTCCATGATCTCGTTCGCCTGCACCTCTCCTTGATGGTTGATAAACTGCTGCACGAACGGGATCGACACGGCCTCAAACAATGGAGTCATCTTGAGGGTGGTCACCACCTGCTTGATCATCTGCACCGCACGGGTCCCGGCCGAGATACCCCCGTAGCTGACAAAGCCAACGGGCTTGTACGCCCACTCGTGCTGCAGGTAGTCGATGGCGTTCTTGAGCGGGGCGTTGAAGCCATAGTTGTACTCCGGCATCACGAAGACAAAGGCGTCGGCCGCCGCGACCCGAGCGCTCCAGTCCTTGGTGTGCTGGCGCGTGTATTGGCGCAGGCGGGGATGGTTGGGCTCGTCCATGAACGGCAGGTTGAGCGCGGCGAGGTCGACGAGGTCGATGGTGAAGCCACCGTGCGCGATGGCGCGCCGCTCGAACCACTGTGCGACGGGCAGACCGACGCGGCCTGGGCGCGTGCTGGCGATGATGATCATCAGCGTGGGCGTGGACATGATAACAGGTCTCCTCGTGAACATGATAATAGGTCTCCTCAATGGTACACTTAAGGCGCTTTAGGGCGCTAAATGTCTTTGGACAGGCGTCGTCGCGCCTATCTCAAGCGACAAAGACTTGGCGCAAATCACCAAACGTTGCCCATTGGAGCTTACAGGATGCAGTCGGATGATTCCCCATTCCGCAGGGATAGGGTTTTCGTAGGCGATCTGTCGCGTGTAGGTGATCTGCTGCGTGAGGAAGGGCTGGACGCTGTCCTTGTTTGTCGACCGTGGGATGTCGCCATACAGCCCAACGTCACCTACCTCGTTGGACACTTGACGCCCACCTGGGACTACAGCGGCCTGTTTATTCTATTGCGGCGCGCCGGACCGCCGATCGTGATCGCCAACGAATGGCTCCAGCCCGATCCAACCGGCGCCATCGAGGCGCACGCCTATCCCGGCCATCATATGAGGTTCGCGCTACCGGTCCTCACGTCAACTATCGGCGAACTCAATCTGATGACAGCGCGCATCGGCATCGAGAGCGCCCGTCTGCCCGTGGGTCTTTTTGACGCTGTGCGCGCCGCGAATCCACACGTCACGTTCGTTGCGGGCGATCGTGTCCTGACACGTCTGCGCATGCGCAAGACCGCCGCCGAGGTGGCGATGATACGCGCGGCGATCGGGGTGGCGGAAGAAGCGCTGCTGGCGGCAACCGCCGCCCTTGCCCCCGGCCGGCCGCTCGGGGAGATCGAGGCCGCGATCAAGGACATCGCGTATCCGGATGGCCGTCACATCAGTTCCGCCCACTTCACCTCCTATCGCGCCGACGGGTCCGAAAGTCTCGATCTGCCGCCCCATGTTATCGCCGGACAGGTCTTGGTCCTCGATGTCAACGGCGTCTATGCGGGCTACCGGGCGGACATGGCGCGGCAGATGGTCTATGGGGCCGCGCCACCGGAGTTGCCGGCGCGGTTGGCCGACGTTGTGGCGATGCAGCAGGCCATGATCGAGGCGATCCATCCTCCCATGTCAGTGGCGGCGGCCTACACCGCCACGACCGCGGCCGCGGCTCCGTGGACCACAGGTGATCCATCGTTTGTCTTTCAGTTACATGGCATTGGACTCGAGACACACGAACCGCCCCGCTTCTGCTCGCCGAACAAGCCGTTCTTCCCGTTGCCGGAGCAGGGCGACCCGGACGATGTCCTCGTATCGACGGGCACGGTCGCCTGTTTGGAGCTTGGCGTCGGCGGCGCATGGATTGAGGACATCTTCGCGCTGACAGACACGGGCGGCGAACGCTTGACGACCCTCCCCCAGACCATCCTGACGCCGTAGCGCCGCCGCGTCTGGGAGCACGGGCGCCCCGAGACACGGCGCCATCGAGCCGGCCCTATCAGAAGCGCCAGCGCCCGTGGAACTGCGGGAGGGTGTCCTGAAACGTGTGCAGGTAGTCGTCGAGCACGGCGCGGGCGACATCGAGGTCGTCCACGGTCGGGTCCAGCGCCAGGGCTTGCAGGGCCAGGCCGCGGTCCCCCTGCACCGCGGCGTCGACGACCAATTCGACGCGTTCGGTCTCGCGCCGGCACAACTCCGCGACCACCGGGGGCAGCGCGCCCACCCGCAAAGGTAGCGCGCCCATCCCTCCGATCACGGCCGGCGTCTCCACGATCGCGTGGTCGGGAAGATTAGTGATGGCCCCATTATTGGTCCCGTTGATCGACACGCGGTAGATGTTGGCGTCATGCGCCACGCCGTGCACGACTTCGTAGACGCCCTCGCTCGGTACATCCCGCAGCGCCGCCAGGTCGGGACCGCCGTCCGCGACCAGCCGCGCGATCTGGGTCCACATCTCCTCGCGGCCACGCGCGGCGCGGTCCCAGTCATACAGGCGCAACTTGTAGCGCTCCCAGGGCTTTGTCGTCGCGTTGTGCGTGTAGGGGAGATACTCGCTCAGGTGCGTGTCGCCCGGCACGGGGAGATACCCGGTCAGCCGCAGCATGTCGCGTGTAAGCGGTTCCCGCTCCGCCGGACTATTCAGGACGTTCGCCCGCAACGCGGGATACAGGTCGTCGCCGGTACGGCGATCGCGGACGTCGAGCATCCAGGTGAAGTGGTTGAGACCGGCCGCCTTGATGTCGATGACCTCGCCGACCTGCGTCTGAAAGCCGGTAGCCACCTCCCAAAAGGCATGGTCGTGGGGGGTCTCCGGGTCCAGCAAAGGGGCCGGGATAGCCACGCCAGTGCGCTCGGCCAGCGCGATGCCAGCCATCATGTAGCCGTAGCCGATCTGATGGCACAGGCCGACGGGCGTGATGGACGTATACTTGGTCACGGCGCGGCACAGGCGCGGCAATGGATTGCTGAGGTTGACGAACAGGGCCGTGGGACAGAGGCGCTCCATATCGCGCGCGATATCGAGGATGTGGGGGATATTGCGCGCGGCGTGCGCGAAGCCGCCCGGCCCCCCGTTCTCGCCGTACGGCTGGCGCAGGCCATGGCGAAGCGTCGTTTCCCAATCCCGACGCCACAACTCCTCGCGCGGCCCGACCTCGATTGAACAGACGACGAAATCGGCGCCCTCCAACATGGCGCGCCTGTCGGTGTCGCTCTCGATGGTCAGGCCGGCGTCCCATTCTGTGTTCATCCGCTCCGCCAGCGCATGGACGAGACGCAACCCGTCGGCGTTGTGATCGACCAACGCCAGGGCGCTGCCGCGCAACGAGGACTCGCGCAGCAGTGTCGCCAGCGAATTCAGGCCGAAGCTGGCGCTGCCAGCGCCGATGATGACGATTTTGACCGGCTTCATAATACTCTCTCCTCTCTCCTATTCGTGACGGCGCGGCCCTCACCCCCAACCCCTCTCCCTGACGCGGGAGAGGGGGGCCGCCTGTCGGGTCACGCCCCTCTCCCCTCGCCCCTTGAGGAAGAGGGGTTGGGGGTGAGGGGGAAAGCTACACCATAGAACTATCATACGAAGGCGGGCAGATAGTCGCGGTGGGCCTCCAGCAAACGATCCACCAACGCGACGGCCGCGGCGTGCGATCCGACCAGCGGATGGTTGACGAGCGCCCAGACGGCGGCCTCACGGTCGCCGGTCACGGCCGCCTGGACGGTCAGTTGCTCGTACGCCTTCACATGCTGCACGAGGCCGCGCACGCGCAAGGGCAATTGTCCCTGTGTGAGCGGCGTGGCCCCGCGTCCGTCGATGACGGCAGCCACCTCAACAGCGCACTCAGGCGGTAGGTCGGCGATGGCGCCACGATTGCGTGTGTTGACGATGTGGACGTCGCCCGTGTTGTTGGCGATCGAGTCCATGAGGGCTGTCGCGACCGTGCTGTACCAGGCCCCGCCGCGCTGCTCCAAGATGGCGGGCTTCTCCGTCAGGTCAGGGTCACGATACAGCGCGAGCAGCCGCGCCTCGATCTCCATGACCTGTTCAGCCCGGCTGCGCTCCTCGCGCCGTTGCTCCTCCAGCTTCTCGGCCGTCCTGTAATAGTATTGCAGATAGTTCGACGGGACCATGCGCAGGGCGCGCAGCACGGCGGCGTCCGTCGCGTCGGCGTCCCGCGCGAGCGCCTCGATCACCCGGTCGGTGACATCCCGGCCGTTGAGCGCGATATCGGCCGCGAAACTGAGGTGGTTGAGCCCGAAGTAGCGCATGCTCACGTCGCGATCGCGCGCCCCGAGCGCGGCGACGATGGCTTTGCGCGTGCCGAGGGGACCATTGCAGAGACCGATCGCGTTCACGTCCGAGTGCGTCAAGACCGCTTCCGTCACCAGGCCCGCGGGGTTGGTGAAGTTGATCATGATCGCCCCAGGCGCATACTCTTCCATCTCGCGGGCGATCTGTAGGATCACGGGGATAGTGCGTAGCGCTTTGGCGAATCCGCCGGGGCCGGTCGTCTCCTGACCGATAAAGCCCTGCTGTCGCGGGATCAACTCGTCTTTACGCCGCGCGGCCAGCCGGCCGACGCGCATCTGCGTCAGCACGAACGCGGCGTCACGGATGGCGTCCAGCCGCTCCGTCGTGAGGCGCACGGTGAACGGCGCCCCCGCCCGCTCCACCATCCGCCGCGCCAGCCCACCGACGACGGCAAGCTTCTCCTCGTCGATGTCCATGAGTATCAACTCGTCGAGACCGATGGCCTCCTGTCGCCGCAGTAACCCTTCGACCAACTCGGGCGTGTACGTGCTGCCCGCACCAATGACGCCGATTTTGCTTGCCATGCGCTCCCCCTTTGTTAGTCGTGAGTCGTGAGTCGGAAGTCGTGAGTAACCGGATGTGGTAATCGTTGCGTAGGCGAGTCAGCGCCTATGACAGGTGCTGACTCGTGCGGATGCGCCACGACCTAATCCGACGACTTCCGACTTCCGACTTCCGACTTCCGACTTCCGACTTCCGACTTCCGACTTCCGACTTCATCAAACGTTTCCTCGGGATGCCACCCGTACCCCTGCTCCACGAGGCGGGCATAGTGGTCGGCCGTCACCGACGCGCCGGCCATGTCGAGGGCCGATAGCGCGGCCCCGGCTACCGGCTGCAGCAGCGGCAACGTCGGTACACAGTGTGGCGCGTCGCGGCGCGCGCGCTCGATAGCGGCGTCGACGAGGACACTACGCAACGTACGGATCGTCCCTCCTGTCAGGACGAAGGTAAACGCCTCGCGCTGCATATCCAGACGCCGCGCCACGGCCGCCGCCGCCACGCCCATCTCCTCGCCGATGCGGCGGAGGATGCCAATCGACACCGCGTCGCCCCCCGCCGCCGCCCGCAACACGAGGGGCGTGACGGAGCGCAGGCGCGCCTTCGGCACGCGGCCACGGTAGATGGCCAGGTAGAGTGCCGGCACGTCCGGCTGACGGGTGATGGCAAGGACATCGCGCGTGAGGCAAGTTGGCTCTCCCCGCCCGTCCCATGCGCGCACCACGGCGCGCACCGCGTCGGTCGCGATCTGGCCGCCGCCGCCCGAACTACCCAATTTGTAGCCATTGTCGGGGATGATGACGGCGTCGCCACGGCTATTGCGGCCAACGGCGCCGGTTCCGCTGCCGCAGTTCACCGCCACGCCGATCCCGCTCGTGGAGCCGCCGCGCAGTCCGGCCCACACGTCGTTGCTCAAGGTGAAGCGCAGATCGGGCCACACTCGCGCCAGGCCACCCGTCAGCTTCTCGTGGTCGTCGTCCACGTCGTCGCCACTGAGCGCGAAGTGGGCGTCGGCGATGGCCGTCGTGGGGAGTTCGACCACGGCGCACGCCTGCTCGACAGCCGTGGCGACGTTGCGGAGCGCGCGGTTCAACCCCACGCCCTGGTGGTTCGCGTTGCCGCCGCGGCCATAGCCTAGCGCCCGGCCGTCCTCGTCGATCAGCAACGCGCGCGTCCCGGAAAACCCGCCATCGACACCGAGATACAGCGCGCGGCTATCTCCCCTCATTCGTCACTCGCCCCAGGCGGCTTTGTCCACCAGAATCGTAACGTTGGCCGCCCGTTGCAGGTAGGAGGCCGGGACGTCGGGGTCGATCGGTCCCCACACGGCGCGGCGCACGATGTCGCACTTGTGGGCGCCGGAGACGAGCAGGAGCGTCCGGCGCGCGAGATGCACGCGCTGCCCAGTGGATACGTCGCCGTCCGATAATTCACGAGCCCTGGCGCATAGGCCACCTTAATCCGTGCCAACGTCCTGCCCCTCTACATGTACGATTCGCGCGACTAGACGGCGATGATGCGCACCCCCGCGCCCTCGATGGCATCGCGCGCGGGCGATGCGCCGGCGTCCGTCACCAGAGCGTGTACCGCCGCGATGGGCAGCGCCTGCGTCACGGCCGTCCGTCCAATCTTGCGGCGGTCGGCCACGATAATGGTGCGGCGCGCGCGGGCGGCGAAGGCGCGTACGACGGGGGCTTCGAGATCGCCAATGATCGTCGCGCCCGCTTCGACGCTGAGGCCATCCACACTGATGAACAGCGTGTCAACGCGGATCTGGGTCAACATGCCTTCGGCCAGCGGCCCCACGAGTTCATCCATGCCCGCATTCAACACGCCGCCGACGAGCACGACGCGAGAACCGGGGGCCGAGGATAGTTCCCGCGCGATGTCGATCGCGTTGGTGACCAGGCCGAGTTGGCGGCCGCGCAGGCAGCGCGCGACCTCCAGGGTGGTCGTTCCTCCAGCCAGTCCGACCGTATCGCCGTCCATAACCAGATCGGCCGCCGCGCGCGCGATGCGCCTTTTCGCGTCGGCGTAGGGATCGGGCTCCGTATCTCCGTCAGGTGAGGGGAGGGCGAGCCCGGACACCGCGGCCGCATCCGGGCCGAGTGGAACCGTGGCCCCGCCCCGCGATCGGCGCAACCGCCCCGCCGCCGCGAGGTCGTCGAGGTCGCGGCGCGCCGTGGCGACCGAGCAACCGACGTAGGCCATGATATCCCCGATGCTCATGAAGCCCCGTTGCGCGACCGCGGCCGCGATATGTTCCCGCCGCTCCTCGGCCATCATGATCGACTCCTCCCCTTTCCTCCCCTTGCATGATCATAAAGGACTTCCGCGATCGCTGTCAATCATTTCGATCACAACGAGTCACGCGACGTCACACTCAGACCCATTAATCGTTCATCGACCATGCCAATAGGCGACGATATAGCGGCTTGACAAGCCGTATCGTATCGTGTTACAGTTGGCCCAACGATTCGTTGAGCCCTTAGTAAGCCAACTAATGGATCAAAAACGATCATTGCCGATCGTTGATCGTGGCGCGGCCGGGTGAAAGCTCCCGGCCACGCCACGAGGGAATGCGAGGAGGAGGTTTGTGGTGTCCAATGATAGCGTGACCCTGTTTGGCCGTCCCATCGACCGTCGCACCCTGTTGACGCTCACAGGCAAGACGCTGGCGGGGGGCGCGGTCGCCGGCCTGTGGCTCAGTCCTGAGTTGGCGCACTTTGTCGACGCCGCCGCGCGCGGCCAGAAGGAGAGCGGCTCGGTCACGGTGATGAAGCAGTTCTCGCCCAATCTGGCCAAATGGAAGACCGTCATGTCCACGTTCACCAGTGAGACCGGCATCAAGGTCAACCTGGACGACCAGAACTACAACAATCAGTACCAGAAGATTTCCACGCAGGGGCAGTCGGGCACACGCGGCGACGATGTGGTCGAGATCGACACGGTGTGGACCGGTTCATTCGGCGCCGCGGGCTTCACGCTCGACCTCACCAATTTCCTGCCCTCCTCAATCAAGCAAGGCATCGCGCCAGCCTCCCTCTCCTCGGTGTCGTACAAGGGCAAAGCGTACGGTGTGCCTGAGTACAACAGCTCGAAGCATTTTTTCTACAACCTGAAGATGTTGGAGGCTGTCGGCCTGCATCGCGCGCCCGCGACGTTGGACGAACTGCTGGCGTATTGCGAGATCCTCAAGCGCAACCAGAGCAAACTCGGCATCGAATATCCCATGTCCTGGTCCTGGAAGCAATTCGAGGGTCTGACGTGCGACTACGTGCAGATGGTCGACTCCTATGGCGGACGTTTCTTTGCCGAGGACAACGTCACACCCGCGTTCAACCGTGGCGCTGGCGTCAAGGCGCTGACAACCATGGTAACGATGCTCAAGAAGGGCTATGCCGCGCCGGGCTCGCTCACCCACGAAGAGATCGACGTCGAGAACGATATCCAGGCCGGCAAGATAGCCATGAGCACCAACTGGGAAGGCACCCAGGCCGACTCGCTCAACCCGAGCCTCGCCTCCAAAGCCGTCCTCGGCCACATCCGCATGGCGTTGATTCCGGGTACGAGCAGCCGCAAGAGCGGCTCCTGTCTCGGCCCCGAGGGCTGGGCCATCATGAAGACCTCGCCAAATCAGGCTCAGGCCAAGGCCTTCATCAACTGGTTCATCACGACGAAGACGCAGAAGTCGTTGATGGCGACGTTCGACCAATACCCCATCTACAGCGCCCTGTATACGGACCCCTCGCTGCGCCAGCTGACGGCGCAGGCTGATAAGCAGGACGACTTCGCCGTCTACGGCGAGCAGTTCAACTACGCGCAGGCGCGGCCCAACTTTCCAGGGTACCTCGACGCATCCAAGCGTCTACAGGTACACCTGCACAAGGCCTTCCTCGGCCAGGAGACTCCACAGCAAGCGCTGGACGCCGCGGCTCACGAGATGACGTCGTCGGGCGGCAACGGGAACAATCCATAACAGTCGAAAGTCGTGAGTCGTGAGTCAGCGGTAGATAGGCTCGACGGTCGTTGGCGTAGTCGCCGAACCATCGCACCTTCTGACTGACTCACGACTCACGACTCACGACTCACGACTCACGACTCACGACTCACGACTAATTATGGCTACAATAACCCCGCCTCGCACGACCGAACGCGCGCTCTGGAATCCGAGCGCCCGCGAGATGAAGGAAGCCAATCTGGCCTTCCTGTTCATCGCGCCGACGTTGCTTATCGTCGGTGTCGTCTTCGTCTGGCCGGTGCTGTACTCGCTGTGGTTGAGCTTCAACCGCTACAACCTCGACGTTTCGCCAACACCGATCTTTGCCTGGCTGCACAACTACGCCGTCATCTTCAGCGACCCGATCTTCCGCGCCGACGTCCTTAACTCGACAGGCTCCACCGTGCTGTTCACGGTCATCTCGGTACCGCTGGAGTTGATCTTCGGGCTGGCCTTCGCGCTGCTGCTCAACGAGGAGTTCCGCGGGCGCACGGTCTTGCGCTCGGTCATGATCGTGCCGTACGCCATGCTGACGATCAGCAATGGCCTCGTGTGGAACTACATCCTCGACCCGACCTACGGTACGCTCAATGTCATCTTGCAGCATTGGGGCCTAATCGGCAGCTACCGCAACTGGCTCGGCAGCCCGGCGGGGGCGATGGCGTGGGTCATCGTCGCCGACGTCTGGAAGACCGTGCCGTTCATGACGATCATCCTACTCGCCGCGCTGCAGACCTTTCCCGGCAACATGTACAAGGCCGCCGAGGTGGACGGCGCCGGCATCCTGCAGCGTTTCTGGCGTGTCACGCTGCCGATGTTGCGACCGGCCATCCTCGTGGCCCTGGTGTTGCGCACCCTCGGCGCGTTTCGCGTCTACGACATCATCTACGTACTCACCAACGGCGGTCCGGCCAACGCGACCAACGTGCTCAGCTACTACGTCTACGAGCAGGCGTTCATCGACTTCCACATCGGCTACGCCTCGGCCGTCGCCTACCTGACCACGATCGCCATGGTGCTGATCATCATCGCTTACCTGTGGATCTTGCGTTCGGAGCCAGCGTCATGATCGGCAGCCGCTACAGCATGGTGCGGCGGGTCTTCTTCCCGCTCGCGCTCGCGTTCTTTGTCGTCTTCTCGCTAACGCCGTTCGTCTGGATGGTCGTGAGCTCGTTCATGATCAAGTCGCAGCTGCTGACCGACCCATTCGCGCTGCCGCCGCGCTTCACGCTCAACAACTACGTGCGGCTGTTTACCTCGGCGAACGACGGCGTGGGCGCGAGCAACTTCATCCACGCCATCGTCAACTCACTCGGCATCTGCATCATCACGACGGTCATCTCACTCGTCGTCGGCTCTATCGGCGGCTACGCCTTCGCGCGCCTACGCTTCCCTGGCAAGAACGCCCTGCTGCTGTTCCTGCTGGCTATCCAGTTCCTGCCGGCGGTGACCGTGATCATCCCCATGTTCATGATGGGGCGCGCCGCGCACCTGCTCGATACGTGGTGGATCCTCGTCTTCGCCTACACCAGCTTCGCGCTGCCCTTTACGCTCTGGATCATGCGCGGCTACTTCGAGAGCATCCCGCGCTCGCTCGAAAACGCGGCGCGCATCGATGGCTGTTCGCGGCTGGGCGCCTTCGTGCGCATAATCCTGCCGCTCTCGGCCCCCGGCTTCGCGGCCACGGCCATCTTCACCTTCCTGAACGCCTGGGACGAGTTTTTCTTCGCGCTCATCTTCACCAACACCTACGCGGCCAAGACGTTGCCCGTCGCGCTCTCGGAGTTCACGAGCCGCCACAGCGTCGACTTCGGCCTGCTCAACGCGGGCGGTGTCGTCGCCAACATCCTGCCCGTGATCATCGCCCTCAGCATGCAACGCTATATCGTGCGCGGCCTGACCGCCGGCGGAGTAAAAGGATAAGCCGTCAGCTATCAGCTATCAGCAAGGTAGGACGGCCGAATTGTTAGCCAACCGGCTAGACTCGAGAGGATAAAGGAGGGACAGCCACCAGCGTATCGTCATTGGCACGCGCATCGCGCCGCGAAGCTGATGGCTGATCGCTGACGGCTGATAGCTAAAATGGCGAACGTCACGATCAAGAACCTCACTAAACACTACGGCAAGGTCCTGGCCGTCAACGGCGTGGACCTGGAGATCCGCGACGGCGAGTTCATCATTTTGCTGGGGCCCAGCGGCTGCGGCAAGTCGACCCTGCTCTACAGCATCGCGGGATTGGAGAGCATCTCGGGCGGCGAAATCTACATCGGTGACCACCTGATGAACCGCGTGCCGCCCAAGGCGCGCAACATCGCCATGGTGTTCCAGGACTACGCCCTCTACCCGCACATGAACGTCTACGACAACATGGCCTTCGGCCTCAAGCTGCGCAAGGCGTCGCGTCCCGAGATCGACCGGCGCGTGACCGAGGCCGCGACCCTACTGGGTATCGAGTACCTGCTACAGCGGCGGCCGCGCGAACTCTCGGGCGGCCAGCGGCAGCGCGTGGCTCTGGGGCGCGCGATCGTGCGCGAACCGGATGTCTTCCTGATGGACGAGCCGCTCTCCAACCTCGACGCGCTCCTACGCGTTCAGATGCGCGGCGAAATCTCCAAGCTGCACAACCGGCTCAAGACGACCTTCATCTACGTCACGCACGACCAAGTCGAGGCCATGACGATGGGCGACCGCATCGTCATCATGAAGGACGGCGTGGTGCAGCAGATTGGCACGCCCCAGGAGGTCTACGCGCATCCGGCCAACGTCTTCGTGGCCGGCTTCATCGGGACGCCCTCGATGACCTTCTTGAGCGGGATCCTGACCCCGGCGGACGGGACGCTGGTCTTCGACGCGGGGCAGATACGGGTCCCGCTGCCGGCGGCGTGGGCCTCGGCTCTCAACAGGTGGACCGATCGAGCGGTCATCGTGGGCATACGGCCCTCGGACGTTCACCTTGTGGCTCAAGGCGACCGCGCGGCGATCGCCGCCTTGGCCTCGGACGCCGGCGGGGAGGGACGCAGTGTGGTGGCCGCGCGCGTGGACGTCGTCGAGCCAATGGGGGACCTGGCCTACATATTCGCCGATGTCGGCGGGCACACGTTCACCGTGCGCGTCGATCCGCTGGATATCCCACAGGTCGGGCAGGTCGTGCCGCTCCGCATCGACGGGGGCGCCCTGCGCCTCTTCGACGCCGAGACACAACAGGCCATCGACACGGGGACGCCGCCAGCCGGAGCTTCGTCGGAAGGAACACCTTGCTCTACAGCCATTCACAACGCGTAAAAGTTCGGCGCAACCCTGAGCGATGCGCACAGCTTTTATGAATGCCTGCCCAAGCCTGCCTTCCAAACTGGGTAAGCGGGATATAAACGCGTGGACGAGGCGTTAGCTGGGTGAGGGAAAGGGAACGTGAATTCGCTGGGCCACGGCGCCGTAACTTCTACTTGGGTTCGTCATCCGGTCGTTGCGGCCGCGCTAAGCGCGGCCGCTTGACGTGGTGTGGATATGCCCGGCGCTACGGCGGTGACAACTCCAATTCCTGGACATGTTTTCAGATCAACGACACGGGGCGAGACCGCCGTGGGTGTCGGCCAGAATTTCATTATGGTCGATCCCTAGCGTATTGATCCACCGTTGCTGTCCAAGCGTGAGTCCGATAAAGAACCCCAGTTCCACTAACTCGGCATCCGTAAAGTGCTCGTGAAGGCGTTCCCAGAGGGCGTCATCCGCGATAACCGGGTCCCAGATGATCGCGCTGGTGTAGGTCAGCGCGGCTTTTTCGCGCTCACTGAATTCCCCGCTGTCTTGGAAGTTCAGCAGTCGGGCATACTTCGCCTCGGGAATCTTGCTCTGCCCGGACCGGACAGACCTTTGCGCCCCTCAATAGGCACAGTTGATGGACTGGGAGACGTAGACGCGACAGAGTTCTTTCGTGGCATGGTCGAGCACACCGGCGCGAAAAGTCGTCTGCCACGCTTGGGAGAAGGCCCGTAAGACGGCAGGCACATGTGCGCGAATGGCTTGACTTTCAGGCCGGGGAGCGCCGTACAACCGAGCGTCCTCTAGGTAGTCGAGCATCTCTTGGTCGGTGATAGCAGAGATATCAGGATACGGGATTCGTGGCATGTGCAGCCTCCTCTAACGCTTTAGTCCAATTCATGTCTGTCACTATACTCTTTGTGCGACGGGTGATGCGCGCGGTTACGATGGCTCACACACTCGCACGCGCCTGATCGTACCACCGTGGGTCATGATAGTCCACGGGGCGCCCGAGCGAGCGAGGCGGGCCGCCGTAGGCGCCACGCAGGGCGATGACCTGCTCCAAACCGGCGTCGTCAAGCGCCGCGTCGACGCCAAAACCCGTCGTGGGGTCGCGGAACGCGGCGTAGGCGTGCGCGGCCATCGCGGCGCTCAGGTTAAGCGCCGGTTCTTGCCGCATGAGATCCTGGATGATCTCGGCATGGTCGGGCTCATAGATCCAACGTAGCGCTTGCAGCACGGCGGCAAGGTAGCCGGTCACGACAGCGGAGTTCGCCTCCGCCCAGTCGCGTGTGGCGGCTGTCGCCAACGAGGCGTAGGCGGCATAGTGCTCGGTCGAGGAGGCCAGTCGTCGATAGCCCTCTTCCTCGGCGAGAGCGTCGTACGGGGCGTAAAGGATTGTCGCGGCAACAACATCGGCGCGCAATGCGTCGAGGCGCGCGCTCGTGCCGCCCGTGACGGCGAACGTATACTCTCGCCCCAACGCGAGGCCCTGCCGGGCCAGGATATCGCGCAGCGCCAGGGCAAAGCCGGAGGTCGGATTGTCGACCCCTAGCAGTCTGTCGGAGAGAAGCTTGCCGACCTCATTTATCGTGCTGTGGGAGGGCAAAATCGCGTCTGTAGCCCGTATCTTGACCTCAAAATGGCCTCCAAGCGCACCTTCCTCCGAAAAAACACGTTCTCTCCGACAAACTGCTAGCTGGGCGCCGCGCAGATCGTCGAACGTCGCCACGCCAGGTTGGGTGTTCACGCGCAGCGCGCCCACGCTTCCGCCGCACAGCAGAACGATGTGCGGCGCCGTCGCCCTATCCAGCCCGAATGCCGCCGGGTTGTTGTCGACGTGAATCACGTTATCGGGGGCGGTCTGGATCAGGTCGTAGTCCCCCCCTGCCAGGCCGGCGATTTGCGGCGTCGATCCGGCGGTGTAGATAACGTCGACACTCAGGCCACGCGCCGCGAAGAAGCCTTGTCGCTCCGCGACATAGAGTGGTAAGTTCTGCACTCCTTTGAACGTGCACACACGCAGTCGCATCGTCTTCCCTTCGTCCATTTAGACTAATCCCGCCTACTCCGCAAGCGGGATAGCGGGGCCGGTCGCCGGGCCGATCCACACCGTCTGGATGTTGACGAACTCGCGGATGCCGAAGCTGCCCAGTTCGCGCCCGTACCCGCTACGTTTGACGCCGCCCAAGGGTAAGCGTGGATCGGAGGCGGTCATCCCATTGATGAAGACGTTGCCAGCCTCGATGCGTCCGGCCAGCGACCGTGCCCGCTCAACGTCGCGCGTCCAGATGTTCGAGCCCAATCCAAAGTCCGAATCGTTGGCCAGATCCAGCGCATCCTCCACGTCGTGCGCCCGCACGATCGCCGCCAGCGGCCCAAACGTTTCTTCCCCGAACACCGGCATGTCACGCCGCACGCCGGTGACCACGGTTGGTTCGAAGAAGTAGCCCGTGCGCGTGGGCGTGCTCCCCCCCACGGTCACACGCGCGCCCTGTTGGAGCGAGGCGCGCAACTGGTTCTCCAGCGTGTCGCGCAGGTCGGCCCGCGCCACCGGCCCGACTTGCGTGTCGGGGCTGGTGGGATCGCCCAGACGCAGCGCGGCGGCCGCGGCCGTGAAGCGTTCCTCGAACTCGTCGGCCACCGCGTCAACGACGATGAACCGCTTGGCCGCGATGCAACTCTGGCCCGTGTTCTGGAAGCGCGCGCGCACCCCGACGGCCACGGCTTCCGCCAGGTCGGCGTCCTCAAGCACGATGAAAGCGTCGGAACCGCCCAACTCCAGGACGACCTTCTTGAGCGCCGCGCCGCTCACCGCCGCGACCGTCGCCCCGACCGTGTCGCTGCCCGTGAGCGTGATCGCGCTGATGCGCCGGTCGGCGATGAGTGTAGCGGTCGCCGATCCTGGGACCAGCAGCGTCTGAAAGACCCCTTCGGGGAAGCCGGCGTCGCGGAAGACCTCCGCGACGGCTAGCGCTGATCCAGACACGTTGGAGGCGTGTTTGAGCACGACGGTGTTGCCGGCCATGAGCGCCGGCACGGCGGCGCGGAAGATTTGCCAGAAGGGGTAGTTCCAGGGCATGATAGCGAGGATGGGTCCCAGCGGGACGAACTGCACCAGGCTGTGTGTGGCATTGGTGTCCACGTCGTACGGCGCCAGGAAGGCCGCCGCGTTTTTGGCGTAGTAGTCGCAGTTCCAGGCCGATTTATCGATCTCCGCCCGCGCCTCCGTGATCGGCTTGCCCATCTCGGCGGTAATGAGCGCGGCGTACTGGTCGCGGTTCTGGCGTAGACACGCGGACGCGCGCGTCATCAGGGCGGCGCGGTCGTCCAGCGAGGAGGCGCGCCAGGAGCGATAGGCCTGCCACGACTGCTGCAGTGCCCTTTCGATCTGTACGGGCGTCGACGCGCTATAGCGCGCGATGACCTCTTCGGTCGCCGGGTTCACGGATTCTAGAGCCACGGATCTCTCCTAACTGTTTTGGGTGTGTTTCATTCACGTTGGGGCGTGACCCTCACCCCCAGCCCATGCGGATTGGTCTCTCTCCGCTGCGCTCCGACAGCCCAACCGGCTCTCCCTGACGCGGGAGAGGGGGGCTACCGGCCGTCGGACGGTCGTCTCCCCTCTCCCTGACGCGGGAGAGGGGGTGGGGGTGAGGGGGGGAACTAAGCGGCGCCCGTGCCGGCTAGCGTCCCACCGAGATAGAGTTCGCTGATCTTGGGGTTGTCCAGGACCTCGCGATGGGTTCCCTCCAGGCGTACTCGTCCGCTCTCCATGACGACCCCGTGTGTCGAGATGCCAAGACCTGAGCGTGCGTTTTGCTCCACGAGCAGGACCGTACGGCCGGTGGAACGCATCAAGGTCACGACATCGAACACCTGCTTGAGCGTCTTGGGGTCCAGGCCCATCGACGGCTCGTCCAGCAGCACCACCCGCGGGTCAAGCATGAGCCAGCGCGCGAACTCGACCAGGCGCTGCTGGCCGCCCGACAGGCCGCCCGCTTTGTCACCCGCGCGCTGTCTGACGATGGGGAAGAGTTCCTCTACCTCGCCAAGACGGCGGTTGACCAGAGCGCCGTCATTCAAGGTATAGGCGCCCAACCGGACGTTTTCGCGCACGGTCATATGGGTAAACAGGCTGTGATTCTGCGGCACCTGGACGATGCCGCGCGCCAGAATTTGACGCGGGTTCAAGCCGGCGATCGACTGCCCGTCGAAGGTGACGTCGCCCAGACGCGGCTGGAGCAGGCCGCTGATGACCCGCAAGACGGTGGACTTGCCGGCGCCATTGGGTCCGACGATACAGGCGATCGCGCCCTGCTCGACGGTCAGGTCGACCCCCTGTAGGACGTCACCTCCACCGTAACCCGCCACCACACCGCGCATTTCCAGTAGCGCCACTCCCATGTCCCCATCCTCTCCCACGACTTCCGACTATCGACTTCCGACTTCCGACTTCCGACTTCCGACTTCCGACTATCGACTTCCGACTTCCGACTATCGACTTCCGACTTCCGACTATCGACTTCCGACTTCCGACTTCCGACTTCCGACTTCCGACTTCCGACTTCCGACTTCCGACTTCCGACTTCCGACTTCCGACTTCCGACTTCCGACTTCCGACTTCCGACTTCCGACTTCCGACTTCCGACTCAATCCCCCAGGTAAGCTTCTAGCACGGCGGCGTTGCCGCGCACCTCCGCGGGCGTCCCCTCAGCGATCTTCGCGCCGCGGTGCATCACGGCCACCGTGTCGCAGAGCCCCATGACGAACTCCATGTTGTGCTCGACGAGGAGAAAAGTGACGCCGCGGCTGTTGAGTGTGCGGATACGCTCCGCGAGGTGGTTGATCATGGTCGGGTTGACACCACCCGCTGGTTCATCCAGCAGGATCACCTGGGGTTCGGCGATGAGGATGAAGGCAAACTCCAGCAGCTTCTTCTGCCCGTACGAGAGATTGCCGGCCAGCACGTCTTTGAGCCGGGCGATGCCCACGAAGTCCAACAGGTCCTCGGCGACGTGCCGTTCGTGCGACGAGCCCCACTGGCTGAGCAGCGCCCGCAGCCCTTTGCGCTGCGCCGCGACGTGCATATTTTCCAGCACGGTCAGCCGTGGGAAGATGCGGGTCAACTGGAAGGTGCGTCCCAGCCCCAGACTGAAGATCTTATCCGGCGTCGCATGGCTGATGTTGGTATCACGGAAGCGGATGTCGCCCTTATCCGCTCGCTCATAGCCCGTGATGACGTTGAAGAGCGTGGTCTTGCCAGAGCCGTTGGGGCCGATCAGGCCCGTAATTGTCCCCTTCGTCACGGAGAGCGAGCAGCCGTTGAGCGCCTGGATGCCGCCGAACGACTTGACGACGTCGCGCGCCTCGAGGATGCTCACGGCGTCACCCCCTCCCGACTCTCCGTCCGCACGGGCACGTCCCCGGCGCCGGTGGCGAGGGCCACGGCAGGCGGACCGCGCCGCCTCGCCATCCAGCCAGGCCATTTCCTGGACAAAGACGGCACGACTCCCTCAGGCAGCAGCAGGATGACCACGAGGAACAGCGCGCCGTAGAGCACGAGGTAGAGCCCGTTCGACGCCCAGGGTTGCAACGCGAAATACTGCTGCAGGGGCTCAAGGATGAGCGCTCCCAGAATCGGGCCGGAGAGGGTTCCAAGGCCGCCCATGAACGCCATCAGGGCGATAGCGACGTCGTAGAGCGCGTCGAACGCGAACTCAGGACGGATGGAGCCGAGAAAGTAGCCGTACACGGCGCCGATCATGCCCACGAAGATGGCTGAGAGCACGAAAGAGCTCAACTTGTAGGCCCATGTTTTCACGCCCAGCCCCAGCGCGCGATCCTCGTCGTCGCGGATGGCCAGCAATCCCAGCCCATACTTAGAGTGGCGGACCCACCACGACACACCAAACGCCAGGAGCAGGACGACTAGCGTCACGTAGTAGAAGGGCACGTTGAAGAACGCGCCGCTCCAGGTCGCGGGGATGGGCAGATCCATACCACTCGAGCCGTTAGTGATGTCGGTCAGGTTGTAGGCCAGTAGTTGCATGATGAAAAAGATGGCGATCGTGATCACCACGAAGGTATGGCGGCGCGTGCGCAGGGCGATCCAGCCGAGCGGGATCGCGTAGACCCCCACGATGAGACCGACCAATGGCAGGAGCAAGAACGGTGGGTACCCGCCGGGGATGCTCCAATCCTTGCACATGATGGCCAGGGCGTACGCGCCGATCCCGAAGAAGGCGGCGTGGCCCAGCGCGATGTAGCCTGTGTAGCCGGAAAAGATGTTCCAGCTCGTCGCGGCCGCAGCGAACATGAGCGTGAAGACGGCGATGGTCGTGACGGTCGGGTTGGAGAACACCAATGGGAACACGAGGGCCAATGCTAACAGGGCGACGCGGCCGCCCCGGCGTGTCACGGTGAGGCTAGGGCTCATGCGCGCCTCCCTTCCAGTTGACCGAATAAGCCTTGCGGCCGGAACAGCAACAGCACGATGAGCAGGGCAAAGAAAACCGTGCTGGCCCAGACGGGGGACCAGACCACGGCGGTCACGTTCTCCACCACCAGCATGACCAGGGAGGCGATGAGCGCGTCGCCAAGGCTGCCCATCCCGCCGAGGATGATGATGACGAGCAGGCGCGAGATCAGGTCGTAGGAACTGCCTGGGTTGAAGGCGCTCGTGGCGCCAAAGGCCATCCCGCCCGCCGCCGCGAGCGCGACGCCGATGCCGAACGTGATCATCTGGACCCGACTGACATCAACGCCGATGAGTTCGGCCGCCGCGCGGTTCTGCATCGACGCGCGCAGGCCGCTACCGAACTTGGTCCGATACAGGATCAGGTAGAGTCCGGCCAGCAGGACGACGCTCAAGATGAACCCGAATACATAGATGTAGGGGAGGTAGAACGTGCCGATCCCGAACGACGAGCCGACGTACCAGGCGTCCAGCTTGACGTTATCCGTCGTGAAGATGAGCCCAAGCACTCCTTCGATGATCAGGGCGATGGCGAACGTCACCAGGATGGAGAGCATGGTACGGTCGCGCGTGAGCCGACGGATAAAGGCCCACTCGATGAGGAGGCCGAGCCCGAACATCACGGGCATGGTGATGAGCAGGCCCAGGAAGAGGTCGATGTGCAGGTAGCGCTCCAGCGCATAGCTCAGGTACGCCCCCAGGATGACCAGGGCTCCCTGCCCAACGTTGATGATGTCCATGACCCCGAAGATCAGCGTCAGGCCCGAGGCCATCAGGGCATAAATCCCCCCGGTCAGGATCCCTGTGATGACTCCCTGTTAATGTCCAGTGATTCTGTCACCCATAAGTGTCCAGTGAAAATGTCACCGGGGCCGACGCGCCCGTAGCGCTCTCATCCGGTCACGCGCCTGTTCGCGCGTGCGCTCCTCGCGACAAAAGT
>JAABUV010003415.1_pt1 | contig 20257 bp, 21 predicted proteins | sample 5559971 | NCBI WGS metagenome assembly JAABUV01 (sample SAMN10711881, study PRJNA513362) | rock metagenome | isolation source: Antarctica rocks | place: Antarctica: Victoria Land, Knobhead nord | collected 2015-12-19
ACTGACCGAGCAGATCTGACAGACTGCCCTCCATCGATATTATCACCGAGCCATGCGAGATCATCCAGAAAGCTGCGCCACCGTAGGTCAAACGTTTGTGAACGCGTATCAGCGGGTAATTCGACCTCGCCGGCGCCTCGGGCGGCATTCAATATACGGAGGAGGACCAAAGGTTCGTAAAAGCGGTGAAGGAGACGTTCAGTCGGACGAGCCTTGGTACTCCACTTCTCGAACTTATTCTGAACAAACGCGAGAGTGATTGATTACACATATTGCTTCACTCACTGAAGAGCTCCGCGAGCAGCAGCAAGCTGCGGGCCTGGGTACAAATGTGACTAGTCCTGCTTCAGGGTTTGACGCCGGCAACCGCCTCGCCAACACCTTTGAGCTCCTGGAGATGCTCCTTCTCGAGCTTCCGGAAGTTGTGGTACCGGACTAGCTCTACCGTCGCCAACATCATAGCGGCCCAGTTCCACCGTCCAGGCTATAGTCGATTTCTGCTCGCTAAATCACTGCGAAGGAAAGGTTGAATGAGATGCGGAGAATCAACCCCGCAATGATCGCTGCACGCTTGCACGTTCTTGCACAGCCGCACGGTCTTGACGAGGCGGAACGTTCTTGCACGGCCGCACGATTTTCCACATTTGCGCGCTCTTGCACGCTCGCACGTTATTGCACACGTTCACTATACATATCCCGCACCCACAGATGGGGCGCATCATGATAACTCCCTCCTGACAAATCTACCTGGAACGCGTGCTCAGCACCGCTCCTGCACGTCACATATCTGGAGAATAACCCCAATGCATGGCCTCTGCACTAAGTGCAGCAAGCTTATACCGACGGGACTTGCGAAACATCACCGACCAGCGTATAGTACATGTTCGACGTGTGGTTGGAACGGCTTGAAGAAGGGCTTTCCGGAGCATTCACCTTGCTCCCAGCGAGCCGGAACACCCATCGAGGAGCTTGCATGTGTGAGCGAAGTCCTCAGGGTTCTGGGCATCAAGGCAGTCGATCTTCCTTGGCCTCTCGAGGCGCTCGATTCTCTTCCAAATGGACGGATGAACCACGACTTCTCGCAATTTGGCAGTAGCAAATGGGACGTGCCGCACATACTCGACACGGGGCGGCGTTTGGAGGTGGGCTTGCATGCGTCGGCTACGATAGTCAGTCAACGACGTATCGTGATTGAACGTCGGGGAACGGCGTGAGAAGCTGTGCGATGTCATGGCGGCCAATCTGCGAGATCCACAACGCCATTACGAGAGGAACACGAACTACCAAGCTGTTTCGAGAAGCCCAGCCTTGTCGGTCGTTGAGCATTCACTGAGTCCGCTTGATTACAGGCTGTGGTAGCTCATGCTCGCGAACCGAAGTCTGGATACTGGGAACCCAAGGACAGGGATCTTCGGGCTACTTGGAGTGGCTAAGGAAGCGGCATAACAGCTACAGCTTCGGCCGGATCGGCCAGCACGATGTGGCCAAGATAGTCGAGGAGGTGGAGACTGGTAGACATCTGCGGACAGCGTGAGCCGCGCTCGAATCCTCTTCGTGTTGACTTCAGAAGAAATCAAGGTTGCGTTCTCTACGCATAGCCATCCTACTACTCTTCACGTTGAATGCGTAGGTATCATGGTGAACGGACATGACTTAGGTGTAGTGAACTTCGGCAAATATTCTATTCCGTGTCTCGCCACAGCCATCTGTCATACGCTACACTGTTGACGCCCTTGGGCATTGCGTCCCTCTTCGACTTCCAGCACGAAGAATAGGCAGCAAAGCTTGAATGATTTGTCGGTGTCCTCATCAAATCCTTCATCTTCCTTGTAGACGGACTGTCTTCTCCCTCACACAAAACTCTCTCTTCATACGCGCGTTTTGCGAACACAGCCGCTCTGGCCTGATCTCCGTGAGCAATGCTAATTTGGAAGGCGTCATAGTAGAGACGTGCAAACAGGGCACTGCCGCTTCTGCCGTGCTCCATCTCCAAGAGATTCAGCAACGACTTGCAGTCTGCTATACTGGCAATTGGATTGTGCATCATCCGGACCGGGTCACCAACCGCGTTGTCGAGTTGTTGAATACGCAACCGTCGAGCGTCGCTTGCTTGAAGCTCGACAGGAGGCAAAGAGCAAGTGGAACAGTCGCAGTCAAAGCCAAATGCTTGCTTCAGTCCCGAACGACGATCAGTAGAAGGGCCGCCCTTGCTATAACAGATTGTGATCTCTTCTCCACTAGAGATCGATTGGATTGCATGTATAGTTTCTCGGCCGTCGTCCGGATTCCAATTGTTGTGGGCGTTGGGGAGACAGCTGTGATTGATCAGGCTCGCTGTAGCATACACGCCGCCGATATCAGATTCAGGTCCGCAGGGCAAAGGGTTCGTCTTCACAGTGCCACTGAACGGATACCTGCCAGGAAAGTTGTTGTGAAGCGATAGGAACTGGCGCTGTTTTCCTCTAGAAAGTAACTTGAGCTTGGCGGCAAGTGTTGGTTCGAGAGACTCTGAAGGCATGTTATGTGCCACGAGCAGAGGTGTTTCGACCAAAATGCGGCTTCCTTGGGAGATATCGAATCGAGCAACGAGACCTCTCCCATTTCCAGGAAGTGACCGGATTTCGTACAGCGGTGAATCCAATTCCTCAATGGGATTCGTAACGGGTACAAATTCAGCGACCGACATTGGAACTTCGTCTTCGTCAGACTAGGAATGTGGTCAGCACCGCATCTGTCAGTTTTGTAAACAAGGCGTTTACCTGATCGTAGGATCTTATTGTCTCGTGGACCTCTGTCCAGCTATAGTAACCATTTTGATCGATGGTTTTATTCCAAGGTCGAACGCTTGAGCTAAAGTGGGCTGTAGCTATTCGATTCGTCACACGTGGTCATCGAGGGTCAACGAATATCACCGTGGCGTGATGTAATGTAAGTGTGGTGGAGCTAGGCACGGTCTTATCGGCCACGACAATCAAGCCTCCGAGCGCCAACGGGTACGCCTTCGCATCAGGTAGCGATTCCAGAGCTTGGGATACTTTGACAGCATCCAAAGTGAGCTTAGGCTGAAATGCCTGGCCAAACCATGCGTAGTCGTGCTCGTCCACGTAGGAGAAATTTGAATGGCGCGTATTGCTATCATGCACCTCGCAGATAGTGGTGAGATCTCTCAGCAAATGGATGGTAGGACGCTTTGTATGCATATGTTCAACCTCATTTGCCGATACGAACAACATCTTCTATCGGTATATGCGCGAGAATGTTAATGTAGCAAAAGAGATCTCAGCATTGAAGAGCTCAGTACGAGAATGGAAGTTGCATCAGTGGACAGCAGCGCACAAAGAGGAGCCATCTTAAAACCTAGTGGCGTTTCTGTCGGGTACGCCAAACCACTTATGATTGCGGCCCGTGCGTGGTGGTGCCAATCAAACATGCATTCTGTTCATGTGTTCCGTCGATTAGGAAGCTGCCTCTTCCATTTCGCTCGTGCTGCTTAAGGAGGTGGACCTACATCGTGACACACCCAACTGGGAACTGATGGTTCCAATGATGAAAGGGACCAGGTTATCGCCGTAGTTCGCTAACATCCGATGGCCTTCTCGATCATCGCTCTCGGTGTCACCAGCCGTCAATGCGAGCCTGATTGGCTCTACATTCTCATAAGGCCAATCGGTCAGCTGTGTGGCCATTCGAACTTGCCAGTCTCCTGCCATATCGCTTCGAAGTATGATCTTACCGAAGGACAGTGTGAATCGGACAGGGGAGACAGAGATTGGACTTTGCTGCCTTTTTCACGGGCCGCGACCCCATCCGGTCACACCGAAATAACCTCTGTGCTAAGATGCCCATTCAACCGACGTAATGTGCGCAATTACCCATGCGAGGGAGCAAGGGTCGCGCCTCCAATTGGCTCGTGTCGCGTAGCTACAAGGCAAATAAGCATGATGGTGTAAGCACTGTACTAGTGTAGGGTTTGCATGTATCCAGGACATGTATGTCACCTACGTGTACCAATGTGGGACCAGCTTTCTATCGACGCTAGACTCAAATCGGGATTTACGTCTGAGCAAGGTCGATAATAGCTTTCTGGGGTGACTAGATGACTGGTATAGTATGATGCAGCAGATGAGCTGCGAAGACTACAAGCATGGAAAACTCTAACGGCGGCGCCGGCGACATTCAGGGTTTGGACTACAAGCCACCCGTTCAGTGTGGGAAGATTTAGGCTCTCACCAGCCGCTAGTAGAAGGTACTAAGTGGCCGTACGGCGCTTTAGCGCTGCGTTGTCATGCAATGCAAGCCATGGTGCTGGCAATGTTGATCAAACCGTGCGCGATCGCGTGGGATAGCGACTTCCAAAGCAGCGCGTGTGGAGCGCTATTTCAGCCTTCAATATGCGTTGGTCGGTAAACATGACACGAGGGTCGTCGGTCACCTGCCAGATCTTTCTGTGTCCATGCCTGTGCCGCGGAAGCTTTCCGTTGGAACCAGCACAGCAGTAGCAAAAGGAGTGTCTTCGAAGTGCAGCCGAATAAAATAACCATCGGCATACTTGACAGGGCTTCCAAAATTTTGTATACATAAACGCCTGGCAACTCACAACACACATTCTTCCCCTTCCTCACAAACACCATTTGACCTCGCTATGGCGCCAATCGAGCTGCAGTCAAACGACCATCGAAATCTTCTTGACATCGTAGATAAGCTGCGCTTGACCGGCATCACTCGCTATATCGACCTTCCGCAAATTGTGGTCTGCGGCGATCAATCAGCTGGAAAGAGCTCCGTGCTCGAAGCCATCTCTGGTATCCGCTTTCCCACCAAGGACAATCTGTGCACGCGCTTTGCCACCGAATTGGTCCTTCGTCGCGATGAGAACGCTGGTGTCAAGGTCTCCATCATTCCTGGCTCCAATAGAGACGACCACGAAAAACAGCGCTTATCGGAATTCAGCCATGAGGTCGACATGAACAGTCCTGACATTGGTGGCCTGATCGAGGAAGCCAAGCAAGTAATGGGTCTTTCGCAAACGAAGGTTTTCAGCAGCGACGTCCTTCGTGTTGAGTTCCAGGGAGTCAATCAACCACACTTGACCCTAGTGGATCTACCCGGCCTTTTCCGGGCTGGGAGTAGAGAGCAATCGGAACACGAAGCCCCCATTGTTCACCAGATGGTGCGGGGCTATATGGAACAACCACGCAGTATCATACTGGCCGTCGTTTCTGCAAAAAGTGATTTCGCACTTCAAGAAGTCACCAAGTATGCCCGAGAGCTCGATCCTGATGGTATGCGCACTTTGGGCCTGATTACGAAGCCTGACACCCTATCAAAAGACTCAGACAGCGAGGTCGCGTACATTGCTATGGCTCAGAATAAGGATGTCGTCTTTCGGCTCGGCTGGCACGTGTTGAGAAACCGTAGTTTTGAGACCCGCGATGTTTCAGCGGAAGCACGCGATGTCGAAGAGACTCGTTTCTTTGAATCCGGCGCATGGGCATCGCTGAATCCTAGCACGGTCGGTATCAGATCGCTGAAGCCTCGGCTGAGCAATACTCTCAGAGACCAGATTCTACAGCATCTACCCAGCTTACATTCGGATGTCCTGTCTGGGATCCAAGACTGTGAGCTTCGACTGAAGCAGCTCGGGGAGGCTCGAAGTACGCCATACGAACAGCGCCGTCATCTGCAGCGCGTAAGCTGGAAGTTCTCGGTCCTGATGAAGGCTTCTGTCGACGGTGTCTATAGTGATGCTTTCTTTGGACATGCGAAGACGGAAGAGGGACGACGGAAACGCCTGCGAGCTGTTGTTCAGAATGGCCTGGAAGATTTCGCTGAGGATGTACGGATAAAAGGTCATGCCCAAGCCATTACCGAGGATGATGGGGAGCACGACAGTGGCAGCAAACAGGTTTCTACGATAACGAGGACTGCCTATGTAGCCTCGGTCAAAGAGCTAATGCGGCATAACAGAGGCATTGAGCTGTCTGGTACCTTCAATCCGTCAATAATCGGCGAGCTGTTTAGAGAACAGTGTCAACCTTGGCGTGAGATTGTTGCGAATGTCCAGAATTCGATACTACAGAGTACTCGCTGGACAGCAAGAGCGATAGTGGAGGAAGTTGCTGTCAGTGACACTGTCGATGCTATATTTGCTCTCGTGGACCGAGCCATCGAGAATCTTGGTCGCAACGTCAACACCAAGGTGGAAGAGCTGTTGCGACCATACCTTGCTGGCCACCCAATCACGTACAACCATTATCTGATCAGCAACGTACAGCACATCCAAGCTGATCGACAACGCCGGGCACTCAAGGAGAAAATTCAGAATGAGTTCAACCCTAGTCGTGCTGCATTCGGGCTGAATGACGCAGATCTATCGAGACTGATCAACATCGTGGTTGAACGAGAAGAAGCTGATATGGGTGACTATGCAAGTCAGCTTGCCGTTGATTACATGCAAGCCTATTATAAGGTATGTTTTATGAAACTACGATTGAGACGTGCTGATTCTCGATCATGAAGGTTGCCATGAAAAATTGCGTGGACGACGTCAGCATTCATGCGATTGAAGAGCAGCTGGTCCGAAACTTGCCTCCTGTCTTCAACTCTGATGTCTTGGAAAAACTCGATGACGCACAGGTTGCGAATTTGGTGGCAGAGAAGCAGTCTTCTGCTATTGACCGCGCACACAATGAGGAAAAGCTCTCGAATCTTGTCAAAGCATCGCAAGAGTTGCAACGTCTCGACAGACACCTCTTGCAACTTCACGGTAAGACGGTTGGAGTGTTTGCGATAAGTGTACACTAACGAGTTGAACGCCGGCAGTCATCGAGTCACACGAAGCAATACCAGATATCAACGAACAGAGCGAGCCACAAAAAACGGGGCTGCATACCGATGGTCACCTCGACCATCTGCCCTCGAATTTGTCGGTTGGAGTCTCCACGGGAGTTGACGCTGTGACGAGTCCACCATCGTCAGCTGTCGAAGCTGAAGTAGATGTAGGTTATCCGGCTCAAGCGATGAGGAAGAAGCTTAAGAAAGGCCGACAGTCCGGCGGAGCATATTCCTACGATTAGATGCTCGCCTGACGGACAGTAGCTTCTTCAATGTGTACTGCAATGTCGCTTTTCCTTGTCGCGTCCAACCGCCGCCTTCATCTTAGCACAGGTCCAATTTTGCACTCTCGTCTTCCAACGACGTCGAGACTTTGGAGAAGCTGCGTGCACATCCTGTGCATTTTCTCGCACCTGGAGCTTGCTGATCTATCTGCCACACTGTCTTAGCCCTTACTGTTCGACCCGATTTTGAGCAGTCCCACGTCCGCGCTTTGACCTCGTCCATGTACGTTAGGCGTCTCGGATGGACAGGTGTCAAGACCGATATTCTACTTCGATGTCACGTGCTCATCCCCTCGCGCGACCGCGCCGTCAACGGTATCTGCACCCAGGGCGCGTAGAAGTCGTCGAAGATGGTGTCGCAGGGCATGCCGGGCGGTAAGCCGGCGCTCACGGGCCTACGTGTGAAAACAGCATGGTCAGCGGTGGAATTATCCGACGGTGGTGTATGAGACGAACGTACTGATCGTGGAGCGCGAAGGGATCGGCGTTGAGGCAATACCACCCTGCGGCGCCGAAGTAGTACGACAAGGGTTGTGGGGGCCGACCAAGGTCCGCTGGATTCACGGCTACCGTCTGGAGGGGGATGTTGGGTCCGCCGACTCCGGCCTGTCAGATAGCTGAGTATTAGCGTGTTGCGCCCTCAGGACATGGCACGTGGATGCAGGCAGTCGTCGCCTTCATGCCAGCGAGAAAAACCGTGCGTGCGCACAGGAACTGCTCTCTACTCGGTTGCGAGTGTCATTTGCTTTCAGACTCACTTGAGACTGCTGCCAATTGTACCCAAACAGATTGGTGTACTTTTCGATCTCCCGGTGAGCAATGACAGACATTGCACTCGACGACAACGCCTCGTTGGTAATCAACGGCGGCGCAATAACCATCGACACGAGGTCTCCAGGAGCGACAGCAATCACCGTAGCTACATCACAGCTAGTCAGTCAGCAGACACTCCAACTACCGTTTGCGCAGTTGATCCTCTTACCAGAACAAAGATGGCACCATTCCGCCTCGAAAAGTCTTGTCAATGGGCCAACCGTGCTGCAAATCTGAGCAGGAACCCCTCGTCGTCTTTGCTAGCGGCAGCTTCAACAACATCATCATCATCCAAATCGATGCCGGCATTTAACAGCTACTCGAAGGGCGGAAGTCTGTCTTTCTGCACACAGTAGTAAAGCAATGGGAAAAGGGCCATGCTGGCTTCTGTTGGCTGAATTCAGCAAGCTCGGCCTGAAATCTGCTTCCTGGCAAGATGTCACTACCGCGATGCAACGCATTGTAGGGCGATCCGTCGAGAATTGCTCCAAAATTGGCCATGTTTACTGATTATTTGAGGAGCTCAATGCTTTCAGGGGTGCATGGTTCCCGCGTGGACACGCATATGCCACGGATTACCAAAGTCAAGCCGCGGTTGGTCTGCCATTTGAGCGATATTATTGCTGCACTAGTGTTGACCTTCTTCTGTGCTTCCGTCCAGTTCTGCTTCGTCCTTCCCATGATGCCCAGGTTCACACTCCTGACAGTGCTGACGGATAAAGTCTTCTGGATCGAGCGGTGGAAGCGAGGTCGCTTGGCGAAGAATGAAACGAACAACAGCATCCTCATAGCATAAATAGCAATGGCGCTCCAGCCCAGTAGTGGTCCAGATGGACGCCGTGGGCTCCAGAAGGAGTCTAGGACGCTCAGTGGGGACATCCTCCAGAGCCAGGAGCTCTATGCTTTCTAGCTGGAGACTTTGGGATAATCTTTGGAAAAAGATTTCCCAAAGACCCTGGCGGGGCAAGAAGGCGACACGCCTGAGTGTGAGATGACGAAGGAAGCGGAGTTCGAGTAAAAAGGAGGACAAGTGCGTTTCGGCCGTTGTCAGAGTCAGTTCCAATTTCCGTAGCCTCCGTAAGCCTTGTGATCGAATGATCCCAGTAAACACTTCTGCAGAAGCTGACATGAGTTGCGTGAGCAGTGCTCGAGGAGGAAGACTGTTGCTGGAGTGTCCATCGTAGAACGGGCGCTGGAGCTGTTCGCACCACGCGAGGTCACAGAAGGACAGCTGAAGCGCCTGTAGGTCAGTTGCCTGCTGGAGCATACTTGAAAGTGCCCCGGCAATGGTGGCCAGTTCATCAGAACCATCCGCACCCACGGTGTCTATCCAGCATTCCAGAATAGTGAGGCGGGAGAAGGCGCTCTCCACCAAAACGAGATGTCGGGTAGCGGCCTCGATGTATTGGCAGGCTGTAAGGGGTCCGCCAATGTCATGGATCCACTGCTCTAGTCCTGCGTCCACAGGGCTCCAGCGCGACTCGGTGCGCTGGTTCCAGTCAAGCAGACGTCGTAGATGAGCTATGCTCCAGAAGGCATGACTACGAGTGCAGAGGTTCACTGAAGTGATAGTGTTGGTCGAGAGCATTATGGAACGCAGGGCTGCGAATAACTGTATGTTCTCAATGTCCTCATCGTCCATAATGGAGCTACCATCAAGGATACCGTGGCTGTGGAACTGGACAGTGCGCCAGTGTATTCCCCAGTCATCTCCCATATATCCAGGATCGTGGACGAAGCGTGAAGCATGAGATAGCCGAGCAACTGCGCCGTCGAAGTCGGTCAGGATCCTGTGGACGCTAAAGATACCTTGATCAACCAGGGTCCGGTTGTGTTTGTCGCAAACAATAGCGGATAGAGCGGATGCGAGCTGAGAGGTGTATCCTACGATGGCTTTCCGGTCGCTTTCATAGGCGTCGTAGAGCCTCCGGATCGCATCATCGGTAAGCATGTCCCACTCTCGTTGAGTCATGGAACCAGCGGTCATTTTCACAACGCCATCATCAAGGCCAGGCATCGCAGGGCGGTATCCGTAGACGGTGGCATCTCTCCAGGCGTTGATATCATCGAAGAGTCGTAGACCATTCCTCCGGCGTAACTCGATGGTGTGTACGTGCCTGCATAGCTTTGGCTGGCGGGAAATAGCTATAAGGCTGTTGGTACCACCAGAGTCAAAGTCAAAGTAGATGTGTCCGAATAGGAGAGGCGAAGCCAGAGTCGCACATACATTCGACACGAGGCGAAATCGCTTCTGGCTAGGCTTGTCCAGTGTGGCAAGGATGCCACCAACCATCTCTGGTGGAAGGTCGAGAATGGAAGTTGCAGCGGAGTCCTCCATCTGTGTTTTTTCTGGCCGCGTTTTGCTCCCGTCTCTAGGCAAAAGGTGAGAATCCACTGTCTTTGCTGCTGCTGGTGGGCTGGCGATGTGGGATAGATGAACATAGAGCTGTGGTTAGCTTATAAAAGCTCCTCAGGATTGCTCCGCAAGTGATGGTGCGCGCGTGCAAGCACGTGACATCTGCTCTTCTCCAATAGTGTTCGGTTCGAGCGGTCGATGTTCGCATTGTCTAGGGCGTCTCGCTTCTCACTTCCGAGACCATCATGTCGCCGATACCGTCAATTGCAGTATATAACACGAGTGCGGCTGGTGATGGACTCCATTTCCGAACTGCCCAGCGTCGCCGATGTCGTCACTCGCCTCCCTGTTGCCTGCATGCTTCGTGGCGGCGCGCGGTCAGCTTGAAATTCACATGATTGCATTATTTCATAGCTTATTAATTGTGCAGTACTTATGACTTTAGCGAGAGGAGCAGCTAGCGGGGTGGAAAGCTGTCAAGAGAGAAAGCACTAGCTAGGGATGTAATTACATGGCGACCTTGTCTCTGCCCATCAAAGCAACCTTTCAACAGATCTTGTCATCGTACACATTCCTTGCTGATGTGGCCTTCTTATACTGACGCGTAGGCTGGGTAGGCGTAAGTTGCAGGCAGCGCCGTACCTTAAGTTGCCTATCGTTGGTCAGCAGCCTGGTCCAATGCCAAGGTAGGCATTGCGATCTGCTTACATTCGCTCGAGCACGCTGATGCAAGCCCACGGCAGTCGCTGCTAGTTGCGCGATGGCGGCGATGATGTTCAGGATGTTGGCGGCTGTAGTGAGGACCGGCTGACCTTCGCAGTCCATGAAGCTGTTGTTTGATTTTGTGACTTGCTCTGGCAACGCCTGGGCCATTGACAAGACCCAAGCGGAGAAAAGCATGGTGGATGTTGCCTTCATCGTAAAGGCTCAGGTGTTCGCAGCGTGGTCGGCATGTTTAGTTGCTTCTGAGACTCAAATATCAAAGTCATTTTGCTGTCGCCTTCTGAAGTAGGACAGTGTCACCGCAACCCGTCGCACACAATTTGCTATAAGTGGTCCTGGCTTCACCACTGGGTTGCACTGCAGGCTCCATCGCTATGCGCATTGTGACAGCTGGGAAACCTCTCTTATCAGCAAAAGCCCGCTCTACCCTGAATCTTGTTTCCATAGGTCGGCGTATGTAACGCAGCAACGTCTGATCGTCTGATGGAGACGAGACCTTAAGGGGATAGGTTGTTGACAAGAGAGAAATTTCCTGACTGTCACATGCGCGTAGCGGAGTAGCCTGCGGTGCAACGCAGTGGTGAAGCAAGGGCCACGGGTGGCAGATTGTGTGCGACGGTTGCGGTGACACTGTCCTACTTCAGAACGCGCCAGCAAGATGTCTTTGATATATGATTCTTAGAAGCTCAACCCTGAGCCTTTACGATGCGGGCAATTTCCTCCCTGGTTCTCTCCGCTTGGACGTTTTCGAGGGCCCAGGCGTTGCCAGATCAATTCACGAAACCGAACAACAGCTTCATGGACTGCGATATATACCGATCCTTGCTATAACCGCCAACATCCTCGCCATCATCACCGCTGCTGCTTAACTGGCAGCAATCGCCGTCAACTTGCATCTGCGTGCTCGAGCGAATGTAAGCAGATCGCAATGCCTACCTTGGTATTGGACTAGGCTGCTGACCAACGATAGGCAACTTAAGGTACGGCGCTGCCTGCAAGTTACCCCCACCCAGCATACGCATCAGTACAAGGATGCCACTTCAGTAAGAGAACTGTACGATGAGGAGATTGGTTGAAAGGTTGCTTTGATGGGCAGAGACAAGGTCGCCGCGTAGCCTACACATAGACAAGACGCCAGAGCATCGAGGATTTTTTCGGGAATCGCGGCTGTCGTCAGGCGGCATCTTGCGATTGTTCACTGTAAAGCGGTACCCGGCACACGTAGCGCAGACCGACCGCCTACATAGCAAACCCTCGAAAGCGCGGAAGTTTTCCACGGCCCAGATGCCGGCAAAGCGTTCACGCTTCAGCCGCCTCGATGTGCAATCCGGCGGAATGAACGTATGTACTTGCGGTTTCTCATGACGGTACATCCTATCCTGACGAGTCCCACGGTGAAGAGCTGTTTGAACGCTGGTCGGGTAGTCCTATGGAGAGACTGGTCCCCGGCGTCGCTTTGCAGGTACGTCGAGTGCAAGCTCACCTGCGGATGTCTCTGAGCTGGGTGATTCGTCCGACTCATCGGACGCGTTTTCATCGTCGTTACCGCTCTGTTTACTCAATGATCTTCTCGCAGTCGAGCGCCTCCGCGCTACATCGTTCGCCTGGGCGATAAGGTCGTTAGGCTGTTGCTGCGACCACTCCTGACCATTGCGGTACGTTGCAGCACCATGTCTGAGCGTCCAACGTGTCACTGGATGGTGCCGTGGTCAGGGAGACCTGTTTTGCGACAGGAACGACCTCGGTGAGACTGCTGCATCGCGAGTCAAGTTGGGCCCGGTCCGTTAGAGGCAAATTTGGACGAGCGCTGCCGTGGCAATTTCTCGAGCGTCGGATGAAAGAGGCCAAAGAGTGACAGCCAGTGCCAGACTATGTCATTGGATCCGTCAACACCGTGAGCATCTGCTGGTGATTGTGCCGATCTGGTTATATGACTGGTCGGCAGCCTCCAACCTACGTTAGTTAGACGCTGCCGCAGCGCGTCTTTGACGATTCGTCCAGCAACGGGACCGCACTAAAGTCTCGGGTATATCACACACAGCTGAGTCTTACCCACACCTCCAAGTCTGCGCATCACGAAGACCTTCTGTCGTTTTCCTTCTCTCGGAGCGTTAAAGAAAGCTTCTAATTGTGCTATCTCTGCAGGACGTTGGACGGAAGCCGTGTCCAGTGGCTCTCACAGAGCCCATGGGCTAAGCTGAATCGCTAATATTACTTCTACCTTCTAGCATGCCCTCGGCGTACTTCTCACGGTTTGCTTCACCAAATTTTCATGTCCATCATAACAGCGCGTGTTGAGGCACGCCTACCAGTGCACTATCTATGATATAGGGTCGTGTTATAGAAGCGTCGCCATTCACAACCCAATCATCATCTCCAGTGTCTTCGACATGTCCTTCAACAATATTGAACCAAGCCACCTTCGCACCTTTCAGTAGAGCGTCGTGCAAATAAGGTGTCCTCTCGGTCCCGACTACTAAGACCATATCAACCCGGTTATTGAACTTCAGCCAGGCTTCGATTCGCTCTACGACATCGGGAGGCAGACGTTCGCCGGACCAGATGACCCCAGGCCGTAGGTATGATGATCGGCATAATGGGCAGACAAGAAGATCAAATGTCCGTCGATGGACGTTCCGATCCTTGAAAGTGCAATCATCATTCGCACATTTTAGGTCAAACAGCGAGCCGTGCAAAGCCTGTAACGTCCCCGCTTCGTGCCCTGCATCTGTCGAGAGTTCTGTTACATGTCAATAAAGATACTATGAGTGTGGTCTGATAATCATTCACCATTTATGTTCTGCGTGATGGTTAGACAACCGGGCTTCGCCTTTGACAGCCGTGCTAATGCAAAATGTCCTTCATTTGGTGTTGTGTCAAGCGCCAACCGCCGCATGCGCTCATATAGATTCCAGACTTCCGTCGGACTTCGGTCAAATGCACCCTTCGTTGCGATTTCCTCGATAGAGTGGCCCCAGAAGCCTGCATCCTCGCGGGATGTTGGGAGCCCAGAGGGTCTCGAAAGTCCAGCCCCAATGACGACTAAGACAACTTCCGACTCTTGGAGGAACTGGATCACTTCCTCCAACGCTTCTGGCATGACCGGATTTCGGTATGCTGGAGATGTTTCCCGTGAATTGGGCGTGTCCAGGTGCTTGGCTGAGTAGAGCACTAGTATGTGGCCGGGACAGTCTGGCCGGGATCCGACACGAGCCAACAAGACGCGAACATGATGGTGTGGAGTGTTGGAGGATGTTACCCTACTGGTGTGCTCATAGGGTGCTACACGCCGGCCTTGCAGTGTGTCCTTCGTCTCGCGATGCTACCACGTCAATGCCAGCGACGTTCGCAATTGGTGAGAGGCTGCGGGTGATTCTGGTATAGAGTATTGCATGAGAAGTGGCAGGGGCGGGACTGTGATGCTCGCCCATACCTGGTCCTCGCTCTCCTTGAAAGGCTCGAGAAATGGCGGTGGATTGTTATCAACTCGGATCACCCTCAGAGTGACAAACAGACAATACTACACGTGAACTCCGGGCGGCCTATGATCTACGACTACTACGAGTGAAATTCAGAACTTAATTTGCGCCTACGAGCAGCATCGAAGCCAGCGTCACATCCAGCAGTGCTATGGAACGGTTGAGTTGCATCGAACCAGGCTGCGGTGCGACTTTTAAGAACAATGCAAACCGGGTGGAACACTACAGAGCGCAACACCAGAACCTCAGGAGCGACCCGTGCCCTATGTGTTCGCTCCACGGCGAAACTAAGACTTTCTATTCGCAATCAGGCCTCAGGACACACTACTTGAACGTGCATGGACTGGTTCTAGGCTCGGATGCTGACCCTCTTTCGAGCAATCAGAGAGAAAGTCTGCCACAAGTTCAGCTTCCTTTGCCACAAGCACGACTTCCTTCGCAGCCTGGCGGTCTTTTCGGCAGGCTCGAGCGAAGATCACTTTCGCTAAACCATGGATTTCCATATTATGGACCACGTAATGCTTTCGCGTTCTTCAGAGCACGTGAAGAAGGCAAAGAGGATGATAGCGGGCAGAGTGACTCGCTCAATCGTGCGAGTTCGTCCTTGATCGGCGTCCAGCATATCACTAGATGGTGCCGTGGTCGAGGTGACCCGCTCTGCGACAGGAACGACCTCCGTGTGACCGCTGCATCGCGGTTCAAGTTGGGTCCGGTCCGTCAGAGGCGAATTCGGACGAGCGCTGCCCACACGCTCTGCGAGGGCCACTGCACATGGCGACCTGGGACAGCGACAGGTTGACACAGCGCTTCCAGCTGGTGAGAGTCCTCGAAGGGGCCAGCGGGAGTCTGATCTGCGGCACGTGTTGGGTATCGCAGCGAGACACCGACGTTGTCCCAGGAGCACCACTTCCTGACGCCGTCTTGGTGACGGCCGTTGGCACATTCTGGTATCTTGAGGCAACGACTGGAGCAGCGACACAGCCTCGGTCGCTGTCGGGCACGGATCGGTAACGCCTACCCCTCGTGTAGTGTTCTCCGGGTCGTTCTGGTGATGCGAGGCTGTGACTGATGGCTCGGATATATGGGTCGGTAGAAGAGTATTGGCTACAACTGGACCGCTCGACGAGTCGAATATACGCGCGGCGTCCGCTTGAAATCCCAGACTCCAGAATGTCTAGTGGGACAGTGGGAATCTCCGCTGCCATCCCAATGACTGAGCAGCTCGGAAGGCGACCATGCCCCCTCGTCACCGCCAGTGTTCCCGTGGAACTGAATGGCTCCGCCGTCGTCGGGAAGATCGGGAAGCTCAGGGAGTGTGGGACCGAACATTGAGTATGCGTCCGTAGGTGCGGCCATACTGACGCCGGGAGGCGTGACGGCTTCGGTACGCAACTTCAACACGTTTGGCTGCCACTGCCCGCTGGCATGTAATACGGCGTGGTATTTTCGTTGACAACAACCCGCTCCATTTGGCGAGCCGCGATCTTGGAATTGATGGAACCGGCGGAATGCTAGCTAAAGGTAAACTCGGTGACCGCTAACACAATCTGGGCGTGATTTCGCGGTGCCCGACCCTGCTCCACACGGCGCATTTGATACAGCCCTCGATCCAACGCTGCTTCGTATTGACCTGCGGTGCGATCTTGAGGAAGACGACAATCGTGTTACTTGAAGTCAAGAGCTGATGCGTTCTCTATATAGTACTTCGATTACCATGCACAATGCGGTAAGCACAAGGCTGCAATAGGCTGTAATATGCAACACTGATGGTGAGTCACCCACCTATAGTCATATAACAATATTTTCGACTGAAAGTTGTGTCTGTTCAATCGAATGAGAGCTCGAAATCACCGCTGGCAAGAAAACTGTGGGGGCTGGCGAAGAAGTCCGGAACACCTCATACACCGAACAAAAGGGGCAAAGGGAGAGTAAACTTCTAGCCCAGGCAAACCCAAGGCCTAGATTCAAGGCTGGAGATTAGAAGAAGAGTGGTGTGTCGGTCTCGGGTGTTCTTGTCCTACATTCATAAGATGTTGTGGGCTCATGCGCTATGTAATCGGAACGCAGCAATTCTCACAAGCCCCAATTGAGTCAACGAAGCAAGTGTATCATATAGAACAGTTACTATTGTGTGACTAGCTTGTGAATATACTGGCAGTCTGACTTGGCGCTATATAAAGATGACAGTAGTCTGGAAGGAGCGTAAGCCTCTTACAGTTTTGATATCGTACTCCTGTTTACGCTGTCACAATCCCTCCCGGTAACACTAGCAGTAAGCTTTTGCAGCTCACGCATGTGATCCTTGTAGATCCCGCGTGAAGTCGTCCGGTACTCGTGGCAGAGATGTGCGGCAGCCGCGGTCGCAACGGCATGCTGCCCGCCGTTGCCCATCAACTTCGTACAGGAACCCGCGACATGCGTGACACTCGTATGCTTGCCCGCCATCATCAGATTCGAGATGTTGCAGGAGTAAAGGGTGCGGAAGGGGATATCGAAATCCTTACCGTCCCACTCGTCCCATGCCCAGTGCCCAAGGCGAAAATCATACTTCCGATGGCCCGGATAGTGTAGGCAGAATGCTAAACCGTTCTGTACGACCGCGTCCGGGAAGGGTTTGTGCGTGCGGACGTCAGGCTCGCTGAGCACGTAGTCGCCCTTGTACCGCCGGAACCCGCCCTGGCCGGCAACGAAAGCGACATGGTCTAGATTGAGATTGGCGTACTTCTCGGGCTCCATAGTCTTGACGTTGGAGAACGTGCCATAGATCGCGCGCAGGAGGTGATCACGGATGTGCTCACCCTGGGTGTACGGGTCAAGCCATTGGCCATACTCCCAGAAGTGAGTGTCTGGCTTCCTCATTCGGTGAGTATCGGCGGGGTCGGGAACGTGACCCGGAGGAACGACGACAGGGCCGGGTCCGTTCTCCTGGCCTGCCGTTATCAATTGACCGCCTAGGTTCGAGTAGTCTTTCGCCACTTCGGTAGCCCATGGGACGGTGGGAAAAGAGACTGGCGAGTCCGCCATCCCGGTACGGAAGAACACAGTGTTACCGTGGTGCATGTTATCTGCACGCTTAGGAGCCAGGCTCTCGTTGTACTCTGCCCGGCACTCCCGACCGAAGAGAGTTTCGGCGCCCGACAAAAGACCGAGAATGCATTTTCCGGAGCAGTCAATCCAGAGTGGAGCCGACAAGCGTGTCTCCCATCCGCTGCGAGCATGCCGAGCATCTACCGAGACAATAGCGCCGTCCGTGGTAACGGCATCGTAGACAGTGTGCTCCAGAAAGATTCTGGCGTTTGGATGAGCGTCGAGCAACTGCATGGCATAAATGTCACCTTCAGCGGTGCGATTTTGGATCTCCTCAACGAGCGGTCCTCTCACACCACGCGGGCTAAGTCCGACCTCTACGCTCGCATTGCCCCCCAGCCACGGTCGATCTTGAACGAGGGCCACACGCTCTCCAAACCTGGCAGCTGTAAGCGCGGCGGCAGCGCCAACTAGACCCCCTCCGACCACTATCACGTCAAAGGTGCCTCCGGGAACGGGTTCGCTAGGAAGTCCACGAAGTCGTCGTCGCCACGCGCGCTCTGCTTCTTGCACCGGCTCTCCGAACTCAGGCGGGGGCACATCATCCAGAGTTAAGAAGATTGCGTCGCAGCGTCCGCAGAAACCGGTCAGGTCGTGGAGAGTGAGCTGTACTTCACCTGGGGGCAGGTCCACGCTACCGCCGAGCTGCCAGTTCCAGTCCATATCATTAGCGCCGAACTCGGTCTCCAGGACGGTATCGTCGACTATGACCTCGAATCGCCCGGGGTGATGGCCGGGAACCCAATCTTTGGCGCGCACCCATACTTTATAGTTCCCGCGATCTACGAGAGGAATGGAGATGGTGGTTGTGGCGTCTGCGACTGGCACACCGTTCCCGTGAGCAAGGAGGTACGGCGAGCCCATTTCCATCTCGAATTGAGAGTCCAAGACCCAGCCACCATAATCGTCGAACGCTTCCGCTTCCACCAGGATCCCCAAAATGGGGAAGGTTGCCATGCTTCGTGAAATTATGTCCTCTTCAATAACGATACAAAGAGGGGTGGAGTGTTGAGTTAAAATTGCAATCTTCGTGGCGGGCAGTTCGGATGCGGATGGGGTGCATTATTATATGGGGATGGGCGAGTTCCTGGAGTGCACCGGATCCCACCGGAACCTGCTTGGAACTCTAAAACATGGCCTGAACTTCGTGGATCCGGATAATATTGACCTCCATACTAAGATTCATTTGGATCCGGGTGGAACAAAATACGACCTACAACCTTTAGCTCATAGTTCTCCGGAAAGTTCAGTCTTCATAGAGTCCTCTGAGATATAGTTCCAAAATATTTGAATTGGAGGTCCTACACTTTTGGCACCCTGCAATTCTTGGCAGAGCTGAAATCCTTGGAGTCTTCTCAAGCAGCCTGCGCTACTGGCTGAACAGCACCGCAATAATAGGATGTCGCACCCGTCAGTCGTTTCGTCGTTCATCGCTTGAGGCAAGAAGTTTCTAGATTGTCAAACGAGGCGCAGCAAGCTGATACTTGATACTTTCGTAACTTAGTCGCCACGCGCCGCTTGAACGGCCCGTCCCGTACTCTTGCCCCTGACGTTCGTGCATGCGACATATTCGACAGACCAAAAATGGACTAACGTTTATGGAATGACAAATACCAATACGCGCACTGAACATCGGTGCAGAGACGAGCACGAGTATCAGAAGCTGGCTCGAAACCACTTCGAGCGAGTGAGCGTCTTTGCAAAGACGAAACGCTAGAAAGCGCAAACGCGCACCTGACCAGATGGGCAGTAACGGTTACAACGATCGATGGCAAGCGAGCTCGCGCGCACTGGATGTAATTGTCCTAATGACGAGCTTCAAACAGCACGACCGTCTCAATACGCCCCGACCTTGCAAGATAAGCTTGTACCCAGCCAAGTCTATTGCAGTGATGCTCATCTTCCATCCTCCGAGATGTTTCAAACACTGTGGGTTAGTGATGCAAGCAATGGAAGATACCTTATGTCAGCAGCAAGGGAGGCGGAAAAGGTGGCTGTGGTGCTATGACATCCAGATTGCCGAGGAGGTGAAGGTCAGTTCCATTCACAAGTTACAATTATCACGAGTCTGGGAGAAAAATGGACCAGTTTCGATTCGACGACGTTGGCGAGAACGGTCGTGCTTCCATTTATGTTGTTCCACTTCAGGAAAATCTGATTCAAGAATAGGCTGAGGCCATAACCGCTAACGCACCTTCGAACGTGGACTATGACTTCGGGGGCAGTTCTTAGGGAGGATCACACCACACGTCAGAATGCTTGACCAACCAGGGATGTGGCATCCCATGTATCCAAGATCAAATCCAAGAGGCCAATGATCGCTTGCGTAGCTTTCGAACGCAACGCTAGCTGAGGCAGTGCCTTTAGAAGCCTCAAAGAGCTCAGACTAGGCACTTTTTTTAGGAGAAGGACTACTCCAGTAGAGCTTCGTATATCTGTCTGACGAGGTGCGCGTCACTTGTCATCTTCTTCGCCCTCTCCCATGCCACTATGATCGCTGACAGACATACAGACTGTGTCCATCCCGACGAGCGCTAATCAATTGCCCGGAACAGGAGAGCTCCGAGGTGTGTACGTGGCGCCTAGGTTGAATATCAGTCGGATACTTAGGAACATGCGTGTAGACAGCATATGCACTGTCTTTAGGCTGGCTATCGTTTGGCTTGGTTCTATTATATCGG
>JAABUV010003416.1_pt1 | contig 20253 bp, 21 predicted proteins | sample 5559971 | NCBI WGS metagenome assembly JAABUV01 (sample SAMN10711881, study PRJNA513362) | rock metagenome | isolation source: Antarctica rocks | place: Antarctica: Victoria Land, Knobhead nord | collected 2015-12-19
CGGCGGCCGCCTCAGCCTGGCCGCGCGGCGCACGCCGCGGCCCCAGCCGGGCTCGACGGAGCTCTCGGGGCCCTGCCCGGGCCCCGCGCCGCGCGCGTGCGCGTCCCCGCCGCCGTCCGCGGCCGCGGCCGCCATGGCGCGCCGCCGGCCCGCGAGCCCCAGGCCGTCGGGCGCGCACCCGGCCGGCGCGTCGACCGGCGCTGCGCCAGCCAGCTCCACCTGCTCGCGGGTGAGCAGGCCGAGCAGCGCGTGCAGCGTGTGCGGCGCGCTCACGTTGGAGAACTTGCGCGCGAACAGCGGGCAGTACGGGCCCAGCAGCGCCGGCGCCGGGCTGCGCGCGCGCGAGCAGAGCGCGCCGTCAGCGGGCGGCGCGCGCATGCCAGGCGCCGCACCTTGCCTGCTCCTGCCTGCCCGCGCGCGGGCAAGCCCAGCAGCGCGCGCGGCGCATGCAGCCAGACAACCTCGCCCAACAAGCGTGCACGCCGCCAGCGTCGACACAAGAGAATTAGGGCTGATGGCTGCAGGCAGCACACACTCGCACTCTTCATGTGCTGCGTCAAGCGCTAGTCAGCTTAGGCAAGGGCACCCAGGCGCGTGGCAACTGGTGCGCACATGTCGCCGGCGCAGCTGGGGCCGGCCGCCAGCGCAGCCGCGTTGGTGAAGCCGGCCGCGGCGGACGCCAGCGCGGCGCCCGGATCGCAGTCGCGGCCCTCGGGCATGCGCAGGCGGGCCAGCAGCGCGGGCGCGATGTCGTCCGCAAAGTACTCGCGCGGGTGCAGCGAGCCCGGGTGCGGGCAGCGCTCGCCGCTGGGCAGGTGGCACCAGTCGGTGCTCGTCAGGCGGCCCGCGCAGTCCGTCTCCTGCTCGCCCGGGCACAGGGTCAGGGTGCAGCTGCCACTTTTCAAAAGACCATAGCTCGTGTGCGCTGCTCACCCGTGCACAGTGCAGCGGCACGAGTGGAGCGCCGCACGAGCCCCCATGCAGAACTGCGCTCAGCGCGCGACGAGCGGGCGCGCGCGCAAGCGCGCGCGGCGCACCGCATCCATGTCGTTGATGGCGAGGAGCGTCGGGAAGTAGTGCTCGTCGGAGTAGCACGAGCGCCAGCCCTCTATGTAGCGGTTGTCCGGGCCGCTCCAGCAGTGCTTCTCGAAAGCCTGCCCGCGGCACGCGCGCGCCGCCATCAGGCGCTGCCCGACCGGACTGCTGCCCTGCACCCACCGGACACTGCCACGCGGGAGTGCTGCCTCTGCAGGATGCCACATCATGGGCTGTATGCCAAGCTCGAGACGTTGCAGACGTGCCATGCAGCTGAGACGGCGCGCACCCTGCGATCACGACGAATCTCACAACACAAGACACGCAAGCGCGGGGCTGCACCGCGGCGATCTCGACGTCGTCGACGACCGTCTGCGCATGCTTCCGCACCAGGCCCACCCTGCGCCCCGCAGCAGCCGCCCGGCGGTCAGCTCTGCCTGCGGCCCCTCCAGCAGTATGTGCGCCGCACACCACAGCATGCAGGCATTGTGCGCGCTGCGCACCACAGCATGCAGGCGAGGGAGCGACAGGCTGCGCGCGCGCGAGCCCGCTGCAGGATAACAATCCCAGTGCGAAACGGGTGATAGGCTGCATGCCTCCCCCCGCCGTGCAGAGCACATACGCGGCACGCAACAGGGCACGCCAGGGCGAGCAAGTTCCCCTGCGCGCACCACTGGTGGCTCTTCCGCCAGCGGTCCTCGCTCAGGCGCCCGGCCGTCTCGAAGCCCATCGGCGGCTGGAAGCGGTACACGTCCAGCGGCCAGTCCGGGTCGCCCGTGCACGCGTTTACCTTGGACTTGGCGGAGTACATCGCCTGCGGGGCGCGGGCCGGCCGACTCAGCCAAAGGCCCCGCCTGCGCCCCGAGCGCTGGCCCTCCCGCCGGCGACGGCTACAGCCGGGCTCGCCCGCCGGGCAGGCTGCTGTGCCAACAGGGCTGTTCATGCTCGATTGCCGGCCACCCTGGCGCGCTCCGCCCAACGCAACAGGCTCTGGCGGCAACAGCGCGAACAGTGAGGCCTGGCGGCAACAGCGCAAGCAGTGAGGCCTGGAGCGCGTCGCGCATGGTGCAGGCCGCGGCCGCATTCACAGGCGCGCCCGCTGGCGCGACCCAGCCGGCGCCCCGCGTCAGCTCGCACAGCCCCGCGGCACGCGCCGCGCGCACAGGGCGCGCGCCTGCTGGTGCACGACCGCGGGCGCGTACAGCCGCGGGCGCATACAGCCGCGGGCGGGTACAGCCGCCAAACGCCAACAGCATGATTACACGCGCCATGCGCAGGGGGGGGGGGCGCGCCTGCTGGTACACAACCGCGGGCGGGTACAGCGGCGCGCAGGATTCCGAGAGCAGCAGGAAGCGCTGGTTGCGCGGCTCCGCCAGCGCGGCCGCCATCATGTTCTTCACCGCCTGGCCGCGCGGCGCTTGCACTGTGTCACGAGCCTGCTTAGGGTAGGGTTGTGGCTCCGTGGCTCATGGCTCCATAGCCTATGGCGCCATGGCCTATGCGTCCATGGCTCTGGCGCTCCGGCTCCATGGTGCTGGCGCGCCAACCCGCCGCCCACCGCCACGAAGGGCGGCGCGAAGCGAGAGCTGCACGGCCGCGGGGGCCTGCGCGGCTGGTCGACGAGCGGGCGGGCCGAGCACATGCGTGCGCCGCTCTTGGTCGCAAGGGCCGCGCGATGCAGGACCGGCACAGCCACGAGGAGCGGCATGACCGCGGGGCGCTGCGCGGCGCCGGCGGGCGGGCGGGCCGCGCGCACCTGCACCAGCGAAAAGCCGCCCCAGCTCGTGGCCACGCGGTCGGCAATGACGTGCGGCCTGAACAGGCTCGTGTCGTCCTCCAGCTCCGCGCCCGGCGGCACGTGCACGTACACCGAGAACAGCTGCTGGCGCGCCACGAGCGCGCCGTCACCTGCCGCGCATGAACACAGGGTCGTGCACAGGGTCTTGGGAGTCTCAAAAGCGCGCGCGCCCGCTGTTTTCCACACGTCGCCAAGGTGCGGCCACGGAGCCCGTCGCCTTTGCAAAACCTCTTTGGTGTACCCCCTGTGTAGGCAGGCGCGCACGCGCTGGCAACCCACTGCTCGCATTCCAGCGACCGCTGCGCCCGCTGCGCACGGGCGCGTGCTGCCGACACAGCCAGCCCCTGCGTGCCATGTGACAAGCGCTCCACTCGCCCGCTCTAGGTCCACCAGGAAGGGTTTGGCCCCTGGGCAAGGGTACGGCAAGGGGGACGCGCACCCTGAGCGCAGCTGCGCAGCAGGGCCTCCACGGCGGCGCGGTGCGCGGCCGCGCCGCCGCGCGCGCCCGCGCCTGCGCCGCAAGCGGCCGCGGCCGCGCAGTCCGCCGGCAGCAGCCCCGCGGCCTGGCCCAGCCAGGCCGCCCACAACGCCGCATGCGGCAGCGGCCCCTTGGTCAGGAACATGAGCGCCACCTGGCCCAGGCGAGGCAGCGCACGGTCAGCCCCTCGTTCGCAGCGAGTGGGCGAAGCGGAGGGGAGGGCGTCTGTCCAGTCCTGGGATGACCCAGGGCGATGGCTGTAACTTAATGCCATGGGCGGATGGTTCAGGCCGCGCGCGGCCCGGGCACGCGCCTGCGGGACGCCCAGCGCGGCGCCGCACGCGCGCGCGGCCGCGGCCGCGGCCGCGCCGCGCGGCGCGGGGGCGGGCGCGCGGTGCGCGTCGGGGTCAGCGCTCGCGTCAGCCGGCCCGGGCGCCGCCGCGCCCGCCGCGCCCGGCGCCAGCGCCGCCGCGCCCAGGCCGTGCGCGAGACCCGCGCCAGGGTGCGCCCCCCCGGCCGCGAGCGCCGCCAGCGCGCCGCCGTTCCACGCGCACACCGGGAAGCTGGGCGCCTCGGCCAGGCTGCCGCCGGCCGGAAACCCTAACCCTGCCAGGCTCCAGTTCTGGGCGTCCCCGCACGACGCGCCGCTGGCCGGCGCGTCCGCCGCGTGCGCCCACTCCACGCCGGCGCCGCCGTGCTGCCAAGCGGCGGAGCCTGAATTGGCGCCCGCGCGCGCGCCGCGCGCCGGGAAGTGGATGCTGCCCAGGCGCGACGCGCGCCCGGCAAAGAAGCCGTACGGCAGCGGGCGCGAGGACGCCATAGCGAGCAGGCCCAGCGCCGCGAGCAGCGCGATCACCATCACGCCCAGCACCGCGCCGTGCGCGGGCAGCCAGGCGCGGCGCGGCCGCGGCGGCTCCTCCGCCGGGCTCGCGCCGCCGGGCGCCGCGTGCGCAAGGGACGCGCCCGCCGAGGCAGGCGCGCCGGTCGCCGCCTTGGCCGCGCCGGCCGCCGCCTTGGCCGCGCCGGCCGCCTTGGCCGCGACGGCCGCGCCGGACTTGACCAGCTCGCGCAGCGCGCTCGCGGACACGGAGCGCGGCAGCGCCGCCGCGGGCCGGCCGTCGCTGCGCGGCCGCCGCGAGGGCGAGTCGCGCCGCGAGCGCGGCGGGCTCGCGGACGGCGTGCTCGGCAGCGCCGGCGGCGTGCGCTGGCCGGGCGCGCCGCCGCCGTTGCGCTGCATCACGCTGCGCAGGTATCCGACCCTACTCTAACCCAGCGCGCCGCCTGTCTGGCGGCGCAGTGCGCTCCAGGCGAGGCGCTCGCCGCGCCGAGCGGCAACCACAGAGCGACCGCTGGCAGGGCTCGCGGGCCGCCTGATCCCCCACCCTCCCTGCCGCGGGCGCCTGCGGACGGCAGGAGCACCACTGGCGAAGCCTGGGCCGCCGCGCGGGGTCAGGTTCTTGCCGCGTTGCAGCCGCGACAGGTGGCCGGCAGCGCGCCGCCCTCTGGCAAATCAGAGGAGCGGGCTGGTCGTCCTTGTCTGCCAGCTGGATACCAGCAGTAGCAGGTGGCCACGGGCTCCCTGGAACCCCGCGCTGACAGAGTCACGGAAGTCACCTTGGTACACGGAATTGCGACGCAGTCCAGCTTGCACTGCTGCGCTGGCCGCCAGGCCCAGGCCAACGCGTGACACCGCGCCTTCACGAGCACGAGCAACACTTCCCGCCAGCTCTCTTCTTGTGGCACGCTGATTGCCAAGTACAGGCGAACCACGCGGAGCGTCCACTTCAGGTGGGGGGAGGCCTACACCTTGTGCTGCACTCGTTTGCCTCGGACGATGCAGCAACTTCTGGCTCGGGAACGCCGCGCCAATCAGGCTTACCAAACTTCTTGCCCCCCACGCATGCACGCCTGCAACGGTTGCGGTGAAGCGCTGCACTCACTGTTGCTGCCCGACTAGTGCTGTCGAGTATCTCGGCCACACCAGGGGCCTCCCTCCCTTTGCAGCGCGACTTGCATTATGGCAAATGCTGCTTCCTCAAAAAGATTATGCCCTGCCTCGCAATGCGCGCCAGGTGGAACCCCAGCTGGGGCGGGCCAGCATTTGCATCAACGCCAGTCAGGAAAGGGCACATGTGCATGCGCTGCGTGTTACTGCTTGCTGATTAGTGCTTGGTGTGGCTTGGGCAGCAGTGGTGTGCAGCCTATGCAGGCAGTGATGGCACACCAGTGCGGTGCGCGCCCAGGCCTGCTTGGACGTCACCTGCGCGACGCAACACTCCTGCTGTAGCTCCTCTGTTGTGAAGGTTGACGGCACCTGCCTGGCAACTGTGACCACGTGCGAGGTGAGTTGGCTCCGTGCATAAGTCCGGCATTCGGCCACAGCTGCAGACTGCTGCCTGAACGGCCAGGTTCTGCGGCATCCTCTTCTGGCAGCTGCCTGGCAAGCTGGGACGTGCGGCGGCGCGGTTGTGAGCAAGCACGGGCGCGTCCGCGCAGAGGTGTGCATCGTCAGCGCGGCGCGTACGCCCTTTGGGGGCTTCCAGGGCGCGCTGGCGGCGCTGCCGGCGACGCAACTGGGCGCGGCGGCCATCCAGGCGGCCCTGGCGCGCGCGGGCCTGGCGCCTGGCGCCGTGCAGGAGTGCATCATGGGCAACGTCTGCAGCGCGGGTCTGGGGCAGGTGAGAGCTGCAGGGCGCCACTGCCAAGCGCGTTGGACGCGCAGGCAGCCCTGGCGCGAGACAGCCGGGCGCCTGGGCGCCGTGCAGGGAGTGCTTGTGGGACAACAGTCGGGTTGCGGGCCTGCGCACAGTGGTCTGTGCCTGACAGCAAGACCTGCTCCAGTGGCTTCGCTCCGTCAATACGCTCCGCTCTCCGCTCATTAGGAAAGAAAAAGTTCTTCTGGGTGGCACTTGACTCCAGCAGTGGACAGTGCGTGCACTGCGGGGTTTGTTTCTGCATGTACTTCTTCCTGAATACGCACTGCTATGGCAAGCCTCCGTGCCAGGTGACACCAGCTTGCGGCCCTCCTACTCAACTTGTAGCCAAGCGCCGCGAGGACTCGGGCCATCTTCGTCCACAGGCGTGCGCTTGCAAAGCGAGCAGCGCCGCGGGCTAGCGTGCCTGTGCACCACGCGTGCCGGATCGCCGTCGCCTGATAAGTCGCCTGTTCTGGCGCAGGCGCCGATGAAGCAGGCGGCGCTCGCGGCCGGCCTGCCGCCGACGGTGGTCTGCACCACCGTCAACAAGGTCTGCTCCTCCGGGCTCAAGGCCGTCGCGCTGGCGGCGCAGAGCATCCGGCTGGGTGCGCGCGAGCCGCTTTCCCAGCGGGTGCAGTGGCCGAGGGTGTCATGGAAGCAGCGCGGCGAGGCCGGCGGTGCGCTCGCCCGACGTCACCGTCAGCGTCTGCGGGACAGCGCCCCGGGGGGTGCTAAGCCCGCGTTCGTCGCGCCGCTGCACATGCGCCATCACGACGATTGTGGCGGGGGGCCAAACAGCGCGCCGCGCCGCCAGCCGCCATAGCGCGCTGTCCCTGCGGCAGGACCCGCGGTCAAACCTCATGCCGTGCAGTGCAGCACGCCTGCAGAGGTTGGGACGGCCGCCTGTGCGGCTGCGCAGGCGCGGCCGAGGTGGTGGTCGCCGGCGGCATGGAGAGCATGTCGCGCGTGCCGTACTATGCCACGGGCGCGCGCGCCGGCCTGCGCATGGGCCACGCGCAGCTGCTGGACGGCATGCTGCTGGACGGCCTGTGGCGCGCGCCCTACCCTAAGCCTACCCTATGGCATTGAGTGGCCATGCTTGTCTGGGCCACGCGCAGCTGCTGGACGGCGTGCTGCTGGACGGCCTGTGGCGCGCGCCCGCGGCCTGCGGCATTTCGGCGCCATGTTTGTCGGGGCCTCACATTTGAGTACCTGTAGTGCTCGTCTTTGCTTGGGTGTAGCCGACACATGCGTGCCGCCAGTGCCCCGGCGCCTGCAGCGCTGCGAGCCAGCCTGCACGCATGTTACGCTCACACCGGAGTTGTGTACTCCGCCAGGAACCTGCATGCACTTTTGCACTCTTGATAGATGGGGCGGAGTGAATCAGACAAGGAGGAGCCCTGTCCGAGAGCGCCTGCCCCGCCCCTGGCAGGGACCCGACACACAACATACACATGGGCGAGTGCGCGGAGCGGTGCGCAGACGAGTTTGGCATCTCGCGCGCCGAGCAGGACGATCACGCGCTGGAGAGCCACAGGCGCGCCGGCGAGGCCGCCCGCGCGGGGCTCACTGCGGAGGTGTGCGCCGGCGGCGCTTGGGGGAACATGCTATGCTCTGCAGGCCCTGGCTGGGCAGCTGGCGGCACGTGAGCGCATGCCCCGCCCTAAATGCTACCCGCGCGCGGCGTCGCTATAGGGTTGGGGTAGGGTTTGGGTAAGCAGGCACAGCTGAGCAGGCCCGCCGACACTGCCCGCGCGGCGCGCAGGAGATCGCGCCGGTGGACGTGCCGGGCCGGCGCGGGCTGCCGCCGGTGCGCGTGGCGCTGGACGAGGCGCCCGCCAAGCTGGACGCGGGCCGGCTGCGCGGCCTGCGCCCGGCGTTCCGGCCGGGCGGCAGCGTGACCGCCGGCAACTCGTCGCCCGTCACCGACGGCGCCGCCGCGCTCGTGCTGGCCTCGCGCGGCGCGGCCGCCAGGCTGGGCCTGCCGGTGCGTGGCGCCTGGCCTGCAGCGCCACGCCAGGAGCCCTCATTGAGAGACTGCGCCATGTTCGCCGGTGGTCTGCCCAGGCGCCCGCTCCGGCCAGCTGGCGGTGGCTCACATCCAGGCAGTGCCGCCGCTGTGCGCTCTTGCGCTGTGCTCGCGCGGCCGAGCCTGTTCAGAGCACGTCACGGCTCACACAGGTTTGCGGGCCATTTGTCCGGCGCGTATCGAAACGACACACGCAGAAGAGCACATGGTTTAGCCTGTTGCACCATGCAGCGTGCGGCCCCAAACATACTGTGCGTGAGGCGGCAGACGGCGATGCGCCCGCATGCAATGCGGGCTGCAATGCGGGCTGAGAATTAGGAGACGGCGCTGCAGGTGCTGGCGCACGTGCGCGGATTTGCCGACGCGGAGCAGGACCCCGTGCACTTCACGACCGCGCCGGCCGCAGCCGTCCCGCGCGCGCTGGCGGCCGCGGGGCTCGCAGCAGGAGACGTGGACTTTTACGAGGCGCGCCCCAGCCAGGGCGCGGCCTCTCTGCGCTGCCGCCACTCGCCACTGAGCGCGGGGGCAGCCGGGCTGGGAACGGGATGAAGGTGCATGTTGTGACATGCGATCACCTTGCCTCTTACGTGAAGCAGAGCTGTGAAGCAGGAGCTCAGAGCTACAACTCGTGTTTTAACACTGTGCTGGTACTTGTCTTGCAGCACACAGCTAGCGTGAGTCACCTCACAGGATGTGGCAGGAGGGCTGGCGCCCAGGGCAGCAGGCAAGCAGGCACAGCCCGGTCATATAATAAGTATCCACGGGAGACGTGAAAAGAAAAACCCTGATACAACATTGGCGTTCAAGGGCATGCTCACAGCCCCAGACTTGGCCTCAGGGCTGGGCGCCCTCACGGCCCGCGCGCGCGCAGATCAACGAGGCCTTCAGCGTGGTGGACCTGGTCAACCGGCGGCTGCTGGGCCTGGACGCGGCGCGCGTCAACGCGCACGGCGGCGCCGTCGCGCTGGGGCACCCCATTGGCGCCAGCGGCGCGGCGCTCCTGGTGCGCCTGCTGGGCGTGCTGCGCGCGCGCGGCGGCCGCACCGGCGTGGCCGCCGTGTGCAACGGCGGCGGCGGCGCGTCGGCCATGGCCATCCAGCTGGCGGCGTAGCCTCGCCAGCCCTCCAGCTGGCGGCGTAGCCTCGCCAGCCCTAGGTTTTTCTGTTGGAGGCAGCTTTCTTGGGGAGGGAGAGGGGCGTGCGGCACTGCCTTCCTGCGCGTCCTGCGCCGATGCGGCGCCAGCAGTGCGCGCAGCCCTTGGCATGCAGACGCGCGTACCGTGTGCCTTGGCATGCCGTCTTTCAGCATGCTCGTGCCGGCATTGGGCTCTTTTCAGAGCAGCCCAGACCTTGCATGGCTGACACTGCAGACAGGCTCTTCACCGTGTCTGCAGCAATTCCCGCTGCTGGGCAAGTCCTGGCATTCTGGCTTGCAGCCATGGAGTGAGGTGGTCATGAAGCAGGCCTTTGGCTGCAATCTTTATACCAGGTTGCCAGCATGTGGTGTGCTACAAGCTGTGTGTGCTATAAGTGCTTGCTTTCAGATGATGCAAATGCAGCTGCTCCTCACGCTCATGCCCTGTCTTGATGTAGAACATGACAGGCTGGGAAAGCGATGCCAAGTTGCAGGATGGCGCTCCGGTTGTTACAAGCTGCTAGGTTACACAAGCAGAATGCTGCGCTGTGCATCAGCACATCAGCACACAGGTGCATGCACTCCGGCAGGGTACGAACAACCAGGTGGTGTTGCATGGAACTTGCTCACACTTTACGCATGCACATGCACAGTGAAGACGTCAAGACGCCACGTACGGGCGACCTGCCCAACCCTACCCTACCCTATGCAGCATTGCCAGGGCATCAATTCCTTTGGTTTCGTTCGGCGCTCGCTACAGCACTTCCAACCGGCCGGGGATCCCGCAATACACCGCCCGCTATCCCCAACCCAGCATGCGCGACCGCTCCACGCTGCATGCTTTGTCCAGCCATACTGTCAGCAGTGCACAAACTCAAACCGAATCTCCGGACGGCCGGCTGCCCGGGCGGCCTGCCTCAGATCATACAGGCTATCCATGGTCCACCGCCCGCAGGGCCACAGATTCTCGGACTGGTGCGCCAGCGTGAGCCAGTGCAGGCATGGCGCGCACTGCGCAGTGCCGGCGGGCCATCAGCGTCAGGCGTGCAGACGGCCGCAGGCGCGGAGCGGCCCCTGGTGCAAAAGGGCGAGGCATGCGGCATGCGTATGCCCAAAAGGGATGCAAAGCACCCCACATGACCGGTCTGTGCATCTTGTACACTCCCAGAAAGTGCATGCTGGCATGAGTGCTGTAACACACACACAGCTCCACTGAGACTCGTCCAACCCTGAGGGAACTGCTGCAAAGAGGAGCTGCCTCGACAGCGCAGGCATGTGGCGGGCAGCCGAGCAGCTCGACCGCACCTGTGCCAGCGCCGCCAGGTTGGCCACTTGCGTAAAGGCCAGGTCCAAATGTGTCACATTATTGAGGTAGCTGCATGCGCACACGGTCGTGAGGCCCTGCAATACCTGCTGCGCCGCACTCCTTGCGGGCCTGTCCGGTGCGTTGTACTGGCGCAGCACTGACGGGGCGGGGTGGATCTCACCCCAGGAGCTCATCATCCACGGCTTCGCACCCGCGGAGCCTGAGCCCTTCGAGCTGCGGCCTGCGCCAGCCCGAACGTAAGACTCTGCTCAGAAGAGAGGAGCTGAAGCATGTGTAGCAGCGCGCTTGTGCCGCCGTGAGCACTTTGAACAAGCGTGGCGTGAGCGGCTTGCTTGCACCGCACCCGACGCGCGCGAGCGACCCAGCCTGCAGGTCGCAGCACCAGGACAGGTCGAGGCTGCGCAGCGCTGCAAAGTCCGCGAGCAGCGCGCTGCCAGAGCCCAGCCCGCGGCACGAGTCCAGGAACAGCGCCTGCGCAGGCAGGTGCGCGCGTGCAGCAGCGAGCAGGGCCTGTGGCTGTGCACGGCCGGAAGCACGGCCCTCGTGGGAGTCTCGTCAGACGCGCGGCGTGCTCTCTCGACCACTTCACAGCCAGCTGTGTGCCACCGGCGTGCTGGCGCGCGCCACGCAGGGCAGCCGCGCGGGGCCGGGAGGCCAGTCTGCTGCAGGCGGGGCGGTCACCCGCAGCTTTGGCAAGGCCGCGAGGCAGGCCACCTCCTCCTCGACGTTGCTGTGAGACAGAACAAGCACCTCCACCTGAGGGCAGCACTCCGCGAGTGTGGCGAAGAGCAGTCCGCTCTCGGGGCAGAAGCTGCGGCCACCGTTGCGCGTCAGTTCCCAGGTCCGTCCTGGCGGCGGCCGCAGCGCGGCGCGGCGGGCGCACTTTGCGTAGCTCATGTCGACCGTTCGCACTGACGTCAGCGCGCTGAAGAGGGCCTGGCCGGCGCAGGCGCACCGGCGTGAGGTGTGATAAGCGAGGGAGACCGCTTGAGCGAAAGATTGGTGGAGACACAAGCGGGCTTTGCCGCTCGCCTTGGTGAAGGGCAAGCCTTGCATAGGCCAGCGGCCTGGGCAACAGTGCCTGGAGACTGATGAAGTACGCGGTATGAGGGGCACTCTAAACCACGCCTGGCGCCCCGAGCTCGTCGAAGCCAAGGCCGCGCCCGTGTTCCTCAAGTCGGCGACAGCCAGCTGCCCCAGCACCTGGGCAGCAGTGGGACCTGGGACTGTTTGCACCAGCACAAGGGGGGTGACAACAGAGGCTGCGGCACACCTGCGTGCACGCGCAGCGAAAGGCGCGGTTTGTGTGCGATAAAAGCATGAGCTGGCACGGCGTGAGCTGCGCATATGTTACAATGCACGCAAGGACGTCCGGCGGGAGCCGTTCAAACACAGAGACACCATCGTTCATGTCATGCACCATCTGCCCACGGAGCAGTGCTTCCGCCTTTGCAGACACAGGCGCTGAGATATGCCCGTGAGCCACAGAGACAAGAGTGCGCTGCAGGTAAGAGTGATCCTTTTGTCTTTTAGAAGAGCACCTGGCATTCAGCGGTCGAGTATGTTATTATGGCGTTTGTGCACCCTCCGGCATGGCTCTCTCGTGAGGTTGGCCCGACCTCGAGTAACTGCTGCGCAGTCGGCTCTGGTGCTCACAAGGGCAGGGTGGTGTGCGCTTAACACTGCGGGGCGCGTAGCGCTTATGAATCTCTAATGTGCACTTCGCTCTTCCTCTGGGACTCGCACCCGGAGCTGGTGCCGCTCCTGCTGTTCAACAGGGACGAGTTCTTCCACCGGTGCGACCGCCAATGCGTCACCAGCTTTACGACTTTTGTGGGACTGTGCGCTGGCTTCACGCACCTGCTAAGCTGCTGAGAACAACGCCGAGGCGCTCTTGCTGTTCTCCAGTATGCCACCTTGGCGTCACCATCAAAAGCGTATATTGTCACTATGAGCTTGCACTGCGTGCACTGCTCCTTGCCAGTCAGAGCAAGGTCAGAGCAAGGCTCGCCAGCAGGGCTACCGCGGAGGCGCACTTCTGGCACGACTACCCGGAGGTGCTAGCGGGCCGCGACCTCGTCAACCACGGCACGTGGCTCGGCGTCACGCTGTCCGGCCGCTTTGCGCTGCTGACAAACTTCCGAGAGGCGCGCCTGGACTTTCGAATCCGCGCTAAAGAGCGAAGGTGTATGCGGCGCTGCGTGGCCGCCCTCCCAGGCCTGCTCGCTGCCCGCTCTTAGCACCGCGTCGCCTGCCGTACTGCACGCTTTGTCCTTGTACCCCACGAGAGCAGCAGTGCCGCTCTGCGTGCTGACGATATGCAAACGTTGCACGTTAAGGCATAAATACAGTGCAACCCGCGCAGCCGGGCTTCAACACCGTCGCGAACGCGCCCAGCCGCGGCGCGCTGACAGCAGACTTCCTCACAGGCACACAGTCGCCGCTGGCCTACCTGCAGGGCCTGCCGACTGAGGTGCGGACGCGCTTGTCTGCTTGTGACAGGCAGGTGGCATGTGACAGGCAGGTGGCACAGCATGCATGGGTGCCACACTCGAGAGCGCTTGCTTAAATCCCTCGTGGTCAGCTGCATGCTCAAGCTAGTGCTCCAACATCCGCATATTGGGAGGTTGCGACCAGCGCATTCTGTGCACTGCGGTCGGCATTGCTGCATTGGCCTCCACAGCTGCGCAGCAAGCCAGTTGACCTGCAACCTGCGCATGCGGCGCGCTGCACCCCAGCACTGTCCCCGCTGCATCTCGCCGACTGGAGCAGATCATCCTGACCATAAGTCTGGATGTTAGCATGGTACCGGGTGGCAGCAAGATGGCGTGCTGGGCCCGCGCAGCTGCACAACGGATTCAACCTGGTGGTCGGCGACCTGCGGCTGCGGCGCGCCGCGTATGTGACGAACCGCGGCCCGCCCGGCGCGGCGCGCGGGCCGCGCGAGCTGGCGCCCGGTCTGCACGCGCTCAGCAACGCCACGCTCGGCGAGCCCTGGCCGAAGGTGTGCCGCAGCCCCGGGTGTTAAAGACCTAGCAAGTGCAGTGCAGGGGGCCGCATGGAGGGGCCCGGGCGGTGCCTGCTGGATGGGACTGCATGCTGCGAGCCTGCTCATGCTGGGCGGGGTCTGGACCAGCGTACCCTGCCAGGCCAAGCTTTGAATGATACTTGGATGCGAGAGCCAACCCCTGGCCTGCATGCGTACAGCAGCGCCCCATTAGACGGGATCTGGCCCATAGGCCGCAGCAGAGCCTAGGTGTGGGGCGCGCGTTGCGCCCTGTGGCCGTGCGAGCGGCGCACGGCCATGCATGCGCCCGGTAATGCGGCTTCGGCTGAATGGTATGCAGCAGGATGCCATGCTGAGCAAGTTCTCCTCGCTCTCATGTCTTGATCCAGCCGAAACACAGCGAAAAAAAAATATCCCCCCTCAACCAATACTGTTCACAGGGTTTACTGCTCCTGGTGGGGCAGATCACCAAGGCGGTGCGCGCGTTTGAGGCGCTGGCTGAGGGCGAGGGGCTGGCGGCGGGCACTGATGCGGGGCTGCGCTGGGACGCGCTGCTGCACGGCGTGATGGGCGCCGCCGAGCTGGCGCCGAGGGCCGCGCTGCCGCGGACGGGCGTCAGCCCCGACGCGGAGCACAAGATGAGCGCCGTGTTTGTGGCGCCCTGGGACCACCCGGTGCGCACTGCTCTGGGGCGCTGAACATATGCAGCGCAGGAGTGTTTCACATGAGCGACGCCCTGGTAGGTGGCTTTCCTATGTGCGTTCCCTATCGCACACATCTCAACATCAGGGAGCATTTACTGCGGAGGATTGCTCAGCCGTAGTGCGTGACATGCTCCAAGCCGATCTGTGGCATGGTCAGCAGTGGAAGGGTTAGGGTCTGCCCATACTCGCACACCTCTCCGACGTGCGCTGAGCGGGGTAAGAACCTTAGTCTAATAGGCCCGCGAAGCGCACGCGAGGAACTTCAATCATTGTTCCTGTCAACAGGGCGGGAGGCAGGTGCAGGGCGGCCTGTACGGGACGCGCAGCCAAAGTGCGCTGGCGGCGTGGCGCGACGGGCGCGCGCAGCTGCATGAGCGCTACCGGCCTGCGGATGGCGTCTGGCGCAGTGTGCACCATACCTTTCGCGTGCAGGACATCGCTGCTGGCGGAGCAGCAGATGCAAATAGTGGGGCCGGCCAGGTTTAGGTTTCTTTGAAAATTTGAGTGTGCGGATATTATGTACCGCTGTAGGCACTGCGTCTGACACTATGACACAGCGGTCCTGTTGTTAGCTGCCATTGCTGCGACCGCCCTGCCGCATGCATGTGTTGGGTGCAGGGCGTATTGAGGGGTTTTCAGCAAGTAGTGGTCAGGGGCTTAACCTTTCACCTGTTCCAACACTGGTACATTGCCAGGCAGGAGGCGCACATCGCTGTGCGCTCACGCCTCCTGCGTGAGCGGCTCATGTTGAGGTGGTAGTGCACATGACAGTTTTGGTACCCAAAAGCACAGACAATTTTGTAGTTGGCTAGGCTGGGTCTGTTTATAAACTTACCTCAGATACTGGGCTGTGCCTGGAGAGTGTGTGAACATGTGTGAACCGTGGCGCCTGAACTCGATCAGCTGTCTCCACACCTGTACTGATTGTATTCTCAAACATGCGCGACGCATGCCAGTGAGCTGCGTGCACCATTCCACTCTTGCCCTCCCTGTAACAATGGTGGCATAAACATGAGTGCCCGACAGCCTGGCATATGTAGCCACTAGCTGTCATTAACCAGAAACATGGAGTGCCACCAACCAGCAGCAATATCGAGAACCTTTGGCCCATCCATCGGCACAGCCACAGCACGCCCAGTGCTCTCCGCGCACAAGCCCACTCTGCCCTGGGCAGACCACGGCCCTGCCGGCTCCCCTGGCCTTGCGGGTTCAGCACTGCCGTTCCCAGCAGGTGATGGCGCAGCACAGTCCACGCTATGCGCGGCATGACTGCTGTCGGCAGGCGGCGCGGCCGCAGGAGCCGCGCGGGCCGACAGGCCTGCGTCGCAGAGCCCAGCCACGCGGGCGGCCACGCAGCGGCTTGCGCGGTCGCCGCGGCCGACGCCCAGCTGGCCAAAACGGTTCCAGCCCGTGGCGAACGCGGCGCCGCGCTGCGTGAGCAGCAGCGTGTGGCGCGCGCCGCACGCGACCTGACAGCCACCCAGCCTTTGGTCGGGCCATCGGAAGCATGGTCATTGCAACCCTGAGCAGGTCCTTTGCCGCGGCGGCTGAGCCAGCGCCCTGGGCTACACAGCATTGTTCGGGTATCTATACATTGCACTGCTACACACGTCACAAAGGCCTTCCGGCATCTTGTGAGGCGGCATTGCGGGAAGCGCTAGAGGTCAGTGCCTGTGTCGGTGTCTAATCGCCCTGCAGCAGACTCCAATGCTCTCTCTAGCATGCAGTCCTGCCGCATGTCCAGGCTCGACCCGTGAGCAGAGTCAAGGCGTGACAATGCCGCACCTTGGTCACGTGCTCATCCGAGACTGCGCCGGCCTCAAGCAGCGCTGCGGCGTCCCGCGCCTGATCGTCGCACGTGCCCTGCCGCGCCGGCGCGACGCGCGGTGCTCGGACGCTGCCGAGCGCCTGCTGCCGAGCAGGACTTGCAGGCGCACAGCAAGCTCCCAGCGCCCGACACCATCCCAGCGCTAAGACGCATCATGAATAGTGTCGGCATGCTGCGCACTGGCGCGCACCAGCTGGCCGTCCGCGTTCCAGCCCCAGGCGTACGCGCCGCCCGCGTCGCAGCAGGCCGCCGTGTGCGCGAGCCCCGCCGCGACGTGCAGGATCCGCACGCCGCCCAGCGCGGACACGAGCGCCGGCGCGCGCACCGCCGCCGCGGCCGCGCCGCCGTCGTCTCGGCCTGTCAGCGAAGGAACTTGGGTGCCGGGGTTGCCTCAGTGCTCCCAGCAGCACATACGGTTGTGGTGTTGCTTGCTCACGCTGCGCAGCAACGCATGTCACCAAACACAAAGGTGCACCTAGACACCCACCTGGCTCCTTCACCTAGGAGCTAGGTGTGGGACCAACCACCCGGAATGCTTAGCGTGCTTGCCGCCGCACCGCTCGCGGCGTCGTGTGCGGGCGCGGCGGCGGCGCCACACTGCCCCTGCAGGTTGGAGCCCCACGCGTACACGCGGCTGCTGGCGGTCAGGGCGCACGTGTGGCGCCCGCCGCAGGCCACCTGTCTGTCCGGGCACGTCATCAATATGAGTTGCTTCCGTGCACAGACGCCTCGCATGCATCATATGCACAGGCATGTATGAAGTAGATGGGTTGCACCGCGCACTTGGCATTCACAGCAAGTGTGTGTTTGATTTCACCTGCTCATGCCTGCAGCCCGCACTTGCCCGCATGTGGCAGCGCCGAGAAGGTGATGCAGCGCAAGCAGACACAGTTGTACGCAGCACATGCACCTGGCATGCTTCTGGCTTGTGCGCTGAGCAGCAGGACACAGCGCTGCCACCCTGGAAAAAACGCAGGCCATGGAAGGGCGAGCGCACACGCAGGGCTCCAGCAGGTCTCGACCGCTGCCAGCACTCACGGCCGCGCGCGGGCCCAGCACAGGCGCGGGCGCGGCTGTGGGCCCGGCGCCCGTGGCGCCCGCGGTGCCTGTCTGGCCGTCCGCGGCGGCGCCCCAGCAGAAGACGGTGCCGTCGCTGCCCAGCGCGGCGCTGCCGCAGGCGCACACAGGCGCGTGCTGTAAGTCGTGCAGCAGGAACATGCACATTAATTAGGGCCCGCGTCCAGCATTCTGTTTAAACGTCCGCAACGCGCCCCAGCAGACATACTTTTCATTAGCATGGAAGACGTATGGTGTGAGCATGCGCCAGTGACGACATTGCTGCCCAGCGCGGCGCTGCCGCAGGCGCACACAGGTGCGCGCTGTATGTAAGTGCAGCAGGCGCATGCACTTTGTTTATCGCGGAAGACGTATGGTGGAGTATGCAACAGCGACGCCGCTGGCAAGCGGCCAGCGCAGGTCGTCGATAGGCTCTGCTCTGCGGCCAAGCGCAGTGCGGCTACACGTGCGAGCTCTCTCAACGCTTCCAGCTCTTGGAGGCGAGCACAAGCGACAGGCACGGCTTGCCCATAGGAAGGGGGCCTGGTGTGACAAGCAGCAAGCGACAGGCACGGCTTGCCCATAGGAAGGGGGCCTGGTGTGACAAGCAGCAAGGTGCAGGCGCTACCTGTGCTGCTCACCAGCGGAAACTGCGACCATCTTCGGCTCGCCCTCGCTGCTGCGGGGAACGGCCAGCGCTTGCCCGTAAGCGCTCCAGCCCGCCGCGTGCACAGCGCCGCTTCGCGTGCACGCCAGCAGGTGGTCCCAGCCAGCTGCTAAGGACGTGATGCTATCACCTGCGCCGCTGCCAACGTGAGCGCCGTCCTGGTTCCGGCGCACCGCAACACACGCCGAGGCATGGCTTGCTGCAAAGCACCTGTTTCAGGTGCAGGCAGCTCCAGGCTGTTCCTCCCCCAACACTGTACTCTGTCGTTCTCCGCCAGGGCACTGAAGCCCCAGCCGCCATCCAGTAAAACGGGGCGAGCAGGCAGGTCCACATTGGCCGCATGCATGTCTGCTTTGCAGGGGTCCTCAGCGACATACCCGCAGCAGAACAGGCGCGGCATGGTACGCTGTACCACTGTGGTGTGGTGCACTCTTCCTTGCTGGACTGTGTCATTGCACTCTTCCTTGCTGATGTTCAAAGTGCCAGGCGCATCACGGAATGTAACACCTCTGCCACCCCCCGAATGTCAGGCAGTCTGGCCCCCACACATTCGGCAGCAGTAGTAGAATGAAACCAACTTTTGTGCAAACATCAACGATGCAAGATCTGCGCGCACTGAGCCTGCCCTTACAGTGCTATTGTCCTATCAAGACGTATCACCAGGCTTGCCCGACTTCGCGTGCGAAGCTGATTGTATAGGCGTGCATCAGCCCAATGCTGGGATGAAGCAGGGAAATCGTGGGTCCAAGCCGCGCGCTAATGCCTCTGCCGCAGTCAGTGACCCCCAAGACACTGGCTACACCGCCTGTGAGCCCGACCGCTCCTACTTCCACGCCAGGAGAGCGCCTGCAAAGGCGCACGATGCCGGCAGCGCAGCGCTCACCGAGCTGCACATCAGCGCGCCCGACCTCGAGCACCCACGGCGCACGCTGGCCGGCCTGCGCGTCAAGCACGTCAACGAAAAGGCGGCGCTGCGCGCGGAGCTGGAGGCGTGCTTCCCCAGGTGGCACTTTCAGCTCAGGCGCGCGGCCCCCTGTGCAGCCCGCTGTGCTGCTGCAATAAGGCCATCTTGCTATATATGATGGGCTTTGCTGTGAGCAGGTCCCTTACCAGTATGTCGCACTGGCTCGGCGCTCGGTGTGGAGGCCATGTTCTGGAAGTGCAGTATGTGTCAGGTTGCCTCAGCCTGGTTCAGCGGTCCGGCCTGGTCTTGAATTCCCTCATACTGCGCGTGGAGCACTGCAGGGAGGGCTTCAGCCTGCTGCTGTACGGCTTTGGCAGCAAGCGCGGCCTGCTGGAGCGCTTTGCCTTGGAGGCGCTCTTGGACGGCGGCGTGCTGTCCGTGAACGGCCTCTGCCGCGGGCTGTCCGTGCGCGCGCTGCTGCTGCGCGTGGCCAGCGCGATGCGGCTGCCCAGGTGCCTCGGCCTGCCAGGGCGCCCCCAGCCGGAACTGTCCGTGCGCGCGCTGCTGCTGCGCGTGGCCAGCGCGATGCGGCTGCCCAGATCCCTTTCGGCCTGCCCGGCAGCCCCCAGACGGGGGCGGCAGGGGGCAGGGAAAGCGCGCGCGCGCGCTACCGCACCGCCTGCCGTGCAGTGCTGTACTAGGCATGCCACGGCTGAGCGCTGGGGCCCCGCTGCGGCAGGAGCGGCAGCAGCCAGGCCATCCTGCGCGCCGTCCGCACGCTGCCGCCCGAGCCGCCGATGTACATCATCATCCACAACATTGAGGGCTCCGGCGCGCCCGCACCCGCGCCCCGTCCTGTGCAGCTGGCTGTCCAGCTTGCGTCGCAGGCGGGGTACGCTTCAGCGGAAGCGGGGAGCCTGCATGCTTGGCCCGGCGTGGGCCGGCGCGAGTCGCCGCCTGCGGTCATCGTCGCGGGGTCGACACATGACTTGGCACCCCGGTCGCGCCTTCCGAGCGGCTTCCTGGGCGGCGCGCGCAGGGCTGCGCGCGGCGGGCGCGCAGGCGCTGCTCAGCGAGCTGGCCGCGTGCGCGTGCATCGGCCTGGTCGCGTCCGCGGACCACGTCAACGCGCCGCTGCTCTGGGACAAGCAGGCGCGCGCCGGCCCCCACGCTTTGCGTTTCGACCCCGGTGCACCCGCGGGCTGCTTTGGCGCGCGGTCGCGTTCGGGCCGGCAGGCGCGCTGCGGCCCCCTTTCCACACGCTCCTTGCCTGCTGCCGGGCCGCTGCGCGGGCACTGACTGCGCCGCAGCCGCAGCGAGGTCCGCGGGCCGCGGCGCGCGCGGACCGCCGCGCATGCCGGCCGGCGCCACAGCTACCGGCCGGCATGCGCTGAGCAGCGCGCGCCTTGGCACAGCCGTGCTGCCTGCCTCCCACTGGCGCATGTGCCTGCCGGGCTGAGGCCCAGCCCGCGCCGCCCGCGGCGCGCGCAGGTCGCGGCGCGCTTCAACTGGCTGTACCATGACGCGACGACGTACGCGCCGTACACCACAGAGGCGCTGCACGTCCCGTCGCTGCTGCTCGGCTGCGAG
>JAABUV010003418.1_pt1 | contig 20250 bp, 34 predicted proteins | sample 5559971 | NCBI WGS metagenome assembly JAABUV01 (sample SAMN10711881, study PRJNA513362) | rock metagenome | isolation source: Antarctica rocks | place: Antarctica: Victoria Land, Knobhead nord | collected 2015-12-19
CGCCGACGGCGCCGCCAGCCGAGACCAGGCCGCACACAATGCCCGTGGAGCGCCGTGACACGAAGGGCACCACGCCGTACACCGACCCGCACGTGCCCTGCACCAGGCAGGCCGGGCTGGTAATGTTGTGCTCTGTCGGGGCAGCCCGGGCTAGGGCAACGTGGCAGTGTCAGGCCACTTCCCAACCTAGCACTTGATGAGGGGGCGCAACAGCTGAAAGCTCATACTTGGGCCCAGCCAATGGACAGGGTTGCAGAAACATGTCAGCAGAATCGCATGTCGAGCACCAGATTAGCAGGGCACCCCAATAGCTTGCACAGCAGACATGGGTCGGCGCACAGCATCCCCGCAAGCACGCGACAAGAGCCACGGCATTGGTGCGCCGCACACCCAGGGGCCACACACCCAGCAAGCGCCTGACCAGGGCGCCTTGGTCACGAGTGTCTCTGTGCATTGGCTTCCCGGTTCCCAACCTAGTGATACCCCTACAGAGTGCGCTGCTGCGTTGCAGGCTCCGCACCTCCAGGAACAGCGCGCTCAGCACCAGGAAGAGCATGGTCAGCCCCAGCGAATTGTGGACGACGCCCATCAGGCTCACGCACACGCCTGCCGCGCGCAGTCAACACCGCAGTGAGCGCGCCCCTGCTGCTCCGGACAGCCCAACGCGCTCGCCGCTGCTGGCGGGAGGCCCCTCCCAAGCCCGCGCTGCACTGGCAGGAAAGCAGGGCAGCCATGCAGATGCAAGCAACGCCCAACAATGACCTGCCACTCCGCTGACCGAAGTTCACGAGGAGCCTGCATGCATGGCACGCATGCACGCCAGGCCACGCCTGCCAGACAGGCGCCGGCCGCGCCGCATGCACAGCCATGCTCAGTGCGGCGGCCAGGCGCGCACCGCCGAGCGCCAGGCCGATGAAGACCACCCAGATGCGGCCGCGCATGCCGTAGCGCCGGCCCATGAGGTCAGACATGATGCCGCCGCACGGCCTGAACACAAAGTCTGCGAGCGCGCGGCCACAGTCAGGAGCAGCGCAAGCCCGACCTGAGGACTGCCGCCATTGACCCAGTGCAATCACTGTGAAAGGCTCTCTACATACACCTCTCAGGAAATCGCTGTACAGAGCTTGGTCGCTTAGTTGCAGCGCGGCACACAGCACGATACACGGCGCAGCGGCACAGCGGCTTTGGGCCATGTGCAAGCTAGCAGGGCAAGGCGTGTGCAAGCAAGGGCGCGCTCGGCACCGCAGGGGCCCGGGCGCGCACTGAGCATGCCAAACGTGGCGGCCAGGTTGCCGGCGTCGGTGAGCTTCATGTTGAAGTTGGTGGAGAAGTAGGGCGCGAGCGCGTTGTCGAGCGCGAGCTGCGCGCGCCCCGGCGCGCGCGTACTCAGCCGGCGGCGCGGCTGGCCGCTCGCGCGGCCGTGCGCGCAACCGCAGGCTCGCTCCGAGCGCGCCGCGGCGTCGCTCGACCGCCAGGCGGCAGTGTCAATCAGCAGGCTGGGGGCGCGCGCAGAGCGAGGAGGCCTGGCCGGCCGCCGGTGGGGGCTGAGGTGGCGCGCAAAGCAGGCTGGCCGGGCCGGCCGCTGGCGGGGGCGGACCTCCACGCCGAAGGAGTAGGCGTAGCAGGCGGCCAGGCCATACATGCGGTAGTTGCAGAAGGAGACGCCCAGCTCGCGGATGGGGTTGGCCTTAACCTTCTTGCCGGTGCGCTCCAGCTGGTGGTACTGCCCGTCCGGCAGGTCCTGCAGCGGGCGCCGTGCGCGTCAGAAAGAAACTGCGCGCGCTGCAGGGGCCAGTGCGGGCCTGCGCCGTTGCTGCGGCGCGCCCCTGCTTGTGTACTGTTGTGGATTGGGCCGCCGCCGCATCGTGAGGTTCCATGTGCTTGCAAGGACGCGGGGTCGGGCAAGACAGCGACCGCCCTTGGCGCAGCCCTGCGCCTGCCCGCGGTTATGCAGTGGGTGGCGCGCCCGGCTGTCGCGTATCTCACAAGTGCAGCCGTACAAGCGCGCGCATGCAGAGGCACAGGCTCGCAGACACCGCAGCGCGCGCCGCAGGCGGGGGCGCGCGCAGGGGGCGCGCCTGCGTTAAGGTCATGATGAGGATGGCGATGACTACGAAGGCGCACGCGGGCACCAGGAACGCGTACCGCCAGGCCACGCTCTCCGGCTGGTGCTGCGCGATGCCGACGGTGATGTAGGGCATGACGATCTGCGTAACGCCGCCGCCTGGGTGCGCGCGCGCGCCCACCAGCCTATCAGAGCGATGCGGGCGCCAGGAAGTTCCCACAGAGCCAAGGAATCAGACCCAGTGCGCCCTGCAATAAGGGTAGTGGCAGTATACTCCACGTGCTGTGTGCGGCCCTGCTATTGTTCTGGTCAAGCCCCGGATGAGGACGTTCTGGCACCGCTCGTAGGGCAAGCGCTGTAGCATGCAGGAATTACATGCTCTGAGGATGAGCAGCTGCAAGCCCAGCGAACGGACACAGCCCGCAGGGAAAGCGCGCACTGACGGGCGGAAAGGCGGGGCGGCACCGGCGTTGCCCCAGCCGCCCACAATGGAGTTGGCGGTGCCGACCACGTTGGGCGAGAACATCATACTGCTCCAGAACTGGCAGATAACGAAAGCGGCCAGCGACCAGCCGATAAGCATGCGCTCGATGATGTAGCCAATGTGGTCGGTCACCAGCGCCATGCCCGCCACGACGGGCGCCATGAGGCACAGCAGGAAGGCGTAGGCTGCGCGACAGAAGGCCGGACATCAGCCCGTGCGGCCGCTGCCGCGTCGAGCATGCCTCAAGCGGGAGTAAAGGGCGCAAAACTGACTGTGGCTGCCACCAGCCATACACGGAGCACGCGGCAGGCGCGGCACAGGCACAGCAGTGATACTGCCAGCGTGGGCCCGCACAGTAGCGCGGGCCAAAGTAGTCACAGACGGACCCCATCGCGATACGCGCAAACACGGTGCCCGAGGTCGTCAACACGCCTGCGCCACACAGAGGCCGCTGGAGTCAGCGCTGGCTTGTAGGTGCACTTCCTGGCTGCTCAGCTGCGGTGTGCGCCGGACACACCGCTGCTAGGTTAAGCGCGTGCATGCATGCTCCACTGCCCAGGGCCACAGCTGGGCCACAAGCACCCCTGGACGGCAGCTCGGTGGACAGACAGGCCAGGCTCGGGCGGGGCATACCGGCAAGGTTGGCCTCGAACTGGTGCAGGCCGACAGAGTCTCGGATGATGTCAATCAGCGGCGCCGCGGCGTAGGCGCTGAGGAAGGTGATGAAAAAACCCAGCCAGTTGAGGTGGAAGGCCAGCATGTGCGGCCGTTTGAGCGAGAACAGGTGGATGGCCTTGGCCTTGTGCTCGCTGTCGACCGGCATGCTGAACTTCGGGACGTCCCCATCTGTGTACGTTGGGATCGGCTTCGCCCCCTTGACCGCCATCCTGGCACACCAACGTCACAAGCGGGCAGCCGCAGAGTATCCTGAAGCTTGTGGGGCAGTTCGCGGCAGCAAGGCCATGTGCTTAACCTAACCCTTCTGGGCTGTGTGCCCCTTGCAAAAACTGGAGGCAACTTTCTTGGCTCCCCCGCTACCCTGCCCCTCCGTGAACGCAACAGGCAGATTGGGGCACAGGCGGATGTGGAGGACTGCACTCTGCAGAGCTGCCTCTCAACAAGAGGCACAGGAGGACACCGCTGGCTGCAACATGTAGCACTGCTGCAAAAAAAAGCTCGCACGCTTGAGGGTCTTTGCTACGCTCTGCTGTGGCCGTGTGTCAGGGGAGCTGAGCAGAGTTGCTCAAGTGCAGTTGCGAGTACGCAGTTGGTTGCAACGCGCGTGGCGCGACACCTATGCCAGGGAGGCACCGCAAGAACGTGCTTGCTCATAGACGATACTCTGATACAAGACACACACTGTATTAACACTGGCAAGTGGTAGGCTGCCGGTTCGTCCGCATCCACTCGCAACGCAGGCTGCTTAACTGGCTGCCACTTTGCAAGTCTCCGTCTAGTAGTTTATGAGAACACAGCACCCGTGTTGCCCGCCGCCAGCGCACGTCCAGGTCGAGACAGCGCTGTATCAGCATGCACTCACGGGTGTTGGCCGTAAGGCCCGGACGCCCATGGGCGCCTGCCAGGCTGGCTGCACGACGAGCTGTGCTCCCTCTGAATCCAGTTTCGCTCGCCTCGTCCGCCGTCACGCGCAGGGACCTGCTGCAATAGGGCCGCCCAGCACTTGCGCGCCGCCGGCGCACGGCCAGGCCGGCAGCTCGCCGCCACGGCCTCCCACCGAGGGTCACGGCGGCGGGGAGCGCGGGTCGCCCGCGGGCGCCTGCCACGCCGGCTGCACGACCGGCTGCGCCTCCTTCAGCTCCACCCAGCGCGCAAAGAACTCCGTGGCCCGCAGGCCCTGCTGCCACAGCACCGCGCCCACGTAGTCGCGCCCGCGCCGCGCTTCGAGGTCGGCCAGCGCGCCCTCGACCGCGGCGCGCACGGCGGCCAGCCGGGCGTCCGCCCCGTACAGCGTCGCGAGCAGCCGCTGGCCGGACGCCTGGCAGGCGGCCCACAGGCGGCGGTCGGTGTACAGCCGCGCCGCGTCGGCGGCTAGCGCAGCCGGCTCGGTCGCGCGCCAGAGGCCGCCCCAGGCGCTGTCGGCCTGCACCGCGCCCAGGACACTACATCAGCAGGGGCCCTGAACGTGTCTGCTGCATCGGCTCCTGGGAGGTGCGACAGGCGCATCTGGTTTACAGCACATACGCTTTCCATCCTTCACACTCATTCACAGGCACTCGAGGTCATCATTTCACACACACCTGGTGAGGCAAATGCGCAGCATCAACCCCGTTGCCAAGGCCGCTCGCATGTCAGGGACTAACACACTTCCGCGCCTGTCTTCCCGACCTGGCCTGGTGCTATCATGTTCAACGGCGCAGGCACACGCAGTGTCGAAGCACAGGCTGCGCACTGCTTCGCCATGCTCGGGCGCCGCGCCCTCCGAGCCGCCGCTGCTCGCGTCGTGCATGCCCTCCGCGCCGATGGGCGTCGTGCAGACGGGCAGGCCGTGCGCCCAGGCGTCCACCACCTTGCCCTTCAGCCCCGCGCCGAAGCGCAGCGGCGCGAGCAGCACGCAGTACGAGCGCATGACCTGGAGCAGATGGCACCGTCTGGTATACCGCTCTGAGTGGCAGGCCACAGATGCATGACCAGCACGCCATATGCACGCAGGCCACAGATGCGTGAGCAGCACGCCACACGCACGCGTGCATTGAAGGCCCATGGAGATGGTGCCATCTGTGGCGCAGCGTCAACACCACGCGGGGTGTGCGCTGCTTCATGGCGCACACAGGCCACCGCACGACTTGGGACAGCTCAGCTCAGGTGGCACGGCATGGACCCATGACAATATGCATGCATGCAAGGCGGCGGACCTCCAGAGTCGGCGCATGGCCGCACACAAACACGCGCTCCGCCGGGGCATGCAATTTGCGCGCGGCGTGCGACTCATACGCGCCATAGAGGTGCAGCTCCGGTGCCGCGCCTGCCCTCCAATTGCCGTGCGCTCCAACCGCTGCTGCGCCGCCCGCCTGGCTGCTCGCTGCGCTGTGGCCGGATGCGCCCGCTGAAGCGGGGGTTGCAGGGCCATCCGCGCACTCCTCACTACTGCTGCCTCCAGTCCGGCGCGGGCCGCGCCGGCCGCCAGATGCGCCTGCCAGCTGGGACGTGGCCGTTGAGGCGGCCTCACTGTCAGCAGCGCGTGCCGGAGCCTGAGGATGCTCAAGCGAGGGGCCTGATGCGGTGTCCGAAGCGGGCGCAGCAGCAAGCGCGTCGCGCATGCGCGGCCAGACCTCGCGGCACGCCCACGCAGCGGCGTCCATGTTCGGCGCATGCCTCCAGTTGCCGATGCTCATGAAGTGCTGCCGAGCACCAAAGTCGGGCGCTGCGGCGCGCGCAGACCCTCTATCACTCGCCGAGCTGCACGCATGCTCACAGTCCGGTCAACACCACAACTGCAACCAAGAGTAAGGATGTGCATGGCGGTTGACACGATGTACGGCAGAAACGCACCGGGGCCGCTGCTGCCCTGCACGAAAAAGGGTGCTAGGCACAGCTTGGCGGGCGAGACGCGATATCTCCCTTGAAGCAGGAGCAGCTCCACGGGCGAACACACCAGCCAGCGTCAGGTCACACCTGCAGCCCCGCCGCCCGCCAAGCGCACTCAGCCTGGAAACCACTGCTCAAGCTCCGATTCAAGAGGCGCGCATGCATGCCCATGCTCTCAATGCAACACGGGCTGGCTGCCCATGCACATGTGAAAGCAGTGTGTCACCTGTGTATTGCTGCCAGCTCGCGCTGCAGGAGACGTGCGTGAGCATCGGGCACATGCGCGAGCGCTGCATGCACGCTGCCTCCAGCCTCAATCACAGACTGCCGCCCTGACAACACAAGCATCTCAGCAACAAACACACCGTGTCCACTTTCGAATGGTGGTTTCGTATGGCCTTATATTCGCACCTCCCGCACTGCCTGTGTGAGCTGTATGACAAAGGCGCGGCCTGGCTGCGCGTCTTGCCTTCAGACTTCTGCGCACTGCCGCACACCATGGCTGCGGGTCGGCATGGGCGTCGGCAGCCGGGAGGCGCACCGCGCCGCAGCGCCTCCATGTCCTGCATGTCCAGCACGCGCAGCGCGGCGGGCGCCAGCTCGCGCACGCGGAAGGAGAACGTCTCCTCGCTGGCCATCCTGCAGCGCGGCGGGAGAGTCGCCAGGTCTATAAAGTTCATCGGGTCTGCAGGGTGACAGACTCATTGCCACGTCTCGCGGGCCAGTGAGCGCTGCGAGGCAGAACAGGGCAGCCACCTCGCTGCTCGCAGCAGGCACCAGAGCAGCGTAGTGTGTGCGCCTCCATGCAGCGGAAGATGCACATGTGAGGGCTGCACTTCGTCTCTCAAAGTGCCCGCTGGGAAATGGCACAGCTTGGGCTGCACCGGTCAAATATGCAGACCTGCGGCTGCACAGCGGCCAGCACGCTCGCCAGCTCCGCCTCCCGGTTGATGGGGCAGCAGAACACGCGGCATCCCTCCGCAGCCAGGCGAGCGGAGTGCTCGCTGCGCCGCGCTGGGCTGCGGCGCTCGTGGCGTCAGCAGCGCTGCTGGGAAAGCAGTCTTGCTGATGTTGTGACCAAAGCAAAGCTGGGCCAGCTCGCCGCCAAACAAATGAGCAAAAGCGCAGCAACGTCCACTGGTTGCTGTAAACAAATAGGTGCAGGCTACTGGCGCTGATACTGCCAGTGCCAGGAGGCGAGCATACCTCAGGTACGAGACGGTCCAGCCCCAGTCAGCAAATGCCGTGGCCAGGGCAGAAGTTCGGACGCCTGCGGCGCTGCTGGAGGGCTCTGGCCACACGCGGCTCAGGAAAAGCACACTCCTGCGCAAGCAATCAACAATTTTTTATGTTGACAGGGAAAAGTGCCTATGTACATATCAGACAGTGTGCTCGCGGCAGGCACCTGGGGCTTGAGCTCGCAGCGGAACAGAAACGTGCGCACTGCCGTGACCAAGCCATGCGCCGGCATGGCTGCAACGGCGCAGTGGCATGCCGTGCCAGCATGTTGCAAAGGGCTTGTGCCAATTCTTGGAGCGGTATATATTTTTTGCTTGCAGTGCTGCCCCTCCACAACCAACGCATAGGGTGGCACTGACGAAGAAGCCTTGCTCTATCTGTGACGCCACGTTACATGCCAAGGTTGGAACGGGACAAGATGTCCAGGTGCAAGCTCAGCTCCCTGCTTGGGTGAGCTGCGCAAAGAGCACCTAATACAAGTGCGGAAAGAAACCAATAGTACAAAGGATAGCTGGGCCCAGGGGGGTGCCAAGTAGGTAGAGGAGTGCGTCAAGGGGTTGAGGATCCGCAAGCGCATGGAGCTTGCGCATAGCGCAGAGACCCCTGGAGGCGTCCACGTGATCACAGTAACCGGCGGCAAACGCGATGGCGGGGCGACATCCATTCAGAGCTGCTGCGGGCGCTTTCGCACTGCCTGCGTGAAGCAGGCTCGCAGCTTCCTACGCTCCACCGCGTGTCAGACAGGTGCGCCGTCCAGGAGCAAAGTGCCCTGCAGTGTCTGGTGCAAAGTTCACCTTATGACGCGGTCTGGTTATGGGCACTCTAGCCCTCGCCGAACACTTGCGCACTTAGAAGTGATCGTGCTGCGCTCAGCGCGCAAGCGCAGCGCGGTGTGTGCCTGTGCCGAGTGACACCTGTGAGGGCGTATGCGCTGCGCACACAGGAGTGCAACTGGCGGCCGGCCAGGTTGTGGTGAGTCTGTTCTCGCTGCTGCCGGCTGTGACGTGGCCACACGCGTGCTTTGGAGCCACGCAGTACCTGGTGGCCTCGCTGCTCACCAGTCAGAGCAGCGCCCTCGGCGACAAGCTGCTAGGTGGCGTGGCATACATCGGCCTCACCTGGTGGTCTGCCGCGCTCGGCGGCGCAGTGGTACGCTGCTGCTGTCCTGCTCTCGTCACAGGTCACGCAGGTGCTGTGTTGGGCAGGTTTGCAAGGCATTTGCTCGGCTTATACGTGTTGTTGCTGACGTGCAGGCGAGCCTGGCCTTCACCGCAGCAGTCCGCTTCCGCACGCTGCTGCTGTGTGTCTTCGGCAGCATCGCGCTCGTGCCTCTGGCCAGCGTGCGCGCATGCGCGGCCATGCCCCTCGCGCTTGCCATCGGCATACCAGCCAACCTGACGTATGGCTACGTCGTGCTGCTGGCGCAGTACCAGGCCACCGTCAGGGACGTTTGGCTGCAGGTGCGCCGCAAGAAGTGTTGGGGAAACCTGTGACTGACTGGCTGGACGCGCCACAACTGTGCGTTGAGCGCTGTGTTGCACGCCCAAACTTCACCGTGGCCGCAGGTGGTCTTGCCCATCATCGCTGGCGGAACGCTGGCAGGCGGCGTAACAGCGCTCTGCGGAGTCCTCGTGCTGAGCACGCTCGCTGGCAATGACATGCGCTTCTCCCTCGCTGACGCGATCGAGGGCCTGGGGCAGAGCGTGTCCGGGTGCGCCAAGCTCGCTTATGGATCCGGCAGGTAAGTGCTGCAAGAGTTGCTGCCATGGCGAGCTCACTTCATGCCACCTGTCATGTGCGAGTCTGGCAAGCAGGTGTCGAGAAGAGCCATGCGTAAGCTCGTGGACGCCTTTGTGCGTGCATGCAGAGGCAGGCATGTGCCCGGGCAGGCACTGCGTAAGCGCGGCTAGTGTCTGGTCAGGTATGCTGGAAAGATCTTTGCTCCTGAGGAGGCCGCGGCGCGTACGAGCATAGACGGCGACATAGGACATCCTGATGTGAACTGTGAGCCAGGAGCTGCGTCGTGGACATCTGACGTGTCCAGCCACCATGCTGGGGCGCATGACATGGCGAAACGGCATATGCGGTACGCCCGCCACTGTGATGCGTACATAGCAAGAGCTTCCTTGTCACAGGAGCCAGTTGACAGGTCTGCATTTACATGGGTGCGCATGGTTCTCAGGTTTTTAGGTGTATGCCGGAGCTGGCTGCGTGCTACTCAGGAAAACCCTGCTCTTGCGGGAGGCATGTGCACATGCACGTGCTCGTCAGGCACCATTGTAAGTGTGCAATTCATACGCGTGTCAAGTGTGTATGAACGCACAAGTGCGTTCATACACACATATTATATGACTGCAGACCATCATGCTCTCAACGAGCTTATGTCTGCAAGCAGGCGCGCCAGCGAGCCTGGACACGTAGTGCTAGCAGAGTCAGCTGGCGGCCCTGGGGGTTGCGCAGCTGCTGCGCTGCGGCCGCTGCTGGAGAGTGCACGGATGAAGCTGCATAGGGTGCGTTTTGTGCTTTAGGCTGTGACTGGAAAGGAGCAATGGCGTATTGTGCATCGTGGATGAGCTAGCATTTGTGTGTACAGACAGGTCTTCACCGCATGTTCAATCCATTCACGTGAAACAGTACTTGCGCTGTGGCTGTCGGGCAAGTCTAGGACACAGTCTCACTGATGATGTGCTTGTGCAGGCAGCTGCGGAGCCGGCCTGTTTGCAGTGCGTGCCCATGGAGCTGTCACACTGGGCTGCTCTCATTGGGGCTGCCGAGGTGCTGCTGTTGCGCGCGAACAGTCTCGAGATCATACTGCAGGAGGTGCGATGAGCAATCAGCCCATAAACATGACTCTAAAGATTGCATGCATCATGACACATACAAGGTCACTGTGTCTCTGCACCTAATGGATGCTTTGCAGGCACCTCAGTAGTCCAATGCTGAGGAGTTCCAACTATCTACGTCGCGTTACAAGCGCTAATGCCAATCTGCACGTATGCAGGCGCATACCAGCCCACTGCTGATGCAGTGCTATCGCCAGTGCTTTGCTGGCGACGGTGCAGTAGTGGACGAGCCCTGCCTCGTCGCGCACGCGCTCGTTGCAGCTGCTTGTGTGCGGCTAGCAGCTGTGCTGCGCAAGCCTCCATCACAGAGCAAGGTGTGCGCCAGTGGCAATAGCATTGCACGCATCGAGTGCAGGCCACTCACTGCTGCTCTGCTAAATGTTGCTGCAGTGTTTGCACCAACCTGCACATTGAAATGCATAGTGTTTGCACAGGCTGCGGCTGTTCTGCCCTTGGAGCCGGGGTGGGGTGCGTGCAAGCGCGACCTGGCCGCTGGAGTGGACAGATGCAGAGCAGCCTACTGGGACCAGCTCGGCGCCCGCCACAGCGCGGGCTCGCTGGCGGAGTTCGACTCCCAGGTCAGACACACCTGTCTGCTCAACAGGCGAGAGAGGCTTGCTATTTGCAGACACCGAAGGGGCGTTATGATGAGTGCGTTACTTCAGGGGTGATGTGTTCCAGTGTCGGGCCTAGACGCCGTCTCACACAAAAGCTGGGAGGTCTGATTGGCTTTTAACATATCTGTTACCTGGTGCTCACATTTCACGGGTTGCTGTGCAGGCGAGCATGCTGCTGTTTGCAGCCGCACAGACCGTCGCAGTGGTGGACGCCATGCATGCTCTGGAGGTTGCCGCAGCATGCGCGATGCAGCTGCCTGCGCTGTTAGGCCGAGCGCCGTCCTCTGCCATGGCCGCCATGGAGCATGCTATCGCTGCTGCATCGCTGTCCCAGGCATGCTCACTGCTTGCCCTTTCTGACACCCCTTTACAGGACCCCAGCTCTTGATGCGTGCTGTTGTGCGTTCATCCCGTCTAACAAGCATGTATTGACAGGCCCAGCATGTTTTTGGATATATGTATATATGTATATATGTGTATATGTATTGAAATTGCACATTTGGTCACGGACTTCTACAGGCGCGGTGAGCAGGTGGCAGTCATGATGCATGCTCTGCATGCGCGCTTGAGTCTGCACATTTGCAGGACTCAGGTGTTTCACGGGGTTGCCCAGGCCAAGGCGCGGCCGTGCGCCACGTCGGTGCTGGTGGCAGACAAGGCGGTGCTTCCCAAGGCCGAGCTCACTGCGCCGGCTGCGCGGCATGCGAGACCGGCGTTCGCGCAGACCAGCGCGGGCAAGACCGGCTCTGCTGGCACACCCAGCTGCGGAGGGTGCAAGGTGGGCAGCAAGCCAACGCACGTGCAGCACGCAGTGCTTGCTCGCGCAGAGCAGGAGCCTTGTGATGGAGCTACGGCAGGGAAGGCACATACTTCCAGCGGCGCCGAGGGGCAGTGCATGGACAGCCAGCGCGCTGACGCGGCTGCCACTGCAGCTCCTGCGAGCAGCGCGCCGCACCAGTGCGCGGCCAGCCCTCGCCGCAGCCTGGCCGGCAGCGAGCGCGCGTCCAACATGGCACGCACTGGCAGCCTCCACACGTCGCGCCGCATGAGCTGCGACGTGCTCTTCGAGGAGGGCGGAAAGGCGCGGGTGGCGGCGGAGGCAGCGGAGGCAAAGCCTGCGGCTGGGGGGAGCGAGAGCGGCGCGGAGGCTGACGCATGGGCAGCAGGGCTGCGCAGCACGCGCTGCCAGGTGTTGGTGGCCTGGCTGGCGCCGCTGTTGAGGCTGCTGGTGTGCGCGCCGGCCTTCAAGCGGCTGTGGAGCGTGTACGCTTGCCGGCTGCCGCAGGTGGGGTCATGAGCAACTCCTGGTCTGTCGTTTCTGCCGTATTGGCAGTGCGACTGTGTCATGCAAGTGATGCCCAGGCACGTACCCAATGGTGGACAACCCGGCCTGTGACCTCAAGTGGTCATCTGTGCTCAAGTCTGTTATGTGGCTTACGTCTTACCTTGCCTAACATTTGAACTCTGCTGTGCAGGAGATGCGGCAAGGCGGGTTGCACAGGCGGCTTCAGAGCCGCTGGTTCCAATTCTTCCTGAAGTTCTGGTGCGGGCTTCATAGCGCTGTTACGAACAGCCTGACATCGTCACGCTTGAGTTTGTGCCTGACACGCGCATGCTGCTGCCTGCAGGTTCACCTGCGCTGCGTCCCTGGTGATCTGCATCCTGCTGCAGGCCAAGGTGCCCAACACCAGCGACTGGTTTGCCGCGTACTCTTACATTTCCGTGCCGATCACAATGAACGAGAAGCTAGAAATGACCGTGAACAAATTCGCCATGCGCGTGGTTGGCAACGCGCTGGGGTCATCCATAGGCTTCGCGATCATGCTGTCGGAGCCTGTGGCTGCCAACCCGTATGCAATCATGGTGCGCTGCCTGCGGCCTATGCGCCAACAAGCAGTATGACATGACATGGCCTGCTGCCACTGAGCCTTGCTTTCACCGCTGTGCATGCGGTTCACCCATCCTGCTCCTCAGACAACCTTCCTCGTGGCGCAATGCTTTGGATCTGTAGCAGACACAGGACCGTGCAAAGGCCTTGACGTTTATGCATGCAAGCCTTGTCATGTCGCCAGTGTGGTGCACGCAGGTCCTGTTGGCAGCCTGGATCTGGTTCATCGGTCTGATCGGGGAGACGCCCGTCCGCTACGGGATCATGTTGGTGGGCATCGGCTTCACGGGAGTCATCCTCTGCCAGTACCCGTGCGCACCTGCCAGGCCCTGGCTGTATGCCGCCTCCCATTTTTCTGTGCCCTAGGGTCCTGACACACGCGTCGATCAATACTCACATCCGCCATATTACTAATTTGCAGAGTGCTGTGTCGGGTCAGGTCGGCCCGTGCATGCCCCTTACATTGAGGAAGGTGTTGCTGAGCTGTCTGGGACATCCAGGTGCCCGTTCTGCAGCAGCGACGTCGGCAGTTCGTTTGTCTACCTGGCGAGCATGGCGAGCACAACGCTCGGCTGCGTGCTGCCGCTGGTGGTGACCTGCTTCGTGCTGCCCTGGTGCGCCTCGGCCAGGTCGCCGAAGGACGTCCGACAGCGTCCCAAGTTGGCCGTTCTTGCACTTGCTGACAAACTTTGGGATGTGCTGCTGCGTGAGTCAGGCTTGCACAGGCTGCAAGAGATCACACGCGATCGGTGCTGGCTGCAGCCTCATTCAACTTCACAGATGCATGCCATTGCATGTTGCACACATGCAGCGGCCATGCGCAGGTACTCCGCCAGCGCCTCGCAGGCGATACTGGCCGAGGCGTACCTGGGCAGCGCCAAGCTGCTGCGCGGTTACTACAGTGCCGTCCTCACAGCTTCTCAGCGCGCCGCCGGCCACACAGCCAACCAGGTGTGCTGTGGCGCCGGTGTGGCCCAGCTTGCAACGCGAGTGCGGGTGCGGCTGAGAGAGGCCGCATGGCGGGCAGGGGTGCGTCGCGGCTGAAGGAGTGACTGCGCAGGGGCACGACGTCGAGGTGGGCTGCGGGGACGCGCTGGCGGGTAGCGCGCTGCAGGAGCGCCTCGTGAAGCGGCTCGGTGAGGGCCATGCTCTTGTATCAATGAGGGCATGCCCAGATGTGCTTGGTTGAGTTTTGATGCGCTGTTTTGCCAGCCTGTGTAGTCTGCATGAGTGGCCAGCATGGGTGAACAATTTGACATGGTCTGGTGAAGAGGGGTATCTGTTGCTGTATTTGTGCTCACAACGCTTCATAACGTCCAGTACGTGTTCTACAAAATCACAACCTCATTGTATGCAGGCATCGTGGAGGGTGCACTCATGCGGGAAACAGTGTTCTGGCCGCGCGGGCCGTGCGTCTTCCCCCAGGTGCGATCGAGGACAGCAGAAAGGTCGGCAGGCAGAGAGCTTCATGTAGGTGCTCTTGCAGATTTTCCATGTGACCAAGAACATAGCGTGCGGACACAAGCGCCAAGGTGTTTGCTTTGCATGCCCCCTAGCATTGCAGGGCTGACGTGCCGCCTATGCTTGCAGGTAGTAGCAGACACGCTGCAAGTCCTCCTGGGGCAGCATGTGCGGATGTCGAGCGTGGAGCTGCTCTGCAAGCAGGCACGCTTATGTGTTCATCTGCAACCGAACATGTATAGAAACTACCTGTCCTAACATGGCGCTCATGCTCGGTCAGCCATGCTGCTGCGTTTGTAAAATGCAGTGTGTTGCAGTGGTGCACGCGAGACGAGACTAGATTTGATGGAGAGTTGAGCGTTTGACGCAAGGTCCGTGAAGGTGTCCTCACGAGGCAGGGTGCTGCTGCAGGTGCAGGATGCGGTGCCGTGTGACGGCGCGGCAGCGGCGTACCACCTTCTCGTTGCGCCTGTGCACACTTCCATGTGTGCGCTTCTGGACGCCGTGGATGGCATGTCTGCATCCGTGTGCGCCGCTCTCCGCGCGGCCGCCGACCAGGGCTGCACCTCTCCGCAGCCGGTGGCCTGCCTGGCCGGCGACATTGCTGTAGTGGAGCAGCGCAGGTGACTCCCACGGGGGTGGGGGGTTGTCTTCCCTCAAAGCTTTGGGAGTTGTGGCGCGCCGCATATATTCTTGTGCATGTGCAAATGTGCTACCAGTGCAGTTACCGCCTGCCAGACATGCGCTTGTCCTCTGTCTGCACCTGCCCGCCCGGCTGCAAGCCGCGCTGTCTGTGTGTGACCAGGGACATCGCAGACATGCCCACACAAAGTCTTTCCAGTGGCGAATTGGGCATGGTGGCTCCCAGGCTGGAGCAGCGGGCGCTCTCCCTGCGCCAGCGCGAGCGGGTGCGCGCGCTGCTGCGGGACCCGCGCACGCCGCCCGGGCAGCGCGCGGCCGTGCGCGCCATCGCCGCGCACCACATTGCGTGGCAGTTTGCCTTCGAGGCCGCGCTGAATGCGCATGTCGCGGGCGCGCGGCTGGCGTTGCGCGCCGACCGCATGCGTCCAAACAGGCGGTGGCGCCTACCTCCAGCTCTGGGACTGCAGAAGCGCTAGGCGCCCTAGTTTCCTTCATCTTCTTCAGGGCGCGCAAGGACATGCAGCTGCCGACGCAAGCGCGTGTATGACTGTGGGCACCTGTGCTCGGGAAGACCTCGTGCGTGCCGCCTAGCTATGCAGCCGGCGTGGTGTGCGGACTGCCCGTGGCGCTGCAGGCGCCCGCGCCTGTCGCAGTCACTGCTTGTTTGGGTGTGTTAGAAGTGTCCGCATGTAGATTTTTAGCATGCGCACTTACTGTGCCGATAGCCGCGGTTGAACACTAGCGCAGCTACGGTGTCTAGCAACTGTGCAGCTCTTATTCATGCTTATCATGACATCCTAGTTGTGCCAACGTGCTAGCACCATGTGCGCAAGCAGTTGGTGTGTTGTTTTCTGCTGATGATGAACATCTCTATTTTGCTGGCATGAGGGGGTGGTGGCAGCCCCTACTGGACAGCCTCGTTATTTGGTATGCTGCACCAGGGCTAGTTCTTGGGTGATTTGGGTTTGACACTGGGATCTAAAAGGGCTGCATTGTGCAAGCAGAGCACAGCGTTGCGCTACCCCGCTAGATTGAAGAGGGTGAATTGGGTGATTGCGGTACTTGCCGCCACAGGTTCAGTTGCTTTCCAACGCATGCAAGTAGGTCTAAGAGCCGCGCTTTGAGACTGCTTGCATCTGGCTAAAAGCGATGCAAGCATCTGTATTTCGTGCTGGCCTTGGGCAGTTCTGTGCTTGTTATGTGTTTTTTAGGTTGGAAGAAGTGTTGGTCGCATGCTTTGTCATGCGGTCAGCTTGCGGCTGCTGCACATATCTTTGTGTAGACCTGGGATGATGACGAACCCAGTGCATGCATGCGCGCCTGCGCGCGCTTAGGAATGGGTTTGCTTGGGTTAGTCTTGTTGGGCCGTCCATAGAGACCTCAAGGCACGGCAGACTTGCACACGTGTGGCAGAACTGCTGTGCATATGCCTGATGGGTGTGCTAGATAGCAGTAAGATGGATGGTGTTGTAGGTGTTCCAGATTCCACGGAGGTGGTTTGTAGTTGCCGGGCAGCATAGTCTGTATATGGACCCGGCCAAGCGCATGTAAGAGTTTTTGTACAGAACACATGCGTGCCATGCAAGCTCGAGGGTTAACAAGGTCTGGGGTGCTCCAGCCAGGCCTGCCAAAACTGACTCCATACAGTGTCTGTGTCATGTCAATGAGTGAGCATTTATATTAAGCTGCTGGCCGAGCAGCAGTGATTTAAAAGGTCAGCGCAAACAAAAGTAAGGCGTGTCCAGCCTTGTTGCCTGACTTGTGTGCTGTGACGTATGATGACGACGATGCGCCGAGTTCCTGGAGTGCTGAGCCTTGTGCCATTAAGCTAGTGTCAAGATGCTGCAGAGCAAAGGTCAAGCTGTGATGTTCGTCTCCGTGCTGAGCAGCCTGGCAGCTGGCACGGGTGCACTGAGCCCCAAACACCACCCAGCCTCCGCAGACGTGCGCTCTTTGCTTAATGCTTAGTGTTGAAGCACACTTGCACTCAACTGCGGCTAGCTGTAACACAGAGCAAAAAGAAGCACTATTCGACACTACATCTTGATATCTTCTTCGAGGCTCCGTGCAGGCAAAAGCGGTCTGCAGCGCCTTCTTGCGCGCATCCTGGCCGCCGTCGGACGCCTCTGAGCTCTCGTCCGAGTACATAGAAGAGACAGTTGACCTGGCGCTGCAAGCCCGCGGCGCAAGCAGCTGGGCACGCGACGTCCCCTGGCCGCTCTTCCTGAACTACGTGCTTCCATATGCCAGGTGCTTGCGCGTGCAGAAGTGCAGGTCCCAACCATGTCTGGCACTAGTATGACGGCTGTCTTGGGCACCTGTACGCGCAGGCGTGCTTCGCTTGGACTATTGACCTGCAGCCTTATGTCTGCCGTGGAGTTGTTCCACGCTGCTCCGCGCGTCTTGGCGGCGCTCTGGCCACCAGTAGGGTATGCAAGAACCCTCCCTGAACCCCAGGCAGCACCGCCTTGCCCTCAAGGCGGCCCGACACGGCCCCGCGCGCGTGGTGCGCCCGCAGCCTGGACGAGCGCCGCGACCGCTGGCGCCCGCTGTTCCGCGCGCGCCTGGCGCCGCTGGCGGCGGACGCGCGCTCGCTGACGGAGGCCGCGCTGCGGCTCAACGCGCGCGCGTGGCGCCTGTGGGGCATCAAATTCCGCGCCGGCTCCACGCCGGACGTGCTGTCGCCCTTCCAGGCGCGGCCTGCGCAGCAGGCGCACGCGTCCACGCTCTGCGTCCGGAGCCTGTCCATTGGTTGGCAGGCTCGCGGAAGGGCCTGGGTGCCTGCTCTGGTCCTTCCGCGTGACAGCGAGCCCGCCTGCGCCCGGGCTTTGTGGTCATCGCACGCTGCCATGCGCGCCCCACAGCTGTGTGACGCTGCACGAAATGCCTGCATGATATGTATCACCGGCAGCCTTGCGCATGCTGCACACGCGCGGTACTCGATGACTTCCATGCATGCACACTGTCAGGACGCACCTGTCTGGCTGCCTTTTTTCTTCACCTCCAAACACAGGACAAGTCCTCCATGCGCGCGCGAGACTCTGCCCGCACGCCGGCCGACATTGCTGGGCAGGCGCGCGCCAGCAGCGCCGCGGCGGCCAGCTCCCCCACGCAATGCGCGTGCGCGCAGGTGATCAATGCCACCTACGCGTCCTGCACCGGGCTCAGCATCTTCCTGGTGGACGCGCTGCGCGCCGTGGGCGTGCCCGCGCGCGTCGCGGGCACGCCGCCCCCCGCAAGCCTGCCGGCTGGCCATGCCCGCCCCGCGGCGCTGACGAGCCATGGTCGTTGCTGACGTGAGCCATGGCCATTGCCTGATGAGCCATAATGCCACTGTGCGATCAGCAGCTGGACGGCGCCGGGCGCGGGTGCCAACTCTGTAACATGCTTGCTGGGCGTCTGCATACCAGGCCCCCGCAAAGCAGTGTGCAGCAGAGTCACGCTGCGGCGAGCAAGCAGCTCTCTGCAGGCATGGCCAGTGCGAGTGCGATGCTCGTGTCGGCGCCAGGCGGCACTGTGAGCAGCAGTGTGGTGGCGCCCGTCTGGGGTGGCAGGCGCGTAATGCTGCGCGCGCGGCGCGCGGCAGGCACGCCGCGCTGGAACAACCCCGCCGGCGGCAACCACGACTGGGTGGAGTTCTGGGACGCGGGCGCATGGAGCTTCCTGGGCGCGGCCGAGCCTGCGCCGCCCAACGTCACCTGGTGGGCCGTCCCCTGGCATGCCAGCAGCCCGTTGCCAGCATGCCATGCAACCCTATGCCAACTCTATACTTGGCAGTCAGAGTGCAGTGCTGGGTTGCATGCGGCCTTGCAGATGAGCCGAGTGTTAAACTTACAGGCAAGCCGTCCCACAACCTCCGAGCTCGTGTGTGCTCGCCCCAGGTTCTTCCCGGAGCCGGCGCGGCGTGCGCTGGAGGGTGACGCGCAGAGCGCTATCTACGCAGCCTCCTGGGCGCCAACGCCGGGCGGGACGCTCTTCCCGCTCGCCTGGAATGCGGCATACCGCTACGTCCATGCATATGATGTGTCTGCCTCATATGCGAGCAAGGCCGCGTTTCTGGATGGGAGGTAGTCAAGGACCTAGGCATGTGGGGTGCAGCCTACGTGCCACTGTCACTGAGAAGTTTACAGCGAGGGAGTTGGCCGGATCCAGTCCCAAGCACGGTGTGATTGTCTTCGCTGCTGGTTGGGCTAATTAACACATTCATGAATGATGGTTGATGGAGAGTCCCTACCCTGTTTGAGATCATAGGGCAAGCACAGGTGCTCACGAGCATAAACAGAGCGGACAAAGAGAACAGCAGTTTCTGTGGATCTAGACAGTGGCCAGAGAGGCGCCTGCTCTAAGCACTGCATACGCGCCGCTGCACGCCTTTCCAGCATGAGCGCCTCCCCCGCCTTGCGGTTTGCAGCCTCGTGCACAGCATCCCAGCGTTGCTGCGCAGCAAGCACGTCTGGGCGGCCGTCAGCAGGCAGCCTGCCTTTTGTGCACGGTGGCAGTGGCGGGCGCGCGCGCCACGAGCGCACAGAGCAGCCGGCCGGGGGCGCGTGCGGCAGGCGAGCATGGACCTCTGGCTATCGGCGGCGAGCGTGGACGGACCTATCAAGTGCGAGCGCCCCCCGCCGCACACAGGTGCACAAGCTTCCCAGTGTCGCTTGTCGCGCGACACCAGGGCGGTATCACCGTCGCGCGTACGCGCAGCATAAGGTCACACAACAGGGCAGGAGTGGAATGAACGACAAATCTGTAAGAAGGGCGCGAGCTCATGCTTTGGTGGCTGCGCAGGCCCGGCGCTCGTGTGCAGAGCGGCAGCGGCGGACACGGGCACGGGGCTGGAGCTGACGGCGGAGAACGTGGAGCTGGTGCTGGACGAGATCCGGCCCTACCTTATGGCAGGCGCGCGCCCCCGCTGTTCGCGGCTGCGCAGGTTGCGCTAGCCTTGGTGGCAGGCACGGGCCCCTTCATTCTCGCAACAGTACAGGATGCTGTGGCCCTGTGGCAGGCGTGGGCCCCACTTGGGCAGCAGCGCCAGTGGTAACGCCAAGGGTGCCTGCACACTGCTTGTGTGCAGGCAGCAACGCGTGCGCTGGTGAGCCGCTGGACACTCTCAACCTGAGAGTGTCAAGCGCTGCGGAGGAGCCACTTCCTGACGTGTATTTGTAGCGTCAGCAAGGTGTGATGGGCTGCGCCGTGGGCCACACGGAGGCGCAGCCGCTGAAGGCCTGGGTACAGGCGCGCGTGGGGGCGTGTTGGACCCGCCGGGGCTCACACGCAAAGCGGGCCACCAGGCCCGTCTGCTGCGTTGACGGGGCTGACAGGCGGCCGCGCGGCGGCAGATGGCGGCAACGTGGAGCTGGCGGAGATTGATGGCCCGGTCGTGTACCTGCGCCTGAAGGGCGCTTGCGGCTCCTGCCCGTCCTCGCTGACCACCATGACCATGGGCATCAAGCGCCGCCTGCAGGAGA
>JAABUV010003419.1_pt1 | contig 20245 bp, 20 predicted proteins | sample 5559971 | NCBI WGS metagenome assembly JAABUV01 (sample SAMN10711881, study PRJNA513362) | rock metagenome | isolation source: Antarctica rocks | place: Antarctica: Victoria Land, Knobhead nord | collected 2015-12-19
TCCTTGATATTAGAGACACCACTCGATACCATTTGCACATTTCTTTTTGGCCCAAATGATCGTCGTGTTATCAATCTGTTCAAATCTACGACTTCCGCTCTTGGAACCCTTGCGCGGGAGGAAACAGCCAAAGATGAAGACCTAATGTCGATTGCGGTAACAGCGAGCTTAGCAGTGCTGAAGAGAATTATGAAGTTAAACCAAAGCGCCCAGGTCATTACGGAGTTCACGTGGATTGTGAACGACTTTTCGACCTCAATTCCAGAACAACTCCTGCAGGCCGGAAGTCGAAGCTTAGATCGTATTCGCCAACGACTTGGTCTTGGAGCTGTAATGTCGCCCTCTAGAGCAAAAGAGCCATCGACCGGTCTTCGAAGTGGGTGGAGCGGCTTCTGGTGCGAGGTAGGGTGGAAGGAACAACTAGGGGTGCCTCGGGGGTGCGAGCTGTATCAGCTGCGCGGGCCCTTGCTAAGGGCTTTCGTTGACGGCGGGTGGAAGGTGCACGGGCCATTTGTGTTGACGGAGATAACGAAGGTAACGGTATGAAAATTGGTATGAAAGTCGTGCTGTGTTTATGGGATACTAGCTAACTGTGCGCTTTCTGGCCCAAATCGCTGAGATGAGGGTCAGAAACAGGTGGGTAAGCGTTCCTGTATATATACTTTGCCATACACAATCTACGGTTCTACAACTACGCCATCTGCGTTGAAGAAAGACTTCCTGCTTCCATCGAATGTTGTCTCCAACGAACTCGTCCGAGGTACAAGCTGTAGTGCGTCCGGCAAAGAGAGAGGCTAGAACAAAGAGATCTGGTGTGCAAAAGAAAAATCCTTTGAGGAACAAGCAAGTGCTATTGAGGCTCAATCCCTATGCGAAGGCTTTCAGCGAGAAGAAGCTGGGATCGGAAAAATTGGCGGAAGGCAAGCCGGTGAGAGCTGCGAAGTCATTTTCAAACGTCTTGAACGAGAACTAGGGCGGCGAAGGGCATAGATTGTGTAATCAAGCTAGTTGCTCGGGCGTGCAGTAAGCAGGTGAAAATGCATGCAATATTAGCCTGCTTGCAAATGAGAAATCTCAAACGTAACTTGTTGGCAATGGCTCTGACATCATAAGCATAAAGTCCTACACGCATACTTGTGCAAGTATCCTCATCCCGTCAGGGAAAAACGCCGTTGATTCTTTGTATGGTCTTTTACGGTTTCTCTCTCCTTTTTCCATACTAGGCCACCCTTTGATAGAAAACCACTGAACCCAAAGACAGGAAACTTCTCCCCTTTTTTCCTATCCTTTTCCTTCTTCTCCTATAGTAAATTTAAGCTTGGAAAATCACGCCCGGCGGCCATCTCTCCATCGTGCTCCACAAGAACAACATTTTCTTGCGTAGCATTCTCGGCAATCACACTTCAAGCTATTCAAGATGTTTATCGCACGATTGCGAATAGTGATGGTTGCAATTCCACGTCCGAGGAAGCCTTTCTGATGCAAAAAGGCCCTAGGATCGGCCGGTTTGACGAAAATTAATACTCTCTTAACATTACAAACTAGGAGAATTCCATGGGAAGAACCAGGCTCGAAAGCTGAATGAGCGACGGCCCTTTAACCTTACATCAAACTCAGAGGGCCTAACTTATCACTGTGATGGAAGTAGCTCCTGCGATCTCTTGACAGCCGTCTTTGTCATTTCATACTTCTGATGGCAGAATTCCGAACGTCTTTGGTTATTTGGTTGCCGAAAATGCTGGCATCTCTTGCCGGCAAGGATCCAGAGAAGACTCAATACACGAATAAGACGTCCGACAAGGGATCGTACCACCGCCACTTGTCAACACCCCAAACTTGCATTTCGCTTTTCCTCATGATGACTGCTAATTCGTAGAAAAGACTCATCCAGTAGACTATTTGCGCAGATACCGCCATGGACAGGTAACATCTCCAACACAATTTAATCACGAGTGCGGAAAGTTTCTTGAAGTTCCAATGTTCGTTGGTGCTTGTTTGGTAAAGAGAATCTATTAGGTTTTTAGTGACCGAGAATACTGCTAGAATCTGCATAGAGACATATATGATAACTATCGGTAAGCTTGGCGCTGATAAATACGATGGTGGCGTGGTAAGCTTCCCGAAGCCGGTGCGCAAGTGCTCGGAGTATTCTAGCAGATACTGCCCTCTCATAAATACTGTGACCAGGCTCCCGAAGATAAAATCGATAGGAACAAGTCGTAATATAGGCGGACTCTGAGGAAGAACTCTTCCCGGCGCATCTCCCAAGATCTGCCACTCTCCACCAACGGCCACTATCATAAGCGAATTGCAGCAGGACACTATTCCGATAATAGCGTACAAGCCGTTAGTTGAATCGAGTAACAGAGTGGCATTTTCGACATGGCGGCGTCTCAAAATCAGTACCAAACTGGCAATAGCCTGTGCTAGTACCACTAATAGAACCATGGCGCGAGAGCTTTTCAAAAGGAAAGAACCCCAGGTCCATGGTGTTGCGACATGTTTGCTACGAGTAGGCAACACCTCGCCAATATACACGGCTTGATTTGTGCAGCCTCCGTTTGTAGAAACTTTGTGATGAGGGATATGTAACCCGACCCCAACCATTAGAAATTGCTTTAAAGAATAGAAGCCTCGGATTCTGATTCTGAAAAGTAGCAGTCCGATTCTGAGAAGTAGAATTACTACTAAACCGAAGTAATTTTTACTGAACTCAAAGAGCGTCACTCCAGGTAAGAATAGAAGGATAAGCATCCGAGGAATAGATGTAGACGACTTAGCAGTCAAGTTCTGAAGACTACCGAGATGGCCGTACGAGGTGATAACAGCCATGCGCAGAGCAAATGTCTTGAGCAAAAGACTAGAGGGGGACCGGAAAGCATAGTTGTTAACATCTCCTGGCTCAGGAGTGAGAGTTCCGTTGATGGCAGAGCGGACCACATTTGCGAAGGACATCTTTTCGTGGAGGCTGATATGTATGTAGAGAATCTTACGCTGGCGAAGTTGGCTCAAGGCTGACACGCAAGGCTCCGGGAACGAGAGCTGGAACACATATAAGTCGACACCAAGATTCCGTGGCCCTTGATCGTTTGTGGTGCTCACTGACTTCTTTCCTGATAATCTGCTATAATATTGTGTAGGATGGAGAGTTGAGGCCTGCTCTATGTACTGGTAGGGAATGAAGCGCCAGCCGTTAGCGCAATATCACGCTACAAAGTCCAAGGAAGCAACTGTATCTGTTGTCACAAATCACAACAACATGCGGCTTCGCGCACTTCAATGCGGGCTTTTGCTTTACTTCTCCTCCCTCTTCCACTGCCCTCACCCACAAGCTTGCCCTAATGAGAAAGCTTGCTTCTTCACCAATGTCGAGCAAAAGGGCGCGAAGCTGGCTTTCTACTTCGCGGTATGGCACTTGTTCAAAATTCCAGCAAATCCAGCAGACTATGCGTCGTTCATCTGATGCTAATTCTATCTTTGTACGTTGCAGGTCCAATCAGGCGGTTCCTTCGATGTCGACTGCAGCGTCACCGATCTCGACGATAAAATAGTAATGAAAGATACAAAAGAAAGGCAATTAGATTCTGTCTTCACAGCCAAGGATGAGGGCGAATACAAGTTCTGCTTCAACAATGAAATGAGCACCTTTGCCGAGAAGATGGTGGATTTTGAGATCGCGGTGCGCCCGTCCTCTCCTCCCATCCGATACCCCCGCCTCCACGTCCCTACGGTCCTTCGAATCCGATGTTAAATGAGTCAACTGACCGACCGACTTCACCAGGTTGAGAACAAGTCCCGATCCGCTCAACTCCCCGCTAAACAAGGCACTTCCCCCGAGCAGACCTCTGCGCTTGAAGAATTCATCCTCAAAGTCTCCGGCCACCTATTTACCATCAATCGCAATCAGAAGGTTGATTTTACAAATCTAGTTCTTATTTTACACTTTTTGAAGATTCGCTACTAATTTTGGTGGGCAAATTCTAAAAAACGATACAGGTTTCGCATACAACGGTACCAAGGATGCCTCAAGCTAGTCTCGCACAAAAAATTCACCTTTGCCAAAATCTGACTCATGAAAGCTCAATTCGAGATCCGTCGCACAGAACTCACAGTCGCGAGAAAAATCTTTGGTCAAGTCATTGGCATGTGTCTCAAAGACAAGCTTTTCAAAGGTTACATCGATCTCGAACGCAAGCTCTACGAATTTGTTCGCTGTCGCAAACTCTACGAAAAACACATTGAATGGAACCCGGTCAACTGCCAAGCCTGAATCAAGTTCGCTGAGCTCGAGCGCGGCTTGGCGGATCTAGATCGCGCGCGAGCCATATTCGAATTGACAGTTTATCAGTTCGTACTTGATATGTCTGAGCTTCTGTGAAAAGTCTACATCGACTTTGACGAAGAAGAAGGCGAGTACGACCGCACGCGCGAGCTGTACGACCGCTTGCTCGCCAACACCGGCCACGTCAAAGTCTGAATATCCTACGCGCATTTCGAAATCAATGTTTCCGAAGCCGACGATGATGACGAGGACGAAAATGAAAATGAAAATGAAAATGAAAATGAAGATCGTCCCCTATCCGACGCAGCCAAACAGCGCGTCCGCCGCGTCTTCACCCGCGCCTATAGCAGCATGAAGCTCAAAAACTTCAAAGAAGAGCGCGTCGCGCTGCTGAATGCCTGACGCTCTTTTGAGGCCACGCATGATAACGCGGAGGATATTGAGAATGTCGAGAAGCAGATGCCGCGGAAGGTGAAGAGGAGGAGGAAGCTGTATGACGATAGTTTCGAGGAGTACATGGATTATGTGTTCCCGACGGATGATGTGCAAGCGGCGAAGCTTAGTAGCCTTTTGGCGAGGGCGCATGAGTGGAAGAAGAGTGCTGGGACCGGGGTGGGGTAGAATGGGGGAGGGTTGTAATGCAGTTGGGGGGGAGGAGGAGAGAGCGGCGTTTGGAAGAGTAGCAGGTTTTTGGGAGATATACCCATCGAATGTCGTCGACTTCCATCTGCCATCGACCCTTGCATCAGCGAGCAACCAAAGCTGTTCGCCCCGCCCCTCACTCTCATCTCTACCAACCCCTCCACCCCTACAAAGAATCCCTTCAACCCACGATCCAGCACCTAACTCACGGCCCCAGAGGAACCCTACCACCCGTCCATCCCATGCCGCTTGAGGAGATCGAAGAGCCGAGCCGCCGATGAGAATGACTTGGGGTTGTTGTTTATGAGATCTTTCGATTTTTATACAACCATCAAAGCATCCTCCACGTCTATAATAATGCCTATCCCTCCCACCCCCTCCTTTTGCCCTTCTCACCATCCCTCCCCACCCCCTCCCACACCCCCATCACCCCAAAACCTCACAAGCCAACCCCGGCCGATCAACCCACGCGCTATCGAACTGCAACCCCCTAACCCCCTTCCACGTCCTCGCCATTGGGTAAAAGGGCGGAAGAACGGTTATATCGCCGATGACGGGGGTGCGGGGGCGTATTTGCCTGTTGAGATGCTGGGGGCGGGGGGGTGGGGTGTCAACGGGTGTTTTAGGAAAGGCAGAGTGAGAGGGAGGGAGGGAGGGAGGGAGGGGGGGCTGAGAGGGGATGTTGGGATATTGGGGTATGGAGAGGATATGGGGGGATGATGGATTGGAGAACAAGAAAACAGAAGAAAAATCTCCGGGGCGACAACGTACCTCGTATTGAACAACCCAATATAATCATCGCAGATGGTCGGATCGGTCCCGGAGCCGAAGAGGGGCTGGTTGGTGATATTCGCGATTCTGTCAGGAGGCAGTGAGCGAATGTGATCACGTTGAATGCGAGATCCACATAAGATGGCGATATTCGGACTCCGCAAAAAAACACCACTCACGCATCCACAGAATACCCCCCGCCCTCCCCAGCCCTCACCCTTATGTCAAACCCCAACGCCCCCCCCCTCCGCCCCCGTCCACGCCTTCACATACGTCCCCCCTTCCCCTTCCTCATCAGCAGCATACGCCTCGCAAGCCGGCTCGAATCTCCCGACCACCGTCTTCTGAAGCTTCGGCTCATTCGCCTCGACCACGGGGTTCACCGAGACGAGAATCGTGCTCCCGTACCGAAAGCTCGAGTGACCGTTGCCCAAGCGATCGACAAACGGAAACACCAGCGAGGCGCGCGAGAAATCCGGGGAAGCGGTGACGTTGTCGAAGCGGAGGTCGTGGTCGCGGAAGAGGGCGGCGTACATGGGATATTGGTCTTTGGGCAAGTCGGGGAGGACGGCGCGGAGGGCGGTGGTGAGGATGGGGTATTGGGGGGGGGATGATAAGGCGGGCGGTGGTGAGGGAGATGGGGAGGATGAGGAGGGTGCCGTTGGCGGTGCCGGTGCCGGCGTTGGGGTAGATGCTGGGGAGGGGGTTGGGGAGGGAGAGGGAGGGGGAGGTGCAGAGGGGGGGGGGGGGGGGGGGGGGGCGGAAGGGTGGTGGAGAGATGGGGGGAGGCAAGGATGTAGTGTGTGGAGGGCGGGAGGATGGAGAAAAGGTGCGATGGTGGATCGGCTGTTGAAGGAAATATCTTCAGTCAGGATGTAGAGCGAACCATAAACCTTTCTTCATGCTGCGATTTGTTTCTTCTGCAAGGTACCAGACGATCACATGTTTTGTCATCCTAGCTGCCATGCGTCAGGCATTCAGTTGCGGCTGAACGAAGGCCGTCAACTTAGGCTTCCCGTTTCTCAATAATTAGCGATCTCGATCTATTTTTTCATTCGGCCGAACCTAACACGATGACGGAACGCTGCACACCGCGAAGTATCTTACTCATCTTCTTACCGCTTAGGGCTTACCTGGCTTCATACCGAAAGTCTGGTTGCACTTTCGTCAACAACTAACACCGCTTCGTCGGTCAGTCCTTGCGGCGCTCGGTCATGGCCTTGAACTCGCCGTGGAACTGCGGAACCACCATGTCATCCCAGACCATATCCTTGTCGGTGGTATCGACAAGCCCGAGATTAAATCGGCGAATGATGTACGCGATAGCCATGTACATTTCCATGTAAGCCAGACTAGTAAAGGCGTCAATACTCAGCCATTACACTGAAAAGGGACTCAAGATATTCCGAGACCAGGAGACGTACTTGATTCCCAAACACGACCGGCTACCGCGTGAGAACGCGACCATGAATTTCAGCTGTTTCTCTATCTCGTTTGCCGGTTTCATCCAGCGATTGGGGTCGAAAGTCCGTGGGTCCTCGACGATGGTCTCGTTATAGTGGATGTGATAGATGGACATCCCGACACGTGTGCCGGCAGGGATGGGTCGGCCGTCTGGGAGAGTAACTCCGCCAGGGGGCACGAGACGAGGCGTACGAGAGGCAGCGGGCGAGGAATATCGGAGGCCTTCCTTGATGACAGCGGACTGTTCATTACGGATCAGTATCTACAAGCCAGTAGGGCTTGGTGTTTGAATTGACGAACCAGATATGGTAATTGCTCTAATTCTTGGTACGGCGCATGTGAACCTGGATTCGGCATGATCGTTTTCAGTTCTGCCAGGAGACGATGGTGGATTACAGGGTTTTTGAAAATATTGAAGATCGTGACCATGTTGGCTATTCCAGTGGTATCATCGCCAGCCGATACTGTTGTCAAAATTTCATTCCGTAGACCTTGTTTGCTGGGCACTTGGTAGCCCTTTTCTGGTATCGGAATCAGTAGACGCTCCATAATGGTCGGAAATGGAGGCCCCTTGTCATGAGCAGCATCATCGATATACTCGTCAATTCTGCGAGAGGCGAACTACACACAGTTAGCATCCATCATCCAGTCGTTGAGAACATCACTGGAGACCTGCTCGAGCTCATGACCCATCTCTACTGTATGCGATATCCGCTTTGCGACCCATAGAGGGAGACTGTCCAGCCACCTGACAAACGGAAAGGCCTTGATAACGTGCAGGCTTGGAAGGTATTGCTGAAAGACACGGACTGGCATTGACTTGAAGGCTGGATCTGCCAGAGCATTCAAAGACTTGTCAAAGGCAAACTGTGATATCATGTCTGCAAGTACAGATTAGCTTGTGGGATCGAAGCCATCACAAACGTCAACTCACCCATAGCGAGAGATTTCAAAGCTCACTCCATTGACACAGGCTTCCCCGCAGCGCAGTACTTGTCAAATCGCTTGCAACAGTAATCGACATGCTCCATAAGTATAGGCTCAAGTTTCAGGATGTTCTTCTTTGCAAATAGAGGCTCGAGAGGAGCGCGCCGTTGTTTGTGCCTAACAGGATCGCTTTCGGCAAGGGTACTCGAAGGAGCTTCAAGGACCTTGTGCATTTCCGGATCTTTGTAGTACTTGCTACCAAGGCGGTAAAGTTCGTGATAGAACCTTGGATCGTATATGTGGACCTCGTTCGGTCCCATACGTAGTGCTCCTTCTAATTCTTTGTGCATCTGTTCCAGCTTGAAGAGGGTCTGACCCTTGTGGCCCGGCTTGACGTCAATGTTCCAGTAGGCTTCCCAGTATTCTCCCAGTGCCGCCCATTTTGAATCTGGGAAAATCGACAGTGGACTGAAATAAATGAGATAAATGGCTCGAACAAGGTGGTACGAGGCAAACGCGCCTAATAGCAACAATGCATGCCATATAGAGAGCTGGCTATACAGCTTCTGTAAATGGAGAGACATGACGGAAACTCTTGAAGGATCGGAATTGAACAGTCTTACGTATGAGAGAACTTTTGGTACGTCCAAGCTATATCACAATCCATCGCACATATTGACACAGCTTTCTGCAGCCCCAAGCGATACTTGCTCATTATAGGCGGGTCACTGTTCTTTCGGCCGGCACCCTACTTTACTTCATATGCAAGTACACGACCACTAAGCGCGTCTGCTGCGGGGGTTTATTCGAGAATACTTTGGGTAATGATAGCCTTTCTTGCATCAAATGTAAGGTATCAGGTTTCACTCTCTGCTTTAACCCTCATTGAACATGAACTTCTCTTCTCCTACTATCGACACCAAGAGTTCGACTCTATTCAGAGCACTTGACAATACTCATTACACCGCCGTAGCTTTCATTTCAGCCTGCTTGGTACCATGTCTGCCCGCGGGGTCTGCTCTTCGTCAAGGCCTTCTTGTCCTTCAGGTCTCGGCTGCAATTTATGTTTTCTTCGCTCCACCGCCCTCTGACGTCTCCAATACCGCTGTCATCTACACTGCTGATGTCTTGGGTGTCAATCTTCTTGCGCGGTATGTCGACCGCTTATACCTTCACTCCCCAGAGCAGACTTTCTCACGGTTGAAATATCCGTCTTCTGGTTGGGGCCCCGTTCAATTGGTGAGGAGGACCGCGGCAAGTCAGCAAGGTGAAGAGGATGTGAACAAGCTTTCCGGAATTCAGAAGTTTTTGTGGACATTCGAAATTCTTACGGTGACCCGAGGTATCGGTTGGAATTGGCGTGTTACTAGTATTCCTGCACAGCCTATGCAACTATCGCGGGCACAGTTCCTGAGGTCTTGTGTGGTCAAATATGTAGCAATGTACGCGGGTCTCTACCTCATGGGTGTCTCATGCTCCAGTGTCCTCGATTCTTTCAATTCGATCCGGAATTCGCACTTACGAGCGTCACTCATCTCGTTAACAGAAAATGCATTCTTCTTGTACCCTTTCATTGTCCTGGGTTGGGCTATAACAATATATAGCCACTTCGCGCTGTTAATGCTGCCACTGGCTATAATCTGTGTGGGTTTGAAGGTCGGACCCAGGTTCTGGCGGGAGGTGGATGCTTGGCCTCTCAATTATGGTAGCTTCAAGAACGCATATAGTATTCGCCGGTTCTGGGGCTATACTTGGCACCAACAGATGCGCCGCACAACGTCTGCCCCGAGCGTTTACCTTGTTGGAAATAGGGGAGTTGGTAACCTCCGCCTCATAGGGCTGGTAGGGCTGGGGCCCGCTAGTAGAGTTTTCACCTGCTCGCTCCTAGATAGACTCCTACAGCTTAAGGGCCAGCTTGACTGGAGGCTATCGGCAAGCGAAGGTGGTTGCAGTCGTTGAGTGATTTAGTTTATATTAGGTTCGATTCCTAACAACGCTGGTACAATGGTGTTGTGGTTATCTTTCTCTTTGGCAGCGCTGTTAGCCGCAGGTATTGAAAAGTTCCGTTGTTACCCCGAGACGTGCGTTGGTTCGAATCTCGTGCTGACCCTCCACTGTGGATGCGAAGCGAAATGATCCTCGTCCGGAGGCGGACGCCTGTTGATTGCAATCGAGTCGTTAAGTGATTTAGTTTATATTGGGTTGTTATCTTTCTCTTTGTTGCTACCTCGGCTAATAGCTCGGCCGCTAGGGAACAAGGGGATAAAGCGGGGAAAAGGGGAATAAATAGGCCGTACCTCCCTACTGTTTCCCCCTTCATCTCTTCCTGTTTCTCCATCCCTTAAGATTCAGTCAGAAACGCGCTTTCGCCCCACCCACCCACTCCATAGACTCAGTCGCTTAGATAGAGGGAGTGCTTGACACCTCAGGGCTGTTGAAATATGTTATGACATAATTAATCACACATTCGGAAACAACCATGGCAATCGAAGTACGATATGCATAAATCGGGGAGTGTTGAAATATGTTATATGACATAATTAATCACACATTCAAAAACAACCGTGGCAATCGGAAGAGTATTGGTTCAAACGGAGTCGATGCCCGATAGCAACCCCATATACCAAAATGCCCCATATGACCTCGTATTCCAACAATATCAACAATGCCTTTTCTCAGATAGCCTAGTTCAAGCACACTCAGTCCAAGATAATAGGATATTTGAGTTACCGCCGGTTGAAAGATGGAAACCGAGACACTTGAGAACACCTCCTGATTCTTTCCGTGACCCAGAAATATCGAGAACAGAAATATCATTTCTCTAACAACGGTGGCACAAGGAAGGGTAAAGCCTGACCCTTCGTTAAGGTGGCGTGTCTCGATATAGACTCAGCTCGTACAAATTTCATACATGCAGAGCTTGGTTCTATTTATGGTATGCAAGGATGATCAGTCTATCAACAATTTGATGTTGCTGTGCGGCTCTTGCAGGGCCCCACTCGGCCGTTCTCCCCATGTTTCATGTGCCGTTCTGTATGCATCACCAACTATCATCATCCGATCCGATCGAATCACTTCTACAAGATAAACGGGATGTCTGCAAAATTTGGCTCAACTGCCCCAAACTTAATTGGGCTTCGTGCCTCCAGTCTGGCCCTCGAACATGCACTGCCATGGTCGGTACGACAGGGTTTTCATGCTGGCTAAGATCCCAGGACCAGAATGTGTTCCTTGAGCCTACATGAGAAATGATTTTCTACTCTTCAAAAATTGCCAGCGTTGGGCATTCCATTGTGCCTACCAAAACCCCACCGCTATTATATGCGCAGGTTGGAATCTGCAAGGAAGTCTTCATCCCGCGGTCTCTACTTCTTGATCGTTTCATGGCTCTTCGTCTGTGCCACTCAATGCCACGTTTTCCTGCAATAGGAGTCATGGCCCCTCATTTATTTCGAGACATTGAAGTCTTGAATAATTTTGATACTAGGCATGAGCCTCTCTAATCTCCGTCTGGCCGATATTCATCGAATGTCTACTAATATTAATTCTACCTCAATTGATTACGATTTCCGATTTACTGTACAGCAGAGACTTTTCGGCTACAAGCACACCTGCCACTCATTCCGGAAAATCGAACTTCTCTATAAGCTGTATTCCACAAATCTCTTTGTTGTCAACCATGTTAAAGCAGGTCCTGCTTTGGGGTATTCTTGTTTGTTTTGCACTTGCTAGGGGAATTTCCTGCGAGTTCAATCCAAGTATGACACAGAATACATCATCTGATGTGGACTTTTTTATGTCCTGTCGCTGACTTTGAGTTTTCCCCTAGGCTTTCACTCAATCACCAAATACTCCGCTCCGACCGCAGACCGTAAAGCCACATCTGGAATGGTAACCAAACACAACAAGAACTGTACCCCTCGGAATCAGGGTAAAACAGTATCTTACGTGCAAAACCTGTCATTCCAAGGAAACCTCTCGAGACTAGAGGTGACAGGGGGGTTGCGAACGCTTTGGGGATCTAAATCCTTAGATTCTCCGGGCGACTTAGTCGGTATTTCTCCAATTGTTACGACCACAGACGTGTATACCGTGAACTCAATCCAAGGCTCAATCGTCATTACGCCTACAACCTCATTGAATGGAGACTCTACATGCGGAAAGTGTACTGTTGTTGCTGAATCAGTCCAGCTTATCTACTGGCCGGAGAGCACTTCCACGGCTACCAACAACAGTAAAATTACACCTATACCTACAAATAGTATTACAGATGCTACAACCACACCCACACTTACAGATATTGTCACGACTGTGATAAACGGCACTACTTTCACTTCCCCAAGTATATACCTGTCATACCTCAAAGTCTCAACTATCCGAGAGTCCTGTAACAACACTGGCAAAAGCTATTCTGGTGCGCTATTAACTCTAAATCCCAGCGCCCTTTCTAGTCTGGAAGATCAAGGCCTCATTGGAGACTTCATACTTGGATCCAGTGTACTTCTTCGGAGCATGTATACTCCACGGTCGTTCAATTATGCTAATCTAAACAAACCTGCTCCATACAGTGTCTTTATGGCCCAGCCCGAAAATGCTTGGCGTTGCTTGCCATGGGATCCGTGTGTATGTGATCTAAACCAATATAACCCCATCTTGTCGGTTCCAAAGGAAATCGCCTAACTCGATCCCGCTTGGAAAAACTGTGTCATATATCTCTTTGGCTCGCACGATCCGCCACGTGCTCTGGCTCCTGCGAGTGCTCTCACGCCTGAGACATCGACAATGGACCCTACCGTACCATCCTTCACAGCTGAACCCACGTCTTCCTTCACTTCACGAACAGTAATGAGGACAACAACGCAATCAACTCAGACCTCAGGGGCTTCAAATCCAAATACTTCTGCTGCAACGTCGGCTATTGAATCTTCGAGCACCGTTACATCACGAACTCGGAGCTCACTTGCGAGCGCACCAAAGCCAAAACAGTCCTATCTCTTCAATCCACACTCAATTGCTTCGCCAGCGAAAGATGGTTCTGATGGCGTCACTCCTGAACCTGTTGATTTCCACAGCTCAACTCCTCTCGAATGGTTACCAAAAGCCTTTAGACCTGACGCTCACCACCAGAATCCTGAAGATTCTTTACGTGTCAGTCTCATCAACTCATCTTCAGGGGAACCAGTCGCAAGTGTCCCGGCCCAAGATGCGGCCCCCAAGACTACCCACGCTACAGGGAAGCCTCTGTTGCTTGTTCCCACTGCCACAGGGTTGAACGAAATGCCGGGCGCTATACCTTTGGACCGCGCTACCACTCCAACGCTCCTCACCAGCACTACCTTAGCTGTGATGCATTATAGATCTATCAATGCTGGAGGTACCAAAAAGTCCCGCGAGTTGAGTATCTGCCTTGTTCTTGTCGCTCACCTTTGCTCTTTTTACGGTGGATGGCTTGTGGGCGCGGTAGGCTGATGGAACGAGGTTCAGGAGAAGGTTGAAGCAGGGTGCCTGAGTTATATGTGGGAATCTAATGCGTTAAGCTTGGCTATGACACTTCTACACACCAAGATGTGACTTCGCTTTTCTCTTGTCGATTACCTCTAGACTTTCTCTCCAAGCGTAGTCTCGATGCAATAGGTTTAGTAGAACTTTAACCAGCAATATTGTCATGGTGCCAGGTCGCCACCCCGGTTTAGAACATAGGTCATCGACATCTTAGGTTCATTGAACCTGTTTCGCAGTTCAATGAACCAAGCCATCAATCTAGCCACCGTCATCTTAATCTAGCCACAGCAATCCTGTTTTGATCACACTTGTCGTGTGCATGAACCTCTGCAATCTTAAGTCATAGAACTACTGTCTAGCCTTGATTCTGCTCAATTCATGTATATAGAAGTCGAGCCCTCGTTCTTTTCTTTCGCTCTTTGTCTTTCGTCTTGTACATTATCTGATGTATTGTCTTGTATTTAAATTCTATCAAGTCATTCAAGTTGACTGTGATCATCTTGAATAGTAATAATAATATCATTCTTTTATATTAATAATTTCTAGTTTAGTCTTTGACATTATGAAAGATTTACACTTTCTGCAACATTTTCATACATTGAAATCTCATCTAATTACTCTTTCGCTTAAATGAAGTCATTTTACAATTTCTTGATCAATGATGAGCATGCTGTTGAACAGTTTGCTCAAAGTATGATCAAAAATTCAGTTGAAATCTTTTGTGCAATGCAAGAACTTTAAAATCAAGTTTGATAACATGATGTTATCACTTCATTCTCATTCATCATTTTTAATTCTTCATTTTATTTAAAATTGAATTCTCAATTTCTTGTAATGATAGTTCAAATCATTGCATAAACTTTAAATAATTAATCTTTCTTCATCATTCAACTTTCTATGAATTCTGTTGCTGTCATCATCACTTTTAAATTCAAGAAGCTTCTCAATATATTTAAATATAAGAAGAACAAAGATTGATTAAATGCATGAAAGCAGAATCTGATACAATGTATGAACATGAATGATGATCATTATTTCTTTCATTGAGTCAAGATTATTTATATTAAGTCATGATTCATTATAAACAAGAAGATTCACAATTTAATGAATCAATATCAAGTCAATGATTTTTATATCATTTTCATCTTTGCAGATTAACAATATAAATTGCATCATTACTGCAATAATTCTTTCAAGTCAGAAAATATTCATTTATATTTTTGTAAAATTTTGAAGCAAAACTTGAATAACTTTGTTAATTACTACAATTTCTTTTATTAAAAGAAAAAATATTCTTTAATGAAAAATTTCTTGTTGATTGATTATTTGAAGTGCAATGTTAATTATTTCACTTAAGTCATCATTTTCTTCTGATGAAACTTTAATGAAATTCAATCATTTATTTTTCATTAATGAATTTAAGCATTTTTTAACATTAATGAAAAGTTTCAACAACTTAAACATCATCAATCTTACTTTATCTTCATTATTATTTCACTCATCAAAGTTAAAAACATCTTTGCATTGATTAATAATTTTTTAAGTTCAAAGATTATTACTTTTGTAACTGTCATTTTAACAGTATCTTCATTTCTTTCTTTTTCATTTCTTGATGAATCAATGAATTTAAACTTCATCATTATCATTGTTCAAAATAAGACTTTGAGATTGATAACAAGATTCATTTATACATGATGTTGATTATGAATCTTTTGATTCTATTCTGTGTTCAAATAAAAGTCAGAAGAGTCAAGAAATCTCAATTCAACGCAGTTCAAATGATGTTAGAATGTTGCATGATCAGAAAAGTCATTATGCAGAGTTTTCACTTATGTGACAACATCTCTTTTAACAGTTACAATCAATTTATGAAGAAGATTAATGACATGTCAATGTCAGTAAGAGATGAGAGAATACTACTAGTGAAAAAGACAACTTAGATGAAGAGTTTGCAAATTGTGATTACAAGTGATTGAAGAATTTGCAACTCATTGATTACATTAATATGCTGAAACATCTTTATCACATCAACAGTATCATCAAGTAATTGATGAAAAGATATTAGATAAAATAGTCATTTCAGATGATGAGTTTGAGAATCATGATTACAATGCTTGAAGAAGTAGTGACTTGTTGATCACGCTGATATATTGAAAAGACTTGTATTCATCTTCTTTACTTGATATCAAGTCATACATTTATCTACATGAAAGATCAAGAGTTCATGAGAATAATCAGAATGCATTCTCTACTATTGATCAAAATCATGCATTGAATGATTATAATTGCATGTTTATACTAACAATTTATTTAACATTTACATGACATAAGTCAAATCAAAAGCAGAATAAAATTATTTAATATAATTGCACTTTATCTTTTCATCATGTATATTTTTCTTTTGTCACATATTTCTCTGTTCAATAAATGATAATCATTAAACAAAAGAACGCAGTTTTCAACATTATAATTACAAGCATTATAAATGCAAAGAAAACATCTTTTATCTTCAAATTGAAAATTGAATCAAGACATCATTTGTATAAAATATTATCAATGAAGAGCAAAGCAAAAATGATGCATCATAATCAAACAGCATAAACACTTTCATCAAAAGTTTACTTGAGCATCACGCGTTGAATAGAAGTTATAAATTCATTACTGATAATATAGTGTCAATTTTATTGTTTCAATGATGTTGTTGTTGTAAGACTGCTTGCATCATTCTCACAAGATAATTAGTAAGAGAAAAGAGATCGAGGTTTGAATTAATGATAGAAGAGTCGAAAAACGTTTTTCAAGTGTACATATAGATGTTATTGCAACTTGTAGATAAAGACAGAGACATACATGTTTTACAGTATCTTTCTACTAGCACGATTATTGCACATGTTCATTGTTTGCTTTCTCTGTTACTTTAATACGACTTTCTATATTGCATCTGTATTCTATTTCTCAACATTGAAGCTCAAGCGTAAAAATATCATTTTTATGATATCTTGAGTAGAACAGTTGACTGAACAGCAGAAAGCAACACGACATTTTTACAATGATCAGAGAGTTTATGAAAGATTTGAAGTGAAAATCAATTTAACTCTGAAATATGAGAAATTGATATAATGACTTTATTTCGCTTAAAGATATTGATGAAAGCTATTCAAGTCACAGAATTTTCACAGTTGAAACTAAAAGAAATGCATATCTTCAGCTGACGAAAACTGTTTCTCTTTGAGCGAAGATGCAACAGCGAAGAAGAAAGAAACTGACTTTCGCGAATGATTGACATTCAGAAGAGATGCTCTGATCAGAAGAAAAGTTCATCTGATTTCAAGACTTGCAAGAAACAGACAGTGAAAGTGAGAATCAAAGAACGAATTCAAAGCAATGTAAATAAAAGTACGAGAAATGACGTCAGTTTCAGCAGTGAATCATGTTTCAGTAAAAGCATAAGATTGAGTGTTGTTCATCAAATAAAAGAAGAAAAAAGAAAAGCATCTTGATCAGTTGTAACAACTGTAAAAGAAAGAAAGAAGAACTTCAATGAGTTGAGAAGCAAAAACAAAATAATGAAATCTTTTTGACTGCTCTATTATTTTTGCTATTTTGTATTTCATTTTCACAACTCTCAATATCAACTTACAGCGACAAAATGACAAGCTCATTGAAAACATCTGTTGTAGACACAAGTGCTACGCTCATCAGCTCTCAAGTCAGCTCAGAAATAAACATGATCACAATGTTGTCTCTGAAATATTTGATATTCATGTCATCACTTGAAACTTCAAAAGTCTTGTATTTTGAAAAGAAGAACATGACTAATTTTCTAGAAAGATATGAAGATTTCTGTGATGATTATGAGCTGAATCAGATTGATTAATTTTGCAAGCTGTCAAGATACTGCAACAAGATCATTGATGATAACATTAAGATTATGATTGAATATATCAACTTCAACTGACAAGAACTGAAGAAGATGATGAAGAAAAAATACAAGAAAGATGACATTGATTAACAGTTGAATTCTTGAATTTTTCTGAAAATCTTCAAGAATAAATCTTGTATCATGAAGAATGATTTGAAGCTGTACAGTCAACAATACAAAAGCATATCACATTCGTTGATAAAATGTAAGCAAATGAATGAATATATCAGATGCTGCTGATTTGTCAAGAATCTTTCATTTATACTAAGTGAAAAGATCATACAAAAGTGTGCACTTGATTTTGAAGATTTCAGTTTCATGAACTTTAAGAAAGTTAATGACGTGATAATGATTTACTGTGACTCTGTTAAAGCACTGTTGAAATTCTCAATCATGATCAAGAATTTCGATGATTTCAGCAAGCTTGTGAATGAATATCAGATTAAATGATCAATGATCTCAGACAAGTTCTTCGATTCTTTGATAGTAGCATAGCTCAGTGATATGATAATGAATGAAATGATAAATAGATTTGAGACGATGATACTTTCTTTGCAAACAGCAACAAAGAAGATTGAATCTTTCATGCAAAACATGACAGCATCTGTCTTGATGCTTAATGTTTATATCTCACATGAATTCATTGTGTTTGCTCATTCAGCAATATTGATGTTATCATAATTTTCACTTTTGAAAAGTGAACAAGTGTCTTCAATGTTTAGAATGAAAGAATGCTTCTTCTATGAAGAAATAAAATGTCAGAAGATCAGATATCATCAATTGAATATTTATAAGACAGAAGAAAAAATACATATAAATGAAACAAACAGATTCTGAATGAAACTCGCTGAAAGAAATGACAGATTGACATCTTTTACATTGAGTCATTCTCAGAAAAAGTTGATTAATAATGCTTTGAATAAACAGAATCAGTAAATGAAAGCAGAACATGTTGACATCATTAGATTGACAAGTGTAAAAGCAATGATTATGAAGAAAGCAAAGAATACAAATGAGAAACAGAAATGAAACAAAGAAGAAATGATTGTCATAAATCAAATGAAAATATGACAAAGACAATGATATAACAGAGAATGAGTTTGAATTGAACTTGAAGAAAAAAAGTAAGAAAAGAAGAACGTTTATCAAGCATGAAGAATTTGTGCTCTGAAGAGTATCTGTTGATTTCAAGAATGTTCTTGAAGAAGTGAATAAGTAAGAATGTAATCATGCAGAATGCAACTGCTCTCAAGAAAATGATAAAAACAACGAAGAAATCAATAAGAAAAAATTCAAATGACAGTAAGATAAAGTCAGATAATTGAGACAAAAGAATGCAAAACATAGTAAAGAAATGTATAAATACAGAAAATGTGATGCATATTATAATAAATCAGAAGATGTAAGATGTAAGCATTGAATAAATACTTACACATTTGTTTATTTTTCTTCGAACTCTCTATGCTTAAATAAAACAACATAAGAAAAAGAAAATGAAAAAGATTGATAATGTGCAAGTAACAGCAGTAAAATTTAAAGATTCTTCACTTGAAAAGTTGAATGCAATTTTGTATGCAATGATGTATTTGAGAACACAAGTGCTGATGAGTGATGAGATTTACATTAAGACACTGCTTGATAATGATGCTGAAATCAACGTTATGTTTGAAACTTTTGTCACAAGAACTCAGTTGTTTATGCAATGAAACATTCATCTGAATATGATAAAAGTCAGCGAAGCAAAGATTAACATCATTGAATGCTGCAATAATGTGAAGATTAATATTGACAAAGCAAAATCAATGATTTCAATATTTGTAATTGAAAGCAATGAGTACACTCTGATACTGAGCAGATCATATGAGTGAAAGATGCATTTATGCATCAACAATACTTTGAAAGAAACTTGTGAAATGATAGTCATTAATGATGATGAAAGAATAATGTTCTTTAAATTGATTTTAATACATAATTTTGTCAATCAAGATGTGTTGAAAATATTTCTTGAAAAAACGAAAGACTTTTTAAATGAGTAAATGAGTGCTTTGTTGAAAATGTATCTGCAATGAGAAGTGTAAGCTCAAAGACTGTTGATTTAACGCGCTTGAAAAGTTTTGAAACATTCATCAAGATCAAAGAAGAAAAGAAAAAGAAACATTAAAGCTTCGTTCAACGATTTTGCTTGAACAATAGCATACAATGCATACAGATGTTATGATGTCATTCAAACAAACTTATGATGCAAATGACATGAAGATTTGATCTGAGTTCAATTCATCAGCATAAAAAGATAAATCATGTCAAAGTAGTAACAGCATATGAAAGAAAAGTTCAGAAAATTTAATCTGTAAATTCATCAAAGTTGAACAATTCAATATCAAAAGATTTGACAAATTGAAAACAAATCTTATTGATTCAGATCAAATTGAATATGACAAAGATGAAGTCAGAAAAGTATGATCATTGACTGTTTCTTAAATTCTTCAAAATTGCTTAAGAATTCAGATTGACTTTGAAGTGAGCAAAGAAAATGATATGCAATGATGCTTTAACTTTGCAAGAGAAGAATTTACTACTGAAAATGTTGTTTAACAGAAAAGTGATAATGATCTGAGACTACCTCTTATTCCCGACCGTCATATGGGCATATGACGCTCCCAACCCCCCCCCGGCGGCGATCCGCCTTGGCACGGCGATCCGTCATATGCCCCCCGGTCAATCCGTCATATAGGCCG
>JAABUV010003421.1_pt1 | contig 20241 bp, 23 predicted proteins | sample 5559971 | NCBI WGS metagenome assembly JAABUV01 (sample SAMN10711881, study PRJNA513362) | rock metagenome | isolation source: Antarctica rocks | place: Antarctica: Victoria Land, Knobhead nord | collected 2015-12-19
GCAGGCATAGTTGGTCCACTGCTGTCTGCTGTGCTGAGGGGTGGCCTGTGCTTGTGCTGTTGGTGGGTTTCGTGACAGCACCAGCGCTAGGGCTTGCAGTCTGAGCATTAGGGGTACAACTTTGTGCAGCGCCATCAGCTGCTTGTGCCTTGTCTGCGGCTTCTTTGGCAGCCATCTCTGCCTTGGCCTTCCTCACATTCTCCTCCACAACTTTGCGCCTGGCAGCTAGTGCTGCCTTTTTCTTGGCCTCAGCCTGGGCTACCTTGGCCTGCGCCTCATTCACTGCTTGCTGCTTCTTGCGCACCACAGCTGCTTGGGCCTCGGCAGCAGCAACCAGCTTGCGGGCAGCCTCTGCATTTGCTGTCTCTATGTTGCGAGCTGCTGATCCGCTCTTTCTGGCTGTAGCTGCCGAGGTCTTGGCTGTTGCAGCTGCTTGTGCCCTGAGGTCTTCGCCAGACTGGCTTGCTCCTTGCAACCTGCAAAACAGCGTCTTGTGGGGCCTGGCCACATCATTGACAGAGAATGACGCTAGCTGCAAATGTGCATTGGTCCATCTGGCAGCAGCAGTAGCAGCAAGTGCTTTGCTGCTGACAACTGGCATGTCAGGGGTGCCTCGACTCTGATTTGCGCTGCAGATGAGTAGGTGTGGGTGAGTAGCATTGTCAACCTTAGCAAACGATTACTGACAATGCGCTGACACAAGCTATTACTTGCTGCAACGACCTCTGACACCCACAAACACGAGACAGCACATGCAAAAATGAAGATGCACGCAGACCCACAGCCTACCTCTGATCAAGAGATGCCAAATGTGATGATTGCAAGATGAGATGATAGCTGCCAGGTGGGTCTGGCAATGCCATTGATGCAAGATGAGATCGTGGCATTTGTCTGCCTCTTGCACTTGGCGCCACTGCACTGGCGGGCACTTCTGGGTCAGTCACTGCCTCTTGAGCAGGCTGGCCACTGACCAGCTCAACACTGCAAGGTAACTCAACGAGTCAATGAAAGTTTATGTGTGCCTTCAGTTGCACTGCAACATGAGCAAGACATGCAAAACAGATATGAAAACTGCAGCCGTCAAGTGTTCTGCCAAGCACATTGACAGCACTGCGCACACATCATGCATGCTGCTCACGTGTAAGACAAGCTTTCATGTCACATCAGGAGAAACAGAATTGCTTTGGCCATGCATGCAGCTGCCAGTGGCTTAGTCGCAGCTCTGCGTGGACATTGCAGAGCCTGAGTCATCTGAGTCCCCATACACAGAGGACCCTGCTACTGATGCAGACGTACGTACAGGTGGCACTTATATGTTGGCAGATGCTGCTGCCCGGTTCAGGCTGAGCGCCTGCCCACTTGACCTGGCAGAATGGTTTCTGCGCGTGTTTTGTCTTTTCTTCTTCTGTTCATGCATGAAATCCGTTCTTGAAGTTCTGCTCTGCCGTTGACTGGTTGACAATTGACTAGCAGTAGTTGCAGATGATGATGCAGCTGGTCTGGAACTAGACGCTGAAGAGCTGGATGGCTGCTGGTGCATGCCAGCTTGGACACCAGCAGCTTAGCAATCACGCAATACGTAGGACATCACGCAATACGTAGGACAGAAGAGATGCCTCCGCTTTCAACACATCCTCGGCAGTCCTCAGCAAACAAAGAGGCAACTCATCATGGCTTAGTTGACATGACTTCTGACAAGGAAAACACGAAGACACAGAGACTTGAAAATAGTTGGCTTGTGCTCTCATAGTGATTGCAAACGAGTGCAAAGCATCTGGCTTGTGTGCAGGCTGTATGGTGCTTTCACACGGCTTGTGTCACCAGAGATGTCAAAGCCATGGGTATAGCTTTGATACAAGATGCTTCATGCAACATGTGAGTAGCTTATGTGCCAAAAATGCTCCAACAGAATCTTCCAAGACACATGGCGAGAGCAGCTGTACATAACATTTACCCTTATGACCTTCTCATCATTGAACTCCCGCCATTGGCCCCTCTCCTGGACAAAGGCATAATAGTGACCCTCTGTGACAAGGGCACCATCATGCACAATGACACCCTGCAGGTCGTATACAGTAGCCTCTGGATTCCATCTGTACCCAGTCATGTCCAGGACAAGGGGTAACTCCACCTGCAGCCCAGCCTTGCTGCACGATGATGTGAGTCTGCACTTTCCCTTGACACCCTTCCGCTGCATAGCTTGTTCAATCAAAGTCCCCATGTCATGGGCATCACATTGGCAGCACAGACATCAGCCAAGCAGCTGGCAGTCTGTGAAAGTCTTCACCTCTGAATAATGCATAGCACTACGATTCTGCTTGACATTGTGCTCAACGCCACCAATGGCCTAGCTGTGCTGATCGGCTCAAGGGGCACGTTGCAGGCTCTGACAGCATTATCTTGCTGTGCATTGCACTGACTGCAGTTTTAATACTGAGGCAAACATGCAGATGATGCTTTGAGTCCTGACTCATTGCATCCACCAGCTGTGTGGTGTGTTGCTTTTGGTCATACTCAGATTTTGCCTACTATGTTTTCGGCTGAATGTGTTTCATGCCACTTGTCTTACAGCTGACTGCATTTCCTGAAGTCACGTGCTTTGAGCATTGCAAATTCATGGTGGGCTAGCTGTGTGAGACGTCAGGGATGGCAGCTGCCTGACTATTGGTCGAGACTTTGCAAAAGCTACCATCTGTTGTTACGGGCAGTCCAACAGATGTTAGCCTTAGCGAAGTCTGGACCTATGGTCAGGCAGCTGCCATCACGGATGTCTCTCAGAGCTGATTAAGCCGTCTAAACAGTGTCAATATTTCAAGTTGTGAGCGTTCTATTTGGCCTAGTATGCACACAAAATTTTGAGTGATGTCAGTCTATTTAATTTGCTCCAACTCTACTTCAGCTCTAGCTTTGGTAGTTTGTGATGCTGACTGTCAGGTGCTGACAGTCCTGACAGCCAGCCCCCAAGCGCAAGCACAACATATGTAGAGCTGAGGATGGGGGTTGTGTCAATGGTGATACTTATACCAGCAAAGTAACTATCAGGTTTCCAGACTTTGTTGTGCTGCACGCCAACAAAGCACTTTTTCGGTCTGCAAGCCCACAGCATAGCATCTGGTTGTGTATGCTGCAACACAGCTACACTGCCACTTTGTTCCTCCCACCAACTCGAATTATGCTTCACCCAGACTCACTTAGCAGGGAATCACGCCAAGACTTTTCAGCAACAGCCCAGGTGTGAATGTCATCTGCCGTTATGGCACTTTGATAGGCAGAACTTGCCAACCTTTCATATTAAATCATAAGGGTTGCAGCCTGTGATGAGTACCACTAAAAGCCATGCAGCAGCTGGGTCCATAGTGCCAAGGAATGTGCTTTTGAGCGATTGCTCAGGTATGTTTGCAGCATCTGGACCCGGAGCCTGCAAGCACAGGTCGTCCACAAAAGCTGCATACACCCACTCTTCCTCTTCAGACTCCACTGCAAGATCTAGATTAGACGATTTGATAATGCTCAAACACCGCTGTACCTCCAGGGTTTGGTCGTCCGCAGATAGGATACATTCCTGAATTTGTGTCTTATACATGTTGACTAGGTCAGAGACCTCAGGATCCCAGCCAGACTGGTTGCCAGAAGCTGAGATGGCGTCTGCAGACTTTCCACCCTGCAGCACATGTGATATCCTTTCTGCTGCATTGGTATGTCATTATAATGTGCCGATACATCGCTCCACTGCTGTCATGTCAGCCAAGCTGAGACTACAACAGTATAGCATGATTGCAAGCATGCAAGCAAGCATGTACACCAGATCTGAACTACTCAATGAAGAATTGATGCATCAGGAATGCACAAATGCTGGCAGGAAACAAATACATAGTGCCTGCCAACACAGCAGCCACTGGGTTCATGCAGGGGTGAGAATGTGGGGTTCATCCCTGTATGGAATGTAAGGCATGCAAATGCTAGTGGGGTAGGTGGAGTTGTTTGAGACAACATGAGGAATGTGAAAGCAGTCCTTAAACACCTTGTGAACTTTAGCTTTGGCTTCTAAGCGTTCCCTCAGCAGCGGCAGCATCAGCTGAGGCAACAACACTGCTCCAGGGTCATCACAGGCCGCCTCCATCATCTGTGCCATCAAGAGAGGCACTATGGCACAGCCTTGCTCAAAGTGCTTCATCGCTTCTGTGTGCTGGACTTGCAACGCCTCATGCAAGGCCTTGTTCTGCTCAGGCTTGCACAGCTTTGGCCAAATGTCCTGCCAGCAATACATGATGTCACTATTGTCACAATGAGAACATTTCTGCCAGGATCGCCTCTTTGTCTGGATTGTGTTTAAGCAATGCAATACTAGCTTTTCAGCACAACAAGGTAATGTTAGTGATGTCTGCAGTGTTAGAAGGTGAAGTCTAGATCACAGCTGAACATATCTTTAATGTCAGCAGGCAAAGTAGCAAGCGCAACATATCAGCCAGGCCTTTGCTGCATCTGACTCATCCTTGCAAATGACTCAGAACTCAGGGTTCGCTCAGGACAGAAACAACATCGCCCCATGCAGTTCAGCTAGACCAACCTGTTGTCAGTGCTGCATATAATAGTCTAATTGACAGCAAGACGTCGAAGCCATCACAACCAGCTGGATGCAACTGCAGACACATGTTTTGACAACTCAGCGCAAGTGCCATCTGCAAATACAGGGAAAGCCAGCTCACACAGCTGGAAGCATTTGTAAGCAAACCACATAGTGCGACAATTCAGCAAGAGTGCCATTTTGAACACTGTGCAGCAAATACAGGGAAAGCCATCACATCTTGAGTGCTGTGCACAAATGCAGGGACTACGCTCACCATACAGAAATGGGCAGTCAACTCAGTGAGCTGTTGCTCGTGGAGGTCAATCCCGTAAAATGGCCCTGGTGTTGCAGCACGGAGGTCAAGACCCTTGATAATCTCCTCGACCGCCTCAATCAGGTCCCCAATTTGGCCTCCCCAAGCTTTGAGAGCCAATAGCTCTCTGTTGCCCTTCTGCATATCGCCTTCAGCAATGTCCTGCTTGTCTTGCAGGCCCTGCACAACCACTATCACGGCTCAAGCGGTACTGCAGAAGCGCGACTTTGCAGGACATGCTGCCTGCAGCATTGCAGGCTTTGGTCCCATGGGGCTTGTCTTGCCGGTCCTGCACAAGTGTCATGATGACAGCATCATAACTTTGCATGTAGTGCTGCAGGAAGAGGGAGGGTAAGATTTGCATCTTCAGCCAAGAAACTAGGTTGCACATAAGGGTTGTGTGCCTGCGTGACAGGCATCGGTACTGAGTGTTTGTCATGCCTCAACAGTCTGAGTCATACTTACACACGCTCACACATTGCAGATTTTGGCTCCATGAGGCTTTGAGGTGCAACAACTAGGTGTAGCAATGAGTGTCTCGGCTGTGGCCTGCCCATGCTTGTGCTCAACAGCATGACTAGCACTGTAGAGTATAGCATTGCATTCACTAAAGGATCAGTCATTTGATTTAATTAACAAGTGAGTATACGAAAGAGTGAATAGATGAGAGAAACTGTCTGAGGCTGATCAACACTGTGCTAGTGGTACAGCTCAGAGAGAACATCCATACTGGCCTCACTGTAACAGAGGGAGACTAGAACAAGGATCAGCCTTGTGTGCTTACCATCATGACATGGCAAATGTCCATCATGCTCTTCTTGGTCACGGAGTGCTCCATCTGCAAAGCTGCTGTGATGGTGGCCTTCTGGTGTTCACTGGCAGAGGGGTCAACCAGCGCTGCTGGCATGGCATGGCGAGTGATCGCTTTCTCAAACTTCTCCAGATGTGCATACTCTGCCTCAGCCTGAACCGCATGCCAATAGACCAATATGTGACCATGCAAGCCTGCTTGCTAAGCCAGGGTCCATAATTACATGGATGTCATGTTTCAATTCATCCCTTCATGGCAGTGCTGAGAGGGCCAACAATTCAAACACAGACACATGAGATGCAAGAGAATCAGGTCTGCCAGCATGGCTGAATCACTGAGCAGATCTGTCAGCCTCTTGACAGTGCACACAAGGTTTGAAACACAAAGAGCTTCTGACTCTGTTGGTGATTCACACCGAACGTGATTTGCTGGATTGAGCAGCTGATTGAGACGAATAGTAACATGCATACTGGAGCTGCTGACTCAGACAAATGGTGACATGCATGACACTAAGGCAAGTGGCAACGTACATGACTGAGCTGCTGATTCAGAACAAGTGGTAGCTTGCATGGTTGAGCTGCCTATTCAGGCAAACAGTGCATGCTTGAATTGCTGATGTTCACTGATCAGGCCTTGCCTGATTGAGTTGCTGGTTGAGTCTGAACATGCGAACTGAAGCCAGATGCGACTTAATCTGCTGCGTCATTCTAGACTCAGCAACGACATACTCCTGGCGCAGCATGCACAGCATGGCTTTTGGCGGCAACTGCTGATTTAAATTGTTCGGCTGACGCCTGCACAAACAACCGCACAATTGCAACTGGGCTGTAATAGAGAGTGGGCAGAGTTCAGTCACACAGCAACCGCACCAATTTCCAGCTGGATGTTGAGTGGCACAGCAGGCGTATGAGGCCAAAATGGTGCATGCCTTTTATGAGACACAGCTTTGGATGGACAAGCTTGACTTCACGTGGTTGTCAACAGCAGGAAGCATACACGTGAACCCTATACATAAATTCTATGACATGATGCATGATCTGTGAATGGGGCAAGCGCTACATGTGGCCCCTGTCAGTGGCCACTATCAGCCTGTGTTCTGTGGTCACACACACACACACACACACACACACGCACGCACGCACGCACGCACGCACGTACACACGAACGCAGGCACGCAGGCATGCACACACGCACACACATTTACAAGGCAAGCACAGTCGGCATGCACCTGAGCATACTATCATCTCAGCCATATGCTGTCTAGGTGACAAAGACACAACCAGGATTTGGCACATGAACAGATGCTGTCAGTCATGAAGGGCAGTGCAATGTCTGCATACTTTATGTGCCTCCATTCAGCCATATACTGCCTGTGCTGCAAGAGGGCCTTCAGCATCTTCTCAATTTGATCCAGCTGTGCTGCTGATGCCTTGACACCCATTAGGGCTGTGGCCAGCTGATCATATGCCTTGGACACATTTGACCCTGTAGCACCTGCATGCAACCCAATTACAACAACTCATTAATATTTGTGTAAATACTTATCTGTTCTATTATCTTGTATACACAAAAATGTATTCCCTGAGCTCCTGCTTTACCTGGCAGAGACGGCATGACAGAGGGCGAGGGATTGGCATCAAAGATCCACCTCATGATGCAGTCTGATGATTCAGCAGCTGCTGATACAGACAATGATCCAGGACTCTGCAGATGATGCAGCCACTGCTGTGTGATGGCCAGCTTTGTCCCATCTTGGGACTGTAGCAAAGCAAAGGGCACAATGTTGCTGCTTTTGTCGGCTGGCCCCTGCTGCAACCAGGAAGCAAAATCAGATTTGAGCACTTGGTGAGCTTCAGTTGATGAACGGCCCACATGCAGGTCTAACACACAGTCCAAAGGAGGATGAGCCAGGGGCCCATCAGGGGGTCAGCAAGGGGTGAAAGACTCACGATATGACTGCATACACTGTGACTACACCATCACTGGCTGCACATGCAGTGATGTGCCCCAATTGTGATCACACAGATGACAACACACTTTGCATGGGCAGATGGGCACCTCTGTGCTGGTCAGTCTGCAGAAGTCAGCAGACTTGTGCTCAACCCAGTCAGTAATCTTTTTGGCACTTGCTGGCTTGGTATCGCCTGCGTTATCTAGTACAACAAAAGAAACAAAGGAGCCGACGTATTCCTCTGGCGGCTCTGATCTGGGTATGTCTGCTGGCAGCAGATACGCCAGGCTCCTTGCAACTGGGTGAGCGAAGGCATTGTACCTGTAGGCAAATGGCAGAGTCGCACACATTTGCAGGTTGACAACCGCACATATTTGCATGTTAACAAAACAACAGGAGGCCAAGAGCCTTTGCACGGCTCCTGATTGTCTGCTAGCATTAAGAGAGCAAGACAGTGAGAACCACTCTGTTTCAGCTTACAGCAACTCATGCTCTTGCAGCAGCTCTGTGAAGATGAGGTTGATGGTCCCACTCTTTCTGATGATGTGCCACGACTTGGCTCGTTTCATCTCCTTCTGGCTTTGCTTGTGAGCTGCTACCTTGTGGTGGATTTGAAGCCTGCATGCAAGCTAGCCTCATGTTGTGTGAGACCAGATGTGCTATCCTAGCTAGCCTCGTGTGGTGTGAGAACAGATGAGCCATGTTGATGCTTTGTGTATGTAACAGACATGCCTACACTGTGCGTGCAATCTGTCTGGGCTCAAGCAGAAGCCACGAGCCATGAGTATGTTGCGCAGTTGATTGCAGGCCATGATGCACAGATTCTGCGTGTGTTGCTTACATGTGCTCGTGCAGAGCTTTGATGGCCCAGCTTGAGGAGGGCTTCAACTTCTCATGTGCTAAGCAGCTGCGCAGGGCAGCAGGCAACCTATCTGTTGCAACATGATCCCTGCAACCAAATGTGAGTGTATTGACAAGGCAGAATATGATCAGCATCTGACGTTTGCCATGCTGTTGGACTAGCTATCTGCATCTGTGTTTGAAATGTATCAGGGCCAAGCATGCACAGACCAGTCTTTTGCTAGTTTACTTGAGCAGCAGCTGGAAAGCAGATCGCAACTTCTTGAGACGGTAGTGCGAAGATGGACACAGGTAGTGGATTTGAGCAACAACCTTCCTTGCACAGTATAACACTTTGCATTCAGTCCACATCTGTTCACACGACGAGAATTTGATCTCAGGCTGCAGAGTGCTGAACGGCAAGTTGAAGTCATACAGCATGTCACATGGTGCCCCAATGTATGCCATCTTGACCTTGCACGTAATGGCCTTGCCAGAGCTCATCAGACAGGCAGTACATTTCATAAAAAAACATTGCAGGTGGAAACTGTTGACTCTAGTGACTTCAGTTACCTGAAGGCAGTTGCACTGTCAAAGAGCTCATGCTCTGCCTGCCATTGCCACTTCTTCCAACTGCTTTTGCCACATGACAGCCGCTGCACGCTTTTGCTCAGGGCATCTGTCACTTGTGACTGTTCTGTTTGCAAAACACAGGCAATTTGGCTCAATATAGCACAGCCCAATCAAGCCATTGCAAGGGGCTTTGCTTGCAGGGTTCTTGGAATGCAAGCAGGGGTGCACAATAACAGCACATGCAGAACGGACTCAGCAAACGACTTATGCGGCGACGTGGGTGTTGCTTCACAGCAGTGCTGATCTGGAGGCGCTGGTGACTCATCATGCGGCTAATCACTTGCCTTTTGCGTAGGTAGCTCTTGCATACAGCAGGCGCAGATCAAAAGTTAGCAGCTCTGTCTGCTGTGCCACTGACAGCTGGTCCCAAAGGGACTGCATTTCCTTTGCACGTCGTGAAAGTGGTGGCACAATTGCTTGGGCCTTCTGCATATGCACACTGCTGCTTATTTGCCTGCTGCACCAGTTGTTTTCCAAAACTCGCAAATCCTGCAACTCAGAGTGGGCTAGAGTTCAGGTAGTCAATATATTGCTGTACCTGCTGCTCTGGCACAGCAGGCGAGCCAAGGCGCCCTGACTTGCCAGTCTTTTTGGCTGCCTTGCCAATTTTGGGATGCTTCATGCCTCAATGCTCAGGAATTGGTATGGTAGCGATGGCTTGTCAAACAAGCCTAAACAGTATCCCAGCTACCAAGGGGTGGAACAAAAACCAAATTACCCTTGGCCATGGTGGGAGCTGTCCAGGTTCGTTCTTTGCTGCACAGACGCACGCACTATAAACCGCATGCATCATCGGCAAATTTGTGACAACGCATTGACGACCCCTCAAACGGTTCCACGTATGGTAAAACCTGCAGTAACAGCGCTGCAAAGACCTCGAACTTCGCAGCGCGAATCTCTTTGAGCAAGCTCACCGCATGCTGGCTGATCGCAGAGCGTTATGGGCGGTGGGGGTGGGGGCGATGGGGGACCTGGGATGGGGGGAGTTAAGACCAGTTGACCAAAATTGCAGAGTTGACCAAGGAGAACAAACTTGTCTAGTGAATGCCGCGACATGTCAGGCTAAAGAAAGACAGCTTTCATGACAAGGACTTTAGTGTACATATATATGCCTAACTGTCTTAAGGGAATATTGTTTACACATGTAGGTATACGGCTGCCTTCAGGCAAACTTAGACAGATGTTTCCCGATAATTGCAAAGCTGTACCATGGTATAGGTAGTATAGTATTGTAGCAACAAACTAATCGACCCTTGAATAGCTGCTCCGATAAGCACGGTCAATACATGTTAGGTAGTACGTGTGCGGATGCAAGGTTGCCGCAGATGATACAGGGTGATATTCAGCTGCTTGGAACCTCTGCTCCAGCACGCGCATTGTCTCAGCAAACTCCTCAGGGCTGCTTTTGGTGCGCTGTTGCAATCGTTCTTGTACATGTACCTGTGCATTGGTCAGAATAAAACTTTGAGAACAAACACATACAAGCTGGACATTTTAAGTTGATTTCACGTTATTCCAAGAAAGACGCTTGCATGTAAAACTATGCAGCCCCATATCCTATGCAACCAATACACATCAGAGCAGCAAAGCCTGACCACTGCAGCATTAGCTTGCCAGTCTCACCTTGCTCCGTAGATGATGTAGAGCAAAGGCACCGGGAACAGCCCTGCCCTTGAGCACAAACATGCCAGCTGCCAGACCACTGCCATATGAAAACATCAGGATTTTGGATCCTTCCAGATCTGCTCCCTTGGCCTCAATCAAGGACACCAATGCCATGCCAAGGGAGGCTGCAGGGATGTTAATGATACTGACGCTTTCCAGCTTGCTTTCCAGCTCATGTAAGCTAGGTACGTGCAGGACAAGTCTTTTCTTTCCAGAGCAACCTGTTCTGTGCATCACTACACTGGCAGCAGAGATGCACAGAACTTGCTGCAAAGATCATACAATGCTGTGGTGCAAACCACTGCAACAAGCGAATGCTATGTCACACACCCAGGTCAGACTGCTGCATGCACTCACATTGTCTATGCCCTGAAGCAGAGTGACAAAACATGCATGAGAAGCACAGCTGTCAGTTGAAGCCAGAGTATGCAGCTCCATTTGCACAGTTTGCTGGTAATGTATGATACTATGCAATGCTGGAAGCTGGCATTTGTTGCCTGCTCTTGTCCTTCTTGTCTGCATCTAACACAGCTGTGGGCTTATACCTGAGTACATATTGCCCAGCGCCTGTCCAGCCAAGCATCCAGGCTTCACCTTAGCTTCAAACTGTGCAGCAGACTCGTCAGCCATTGCCTTTTCCAGAGCCCTATTGGACAGTGTACCTGCAAGCTGCTTGTGCAGCTCAGCTGCTTCTGCTTCCTGCAGCTGATGCAGCCTCTGCGCTTGTTGCTCTGGCTGCTGCTGCTGCTGCAGATCAGGTGCCTGCTGCTGGTGGCGGTGCTGTTGGTGCAGTTGATCTGGGGAGCTGTGCATCCCCTGATGTGACATGGAGGGACTGTGTTGCTGATGTGGATGCTGCAGCTGAAATTGTGTGCGTTGAGGGTGGGCTTGCTGCAAGGCATACTGTTGGGCTTGAGCCTCTTGTGGGTGCGTCTCTTGCTGTGTCTCTGCTGTGGCTGTACTGCTAGTTTGTGATGCATTGGTAGAAGGGCTACGCCCGCCTGCCTGTGTACCAGCAGGCCTTTGCTGCCTGAGTTTGTCAATGTGACACAGTCTGGCAAAAGCCTTGCGCACAAGCTTGTGAAAGGGGCTGTGGAAACAGCAGTAGTTCAAGTCGCTGAGCCCAAAGTTTTGTGCATTTGGAGCTGCAGCTGGAGCTGAACCTGTCAAGGAAGCTGCCCCTGCAGCTGGTACTGAAGCTGCTGCTGGCTCTGAGTCAGCGTGCGAGAGCTGAGCCTGAGACGGATCTGGACTGAGATGGAATATCAGATCTGGGGTTGATGAGATAGGATCACAGTTAGGCTGAGGGCTCACAACAAGGGGGTGGGGCTGAACATCTGGAGGATCAGAGGTAGCATGTGGAGCATGTGGATGCCTAGGATTGGCTCTGTTGACAGCAGTGCGTAGTTCTGCCTTATGGCAAAGCCTGATATAGCATGTCTCCAAGGCTCGCATGTAGCACTTGATTGACAGTGGCCCATCCACCTGAACACCACTTCCTGCTTTGACACATGGTTTTTGTGACAAGAACTGTGTGCATGCAGATGTAACCCAAATTAAAAGTCATGCTTCTCTTGCGCAGTTGCAGTGCAATGATACCGTCACAACTCTACACTAATCACTGCATTATAAATGACATAAATAGTAGCAACTTTTTGGCTACCTTGCCCGACTGACACCAGTGTACTCTCACCATCTCCAACTTGCATTGTACACACTCTCAACCTGCTGCTGAGCTACATTTGCACTTGCATCGCTATCTCCAGTCTTCAAATTGCATTTACAGTAGAGTCACATTTAGGGCTGGACAATTATGGTGCTGCCGTGCTGTAAAAACATGTAGCATTGATGCATGCCATGAAGCCAGGCAAGGTGGTTGCTAGCGGCAGGCTTCTCAAGCTTGACACTGCCACAGACGCAGTACAATAGCATACCTTGGGATATAGGCCTGCAGGCTTGTAGAAGTCATACACATGCTCCATGTGACAGGATGTCAAGCCACGCTCAAGCACCAAAGGAGCATTAGGGCCTGCATAACAGGCAGCAGCCTGTTTTGCAATACTTGGCAATGCAATGACAGGTCAGCAGAATTGTATGACATGAGTAGTGAGTAAGTATGACTGGAGGAGTCTGACAATAGTTGGCTCCAATGCTTGCGGTAGGTGGTTTTGCAACATCTCACAGCGCACTACAGAAGTCAACTAGAATGGACACAACCTGTGTCAGCTACAGGCACCAGATTTTGAGACACATCAATGGCAGCAGGTGCATCACATCTGGCACGATTGGCCAAGCACCTTCAAGACCGAGGACCGTCCTGGCTGCTGAACACATGCAGCCCCCATCAAGCTGACAGACGTTCACTAACAATGACCAGCACAGACACACCAGAGCCAGAGGTGCATGACTTATGACTGATGCAGTACCTACAAGGAAGGCAACAGCTCCGGCACCTCCAGAGGGCCTAGCAGGGCCCTCAGCATAGACAGCCTCATCAGAGGCCACAACCATGGCATATCGCCCATCCCAGGCCCGGGATTCGATCCAATTTATGGCATTGTATAGCCCTGCTGTGCCTCCATAGCATGCATTTACATTGTCCACGCCCTGAAGTGGAAAGACAACAATTGTGTGAAGGGTTGCATCTGCATCAATGTCAGCAAAGTGCGCATACAGTTGCATTGCAAAGCAGCCAACTGCAGGGGATCTGCTTCGCACTGCAGGATGCTTTCTGTCAGTGATAATCTTTGCAATAAAGTATTGGCTTCTAATAGCAAATGCCGGTCTATTTCAACCAATTTGCATCTTTACTCTAGCTTCACTTGTGGATATGCATGAGCACTTGACGTGAGGCAGTATCGATCCTGTCTGTGTACTTCTTTCATGGCATTCTTGTGTCCCTCCACTTGCGCAGGTGCAACTGAAGAAGGCGGCTGTATGCAGAGAAACATTTTACCTCAATGTCAGTGTTGCCTGAGTCGGCAAATAATGCCATGAGAAAGGTCTTGATGGACTTGCTCTTGTCTATGCTGCTCTCTGTCCCAACCTCCAGCCTGCAAAGATGTTCCCTTGACACTGGACGCTCCCTGGCACAAGTTGACTGAGAACATGGCTGTTGTTTGGACACTTGCTGTGTCAGGAGGCTTGGCTGCCGCGTGCCGATACTGTATAGATATGGCAGCTGCGGCTAAATGACATGCAGGAGACAACAATGGAGGAAGCACCTGCCAATGCTGCGAGGGTCAATCTCATACTTGTCCATGAGGTTCTGCGTGACTGTCATGGCAGCAGACACGACATTCTCCTGGTCCTTGAAGAAAGCCATAGAAGTCTGCAGGTAAAACAGCAATAAGGCCATTGCCAATAAGAGTGAGACTAATGACAGTTCAACCTCATGTTTATACCTGACCCAGCCCAACAGTGTATTTCCCGGCTGACACATTGTCATGTTTTTCCAGCTCTGCCTGATCAACCTGCAGCAGATGTAGATGGTCTATGTATAGATGTGCAGCAGTTATGCAGCTTGAGAGCGATTGAGTCGTGGGGTGACTCACAAACTGGCTCGGGAAATAGGCTTCGACTGCCAGGATGCCAATGTTGCTCAGGGCGTCCATATCTGCTGTTGTCAAACGGTGTCACGAACGAGCTGTCTCTTGGTCAGTGCGATCACGGGGGTGATCAGAGAGAAAAGTCGCAAAGCAACGAAGCATATTGCAGCTGGCTGTAGCACGTGTGAGGTCTTATGGCTGCGAAGGGTTCAACAACATATCTGCATGGCACTGCTGCTGCACGAGCTGAATTACATCGGTGCATGCAAGGATTAGGCAAGAGTTTGCCCCAGCATCTGTCACAGCCTTCTCTCCACATCGGTCCCGCCGTATGGCCAGAAGGTTGTCCGTAATGGCTGAGTGCGATCGCTGGGGTATCGCCTCGGTGCAATAGCAGAGAAGCAGAGCATCCGACCACAACCCAACGTTTGATCTTCTGCAGCGTTGACCGAGATCGCGACACGGCTGTGGTCTGTTTTGGGCATCCAAAACACTTTGCTCAATGTGCATGCTTACGCACATGTATGTGAATTTTACGTATCAGCAACTTCCAGCCTGCTGAGAGAAGAAACGATGCTGAAAGCTTGCCCTCTCCCTGCGGCATGCACACCTTTAGCACCCATAAACGCTCGCCACCTGAAGCTTCTCAAACCTTTCAGCGGGTGTAGCAAGGGCATATCGGAAAAATGTAAGAGCTCAAGTAGGATCGCGTTGGTACAGACTCAAGCCGTGGCCAGCACTAGCCCTTCCACAGCTGGCAAAGCAAAGTCTTCGCCTGCCAGTTCACAACGTCCGCGAAAACCCGAACAGCAGCGCAAACAAGATTTACGCTCAAGTGACAGCGTTGCTAACATCGGCAAGCCCGGCCAGCGGGTGGTCATCGTCGGAGGTGGCTGGGCAGGTATTAACACTCTCACCTGTAGTTCCTCCATACAAGCTGTCTGACACTCTGCAGATTGCTATTGCCTGAAAGTCAATCAACTCAAAACTTTTCCCACTGCAGGCTTTGGTGCAGCAAAGCACCTGTCCCAGCAAGGCTATTCTGTCACGCTGCTTGACGTCTCCCCCAACCCTGGGGGTCTATCTGCTGGCTGGCGCACGCAGCAAGGGCGCGCTGTTGAGGCTGGAGTGAAAGGTTTCTGGTATCAGGTACACCGCTGCAAAGCCTTCCAGTGTGGCAGCAATGCCTCATCTCTGCTGTTCCAGCGCTCACTCATGCACAGCTTGACGTCAACTTTTGCATCTGCATTGAATCTGATTGTAACACAGCGTTTGATGACACACCAGATTTTTGATGGACTGCTTTCCAGCTCTTGTCACAATGATAGACAGATAGACATACAGTCGAGCCAATGATGAGCGTACATACATAGGCACGAGTCAAGTGCAACCAATCCTGCCCTGCTTTGCCAAATTGAGATCAGGCAAACTGGCCTGTGCACACAGCTTGCAGCAGCAACAACTGTGTTTCAGGCATTTTACCTCCCAATGATACATCCATGCACAACATGAATAGACAATTCCTTGTCCTGCTGTTCAGTATCACAACATCTTTGCCTTGATTAGAGAACTGGGCATTCCATGGCCGCTCACAGACTGGACAACCAGTGGGTTCTGGAGTCCCAGTGGCCTCACAACAGAAGCCCCAGTCTTCTCCAAGCAGCAGCAGTACCCCACTCTGCTTGGTCAGTTCATTCACACATTTCCCCTCTTCAGGTAAGCCTCCTTGCCGTGACACATGTGCACTAAGTGTCACATTTTCCCTTCTCCAAATTTGCCTCCTTGCCGTAATATAGGTCAGTCACAGCTCAGGCTGATGCTGTTTTGTCATGAGCTGAAGCACACCATGATGTCAACTCATCTATGCTGTCATGCGACTTTATTCTGGCCAGTTGTGCTCTTGTTTGATGCCTACACACACTGTGGTGGTTCCACATTGCTCATTCTGCTCCCTGCTGCAAGGTCCTTAGTTGATCCTGTTCCGCTGCAGGAGCATTCCTTTGGCAGATAGGTTAACGATGCTGCCTCTCTTGTACAGCATTCTGGACTATGACAGGTCCCCAGCCTCCTATGAGCAGTATGACAAAATGAGTGCATGGGATCTGTTTCAGAGGTGAGTTTTGTGTCTTTGTGGCTTGTGAATAGAGCAAAGGTGTTCAATCGTTCTTTGTAGCTCGTGGAAGGTATTGCCAAATCTCATTGATCCTGTCACTGTATCACATTGTTCATGCAACTGTGCCAAGGTGTTTGATGCTGTGGCAAAGAGTGTTTTCTAGTCTGACAATCTTCACAGAATTTTCAGCTTGCATGAGTGTCTACATTCAATGACTCAATGTGCTCCCGGAATGAGCACTGCAATGCAGCTGTTTGCAAGCAAAGTCCATGTGTTGCTACACAAGTCATGCCACCTATGTTGCAGATATGGTGTGAGCAAGAGGCTCTTCGAGGACTTTTTGAGGCCTCTCTTGTTGGTAGGCCTGTTTGCACCTGCAGAGGAGTTGTCAGCGGCTGTCGTGATTGGCACCCTTTACTTCTACGGTAAGCCTGTCATTCTTTGATTCTTTATCCTTGCCACCTATGGCTGGCCTCATTTCTCATTTCTAGCTTTTAACAACAAGGCCATGCATCATATTGCCCTGCATAAGCTGATGCATCTGATGATTTTGCTTTCGTGCCCTGCCGGCTTGACCTCATGCACATCTGTAAAAAACTCTCGTCTTTAGGATCCTTTGCTGAGTTCTGTAGCTTTCTGCGTTTTTCTATCTAGTCTAAGTCCTCTACAGCAGAGGGACTTATAGATTGTGAAGATTAGCAGCTACCTCTTGATCAGCTGTCAGTCTTGAGCAGCTGTCAGGATACCTGCTGTGAAATTGCTACTTGGGCGAGCAATTGCCAACATCATGCTGACTGCACCTTGATGCTCTGTACAGTGTGTTCTTGCAGCGCTGGCGCACCAGAATGACTTCGACGTATGCTGGTGTAAGGGCTCCGTAAGTGAGCGTATCTTCACCCCCTTGGTGGACCTGATCAAGAAGTCAGGAGGGAAGATCAATGGAGGCCAGCTGGTGACTGATGTCACCATTGACTCAGACACTGGTGCTGCAACTGGGGTGCATGCTACTACCAAGGAAGGGGAGTCGACGTACTATCCAGCAGATGCTGTCATCTTTGCTGCAGGTATCACAGGTGGGACCTGCAGTTTGCGTTGCTGCGTTCTGGCTATTGTCAGCTTCATGGCATGACAGGCTACAATGATTTCATCAAAGTCATGTGCTTCATTACTCGATTGGTGAGTGGATGTGAACTGCAAAGTTTCAGTACAAGCTGCATGACAAAGAGCTGTTGGGCCCAAGTCAGGATGACCTCAAGCTTCTCTATATTGAACGCCTAATGGCGTCATCTTTTCTTTTCTTTCTTGCAAAGAGCCCGTGTGAATGGGACTTGTTGGTGTCCAGCTCACTTGGGCTCTTTGGTGTTTGATAGAGCAATCCTTTATCAGATTGTGGTGTGGGGCTGAAGCGAGAGCAGTGGACATGCTGCATCATGCTGATTTAGGGATGAAGAAGCTGATTTCAAATTGCCCCGCTCTGGGGACCAAACCAGAGTTCCGGGGGATCATGAATCTCAAGGGGCTTGATGTCATAGCTACCAGGCTATGGCTGGATCAAAGCCTACCAACAAAGTTTCCCGCCAATGTTTTGGCGGGCTTTGAGCCTGGCGTTGGCGGGACTTACTTCAATCTCTCTGAGCTTCAGGTCAGCTTTGCTCTGCCTGCATTGATGCTTTGTGCGTTTTCAGCTTCGGCCTGATAAAGGTGTGGGCAACCTCTCTGTGCTGTATCGACATCTGATTCAGGGCCTATCAGATCCCATATGTGTGTGTGTGTGTGTGTATACATACTGCCGTCAACACCCTTCAGCCCAAGCTGCAAATTGACATAACAGCTGCAATGAGCTGCCAGCTGGAAATTTGTAGAGGACAAGCATGTGGCTGTGCATACCAGCTGGGATCTGCAGCACATCTACATGCTCTTAGTCACATATGAAGCTGCGGCTACTTTTGAGTTGAGGGCTGGATGTTGCCTCTGCAAGTCTTTCAGCTCAACACCAACTGCCGCGGCCTGTTGTCAGTAGGACGAACTCGCTTGGGCAATTATTGGAGTCTTGCATCATGTAGGATGAGTACAAGACAGAACCAGGCACGGTGATTGCAGCAGACTTCTACCATTCCAACACCCTCATGCCCCTTCCAGATGCTGAGATCATAGCCAAGGTCAAGAGCAACCTGGATCATTGCGAACCAAGCTTCAGATCTGCTCAGGTGGACTTGACTCACACATGCAAAAGCCTGCATTGTACATCTGCCTAAATGCTGAGTCTGTCTGTTTGGTGGCGCTTCTGTGTCAAGAAGCCAGGTTGAGACAGTTGCCTGGGTGATATTCATCGGTTCATCAGGACACAGCTTGTACCCTTGCACACACTGCCAACCTTTTGCTGCGCCAGCATAAAGATCACGCTCTTTGAAGCTGCATGAAAGCCAGTACATACATCTTGCACTGGCCATTACTGATGTCTGGCACAAGGAGGGCTGCTCCTTTCATGCCCATAATATCATTATCCCTCGGTGATTGCCAAACCAGGTCTCATACAGGAAGCTACAGGACTGTAAGTGTCAGATCCTAGGGGAAGACACATATTTGATGAATGAAATGATGAAAGACCCCAATGATGTCATATGCAAAGGCGTGTTGCATGACTGCAGGTGGTAGACAGTGCAGTGCTGCGCTGGTCCAGTGCAGTAACTCATTTCAGCCCAGGCTCTTACACCTCACGCCCTCTGCAAACAACCTCTTTTGGAAATGTCTTCATGGCTGGGGACTGGGTTAGAGGCCTAGACCATGGTGCCAATGGTCTGTCCCAAGAGCGTGCATATATCACTGGCCTGGCGGCTGCAAACCTGGTGATTCAGGGTTTGTCACATGGGGTGCCAGCGCCAATCATTCCTGTGGAAGAAGATGAACCACATGTGGTAGCAGGCAAAAGAGCTAATCAGGCTGTGCAAGGGTTTCTTGAAGCATTGCCTTCTCCATTCAGGAGTTTATGAGGAAGCAGGAGTCAGCTTGTTATCGCTTTGCCTGCATTGAGTGATGGTTGCTTCTGGCAGCATGTTGATGCAGGGAGGTGTTCCTGTTTGGTTTTAATCAAGCATGCTTTCATTGCAAACTGACCACTGCAGCTGCAAGGTGACATTGCCTGCACCAACAGACAATTTTTGATTGCCAAAGGGCTAGCATAGATGGATGCACGCTTTCAGTAGGGGTATGGATCTGAGAACAAACTCCCGAAACTGCATGGAAAGGCAAAGCCAGATTCACGGTCGTTATGCTCAGGAGTCGTTGGTGGTGTTGTCTAAGCCAGCTGCAGTAATTTCCCATGAGCAGAGTAACACCCAGTAGTCAGACAAACAAAATAGGTCAATGCATGCACATTTGCTGTCGTGCGCCGTAAGCTGCCGTGCTTTGAGTCTACATTGAGACTTTTACCAAACAAATCCCATGAATTACCTGATATCGAGTAGCCTAATTTTGCCATATCTGCATCATATGACTTGCATCCTGATTTCCGCTGAACAGCGGCGTTGGTGTAGTGGTTAGCATAATTGCCTTCCAAGCAATTGGGCGGGGTTCGATTCCCCGACGTCGCATCATGCGAATGACGTCTATGCAAGACCAATCATTTTGTGATCATTCGAGCCTTCATTATGCAGGCACAGCAGAGGCACCTGGATGCCGAGATTATCATTACTACAGCTCTCGTCAAAAGTGGTGTCCAGAGTCTGAAGCAGGTCTGTTTTAGACTATTGTAGAGCACACAGCTGCCGAGCTATTCGATGCTGCGACTCAGGACAGGTAAA